>Ga0206130_10000122_pt1 | contig 129655 bp, 127 predicted proteins | sample Helgoland_Spring_9_FD_148637 | JGI IMG/M metagenome (GOLD analysis project Ga0206130, IMG submission 148637) | Pelagic subsurface seawater microbial communities from Kabeltonne, Helgoland, North Sea - Helgoland_Spring_Bloom_20160512_1 | ecosystem: Environmental > Aquatic > Marine > Epipelagic...
AAAGAACTTAAAGAAACATAACACTCTTACGGTAAACTTCATTTATTGATAACTGATAAATGAAATATTGTACCACTTATGGTTTGACGTGAACTTCTCTTACTATATGTTTCATTATTTTTGTTAAATATATAGAATCTTTGTTACTATCGGCTCCGCCAAGCGCTTCTGTGGCTATTTTCATATAATGTTCACTGTCCCTAGAATCACATTGTAGAGAACCTGGATGGTCCTTTTGCCACTCTTGTAAATTATCATAATTCTTTGATTCGACGTTTTTTATTAGCTTTTTCAAGTGCTTTTTATCTTCACTGTCCTTTTCCCAATCATTACCTTGTTTAAAGTAGAGAACCTCACGTTTTAGATCAGTACAATGCAAGGGTCGCTTGTAAACGTCCATGTTTCCTATAGTGTTATTGAAAATATCAATCATTCCATTCAAATAACCAACATCTCCCATATGTTCCAGTTCCTTACAACCTAATTTAAGGTTCTCCATAAAGGATTGAATAGACATAGCATCCTTACATTGAGTATTAAGAAAGAAATTTAAATTGAATTTGTTATTATTATTTGTCGTCTTGTTGTTTGTAACTGTTGATATTTTTGAGATTTGTTCAGATAACTTTTCAATTTCTTTCTTATGTTCTTCGTCACGTTTTCTTTGTTCTTCCTTATGTTCTTCGTCTCGTCTTTGTTGTTCTTTTTTTTCTTTTTTATGTTCTTCGTCTCGTCTTTGTTGTTCTTTTTTTTCTTTTTTATGTTCCTCGTCCCGATTTATAATAAGTTTATGTAGCTCTTCATTTTGCTTCATCAAATTATTAACAATACTGTCCTGTGCTATTAAATTGTTTGAATGAACTGTATCGTCCATTATGGTTTCTTCTGTAATGTGTTCTTGTTTTACCAAAAAATGACATTTTTTTTTGTGACGAGCAAGAGACGGGGCTTGTTTATATGTTTTTCCACATACACACGTATGTGCTTTCATACTTATTGGGGTTTTTTCGTTAGCATTAGTTCGCATTTTATGTTTTGCAGTCAATATGTGTCTATTATAATCCTTTTTATTACTGCATTTAAAGTTGCACTTTTCACAAATAAATATGGTTGGGGTTTTTATGGGTTTTTTAGTTAGCATAAAATGTCCTAAAATCTATAAATAATGCTAACAAAAAAAACCCCCTAAATAATAACAAATTAACTTGTTTGAAAAAATATTATGCTATCCCAATGAGATTTTCAATTTTCATTTTACTGCGTATCAATGCATAAGAAAAAAACTGAATTTCTTCTGAAAAACTATTTCTGAAATCTCACTTTTGGACATTCTTAAAAATGTCCATTTTTGAAAATTCGTTTCTACTTTTCCCGAGAAAAAACAACAATATATATTATCAAAGAACATAAAGAAACATAACACTCTTACGGTAAACTTCATTTATAGATGACATATAAATGAAATGTTGTACCACTTATGGTTTGACGTGAACTTCTCTTACTATATGTTTCATTATTTTTGTTAAATATATAGAATCTTTGTTACTATCGGCTCCGCCAAGCGCTTCTGTGGCTATTTTCATATAATGTTCGCTGTCCCTAGAATCACATTGTAGAGAACCTGGATGGTCCTTTTGCCACTCTTGTAAATTGTCATAATTCTTTGATTCGACATTTTTTATTAGCTTTTTCAAGTGCTTTTTATCTTCACTGTCCTTTTCCCAATCATTACCTTGTTTAAAGTAGAGAACCTCACGTTTTAGATCCGTACAATGTAAGGGTCTTTTATAAACGTCCATGTTTCCTATAGTGCTATTGAAAATGTCAATCATTCCATTCAAGTACCCAACATCACCCATATGTTCTAGTTCCTTACAACCTAATTTAAGGTTCTCCATAAAGGATTGTATAGACATAGCATCCTTACATTGAGTATTAAGAAAGAAATTAAGATTGAATTTGTTATTATTATTTGTCGTCTTGTTGTTTGTCACTGTTGATATTTTTGATATTTGCTCGGATAACTTTTCAATTTCTTTCTTATGGTCCTCGTCTCTTTTTTTTTGTTCTTCCTTTTCTTTCTTATGTTCCTCGTCACGATTAATAATAAGTTTATGCAGGTGTTGATTTTGTATCATCAAATTATTAACAATACTGTCCTGTGTTATTAAATTATTTGTTTGAACTGTCTGATCTATTATGTTTTCTTCTGTAATGTGTTCTTGTTTTATTTCTGGTTCATTTACAAAGGAACATTTCTTCTTATGATACCATAAACTATTGCGTGCTTTGTACGTTTTGCCACAAACACATACCCATTCTTTACATATTGGTGTCTGAGAATCGTTATGGGACTTTTCTGTTCTAATTGTTCTATTTTTATGTTTTGCAGTCAAAATGTGTTTATCAAAATTACTCTGCTTGTTGCATTTAAAGTTACATTTTTCACAATAAAATATTTCGGCATTTTTCGGCATTTTTATTGTTCTAAATGTTCTATAAAGTATAGAACATTAAAAAATGCCGATTTAAAATAATAAAAAATAATATGCAAACAAACATTTCAATACAAAATCATAACTAAACCACAACACTGCATAAGAAAAAATCCAAATTCCTTCTGAAAAACTATTTCTGAAATCTCACTTTTGGACATTCTTATAAATGTCCATTTTTGAAAATTCGTGTCTACTTTTCCCGAGAAAAAAACAACTATATATATTATCAAAGAACTTAAAGAAACACACTACTCTTACGGTAAACTTCATTTATGGAGAACATATAAATGAAATGTTACACCACTTATGATTTCACGTGGACTTCTTTTACTATATGTTTCATTATTTTCGTTAAGTATATAGAATCTTTGTTGCTATCGGCTCCGCCAAGCGCTTCTGTAGCTATTTTCATATAATGTTCACTGTCCCTAGAATCACATTGTAGAGAACCTGGATGGTCCTTTTGCCATTCCTGTAAATTGTCATAATTCTTTGATTCGACATTTTTTATTAGTTTTTTCAAGTGCTTTTTATCTTCACTGTCCTTTTCCCAATCATTACCTTGTTTAAAGTAGAGAACCTCACGTTTTAGATCCGTACAATGTAAGGGCCTTTTATAAACGTCCATGTTTCCTATAGTGTTATTGAAAATATCAATCATTCCATTCAAGTAACCAACATCACCCATATGTTCCAGTTCCTTACAACCTAATTTAAGGTTCTCCATAAAGGATTGAATAGACATAGCATCCTTACATTGAGTATTAAGAAAGAAATTTAAATTGAATTTGTTATTGTTGTTTGTCGTCTTGTTGTTTGTAACTGTGGAAATATTAGAAATCTGTGATGACAACTTTTCAATTTCTTTCTTATGTTCTTCGTCACGTTTTCTATGTTCTTCGTCACGTTTTCTTTGTTCTTCCTTATGTTCTTCGTCTCGTCTTTGTTGTTCTTTTTTTTGTTCTTCGAGTTGTTTCTTATGTTCTTCGTCTCGTCTTTGTAATTCATTCATTAGTAAATTTATATTATTATCACTAGATACATTTTCATTATCTTTACTAGTATGGTTACAATTACGCTTATGATTATGCAGCGAAGCTGCGTGTTTATAACGTTTACCACATTGACACTTATATTCTTTTGGTATTTTTATTGGGTTTTTTTCATTATTTTTATGTTTCAGTGTCAATAAATGTCTATTATAATCGCCCTTACTACTGCATTTAAAATCACATTTTTCACACAAATATTCTGGGTATTTTTTTGGAGTATTTAATATTGTATTTTCATTATTTTTATGTTTCAGTGTCATTAAATGTTTATTGAAATTATTACTATGATAGCATTTATAATCACATTTTTCACAAAAATATTCTTGGTATTTTTTAAAAGTTTTTATTATTGTCATTTATTGTATATTATACAAAGAAAAAAACTCCTAAAACTACCAAATTAACTTGTTTAAAAAAATAATATGCTAACAAATATTATAATACAAAAACACGTCTAATCCATTTCACTGCATAAGAAAAAACCCAAATTCCTTCTGAAAAAAGTATTTCTGAAATCTCACTTTTGGACATTCTTAAAAATGTCCATTTTTGAAAATTCGTTTCTACTTTTCCCGAGAAAAAAACAACAATATATATTATCAAAGAACTTAAAGAAACATAACACTCTTACGGTAAACTTCATTTATAGAGGACATATAAATGAAATGTTGCAGCATATATGGTTATACTCGAACTTCTTTAATGGAAGGAGAGAAGCTTTCTTTCGGATTAGCACTGTTCCATTTTGTTTCCCATTCTTTACATGAAGCTTCGTTGCCCCACCATTCTTTGCTTTTTGGGAGGCGGCCGTATTTTGCGATGGTCTCGTCCTTGGTGAGGCCGCCGCGTCGAGCAAGGTTACGTGCGCGGGACTGACGGTGTTTCCACGTACCTCGGTAAGTATAGTCCTTTTTCGATTTAAGTGGGTCTTTATTTGCGTATGTTTTTTTAATGTGTGTTGATTGAGAGTTGGTATTATCTAGATTATGTATTAGGTCAAATATATTCCCTTGTTTCATATACATATATTGGCTATTAAAAAATTGATCACAAAACAAATATAATTTAATAGTATAAAGTAGCAAATGGAAGAAGTGAATAGCGTATTAACGTCAATAATAGATAAGTTGCCGGGAGTGCCGAAGATAACAAAGAAGCAAAAAGAAGTGGATAAAGTATTTCAACCGGATCCATCGGGTAATTCACTGTGGGTATCACGTGATGACATAAGAAAGAATCCGATGTTGGATTGGGGAAATAATGGTGCGGCACGACATGGAGTGTATTTTGCAGACAAACGTTATATTTGGGAGAAGCAGGGTGACCGTTCGATAACGGCACTTCGTACGGTTGGTTTTAGTGATTGTGCATTGTATGGTGCGTCGCGACCAATAAGAAAGGATATACACGAGCATCATAAAGCAATGGGGTGTGTGGTGTGTGGGAGTCGTTCGGATTTGGTAACTGATCACAAAAATGATTTATATAATGATCCGAGGGTACTGAATGCGAAGACGCAGACGAACGATGATTTCCAGTGTTTGTGCAATCACTGTAATTTGCAGAAGAGACAAATATCAAAGAAGACCAAAGAAATCGGAAAGCGAATTGGTGCGACAACGATACCATCACTAGCAGTATTTGGTGTAGATTTTATAGAGGGGGGTGAAAGTTTTGACGGGACAAAGGTAGATGCAATGGTAGGAACGTATTGGTATGATCCAGTCGAATTTATGAAAATAATGAAACAACAAGTATATCAGTTTTGTAATTGATAAGTATAATGGATAAAGGTGTAAGGAAATAATATTTATTTTTTCATTTTGTAGATAAAGCGGTAGTATCCAATTATAAAATGGATTATATTTATAGAATATTTAATCTATAAATATTCTATATTATGCGCAAAACAGAGAAAAGAGTATTGCGTCGTAAAACGAATAAACGGAGAACAAAAAAACAAAAAGCGAATCGTAAAAAACCTACAATTAAAGGTGGGTTTGATGTTGTTCCACAAATAAAAGCTTATTTAAATGATAAAATAGAGAATAACCCCCAGTGTGAAGAAAAAGGATGTAAACTAAATACCACCAGTAAAAGTGATCAAATAATAAACATATGCGAATCAAACGTTTACAAACAACCACCCCAAGGTTATAACAATTTCGGAGATATAGATATAGAGTCGAGTAGTAAAATTAGAAATAGAAATTATAGAGTAATTAAAGTAAATCCACATACGATGAATTTATTTATTCAAAGTGTGTTTAAAGATAAGGATATCGAAGACGTTGAAAAATATAAAGACATTTGTATGAAGGAGAATAAACCGGCAATGAACGGTAAAAAATATCAGAACACACTGGGCCATAATTCACTTACTGATTATATTAAGGATACACGTACACGAGATGCAGATTCTATAATACAACAAATGCAGAAAATTTGTGCAAAGTTACAATATTTATATGAAAATTTTCAATTTCATCATTGTGACCCTAAGGCAGACCAAATATTTTTAAATGGGACAGGATTTTTAAATGGGACAACAACATTTATTCTCGGAGATTTAGATAAAGTTACATTTTCAATGAAATATACAGATAATACAAATAATAAAGAACATCATTATCGTGTTCGTTTATCACAAATAGACGGACTTTTGAGAACTACCGGAATTCGTGGTGGTAGGTCTCAAAGTGAATCCATGAGATTTGATAACCAACCAAGAGCGCACTGTGATTTTGAAAAATGTGCTTTTATAGCATCGATTATGCTTAGTGCCAATGACGATTTATATAATAATTTAATACAAGAACAAAATAAAGAAAACTTACTTGAAAATGTTACGCAAGACAATGCGACTGTGAATTGGGATGAAATCGATAATAAACGAAAAAACCAAAAGAAATTATTAGAAGATTTTGATAAAAAATATCCTACCGAAAATGATGAAAATATACAAAAAAAACGCAAAGATATTGTAAAATCATTGCAAGGACACAAAGAAGCCACAATGTGCGTGATATTAAAAAATAATAGTTATGCTGATGAAATTAAATCTGATTTTGATATATCCAAATATATTTAATCCATAATTTCCAATACTCTATCGACATATTCCTTTGAAATATCGCATCCCTTGAAATTACGATTTGTATTTTTACACGCAATAGCAGTGGTGCCACCACCCAAAAACGTATCAACTACACAGTCCCCTTGATTGCTATGTTTTTTAATGAGGTCTTCAAAAAGCGGCAAACTTTTTTGGGTGGGATGAAATCTATTTTTGCCACCTTGTAATGGATAGTTGTAAATACCATTGTCGTATTGTCCATTGAAGGTGGGTTTACCGCCCTTTACACCGAGTAAAGCAATTTCCCGGCAATTGGTCAAATAGTTGACCTTGGAGTTGAGGGGTTGTGGATTGGTTTTGATCCATTCAATAAAACGGATTTGTTTGAATTTGTGTTTTTCCATCAATGCTTTGAGTTCGGATATTTTCCACAAGTCGAAAAACATAATCATTGTGCCGCCTTTGCGGAGCTTCTTATAATATGTTTCAATAAATGTATCTAATACATCCATTGTAAATTCGCTGTCCCAAGCGCCATAATCAGTTTTCACACAATATTTCTTACCGTATATGGACGCATATTTCATATAATTATCTTTTTTGTCGTCATTTTTAAGTTTATGTTGTTTTTTATATGCATTCCATTCGGCTTCGGTTTTCACAAATTCAACGCCCTTTGCTTCGTTTTCTTTGACATTATTGTAGTGAGTATTCATACCACTTTCTCGTGAAATAATGTAGGGAGGGTCGGTCAAAACCAGGTCAACTGTGTTATTCTCAATGGTTTCGAGGAATTCCAATCCAGGTTTGCATTCGATAAGTGTAGTCATATTTTTTATTATATATATTATAATAAAAAAATGTTATTAAATCAATTTTTACAAGTTACTTGTGTTTTTACATTTTTTCCAATTTTTGTGGGTTTTATTATGAGATGGCGTATAGTATATGTATACGTAAAAAATTTTACCTGAATAATTAAACCGGAACAATACGCGCAAGTTTATTTTCTGGCATTACTTTTGTAGGTTTGGATCGTATAGGAATGAAATTCCATAATAGATAAGTAAATAGAATAATAATGGTAAGACAAAGTGCTCCGATACCTCCGTATAAAATATATGGATTAATTGGACAACATTTAGAACGGTCATTAGTACAACACACCATACCGAACTCGGTATAATAAGAAATGTCTGTGTTTTGTATTTCTAAAAAGTAACATTTTTCGTGTTCTTGAAAATAATGATTTACATTACATAATGTAGTGGGAGAAGAAGTGGGTGTCGATGTAGGAAATGATGTTTGACTGGGTATACAACACTCTTCTATATTGTCGGCGCAACAATCAATAAATCCAGTCCAACAATTAGTACAAGTTGGATATAAATCAGCAATATTATCGCGGGTACAAGTAATATTTGGGGCGGCTTGATAATAAAATCCATCATTGGCATAGTAATTGCACCATTCATAATAATATTTGTGTTTATTGCCGCAAATAGTATTATTTAAGCAAGACATTTTGTAATAATGTAAATGTGATATACAATTATATCAATTTTATAATATCATTATTGTGTATAATAATGATATTCACAACGGCAGGAATGTTAAACAGATGGGGAACGCCATCGAGTACAGGAGTGGGTGTGAGTAATCACCGAGTATCAAGTAGACGCGCAAGTCATCGCGCGTATGCAAATTTATATAGATTGCAAAATGTGAATAAACTAATATCGAGAACATTTAACATAAGAAATAATGATAAGTGGGCGGTGTCGTATACAACAGTGAATTTTACAATCGCATTGAATAATGGCCAATGGAATCCTGGTGAGGGAACATACACACTTCAACACGATCAAGGTGAATCAGGAAATGCAATGGGTGTTTATTTTAATTGGTTAGGAGCAAATTCTAGTGTAAAACAGACAATCGTTTCGATAAATGATAGTAATAATACGATAACGTGGGAGTTAAGTGAGGCAAGACAGGATAATGATGGTAATACAATTGGTACAATAACTTGGACGCGTATATAAATATAATGAAACATTAAGAAAATTGATATATTTTTCTAATTAATGTGTATATATATAATTATAAAATGGAAAGTGCTTATTTAATGCTGGTTTATTTTTCAAATGAAAAAAAAAATGAAAAAAAAAATGAAAAAACAAGAACTAAAAAAATAATAACTGAAAAAACAATACAATATCCGTCATTAATGTCGTTTTCGTCACAAGCATCGACGGTTATCACGTAAATATGTAGTTATATAAACAACGGTTATATACAACCATCTTTCATTTCTTCGTCGTATATAGTTTCAATTTCTAACGAAACATTGTATGACGCATTTTGATTTGCAGTTGTTGGTATAACAGTTTTTTTTGATTTTTTATTGAACGAACCAGTACCACAAGTAAGAAGCCAGAGTGTTCCTTGAAAGAATGATTGAAGTATTATTTTCCCGGTAAAGAAACATCCAATGCATTTAGGGTGTCCTTCAATATGTGCTGCGTTTCTTTTTCTAACCATAATATAATTATATTAATATAAATATTATTATAATATTAAAATCAATTTTAATATGAAAAAATATTTAAATGGGGGGTATATCAAAAATGCTTATCGTTTATCTTGATATCCATAAACCAAGCGTCCAATATGTACAACGCGCGCATCACGGGGTGCGATTTGAATGGGAACCCATTTTTTAAATTTTCGATGAAAGCGGCAATTGATTTTGATTTCTTTATTAAGGTCGACGTGTTTGTAAACGTCGGTGTTCTGAAAATCGTCTTCGTCGTCACTTTCTTCAATATTGTCAATATTGACGTTTTCTTTAATATTTCTGAAAATGGAGTTCATCTTGACACTGGTTAAATAATTAGGAATATATGCAACATCGTAGTATATTTTCTCACCTGCTTTGCCATAAGCAAATAAATTGTAAATATCGGATTGCATATTTGCTTTCATAGTAAAAACGGTGGTATTCATATATTGGGGACTTTTGAGGTTTTTATTGTATTTACATTCATAAGATTGAATAACGGGAACAGTTGAAGTAGTGGCCCCTTTTTTCGCTTGTTTGAGCATATTTAATTTTTGAGTTTTGACATTAAGATATGTAATGTTAGATTTGCAATTGCGGTATTGAATATGATGAATATTGTATGGAATATCGGATTCAATATGTTTTGGTATAAATCCATTATAAATGTTATGATTATGAGACCAAATAAATGGGAGCATAATATGGAAACCATAATCGTGAAACATTTGGTCGGTCTGTTTCATAACAAAATCGAGTAATTTGAATTTTTCCCCGACATTGTATTTTTTGAGTGGAATACCACAATAATAATAAATATCCTCAATAATAAAATATTTGCGATTGGTGTCTTCTTCTTGAACAAGTGTCCCGTATAACATAGTGTTTAAACTGAGTTCAATATTATTGTGTTCTATTTTGACAACATCAGAGACATTTTTATCTTTGTTTAGATTCATAAAATAACAAACATCTTCGTCATTAAAATAAGAGAACCAACATAGACATTTTTTTCCAAAAGGAATAGCCATAGCAATGTCATAATTGTAAACTTTCTTATGTGAAACAGTTTCATATGAAAGTTCGAAATCAGGAAGGCGTTCCATAATAGTGTCGATTTGTATTTGTTCAAGTTCCATTATAAATATATATATAAAAGTGTGTTTATATGTATTTATAAAATTAAATGAAATGTGAAATAAAAGAACTGCCATATGACGTTCAATTTTATATTAGAAAATTTGTACCGCGAAAATTGTGTGTATTATGTAATAAAAAGATTTATACATTTGACAAAAGAATAATGCATTGTTCTCTATATTGTAAAATAAAAGATGTGATTGCAATAAGGAGTAGAACAATAAATATAGATGTAAAAGATAGAGCGTATAATTATTGTAATCGGGTAATTCGAGAACTCGTAAGGGCAACGGGTATATTATTTAATGTATTTATGATTGTCCAGATATTTTATACATTTTACATAATAATATATTATTCAATAAATATAAATATAAGTGACATATATACTATATAATGTACAGTGTAGTATTACTTTCTCTTATTTCAGCTAGTGTGGCGTTTAATGTCACAGACCATCATTGGAGTAATTTTCAGGAGTTCGCGTATCGTTTTAATAAGCAATATACAAATATTGTAGAATTCCACAAGCGTTTTGAAATATTTAAGGAAAACATGGAATATGTTGTTCAAGAAAACGCCAAGGGGCATAGTTATAATTTGGGAGTGACACCATTTTCGGATTTAACACATGAGGAGTTCAGTTTACAAATGGGTTTTTCAAAGCCGAAGCGTTTTGAAACGTGTGATAAGTTTTCATCAAGTGGTGTGACAGCACCAGCGAGTGTGGATTGGCGTAGTAATAATGCGGTAACACCAGTGAAGGATCAGGGTCAATGTGGTTCGTGTTGGTCATTTAGTGCCACGGGTGCAATGGAGGGTGCGTGGTCGATTGCCCAGGGAAGTTTGGTAAGTTTATCTGAGCAGCAATTGGTGGATTGTTCGAAGAAATACGGAAATCATGGATGTTATGGTGGATTAATGGATGGTGCATTTGAGTATGCGATGGATAATGGGATGTGTCTGGAGGACGAATATCCCTATACAGCTGCGGGAGGCGAATGTCATACTTGCAATACTGTAGTGACGCTGACTGGTTGTGTAGATGTGACACCAAATAATCAGGTTGATTTGACAGAGGCGGTAGCGACTGGACCGGTGTCAGTAGCAATTGAGGCGGACACTCTTACATTTCAGATGTATACAGGTGGTGTGATTACGAGTTCTGCGTGTGGAACATCATTGGATCATGGAGTATTGGTGGTAGGATATGGAGCGGAGAGTAATACGGATTATTGGTTGGTAAAGAATAGCTGGGGTCCAAGTTGGGGAGAGGGTGGATATGTAAAAATCGAGCGCAGTAGTAGTACAAATGACGAGGGAATTTGTGGAATAGCGATGCAGCCATCGTACCCTGTGGTATAAATATATACCAGATAGATATATAGATAAAATAAATAATAATAATATAGTATGAATATATTATTATCGTTATTGGTGCCTTTTTCGCAATTATTGAAAGTAATCTTACCTGGTAGGAGTGATAATCTAATATTATCGAAACCATTCAATATAACATATGAGTATGAAGATTATTATGAGTGGACAGATCCGTCAAATTTTTGGGATGTACCTATGATTCGTTAAATTCGTCGTCAATGAGTTTACTTAAATCTTCATCCATTGATTTATAATCATTTTCTTTTTGATTGCGGATTTCATTAATAAGTTCGTCGTATTTTTCGGTTTGTACAGTATTATTTAATTTAACGGGTGTAGTATAGGTATTTTTAAGATATAAATAACCTTGATGAATGCCAAAAATGATAGTTAAATAGATGACAACGTAGAAAATAAATTCGATAAATAAGTTCATATAGACATTTGAATATAATAATTTGTAAATATAAACATAAAATTGATTAAATAAAAGAAGATAGAAATAATTATAATATAAGTATGTCAGTATCTATTCTAATTGTGGAGCGTGGTGGAACAATCAAGCCACTAAAGTGGAAGTCGTACGATGAGACGATAATTTACAAAAAGGCGGGATTTCGTTCAAGTGATGGTTTTGAGAAGCAAACAACGTGGAGTGTAAAATTGGATAAAAAATATAATATTTCGTTGTATGCTAAAAAAAATGGAAAAGCAAATCAAGAAAATAAGTATGATTATCCTCCCCCAGTAGATAAGGAGTTGTATTTCGGAAGTAATATTTTGATTAATTATGACGATGAAGGAAATCCAGTGAATTTGTTGGTAGAGCAATGGAATAAAGTATATGAACATTTGTTTGGTGGTTTCGAAGACATTGGTGGTGAAAGTGAGGAGGAGGAGGAAGATGAGAGTAAGGACGTATATAATGATTTGGAAAAGACGAAGGAAGGGTTTGCAAAGGATGGTTTTGTGGTGGATGATAATGATAGTGGAGATGATGATTATATCGATTGTGACAGTGAATTGAGTGAAGAAGAATATATCTAGAAAAATTGAATTAAATATATATTTATTTTTTAATACATATATATAATGAATGTGTCTATTAAGCAGCCGAGTGATTTCCGTAAAAATATAGTGGATAAATTAAATTTGTTTTTGGTAAGCAATGAATTCAGTGTAAATATGGAAAAGGCGATTTATAATTTTTCAATAAAGGAGGGAAAGAGTCGTAAAATAATCAAAAAATGGGATAATAAATACTTTGTAAATATTTACATGTCGAAGTTATGGACAATCTTTTGCAATTTGAAAAATGAGGAAATAATAAATCAGATAAAATCGGGAGAAATCTTGCCACAACATTTGCCGTTTATGAGTCATCAAGAAATGAATCCAAAACAATGGAAGGCGTTGATTGATAAAAAGATAAAAATGGATGAAAGTAAATTCAATCAAAAAATGGAGGCATCCACAGATATGTTTACGTGCCGTAAGTGTAAATCAAAAAAATGTACGTATTATGAGATGCAAACACGAAGTGCGGATGAGCCGTCAACAATATTTATCACGTGTTTGGATTGTGGTAAAAACTGGAAAATGTAATAATTTACAATACTTCTAAATCCTTTATTTTCCAATATTCACAAGCCCCATTAGGTAATGGACGTTTAATAATGAAGGGTATTTTTTTCTGGTCGAATTCTTTTTGCGCAATGTAATAACTGTCGATTTCATTGGGTTCGAGGTCAATAAAAGCAGAAGCCCCGGAATCTAATTGTTTTGCGCGTTGTCCAATAATAGATGCGCGTTCATAACGTGTCATAATGGGAGTAGTTTTGTGGAGTGGGTCAATAATGATGTTGTCATTATTTCGTACGACTTTACTCAAAACGTCGATTTCGTCATAATTATGTTGTTTATATTCGGGGTAATGAGTATCGACAATATTTTTGGATAAATTATCGTTGAATTTTTGTAAATAATTTTCGTCTTCGTCATCATCATCGGAGTCATCATTGTATCCAATATTTTCGATATTAAATAGATTTTTTTGAGTGGATTGTGTATTTGCAATTATTTCGTCTTCTTCTTCATTAATAGAACCATCATCAGAATCATCTTCAATATCATCAATGTCGTCTTCGCCGTTATCTTCTTCAACTTCATTGACCTCTTCATCATTTACTTCATCGTCATCATCATCATCATTGGGTTTTTTTTTAGCGGGCACTGTTAAAGAAGGGTCCTGAAATTCTTCAGTATCAGATTCATCGAAAACATCAAGTTCTGGGTGTTCTTCGTCAAAAGCGCTCATATTATATTATTGGTATATAAAAAAAATAATATAATCAATTTTTATATGACTAAATTAATAAATTACTTATCATTTGTTTTCCATGAATAATCACAATGAGCACATAGGTAAACATATTTCATATCTTTGTCACTATATCTTAGAAATATAATGTCACTTTTAATCTCCGATTTATTTGATTTACAATCCGTGTTAGGGCATGTAATATTGTATAAATGAGGTAAAGTAGGATCTTGCTTTGTGTACTCATTGACAATATCATTTTGCTGCGTTACTTTTGTGTTAACATCGATAATACAAGTACCTTCGGTAGAAATATTTTCGTCCACATTTCCACAATATCTACAATAATATTGAATATTATTGTTGTTGTTTTGGTCAATACCAATGTAATACATATTGTCACATTTATTGCAGAATTTCATAATTATATATATTAATGCTATATTTATATTATATTGTAAAAATATTAATCAATTTTCTTATGATATATTAAAATTGATTCTCTGTGAATATATGTTTTGCTATAATATATAACACTCATCATTTTATAATGTCTAATACACAATTTTACAATTTGTTACGAAGTAATGGTGTGGGTAAAGAAGATAAAGAAACAGAACGAACAAATCTCAGAATTAAACCACACACAGTTTTAGGCGGTTCGTTTAATATAAAAAATGATGATTATCCAAAATTTTTACAGCATTATTGCAGTGACATATTAAAGCCAGGAAAAATAGAGTATTTAACAGAAAAACAGCTGGAATCAGGAGGACCTTTTGCAATCGATTTAGATTTTAGATATAATTATGATGTGCGAACGCGGTTACATAGTGATGATCACATTGATGAGTTCATTTATGGAATGGTTGATGTATTGAAATCAATGTATCAAATGGATGATAGCACTTGTTTTAATGTATATGTGATGCAAAAAGATACTGTAAATCCATTAAAAGAGAAAGACATCACAAAAGATGGAATACATATTTTGATTGGATTGAAATCGGATAAGACAACATCATTGTATTTGCGTAATGAAATGTTGAAGAAAATGGAGACAATATTTGAGAAACTACCATTAATAAATAGTTGCGATGATATATATGATAAGGGCGTAGCAAGTGGTTCAAATCAATGGCAATTATATGGTTCTCAAAAGCCGAATCACAAAGCTTATAAACTACATAAAATCTACGAGCTAACGTATGATCAGGATGACGACGAGCTAATGATGGATGAAATCGATAAAGATTCTTTTGATGTGTATGAAAATATAGAGAAATTGTCTGTAAGAAACACAAAAAATCCGCAATTATTTATTAAATCCAGTTTTGTAAATACATATGAGGATTTTAAAAATAAAGTGAATGGAAGGGTAAGTCGAGTAAGTGCATCTCACTCTGGAGGCATAATTTCCCAAAGAGTACTCGGTAATGAACAAGAATTGTTCAAGAAAATAACGGGTCCTGAAGAATTGGAGTTATTGGTTGCATCATTTTTGGAAAACATAAATGATGAGAATTATGAATTGAAGGAGTATCACAAATATGTAATGGCATTATCGGAATCCTACTATGGCAATGGTTCTTATAATAAATGGATTTCGGTTTGTTGGGCCTTACATAATTTGCATGAACGTATGTTGCTTACCTGGATTGCCTTTAGTGCAAAATCCCCGAGTTTTAGTTATAATTCAATTGATGAATTAATAGAACGTTGGAACGCAAGTGAAAATAATTCGAAAGGTTTGACAAAAAGGTCGGTTATCTTTTGGATAAGGGAAGACAATCCTTCGGCATATAATGAAATCCATAAGGAAAATATTTCTCATACAATAGAACAAATAGTTTATGGTGTGGGGGGTGCTTCTAATTTCATAAATGATAATGATGTAAGTGATGACACATTTGCAAAAATATTGTTTCAGCTATACAAGGGTGATTATGTGTGCGCCTCCGCTGAAAAGAACATTTGGTATAAATATTTAAATAATCGTTGGCAAAAGGATGATGGTGCTATTAGTTTACGTTCAAAAATACATCGCATCAAAGCACTTCTTCATGAAAAATTACACGAATTTAATATGATTATAACAAAATCGGCGACAAATGTAAGTGTTGAACAGGATAAATCTGAACAGGATAAATCAATTGAAAAAATTAAAAAAATACAGCGCAGAATGCTGAAAATTATTCAGAAAATAGGAAATGCTTCTGTTAAGAAGAATATTTTGACTGAGGCAAAAGAACTATTTTATGATGCTGAATTCATTGATAAGTTAGACAGTAAGCCACACTTGATTGCATTCAATAATGGTGTTATTGATTTTGAAGCGAAAGAATTTAGAAAAGGTCGTCCCGAAGATTATATTTCGCTTTCAACAAATACGAATTATATTAAATTGGATGATACTCACAAAGATATAGTGAAAGAAATACGGGAGTTTTTCAAGCAAATCTATCCCCAACCTGAATTATGCAAATATATGTGGGAGCATTTGGCGTCGTGTATGACGGGTTGGAATAAAATGCAAACGTGTCAAATGTATATTGGCGATGGCCAAAATGGTAAATCAGCACTTATTCAGTTAATGGGACTAGTATTAGGTGGTTATAAGTATGAAGTAACCCCGTCAATTATCACAAATGAGCGTGCAAAAGTGGGAGGGGCGTGCCCAGAAATACTTGGAATGAAAGGAAAGCGATTGGTTTGCATTCAAGAGACAAAAAAAACCGATACATTAAATGAAGCCATTTTCAAACAGCTTACCTCGGGAAATGATCCAGTAACAGCGCGTGGTTTATATCAGGCCGAACAAATATCATTTATAGCGCAGTTTAAATTGGTTATTGCTTCGAATTATTTGATGAACATTGAAGCAACTGACCACGGTACTTGGAGACGTGTTCGTGTGGCACCCCACGTATCGTTGTTTACTGATAATCCTGTTCAGGGTGACCGTGAAAAACCATATCAGTTCAAAAAAGATATGGAAATTGGTGAAAAGAAATTCCCGATTTGGAAAGAAATATTGGCGTCAATGTTAGTAGAAATTGCATATGAAACACAGGGTGTTGTCAATGATTGTGATATTGTAACATCAAAGAGTCGTGAATATCAAGAATCACAAGATAGTATTGCGGAGTTTTTGCGAGACAAAGTTGCTCAGCGCAATGGAGCTCATATTACCAAGCAAGATATTTCAACGGAGTTTGGTATCTGGTATCAGCAAACATATGGACGCGGTGGGCCAACATCAAAGGATTTGTATGAATATATGAATAAACGTTTTGGACGTGCTCGTAATTCAACGTGGAAAGACATTGAATTGGTACGAGGAAATAGGCGCGTTGGTGGTGATGATAATAGTGATAGTGATGAAGAATCGGATTCAGAAGAATCAGACGAAGAAGTAGAAGAAGTAGGAACAAACGAAATTTAATATACAATGATAATTTTTATATTTTATTATATTTTCGTATTTACTAAAAATATAATAATAAAATTAAATCACCGTTTTTTTATAGGGTTCCCCCATAAAAACAGCATTAATGTATGAAAAAATGTTATAAATTATTTTTTCCAATGGATAAATGTAAAAAGGAAACAATAACATACACAAATAAATAAATATTTTATGAAAAATATTACGGTCATCCGTTTCATATGTTATTGAAATGTATGCCAAAACAATGACAATATAGAGATAAAACAATAAATGACTATTTAATTTTTCCAAAAAATTCACTTGTATTTTTTGGTTTTCGGCTTTATTATAATTTGTGGTTTCTTTTGCATCTTCATTTGACATTTCTCTTTCCAACATTCGCGTTTCACCTTCTATTGCATAAACATATTCTAATTGTTTATTTAATAAATAATCTTTATTAACTGATACTTTTTTCTGCATAAAATCATTTTCATTGCGTGTTTTATACAATTCAGCATTGAAATTTATTAGAAGCTCTTGTTTTCTAGTCATTAAAATATCTTTCACTTCACTTTCACGTTGTTCAGTTTTATGTATTGCTCGATTTCCTCTTAGTTCACCCTGAGCACCGTCTTCATAAGTACCCAAATGTGTTTTAAAACGAGGAGTATAACCTTCAACAACAAATGTATCAGCATTTTCTGTATCTGATACTACTGTAGCCACTGCTTCTGCTTGGGCCTTTGCTGCTGCTTCTTCTGCATCTAATATTATACACATTTGGGGTTTTGGATAACCTTCTGACCCACCTCCGTGCAGTGTTTTAAAATGCCCACAGGCAGTTTTTTCTTCCATTTTTGTATTTTCCTTTGCAGTGTTAATCTGATCTTGTAATTTTGCGAGTTCTTCTTCTTGCTGTATTGTATTTGCCCTTAATGTTTTTGTATCTTTTCTAATAGCGTTTAATTCGTTTCTTGTAACGCGTTCCGGTATGGTTGCACTGTAACTCTCTTTTAATCTGTCTAATCCAATTTGTTTATATAATGCGCGTCCGTGCGCTGGATAATATTGCTGAACACGATTAGGCACCTTTATACCATCTTCTTTCATTAAAACATGATTATCGGGATTTTGCATAAAAGCAAGTACTTTATATTCACTATCTATTCCAGGTTTAAATTTCTTTTTCTTATATGTCTTCTTCTTTTTTGCAGTAAATGTTTTATTTATTTTCTTTGACCATTTCTTCTTACTGAATGTTTTTTTAAACTTCTTTTTTTTCCAGAATGGTTCTCTTTCACTTCTTAATGCTGCGAAAATTTTATCAAATGTAGTTTGACCGTTTTCAAAATTCTCAGCTAATTCTTCTTCAAATCCATCATCATCGACTTCGTCTTCGTCATATTCTTCTATAATAATATCAAATCTCCATTTACCGTCAATATAATCAGATGGAAACACTTTATTGCGATGAATATCATTAAAAAAATCGATTTTATTATTTGGGTCAGTGGGATGTACTCGCAAATACTTATTTGTTTTTGTAGATAAAATAGAATATGATTGGGAATCAATTGCACGTACTTCAAAGACACCTGCGTTATATAAATCGGTCGATTCTGATTTCTTAAACACTACATTTTCTCTCTCATTTACATAAATAAATCCCTCGTTTTTTACATTGTAAAATGCGAATTGTTTGCGCGAAGGGTCAATGGGAATCACTATAAATGTTTCGTCATCATCATCATATTCAGGTTCATCTTCCTCGTTTTCTTCTTTTTCCGTATCATTACTACCAAGCATTTCTTCATTATATGGTAATGCCTGTAGTATTTCTTTATCTACGATTTTAATATTATTATTTGATAATATTCCAATAATTTTAATACTATTAAATTCTTCAAATGGTGCCATGTTAATTTAATATATAATGATATAAAATAATTCATATTTTTATTTTGAAAATACGAATTTGATATTTAATAATCCTCTTTTGCATAGACATAACTAAATACATAATCATATATATTTTTGAAAAATACAAAGCTATACTTTTCCATTAAAAATGCAATAAATGGAAACAAAGCCAAAAATAAAATAAACATTATTTTTCCGGTTAATTTATAGGATGTATCCATTAAAATCATGGTTGAATATATTAAAACCAATAACATATAAATGTGTATAAATATGTTTGAATTATAAAAATTAAATGATTTTGACTGGTCACTATAATCACTATTTGTCTTGTCATATACAAGGTGATTTTCACTGTCCTCTATTAAAATATCGTCCAACACATCATTTTGTTCCATTATATCGATTATTTTGTATTTGTCTTCGGATAGTGATTTTTTCTTAAATTCAATTGAAATATTACTTAAATCCAATGAGTTTTGTATGGTTGTTGTGTGAAGATTACTAACAACACCTATATCACTATCTATTTTGTTTACTTGTGCTTGTATAAATAACTGATTTTGATTCATTGTGTTAATGCAATAACCACCAAGATGTGTTGCATTTGGGTCCTCACCTGCCACTGGAGCATTAGTATCTAAATTATTTATACTTCTACATAAATTTACACATTTTCCAAAATTAGCGCTTGTAGAATCTACATTTCCTGGATTTCCGGCATTACCTCCAATATAATCTTTTGTTAAACCATAATATAATGCATCACCTTCTTGTAAATTGTTTATATTAGTTGTATAACCAGCTAAATCCATATTGTAATTATTAATTAATGTGGCACTACTATCATTAGCAAATGCGCTGTGGCACGCATTTAAATCATTTCTAAGATATTCGTCATAATCATCTTTATTAAAATCACCACCAGTATTACCAGCTTTATATATTGAAGCAGTATCAAAACCTTCCTTTTGATTTTGGAAACCAAGTTTTCTTGATTGTACATAAAGTCCATTATAATATTTATCAGCTAGTTCTTTTGCTTGTGCTTGTAAATCTTCAGCATTTAATAAATCATCTTGTCCTTGTTCTAAATTTGTTTGTGCAATGTCATTATTTTGTTGCGCGATGTCATTTTTGCCCGTCACTTTTACATAGGTTGGGTCATCTAAATTAAAAAACCATTGTTTATAACTTCGTTTTTGCTTAAGTCCTTTATCAGTCCAATGTTTTTTTGTTTTATCAATCGCACGACTAAGATTATCTTTTGCATCATATGATTTATATAAATCACTGTGTCTTAACACAATATTGTGTGCTTGTTCATTGTTTATGCTATATGGTAAATCGTTTTTTTTTGCAAATTTTTTATTCTTCTTTTTCTTTCTACAACGATGGCGTTTTGAAGGCGTGCCTTTACGACCACATCCCCCTTCTTTATTATAAAAAGTATAATCAATCCAATCATTAAAATCATTGTTTATAGTTACTAAAACATTACTAAAAATATCCATTTGTATTTACTTATAATATAAATACAAATTTTTTTATAGATAATGAGCATTGTCCATTGTTTTGATGTCTTGCGCAGGGGCAAATCCGAACGATGGACTAGGGGGTTCGTACAAAACAGAACGCTTCATTGTGGTAAAACCTCCACCTCCTGGTGCTCCACTTTCTGGTACTTGATAATTAACATTAGGAATACATTTATTTTGCTCTTCATCCCAAATTGTTTGGGCACTATTTCCTTCCTCTGGACAACAATCTTTGCCAACGCAATCCAAAGATAAACCAAGTAAATCACCCTCAGAAATCATTGTACGACGAGCAGTACCTTCTTCTGCGGCAGTGCGGTTTTCAGCAGGGGCTTTAAGTTTTACCTTTTCGAAGTCCATATGGTCACGACGACGCATATCTAATAATGCAAAGTATAGCATAAATCCTCCTCCGGCAATGACAGCAACATAGAGCATATCAACAACCGCTTCGGGAATAATACTAAGAGATTTGCCTAAACGATTTAATACAATAATAAGGACCAACATCACAATAACAATCATTAACATATATAAATAATGCTTGTAGCGTAGACGGTAACTATTATTAAGAGTTTGAAGACGTGTTTGTTGAAATAAAGCATCGTCGACGGTTTGTTGTTTTGCATTTAAACGTTGTTGTTCGCGCTTAATAATGTCATCTAAATCATTCTGATTTTTGCGAATTGTGCTATATGTATTGTATGTTGTTTCGTGATTTCCCTCGTGATCAATATTTGCAGTGTTATATTCAGCAACAAAATCACGATTATTATTTGCGGATGCCCAATTAGCATATGTAACGTGGCCTTGCGTAGTATCAAGATCTGGTAATGGGTCAGCAGGGTCTGCGTTTTGCCATTGTGTTAAAGTGGCGAGGTCAGAAATAAGAGTAGGGGTAGTACCGTCTGAACCATAAGCAGCGGCATTAGCAGTTGATATAATATTGGTTAAAGTGGTTGTTTTCGCTGATATAGCGTTATCTAATTGTGTTAAATAATAAGTATCTCCCATTAAATATTTATATATTATGTAAATATTTATTTTCTAAATAAGACATAGCTTCCGACGCTTAATATGGCAACGGTCATTGCACCTAATGCAAATATTTGCTCATTTTGTTGAATATACACATTGGTATCTTCTAATAACGCATTTGCTAAACTATTTTTATCATTTTCCCCAATAGTTACATGAGGACCGGTATAATGATATTTCTTTAAATGTTCATCTTTAATTTTGTGTATTTTAAAATAGATATTAGTTGTTAGATTAGGGTCATCGGTACCATCGATATCTGGGTCAGGATTGTAACCGTCCAATGTAATAGTCGTACCTGATACACTTAACGAACTGTATTTTTTAATATTTGTATATGTTCTAGTATTTACATCAGTGTCAATATTGTCGTATGATTTTAAATCAAATGAATTTGATGTGATTTCAATGTAATATTTTTCTGGATTTGCATTAAAATCAGATATATTAATGTTTCCTTCGTTATTTATCCAAGACACATAATTATTAGCTTTTTTAATATTTACAACTGCACTATCCTTTAAATCAAATGATTGAGTACTTGGATTGCTAGCAGGTGTAATTTTAAATTCATCGTAAACTCCAGTTAAATCCATTATGGGATTATTATATTGCGCTTTATAATTATCTATTTTGCTTCGCAAATCTGCGGTTTGTGTAGTTAACAAATGATTCATACTTGCATCACTGCGTGCAGCATATTGTTTTACTTGTTGGTTAGTATAACCTTCGATAATGGTTGATGGTTGTATTTTATTCATTTTTATATAAAATACAATCATATTAAATTTTGTTTTTAAGTATTAAAAACGTCGATATAAATACTAAAACAGATGGAATTAAAAACATAGAATATTTATGTGATTGCTCTAAATCATCAAAATGTACGACTGTATTTCTATTTTCATCAAAACTAACAGAATGTTTATTTTCTTGAAATGAATTGTAGTTCGTAAAATGTTCTAAATGTGCATCAAAAGCATTGATATTGTAGGCCTGTCGTGTTCCTTTTAACTTAATTTGTTTCACCTTTATTGAATTTCCTCTTTTAAGTTGTTCAAATATAAATCGAAATTTACTATAAGGATCAATAGGATTTAAATTATAAGTATGTTTGGCGACGGCTCCGTATTGTATATTATCACCCATATGTTGATAAAGTATCATTAATTTGCGTGACCAATTATTTTGTTTGATATATCCCCATTGTAACATACCTTCGTAATGAGACATTATATTGGTACCAAACTTTGCATCATTAAATGTTTTATAAAATTCATAATCAATACCATAAACACCACTAACATCATAAATATTATATGCAAAGCCATTTAAGGGGTCGGTAGTATTTTCAGTGTCGACGGTAACATCCTTTTGCAAAGACGTTTTATGTTTAACATACATATTAGAGTAACCATCAGTATAGTAATAATAATAAGGTTTATTGTAATCCGATGATATTTTTCTAATTACATCGGAAGGGTCGGCGTACGCAGTAAGTGTTTCGGTTTCTTTGTCTGTTACTTGATCATTATTGCTAATGTCTATATATGCCGCTGAATTATCCACTAATACACTATAATCGCCCATCATTTTCAACATTGTATATTTTGTACTTCCGTCATCTTGAACACTTCCTCCCATAATGTGTCCAACGCGCATTTCGCCGTCATTATCAAAAAAAGATAATTCTGCTTGAGTTAAAAAATATTCTCGTGGATTACCTTCAAGATCTGAAAATGCAATTTCAACAAATTCGCCATTTTCGTGAATAGGATTTAAAGAAGTATCGTATGTGGGGTATGTAGTACCAGTAGGAGCACCAGGTGGATTAAACATTTGGTATCTTTCTTTGGTTGGTATATCATTCGTTTTTCCAGATTGCCAATATCCATCCGCAGTAAATGCGTGTGCGCCATTATTTGTTCCATAATCACTAGAAAAACTTAAATCATACGTATATTTACTATCTATTGCTTGTAAACTTGATGAACGATTAAAACTAATATCAGATGGTATTAAATCAATTATGTCCATAAATATAGTATATTATGTTATATATTTTTAAGATTAATTCATAATAAATCAAATTAACATTTGTTTCTACGTTTTACAATTCGCTAAAATAATACATATTTGAATAATTATACGTGCTGAATTACATAATAACCCACACTTGCTCCAAGTACAGATAAAAATATACCGGCAAACATTGTACGATCATAACGTTTTTTTTGTTCTTGATAAAATGAATTATGTTCTTTATTTAATTCGGCCAACTGTTGATCCATTATGGAACGTTGCTTAACAACATCGTTGTGTAATCCCTTAATTTCTGATTGTTTTGTACCCACGTTGTCAGTAAATCCAGTAAAACCTTCAACTTTTGAGTTAAATGCTTCAAATAACATATTATAGATTATTATGTTATTTTTTATATTTCAGTAAATGTATAATATGCCAATGATGTTGCTAAAATAGACATAACTATTCCTCCAAACATTGTACGATCATAACGTTTCTTTCGTTCTTGATAAGCACTATTTTTTTCTTTATTCAATTCGGCCAATTGTTGGTCCATTTTGGAACGTTGTTTAACAACATTGTTGTGTAAGTTCTTAATTTCTGATTGTTTTGTACCCACGTTGTCAGTAAATCCAGTAAAACCTTCAACTTTTGAGTTAAATGCTTCAAAATAATTAGAAAACCCATCAACATTATTATCATCATTTTCTGGTACCGGCATATTTTGTTCATCATTGTCTTGATAAAAATCATCAATGTTTTCTGTTAAACCAATATCGTCTGACATTGACGGGTCTTTTTGACTGTTACTGTATAGTGTAGATAAATAATTTGCATTTACCATACCGTATTGATACATATTTATGGGTACTTTTGGAACTATTGTAATAATTGCTTCTGTAGGGTCATCCAACATAATAGGTGTTATATTTATTTTACTAGACAAATCACACGTGATTTTTTTCCAATGTTCACTGTAAGCACTTTCGGTTTCTTCACCAGTTTTTGTGCATGAAATATTATTAACGGGTGTGAAACTACTACTTGTAGGAATAATATTTGCCGTAATATTGCTAATATTTAATAAATTGTGATATTCAATTACAATACCTTTTACATTAACACTTGCAGGGAAGTCAGTAATCATAACTTCGCAACGATGAGAAGTATTTGCATCAGGATTCTCAATAATATCAATATAACTACTGGCAAGTGTGGTATTATTGTCATCTACAAAGCGCACAATAGCTCTTTGGGGAATATCGCGCTCAACCAGACGTTTTATTTTTCTTTCCCACCGCCAATTACCCCAACCCACTTCCTGTGTTTTGTTTTTAATCCACCAAGGGTGTCTGAACCAAGCTTTACATTGATAATTGAAATCTTTTGCAACTTTGTAAAATTTAACATTTTTCATTTTACCAATATAACGAAATTCCGAACCTTTATGATTAGATACACCTAAATAATTATTATCTCCTTCAGTATCAAATTCTTTTTTATCCCATTTAATGTCTTTTAAATGTCCATCAATATATAAAATAACACAATAACGGTTTTTATTATTATTATATTGTGACCACCAATGGTCGTATGGTGCAGGCAAATGTTTTGTATATACAATCGCTATTTTGTGCCAATTACCATCACGAAGGTCACCATAACGGGTAGAACCAAATGTAAAATCATAGTTGTAACCCATAACTGCAACTTTTCCATTAATAAGGCGAATATTAAAACACTTGTATTTACTTGCCTTACCGGTGGACATCAACATCATAGTATTTTCTTTGGAAGTAGTATTAATTTCTAATTCGAAAGCCCGTTCTCGGCGGTCTTTAACACAATTAAATTTATTATTGTCTATTTTAATGTCACTTTTACCTGTACCATCAAATGTTTTTTCATTAAGTATTTCAAAATATGGTTTTTGTCCTAATACGTCTGACATGGGTTTACAACTTGCAGCATTGCGTGATTGTCGTCTTTTTAATTTATCTACGTGTCCCTTTGTAACATCTTTACGTGTATGTCTTTTTCCAGGATAAATCAAACTACGTCTCCACCAAGATACACTAGGATCCCAATATGTTGAACCAACTGATTCTGCCGCAAGTCGATCCAATGCCATACCATCATTACCTATATCGATTTTGAATTTATTTAAATCGGTATTTGCGGGAATAGTAAAATTAAATTCTTCGCCACCAAAATGATTTCTCCAACCATCGCTATTTGTATTAATTGTCTTTTTGTCGGTTTCATTTTTACTATATTTATTTCCGTCTCTATCCATAAAGTAAATATCATTTACTGCGCCAGTAGTTCTCCATTTACAGACCCCCTTGTTTTTATTGCTTAAATATCCCAAACATTGAGGATTTTGAAAATTAATCTTAACATTAACATCTTTGTAAGAAATATTAAAATCAATGCGGGCTTTAACGGGGCGAGTTGTTTGAGGGTCTTGACTATATTCAACAGAAGAAGTATTATCGTAACCTTCACCATTTACGTGGAATTTAATAGCACCAACGCGGCGACTATCATTTTTAGTAACTTTAAATGTAAACTTATCTATAATAAGGGGGTTATTTAATTTTAAACTTCCTACACCATCTAAACTATATGTGATTGGTACATTATCAGTAGTAGTAGTTAAAGGTGTAATTGAACGATGATTTTCCCAATCAGATAAGTGTTTCTTGATACTTAGAGGATTTTCGTTATTATATCCTTCAGCACCAGTGCGAACAATAGAAAAGACATATTTATTATTAATACGGTCTTTTGCTTGAATCGACGCCATTTCAGTATGTGGAAGGTCTTTATTAAAATTCATTGATGGTTTAATATTTAATTCTTTCTCGCCAAAATTTTCTGTGATTTCATTGCTCTCTTCATCATATAATTTTATGTCAATTGTTGGAACATAATCTATTAAATGCATACATTCTGCGGGTGAAATTTCATCCACACTTTTATTTTTGTTATTTTGTGTACATTTCTCAACTGTATAGTTCGACATTTATAATAATATAAAATATATCCATATTATTATTTGCTGTAATATTGTTTAAAAATCAATCCCCCTAAAATAAGTGAACCGAGTATTAAATTAATAGAGTTCATAAATTCTTCGTTAAACTCATTTTTTACATCATTATATCGCTGTCTGGATGAACCGTCGCGATTCATTTTTTCAGAATAATCTTTTGATCTGTCACGATTTCTGCACAAACTAGCATTTAAACAACGTTTAATAATATCTTCATTGGCAATAATATCATCATTTGTACCTAATTCAAAACAGTCGTTATAATTAAATTTCTGAATATCATTCGTTAGAGCAGCATATTCAGTTACAAATATAGGGATAACAAAAGTAGGGTCATTGGTATTTTTACTATTGATTTCTGTGATTAGTGTTTCTAGCTCTTGAGTAGTTGTTATATTTAATGGCAATGAATTTTGAGTAGTATAAACTTCCCACCAATCTTTATCCAATATATAAAGGTTTGCCTTTTCTATTATATTTTCCATTGCTTTACCATTTAATCTATTACAACTTGCATCCGTTGGCATATATTCATTTTCAATTGCACTAATGTAAAAAAAACTATATGGATTATATTGTTTTAAACTTGGTTTATCTGTCATTTATATATTGTATATATAAAATTATACACATACACGATAATAATTAGTAGTAATTGCTGTATTACTTTGTCGCTTATATTCACATACTTGTCCGGGTCTTAAACACATTGCCAAGGATTGGGGGTCAAAACGTGAAACTTCGGGAAGTTGTGATAGTTTGCTTAAATTATATTTTTTCATTAAATCATCGGTTTCAATGGCATTAAGTTTTCTAGATTCAGGTACTAAACTATGTTCTAAAATATTAAATTGCAATCGCTTAATATTATGCACCACAATAAATATGCCTTCATTATCATACAAATATTTCAAATTTGTTACAACGGTATCATTAGGGTCATCTTCATAAATAATAATAAAATCGTCATCTTTATTCAATACATTTTCAATATTATATAGTTCGTCTATCATCTCGGTCATTTTGCGCACGTGCAATTGGCCTCCATTTGTGTAATATTTAATATATGTTTTTTTTCCATTATCTTTATGTGTTAAAAGCATATCTAACTGGTCATTATTAAACATAGCATCGACTTCATTTAAACTGAACTCAACATAATCTTCCACATCGTATCCTTGTGCGTCCAACAATTCTAACAATGTTGAGCGAGATTTGTAAATGGCGCGAATTTTATCACTGGAATTATTCATACTAATATATAATACTATTATGAATTTTCTAAATCAATCAATTTTTAATTGTTATTTATTGTATTATTCTACTTTTTTAATTGTAAAAGCATTTTTTGTCAAATCAGTTGTGGAGAACTCCTTTTCATCAATACCACCGGATAATGCAGTATTACTTTCTTGTTGAACAGGTTCTCCACTTCCGTGTAATATGTTCATTGGTATTTTCGCAGACGTATCAGCACCAATTTCCACATCTCCTTTTCCACCATTCATATTAAATACTGGTGCAAAATTAATTGCTGGAGGCGCTCCCCCCGACATTGGCTGATTACTATTTTCCAATGATGAAATCGGTGTTAATGGTTGAGAATGAGGTTCATTATGTGGTATTGTTTTTAATTTATTTATATCTAATGGCGTAACAACTTTAACATAATTATTTTCATCTAATCCCTGTTGGTCTTCACTTTCAATAGTAATGAATTTGTCGCTTACATTTTTGATACTCCATACTCTATCCGGTTTAAAATCACCCCTGAAATTCACTTTATCGCCTTTTTCATATTTAGTTGTAAATTCTTCGTCGTTTACATCGGGAGCAAATGGAGGGCTATCCAAATCGGTAATAGAACGTTTTTCTGGAGAAGGGAGGTTCTCATAATCCTCTGGTGTTACTGGCACATAATAAGAATCGGGAGTTGTTGGTGAATCATCTGGTGGCGTGTCGGTTGGTGTTTGGGGGTCAAAATCACCTGGGGGTGAATCGGTCGGTGTGCGAGGTATTTGGTCAGGACTAATAATGATGCCGTCTTTCAAGAAGACACTATATGCTTGTTTAATATCTTGTTCGATAGTATTTGGATATTTCTTTAAATAAATACGCTTGAATTGTTTATCAATTTCGAGTATTGCATTTTCTTGGCGTTTTTCAGCGCGGTCATCCTTTTCTTCTTGAGGTGTGGATTGTAATTTATTTTGTTGAAGTTTTTTCATTTTAGAACCATCAATGAGTTCTTTGATAAGTTCTTTAATATCGTCATTTTCACTTTGCATTATATTTTTAATATTATTTGAATAATGCATGTTCTCGATGTGTGAAATATTGTCTTCTGTAATAATACGCATTTGAACATTCATTGCTTGTAACTCTTGAAATAATAGTTTAAACGTATATGGAACACTAATGACACTAAAATCTCTACCGTGTTGTGTAACATTTTCAATACGCAAATTATCTTCTGCTAGAGAACCCGTATATTTCAACGGACCATCCAATAAAGGACTGAAGAATAGTTTTTTATCTGGATTATAAATGGCAACCAAACCACTTTGATTACATACAGCAAATTTATATTTATCACCACGTGTCATCATAGAATCTTTCATAAATTCAGCAGCACCGTGTGAAATAACGCCATCACGTTCCATTTCTCCTATGCGCAATCCACCATCATTTGCGCGCCCGGAAACAGGTTGTCGGGTTAATACATTACGAGGGCCAAGTGCACGAAAGTTGATTTTATCCTTTACCATATGTTTCAAGCGCATATAATAGGTAGGTCCCATAAATATTTCGCTATCTAATTGTTCTCCAGTCATACCATTATAAAGTATTTCATTGCCCGAACTGTGATAACCAGCTTTGTTTAACATATTTCCCATTACTTTAATTTTTGAACCCTTATTTATAAATGCAGTACTGTCTCCAAAACCACCATAATGAGCGGACGCTTTACCAGTAATTGTTTCCACTAATTGACCTATTGTCATTCGGGATGGTAGTGCGTGAGGATTGACAATAATATCGGGGCGCATACCATTTTTCATAAATGGCATATTTTCTTCGGGTATGACTAATCCGACAGTACCTTTTTGACCAGCGCGAGATGCAAATTTATCACCCAAATTAGGAATACGTGTTTCACGAACGCGAATTTTACACAAACGTTTACCCTCTTCACCTTCAGTAATGTATGTTTTGTCGACAACACCAAGTTGCCCCTTTTTCGTTTTAGTAGAATTATCCATTTTTACACCAGGTTCGGAAGAATTGGACACTGCATTACCAATAAGTATGACTTTCTCATTTAATTGTGTTCCTTCTTTTACAACACCATTTGCATCCAAAAAACTATAATCATAACCGGCTTTTAGATTCATAACCGTGGGGTCGTTCTCTATATTTGTAAAAACTTTTGAAATAGTTTCGCCATTTGACATTTCACTTTCTTCATGGCTACTATAAGTAGAAAAGTATGTGGTATTAAACATACCTCTTTGTAGAGAACCTTCATTGACAAGAACAGCATCTTCTACATTATATGAAGTATAAGTCATAATTGCCACCATTGTGTTTACACCATATACGTTCTCTTCATTATTAATATGTTCCATATAACGTGTTTTAACAAGAGGAATTTGACCGTTGTTTAATATAATATTACTTTTATCCATTCGCAACTGATAATTCGTATGAACCAATGATGTCGCTTGTTTGCTTTGACCACAAGAGAACGAATTACGTGTTGCGGGATTATTTTCAGGATAAGGTATTAAGTTACACATTACACCCAAAATAAGAGATTCGTGAATTTCCATATGTGTGTATTTGTCTTTATTTGCCAAATAATCTTCGTATTTTAATGCGATCATCGCACTATCGCTTTCACTACTATCAATATAATCAATAATACCCTTGTTATCTATAAAACTTTGTAATTTTGTTGGAGAACTACTGAACCCATATAAGGTTTCCATTGAATACATATTGTAATCATTTGGATGATAATTTTCTATTTTCTTTTCATTAAACCCAGTGATTAAATCGTTCCATTTATAAGTACCTTTGTCAATGGCCGTCAATGTGGATTTATTTTCGAATGACATATTTTTCCCATCTTTATAAAAGATGGGTCTACAAATGCGACCTCCATCACAATAAATGTTAATTAAATTGTCTGTTAGTTCAAAATTGATACTTGTATAAATGGGAATAAGACCATTACGTCTATGTAATTTAAATGTATCTATTAATTCATATGGTTTTTTAACAATGCTGTGCATATAGCCATTTACAAATACCTTGGTAAATTTATCTATGTGTGATAAAAATACATTTTCAATAAGTTCTATTTTTGTATTTTCATTTAACCAATTAATAATGTGTGTTCTACTAATTCCTCTACTAACATATGCACTGATTGACATGTGTTTATGAAGACCAATATTACCGCCATCTGGGGTATCAATTGGGTCAAAAAATCCCCAATGACTTCCGTGCAATATACGAGGACCCACCACTTTTGCACCAGAATCCATATGAAGATTTGTTTTACGTAAATGACTGAGCATAGATGCGTGTGTCAAATAATTAAGTTCTTGTAATACACCAATGCGTTTTGTATGTGCCGTTGCGCCCCAATTTCCTTTAAATCCTTTTTTGAATCCAGATTCAACAACACGGTCGGAAAAGATCTGTACATAAAACTGATTTACAAGACCAATTAAATTATTTTCATATAATGACTGATTTAATAACAATCGTTTTTCAAATTCAAGATGAATGGTTCTCAATTGCGCAATATAATACTCACGAAACAAATCATACATTAATGAACCCGCGGTTTCAATACGTTTATATTTAAAACTATCGCGGTCAACATCTTTTTTATTTCCACTATAACAATCCAATAATGATTTCACCATATGGCCCAAAAACAACGCTTTTGATTTATAATTATTTTCACCAATATGAGGTAAAAAATAGTCACTTAGAATTTCCATAGTATATTCTGTCGTTTTCCATTTAGTAAATGTAGCAATATATTTAATGGCTGCTTGTTGCGTCATAATAGAACACGCATCATAGACACTTGATTCGAAATATTGTAAATAAGAATCGTATTTCTCGAGATTACATAAACAATGTGTAATAATACTTTTATCACTAATAATTCCTAATGCTCGAAACACAATAAATAATGGCATTGGTTTACGGACGTTGGGAATATTAACAACAATATTTTTATTTTTATATTTGCTGTCTGGAGCAACTATACCAACAAACATATTTCGCATAGGTTTTGATACATTTTCAGATATTGAGCGTATTTCCGCTTTGTATAAATAAGTATCATCATTGGCTTCATGAATGTATAACATATTGTCTGCAAACTTTTCTTGACAAACTACTGTTTTTTCCTTACCATCTACAATAAAATATCCACCAATATCATTTTTACATTCACCCATCGAGAACCGGGTCTCTCTTGACAATCCACGTAGTATGCAAAAATCGGATTGCAACATAATAGGGAACTTACCTAAATACATTTTCTTTAATGTCATTATGCGTTTTAATACTTTACCGTCACTACTGTATGTTTCTTTTAATTCATTGCTTTCGGATGTGGTCATTTCAACATCGTATTGATTCTTACGTTTGGATGCTTTGGCCCCTCCTTCCATTTTGAATTTATTCATTGCATCATCGATATTTTTCATATTAATTTTAGAAAAGGATGAAAAATCATTGCTGTGACCCCCCTTAAGTTCCGTTTCGTCTAATATAGTAATAAATTCCACTTCGACATCATAATGAATAGTCATAGCGTAATTCATATTTCTTAAACGGGCTTCATTTGGATACATATTGTGAAAATTATCCTTACCATCGTAAATGGTTGGTTTCCCAAAATATATTTTACTACCATCTTTGCCACCAAAGTACATAACACACTGATTTTTAAATTGTTGTGTTTTTTGATTGTAATCACTACCTAAAAACAAGGGATTATTTTCTTTGAAGATTTGAAATATTTGATCATTGAAAAAATGATTATAAGATTCAATGTGATGACGAACTAAATATTGATAATTATCTTTGAATTGCGAATTAATTACTTTCCAAGTAATTTCACTGTTCATATATTATTATACTATATATATATTATTTAGCATTTTTTTATACTTATATTCTATAATGTCATCTTTACACGATACTTTGTTCGGTCCTCTTGGTGAGGAATATTGCCTATACTTTTACTATTTATCTATCATTTCCTTCATTTTCTTTGTGATTGTTGCTCTCTCATCTATCTATCTTCTTTTAACCGGTAAGCAGGGTATGAAAGGTATGTTCGGAAATATTTTTATGGGTGGATTTGCATACTTAATTGTATACTTCCAGAACCGCCTTTTATTCTCAATGTGCTCTGCCGCCCTTTAAACATTTGTATAAATGTGTTAAAATAATAAATAATTAATATAATATAGTTTAATGGATATATTATATTATAGCAATCATTGTAAGCATTGTAAAAAAATACTCCAAGTATTATCAAAAACACAAATAAAGGACAAAGTTAGTTTTATTTGTATTGATAATCGTCATTTAGACCAACAAACAAATCAAAATTTTATTTTGTTAAATAATGGAAAAAGGGTGATTATGCCGCCCAATTTAGTAAGTGTTCCAGCCCTTTTAAAAGTGAAAGAAAATTATAAGATGGTTTTAGGCGACGAAATTATTGAATATTTACACCCCGATATAATTAGTAGTCAAAGTGAAGAAGTAAAGCAAAATGGAGAACCCAATTCATATAGTTTTAATGATATTAAAGATAATATAATGTCTGAATCATTTACATTTTATGATTTAACTCCCGATGAATTAAGTGCAAAGGGTAGTGGAGGGCGCCGACAAATGTATAATTATGTATCTGTAAGTGATAGTAATACACCAATATACACACCACCTGATAACTATAATCCCGATAAAATATCGGGCGATGTGACAATTGATGTTTTACAAAAACAACGTACGGAAGATTTAGGTCAATCTGCAAAACCAGCTGTTCCAAATTTCACATATTAAGTTAAAATACTTAAAAAGTAATACACATTATTTTATATTATGGCTGACCAAAGTACATATTTAAAAGCATTTAATACATTAATGAATGATTTTTTAGATGATCTTGAACAAATTTTCCCAAACGATAAACTAATGAAGCAATGTACAACATCTATACGCACAGTGCGAAAGGCCAATCCAAAAATTACTATACGCGTATGGAATAAATATTTATTGACACCTTATGAGAAATACATTTCACCCGATAATATGGATTATTTCTTTAATAAAGATTATAAAAATGATTTAACTCGATTACCAAATAGCGAATATGTTGCAGAAAGTATTGAAATGTTGCGAGGTTCTGTTAAAAATATGGGAGACGAAAATAAAAAACAAACGGGGTTATATATGATAAAATTAAATAGATTATGTGACGCTTATTGGGGTGGAATGCGCATATTAAAAAATAATCAGCAAGTAAAAAAAGAGGAATTAGAACATATAGATCAAAGCACTATTGTCGCTCCTTGAAAATAATTTATACTGGTGATGCTGTTCTGGGAATATTATTATAATCAACCGGTTTATATAATTTGAGAAGGTGTTTTTCAATTGCATATTTGTCGCCATTTTGAAGTAAATAATTTTGCCGCAATGTATTTTTAATAATCAAATCCATCATTTGATCGTTTGTCATATTATTAATTGTTTCCATTTTTATTGAATAAAAAACATAATATATAGTTTTTTATTCAATTTTTGCTATTTTGTCTATTACACGTCATTTGGTTATTATTCTTATTTTTTACGCGTATTTCGTCGTTTACGTATAGTTTTATTCTTTTTACGTATAGTTTTATTCTTTTTTCCGCCAGTTTTAGGTGCGGGCGGTTTACACGCTTCCAACAATGTGCGGTTTTCTATATAAGATATAGTACACATTTGCTTATTTACATTTGCTTGACAATGGTTTGCACTGACTACGCTTCCACCCAATCGCGTACCTAATGACGCAATTGGCATTTTCTTTACATTATCAGTTGGTTCGATCATAAATATTTGATGACCTCCTTTAACTACCTGATCCAAATATTCCAAGGGAACTATCGCGCCATTTAACCCGATTGCCGTCATATTCAACGTAGGACCGCTTAGAATATTTGAATCACGAGGTAGAAATGCGTCCTGTACCTCTTTACAGCGGTATACAATATTATCGGGATTTGCCGTGGTCGTCTCGATAAATGGTTTAAGTGTTTCTCTATCAATAATTGCCACTTGTTTTCCAAAGAAAATCAACAGGTTATTTTTATTCTTAATATATTCGCAATAATTAACATCTTCGAGAAGTATGTAATCATAACTAGACAAATTTCCATTATTAAACGGATTGGTGGCATATTTGGTTAATTTAACAGATTTGCGTTGAAGTAGTTGTTGTCGTAATGTTGATGTAGGAGCTCGTAATGTTGATGTTGGAGAATCAATCATACGACGGAGGACAGATTCGTTTTCGACTGTTATGTCCGTAAAATTGGCACCAGTGATTATTGTATTATCATTAACAATTACGGTTGTCATGTTTGATCCAGTAAAGTCAGCACGTGTTAAATTCGCCCCTGATAAATTCACCTCTGTTAAATTAGCATCTTTAAAAATAGCATCTGTTAAATTTGCGGTGTTTAAATACGCCTCTATTAACACCGCATTTGTTAAGTTCGCCCCGGTTAATTTCGCATTTTCTAAGTATCCATCTGTTAAATTTGCACCGGTTAAATTGGCACCAGTTAAATTCGCATTAACTAAATCTGCCCCTGTTAAATTGGCACCAGTTAAATTCGCACCAGTTAAGTTCCCACCTGTTAAAAATACATCTATTAAAATCGCATTTGTTAATATTACACCTTCTAAATTAGCACCTATTAACTCAGTCCCTTTTAAAATTGCACCTTGTAAATTAGCACCTATTAATTCTTCACCGTCAATAATGACCCTTGTTAAATTTGTCCCTGTTAAATCAGCACCGGTCAACTTGGCATCAACTAAATCTGCCCCAGTTAAATCTGCACCCGTTAAAATAGCCCCCGTTAAATCTGCACCTGTTAAAATAGCCCCAGTTAAATCTGCACCTCTAAAATATGCGTTTGTTAAGTTAGCACCTTCTAAATTCGCATCTGTTAACATAGCGTCTTCTAAATTTGCTCCTGTTAAATTTGCACCAGTTAAAAGTGAATGTTGGACGTTAGCAAACTTTAAATTCGACCCTGTTAAATTCGCATTTGTTAAATTCACTTTGTTAAGCTCAGCGTCTTGTAAATTAACCCGCTGCATATTTAAAGATTCTAAATCAAGGTCTGATAAATCCACGCCTTCTAAATTCGAACCTTCTAAATTCGAACCTTCTAAATCTACCCCTGTTAAAGTCGCGCCTGCTAAATTAACACCGTCTAATCGCGCACCTGTTAAATTAGCACCTGTTAAATTAGCACCTGCTAATTCTGTGCCTGCTAAATCAGCTCTTGATAAATTCACATGTGTTAAATTAGCACCTTTTAAAAGTGAACGATACATAATAGCAAACTTTAAATTAGCACCTGTTAAATTAGCACCTGAAAAATTAGCACCTGATAATTTTGCTCCTGAAAAATTAGTATTTCTTAAATCCTTCGAGCTAAAATCCTTATTCGATAAATCCTGATTAGAATAATCAGTAACGGGCGGCGGCGGTAGTGTTTCATCACCTCCACCTTTTTTTGAATGCATTTTACGTATCACCTGTTTTTTTCTAATTACACTCTTCTTTGTTTTTGGTTTGGTGTTCATTGTAATAAATATTAATCATATTATATTTATTTTACAAAAAAAACATCTTTATTTAATAATTTCTAATACATTTATATTTATTTCCTACTTACTTTGCTCGACAATCTGCTGTGTCTGTAATTAACATAATCGTCAGCGCGATAATGCTCAAACGGGTGCGCCATTATCCCGTAGTATAGCAGCAACCTCTGTATTATTGCATTGGCGAGCAAATTGCATGGGTGTCCATCCATCATTGGTAATTGCGTGCACATCCGCGCCATTATCCAATAGTGTATTGACCACATCTACACTACCATTATAACATGCGGGGTGCAGGGGTGTTTCTCCATCAATGTTCTTGGTATGTAGGTCTGCACCATTTTTCAACAGTAGGTTAACCACCTCTACGTGACCATTACTACACGCCTTATGTAGTGATGTTTCTTCATCATTATTCTCGGCGTTCACAATTGCGCCATATTCCAATAGCGCAAGCGCCACATCTGCAAGACCCTTCTCACACGCATTATGTAGGGGCGTTCCCCCTTCACTGTCCTTGGCGTGGACATTTGCACCATTTATCAGAAGTGTCTTGGTCACCTCCACACGACTATACCGACACGCCAAGAATAGAGGCGTATGTTCATCAACGTTATTGGTGTTCACGTCGGCACCATTCTCCAACAGCACATTGACTACCGCTGCGTGACCATACATACACGCCCACATCAGGGGCGTGTCTCCAAACCGGTTATTGGCATGCGGGTCCGCACCATATTCAAGTAACAGATTGACCACCGCCACGTGACCATTCCAACAAGCTTTGTGTAGGGGTGTGTATCCGTCAATATTTGTGGAGTGCACGTCCGCACCCTTTTCCAGCAACGCCACTACAACACCAGTAAGACCATATCTACACGCATTGTGAAGCGGCGTCCGTCCATAACTGGTCTTGGTGTGCACGTCCGCACCCTTCTCCACAAGGGCCGTGGCCACCTCTATAAGACCCTTCTCACAGGCAATGTTCAGTGGCGTGGACCCGTGAATGTCTGCCCCATTCTCCACCAGCGTCACCGCCACATCCCCGTGACTATTCTGACACGCCAGAATTAGAGGCGTATATTTATCGATGTTCTTGGCGTTCACATCGGCACCCTTCTCCAATAGTGCAATCGCCACATCAGTATGACCTTTTCTACACGCCCAGTGCAGGGGAGTCCGTCCATTAGTACCCTTGTCGGTCACGTCGGCACCCTTCTCCAATAATACATTAACCACCTCTACAAGACCGTTCCCGCAAGCATAGTGCAGGGGTGACCAATCATCACTACTTTTTGCGTTTATGTCCGCACCATTCTCAATAAGAAACAATGCTACCTCAATGTGACTATTCCGGCAAGCATAATGTAGAGGTGCACTTTCCCACTTGCTACTGCACTTCATATCAACGTCGGCGTCATTATCCAGCAAGGCACTGACCATATCTACGCGACCATTCTCAGACGCACACAGCAATGGAGTGAATCCGTCACTATGTTTGACGTCTACATTTGCACCATTTTCCAGTAGCACAGTCACCACATCCATATAACCCTCTGAACACGCCAAATGTAGAGCCATATAATCTCCAATTCTATCGCGGTATAACTTCGCTTCTAACTGCGAACGAACGGAAATTTGTAGAAGTTTCATTTTATCAATAACCAACTGATTCTTGCGCTTATTTTTTACGATAGCTTCGTAGCGGTCCATCCAAAACTCAAAATCGTCTGCCGCTGTCGCTTTAATCATTTTATGATGCGCGTGAATCTTGAATCCAGGCATGAAACAGTATATATGTTTGTAAATATCCCGAGTTATTCGGAAATGGTTGACGTTCATCTTTTTGTTAATTTTGTTTATATATATAATAAATTGTGTAAACAAATCAATTTTACGCTTTATAAAATAGAAAAATATGAAATATGCTTACCTCGAATTCAATTCATTTCGGTAAACCGGCCAAAATGGTTTGCAATAGTAATGTCATATTTTACAATAAAAAACAAAATGTTACTAGTTTTAAAATAATATGCTTATGCTATGCTAAAATAGTACTGCCCAACCCCCGGAATCATACCAGATGGTGTATTTCTTACAACCATACGTAGTTGAGTGTTCTCGTAAGAGCTCATTCGAATATTTGGTAAGTTCATCTATTTCGTTGGAAATCAAGAGAAGTTTCGCAATGAGATGAGAATCAATATAATCCCCCCATACTTGGGATTTCAATACATCCGCAAAACGATAAATGATGTCGGTTACGCCTTGATATTGAAGTTGGAGCACATTTCGAATATCCTGCTTCTTTTCGTATGCCTTGTAGGCGGTGTGAATTCCAGTTGAAAAACGCGCCTCTGTAATTTGTTTCAACAGATACTTCACCCGGAGGTCTACATTATCAACTGGATTGGTAGTGTCGAATTTTCTTCCATCGTGTTGTTCAAGGTGTATTGTTTTTCGAATGATTTTGGGAATCTTCTCTTTTAATGTATCGAGAACAACAAGATCATCGTTGGTTAAATTCTTAAAGAGAGATTCGGTTGATAATGTTTGGTTAATGAAATTGAGGGTGGAACGGTCGGCCAAATTACGACCACATTCAAAGTCGCCCGGATTCCTTGGAGCTACCCCTTGATTTTGGTTTCGCTGCCACTCATAATAATGAGGATTGTGAATGCGAGTTTCAATGGTTCCCCGACGCCAACTGAAGGCAGTATGGCACTGAGTGCACCACATCTGGTCGCACCCTTCTATTTTGTGAATGGGGGTCGCACAACTAGGGCACGGCTTTGTGTCTTTGTCGAGTAGTTTTACTGTTGCCACCGTATCTGGGTCGCACGTGTGATCGGTGTATCGACCATGACCCTTGATAACGTGACAGTCAGGACAAGTCCATTTCTCACACAATCCACATTTCCACTGACTGGATAGGAAACCACGACAGTTTTGGCCCATACACTTACGTCCAATGGATGCATTTTTGGTTGTAATAACACTACCACCTGATGAGATTTGGTGTTTCAGTGCCCGCCGTCTGCTTTCAAGGAGAGCAATTTGTTTGTTAATTTCATTGACCTCGGTCTTGAACACTTGGATCTCCTTTCTGTTCTCTACTACCGCCATCGTTGCTGGTAATAGGGCCTTCTCCTTTTCAACCATTACAGTGGAGTTCATCCGTTTCCATTCACGTTCGACCCAATTCTTAGTGAAATTATCCATTACAAATTTTCTGGTCCAACCCTTTCTACACACGTGCGTTCCGTCGGGATTTTTAGCTCCGTTCATACAAACGGTTGCTTTCTGGTCTAATATGTAAGTTTTACAGCAAGTACTGCACGCGGAAAATTGGCACCATTGGCAATGTATTTCGGACCGATCTCCTGTGGTAAAGTTTTCACAACAAATCAAACAAGATGACATTGTGATAGATTCGTATTTTGAGTGTTTATGATGAACTCTGTGTTTCATATTATAATCAATTTCTTTGAACTTACACTAATCTTGTAGTTTTATAATGAAAATCATAAAAAAAGAGGATTTTTATGATTTTTGAAATGATTTTAAATGTGCTTAATAGTTACTTGCTTATCGTGTACTTCACGCGCATCATAGTTGAGTGCATACAATAGTTCGGCAATTGAACGGTCATTGAAATATTGATATACATCATCCAATTTAATTGTCGTCTTTTCTCCTTTTAACATATGAGGTACAAACATTTCTTGGTGAATTCTAAAAATATGAGGCATATACTTATTTGAAATAAACTTTTCTTTCTTTGTGATGTATCTGGCAATATAACTGCGATGCACATTAAACATAAAATCTTTGTATTGAACGTAAAATTTGTAAAACAGTTTCTTATATTGAGGAAAATAAGACAAAAATTCTTTCACTTTGTCAATACGACGCAATGATAAATACTGATATTGCAAATTGGGATTATTTCCACGCAATTCCTTTAGTTTTAGATAACTATGTGTTTTTACTGCGCAACGTACACCCGATTGTTTATTATATATCATAATACCTACATTTGTATAGGGTTCCTGCAATCCAGTATATGCATCCAGATTATCTTGGAAACTGTCTTTTGTTTCAAATATTTTGGGAAAATGAATCACACTGTTTTTAAAACAGTCAAAGTTCTCATATACTTCTCTGCTAATTGCAGTAAATTTATTATTTTCAACATTATCAACTTTATAAACACCAGTCAAATACAGTTGAGGAAATCTTACAGGAATAACAATATGATTATCAGGATGTTGCATAACAAATGAATAACAATAATTTTTATCCATATTTTTCATCAGCATATTATCATTTAACATTTGATTGTCATCCGCTTGCAATGCCTCCATAAACATATCATAAAAACTGATCTGACGACTTGTACTGTGGACGTCGACATAATACTGATTTCTAAAATAGAAATAAGTTCCACCGATTGCGCCACGGGTAGACAACATCCATTTATCATTATGATAAAACAGATTAATCATTGTTCCCTCGATGATTTCGCTAATTTCAATATTTGAATCACATTCATAAGAAGATGTGAAATAATTATAACCAATTGATTTAGGTGGTGCAATAGACAATAGTTTGCCATTTTCATCAGAAATCACACTTTTATATGCAAACAAATCACTGAAAGATTCACTTATCATATTTCTATCATAATTTTTAATTATATATTTGTTTTCTTCATAAACATATTGTTTGGTTTTAATATTCTCAGATTCAGAGGTTAGTTCTATTACCGGGTCAGACATCTCTACTTTAATATAATGTATGGATTATTATTTAAATCAATTTTTATATAAATTTAAGAAAAACCATTTTAAATATTATTTATGTTGTCAATATATATAACATTATGACTACACAATTAATATTGAAATTAGGAGATATTATAGAAATAAATAGTCCAAATAATGATTTGTATCACGAACACGTATTTATAATTGATTATATTGATAACACCAGTATTGATTTGATTAAAATAAATGATGGTACACCTCAATCATTAGCATTGGAAAACAATACATTTAAAGATGAATCTATTAAGCAAATTTTTTTACTCGACCGTAGTGAAAATGATGGATATATTAAACAAAATGATATAGAAGTGGGACAGTGGTTAAATTTACATTTTGGAGGTGATTTTCCCGCCATATTTACAACACAAGTAACCAGTATCGAAGAAGACATGATTGAATTGACAAAATATCCCGATCTAGAAGTCATTTATATTGACTTTGAATACAAAGGTATACCAAAAAATCTTCCACTTGAAAAAATAGAAAAGCGCGATGCACCCGCATATGTGGAAGATAAAGTAGAAAAACCCATTAAAGACCAAGAATATAAAGAATTATCCGAAACACCAGAACCAGAACTAACAATAGAAATGTTAGAAAAAACACCAGAAGAAGATGACCAAGAAATCGAAATAGAAGAAGAAAATATTGATAAAAAATTGGGAGAGCTTATTAACGAGTCACAAGAAATTATATTTGGTGAACGATTACACGCAATTAAAGAAGTTGTGGAAGTCGACGAAAAGGAAAAACGTTATGATATTGAAATACAAGTAAATGATTTGATGGATGAATTATTATCTACAATACCCAATGAAAAGCGAAATCAATATGTGATTAACAATATTCAACTCTTAATTACACGTTTCAAAGAATTGCGCCACCATTTTTCAGAGTTCAAAAATGGTAATGTCGTTGTTGCACCGAAATTAAAAGGACCCTTTTATAAACCTTTGGTAAATTCTATTGAAAATATGAATACCCATTTACAATGGTTAATACCTATTGTTAAAACAAGAAAACACATTTGTGATTTTGATGATGACTCTGAACTCAATGATGTAGTATATACAAGCGCATATGAGACATATGAACAATTGCATAATGCACAGAAAAAATACTATGTTGAAAAACAAATGGTAAATACTGATGTAATGGATAATTTACTTGCAAATACATTTAAGCCATATAACAAACCATACGAATCAAATGATATACTTATGATGCAAGATGTAAACACAAATATTGAAGCAATTATTGACAATATAGATGATTTTAAATCCTCCATTATTGATGGAGAGAACTTGTCATACAAACAATATGTAATTCAGAAATACAATTTGGGTATGAAAAAGGTAACAAATAATGAAGCAAAACAAACAGTATTAATAAATAATACACCAAATGAACAAATGGCTATTTCCTCATTTATGTCTCTTCCATATAGTGCAATGAGGTTCTCGAAGTTGTATATGAATAATGAAAAAATGATGAATCGAGTTCACTATCATCAAAACTTCTTAAGTAAATTCAGATTATTTACAAAACATCAAGACATTGTGGAGAACATGGTAGACGATCTAGACAACGAATTAGATTATTCCAGTATTGATTTATTGAAAAACGTTAATCATTATATATTAAGTGACACGAATTTTGATAATAGTTATAAATACAATAAATATTTGGAATCTGTTATACCCAAATCAAAGACGATTATTAATATTATGCGTAAAATACTGAATACAAAATATTCGTTTGTTTCTTATGTAAATGAGTTAGAACCCTTTATGATTTATAATAATGACTTAACATATACTCAACATAATGAAATACGATATGTAATAAAGGAGAACATTAAAAATCTCAAGAAGAATTTTGTAGAAAAGGCCGCACTTTTTAATAGTTATCGAAATATGCAATCAAATCCGAATATAATTAAATCATTGTTGAAATTATTGGATGAAGATAGTGAAAATATGGTGGTTGATTATGGATTAGTAAAAGTATCGAAGGATTTACATAATCACGAATTACTCAAGAAAATGTATGTTATAGACGATTGTAAACTTCTTTATGCGATGCTTTCAAAGATGATGTTTGTTCTCAATATTCCCAAAAAAATGGATATTGATGAAGATACATCGAACCCATTAAAAATTAAAAGCGATTGTGGACGTCGCTATTTGGCAAAAGAATATGAAAATTTGGAAGAATTAATGAAAGACAATGGTAAAGATGAATTGTTTTTCGACGAATCGTATGACGACACTCCATATGACATATTATTAAATTATGAAACGGAAAAGCGAAATATGGTAAACGAAGATTTTTATGATTTTTTGGTGGAAAATTTGACTCAAAAACACGAAGTAAGTAAAGATAGTGCAAAAGAATTGGCTTCTGTTATTATTCGTGGTAAGCGCGAAGTATTAGATAATGATTACGCAAAAGTAAATGTTACAAAGCCGTCCGAACAAGAGCAAAAATATCATTATTACAAGCGAATGAAGAAAAATTGGCTACGTGACGATTCAATAAATGAAACCATTTTTATGGATAATAATACATTGTTTTGTAATATCAAGTCAAGTTGTTTCAAAAATAAAACAAATAATTTATGTCAAAGCAAAGAAGAAGTTCAGTTTAAAATACAACAAAAACGGGAAAATCAATTATTAAGTGAATTAGAAGCGCGTTATGTTGTTAATATGGAAGAATTAGAATCAGAATTAAATAAGAACCTGGAATCATATAAACGCTACTTAAATAAATTCTTGATTATTAAAGACGTGAACGAACAAAAACACAATAATCTTCAATATCAGTTGGGAATGTATGCAAATACAGATGCGCGCCTTAAATCACCTCATCACGATTTACTTCAAAAAATATTGGGTACTGGTGATTTTTCCGAAAAACAACAACATATATTACAGTTTGTAACTCTATTTTGTCGTAATTACATTGAAGATTCGGGAGAATTGCCATTTTGGAAATATTGTAAAGATAGCAATGTAAAACTAATGCCGGCGTTTTTGTATGAATTGGCATATACCTTTTCAACAAATGGAGATTATGCATCTAAATTGCAGGAAATTATTCGTGTTCAGGGAGCGATTAGTGATGATGGCGACAGTATTGTGGATAAATACAGTGGAATGATTATTTCACAAGTATCATTGGACACCGAAGAAGGATTTGATGATTCAGGATTTAAAGTTTCAACACGAAGTTTACTCGAAAATGAAATAACTAAAATGGAAGACCAACCCAAATTGTCAAAGAAAGAAAAGCGCATTTTCGAAAACCCAAATATGGAAAAGGTATATAATATTTTTAGTTTCTTATGTAAATCCACCGATGTTAAGGAAGAAACCATAGATAGCTTTTGTTTAAGATTATGTATTGAACTTGTAGAAACTCAAATCAAATCAGAAGAATCATATAATAAATTAGTTAAAAAATATCAAGAAAAGAAAGACGTGAAAATGCCCAAATATGATACATATTTCAATGAAACCCTCATTTTAATAGTAAGTTCGTGTTTTTTGATTTGCAATCAAATATCCATACCAGGTATTAAACCAAAGAAAACATTCCCTGGTTGTGTGAAATCATTTGAGGGTTATCCATTAACCGGAGAAGAAGATTATAGTGGATTAAATTACGTCAGTTGTGTATTGTATAAAACACGTAATGATATTGAACCGTGGAATGCAGTGAAAAAATACAATCAATCCAAATTCGCAAAGCGTATTAAAGAAATAATAGATAAATATTTATTAGTCAATTCGGAGATTGATCATAAAATAAAAGAAAAGAAACAATATTTGTTGTTGCACAAGGACGATCAGGTAGTAGAAGAACATAAAGTAGAAAACTGGACTCATTTTATGCCACCTCTTGTAAAATTCAATATACAAGACAGTGTATTACAAAATATATCGTCTGATTATAAAAAAGAAATAATTACCAATATGAAACAGGGACGAAAACAACAGCATTTCATGATAGATAATATTTTCTCCAAAAATTTATTAATGAATTATCAATTAATCAATGAAGTCAATGAAGTTATATTAAAAGAATCTCCTCTTTTGAAAACACACGGTGCGATTCCTTTTATTGACAATGCGTGTTGTAATAATGAAAATACAAAACCGATTACCTATTTTTCAAATAAGAATCCCAAGGTCGGGTTTTATATTAACAGTGTAATCAATAACGAAGCATTATTGAAAGATATAAAAATATTATCAAAAGCTCCTTTGCTATATCATGAAGAAATCACCCGTATGGTATACCCTTCTTTACCAATTGGTCATCTTGAAGAAAATATTTACAAGGCGGTTATACATTACTGTAATTTTGATAAAAATGATCAACTTATTCCTGAAAAATTCCAGGCATTATCTGGAGAAATCCCAAAAAGTTATAGCAATGAGATGACATTGGAAGAAAAGATAATTGTACTAAAACGCAATGGTAAAAAATATGATATAAATACGTTAATGCAGGTTCTCAATATTATAAATAATGAAAATACAATTCATCATACTATTACACCTGAATTTAGTTTTAATATTGCCTTAACGGAATTTTTGGATTACTTATCATCTATACAATCTCCTGTTATAGAAGACCCACTAATACGTCTATTAAATAAAAACATCGAACAATTCAAACAAAATGAATTTAAAACTGAAGAAACAAAAGAACTAGACGACTTGAAAACATATTTGGGAATGATAAACAATAAATTGTATCTTCATATTATGGATTTTATTGAGAAATATGGTAACACAGATACAAAACAATATAACATTATAAACACCTATCTAGAGAACATTAATAGTTGGAATGAAATAGGAAAAAACCACGCCATTTTATGTGATTATTTAAAAACACTTATTTATAATTTCTCAAAGTTGTATCCTAATTTATTGAAGAAGGAGAACCATTTTAAAACAATGGGAGACCACTGGAATTTATCTGACCAACATAAAAAAGATGTTACAAATATCATAGACAAGCAATATAGTTTTATAACAAAATTCACACAAGATGAATCCATTTTATTATTATTAAAAGAAGTGGAAAATCAATGTAAAGACCTACACATTTTTGCTAGTTTATTACCTGTTGAAATATTTACCGGCAAATATACGTTTTTAGATAGCCAAACAACACATATGTTACTTAAATACTGTGTTTATTCAATATTGTATGAATACATTAATATTACTGACAATGGTGATATAGTACATTTGGGTATTGAAATGAAAAAAGCGGGCATTCGTCAGCACAATAATGATACAAATGATAGTTCTATGCAAATAGAATCAAAACAATCATCCATTACAGAAGATGTTGCATCTATTCAGACCGATTTGGATGAAGTGGAAATTATATCGGGAAATACTGAATTAATAAAGAAAAATGTATGCGAGTTGCTTGTTTCCTTTTTGACTTACGAAAATGACAATAAAAATAAAATAAATATTAGTTATGAACAAGTGAAAAATAAAACAACGCGTTCCAAAGAAGCAGAAAAGAAAATGATTGTCAAATATCTGGGGCGAATGAGTATTGAAATGCGTAAAATAGAAGATAAACAAAAGAAATATAAATTAGGCAAATGGAATACTGGTATGCAAAAAGGTTTATTTAAATATGATAAATCTACTTATGATAGAGAACGCGAGGAATTTATTCAGAAAATGGCCGATCCATCTGCGTCTGAACAAGAGTTTGCAGAAGCAAATGCAATGGTTCAAGACGTATTGGACATTGAACGTCACGAAGAAGAATTACAAGATGCATTTTATGAAAATGAAGCAACAAATATTAGTCATTTAGATGAAGATTACAATGATGGTGTGTATTATGAAGAAGATAGAGAACAATAATCACCAAATAGTTGTAAAATATAAATAAAATTGATTATATTTTATTTTTGTATTAAACATAAATAAAATAAAAACATCATTGAAATCATGTTACGTGTAAAAAAGGTTCGTTTTCCTTTAATCGTTGACGATTCAGAGTGCCCGTGTCCGTCTGGATTGCGCCATGTTCCATATTGTTATATTAAGTTGCTTAAACCGAAGAAAAGTTGCTTAAAACGTCATTAGGTGAAATAGACATTATTATATATTTTAGAGGAATTTATATTCACACAACATTAGGTTAGATGTTTTTTATTTTATACATATTACAAAAATTGAATACGTAGATTTTTATAGTATTATTGTATAATAAATAAAAATGAGTTTTATCAACTATGAGCCCAAGTTCAAAAATAATGCAGCAACAACTAAAGTATATTTGGATAAATATCGTAGTGTTGATATAATATGCATTAAATGTAAATGTACTTATCGTTATTTTTCAACTGCTGATATTGATGTTACAAAAGAAAATAGAATATGTTGTCAAATATGTAAACAAGATGTAATGGTACCAATAACTGCCGGAAGTATACTTAGTGATATGGAAGGAGATGAACGAAAAGAATTAATATCAAAATGGCATTATAATATGTTTCAATCATAAAATAAACATACTTGAAAATGCAAAGTGAAATCCAGAGAAAATACACGATGTTAATAATACATATTGCAGTAATGGATGTGTTTTTTTGTGGTAAAATAGACGTATCCTATTGTATAATAGAAAAGTATAAAATACAGTTTATAACTCGCAATAAATTGTGAGATTAACATACCATTACCCATTGCGGTAATCGTTTTCTTATTTGTTTCATATAAATTACGCGCCCATTTTGTATAATTTTTTGAAAGTTTGTGACATATATCATTACTTGCATAATGCATTTTTAAAACTATTCTACTTTCGGATTCAAAATCTTCGCTTATTGTTATATAATGAAGAGTATTTGCATAATCAAACCCAAGTATATCATATTTATTGAGTTTTTCACTATAATTATCTCCTGGAATAATGGTAGTTACTTTTTCATTTGGTTTTAAACATACTAAAAACGATAGGTACTGCAAAAATACATAGACGAATCAGTATGTATTTGTATAAATGATTTATCGGAATTACTTGTATGTGTTGCAGTGAAATAAATTTCGTTAATCTCAGCAATACTTTTATATGAAGGTCCCAATATTTTTAATATTTGATTATCAATAATACCAATATTTGATTGCATATTAGCAGGTAAATCCTCATTGTAGAAATGTGTAGTCGAAAAATCATCATTTATTAATGACGACTGAATATTGTATAATAATCTTTATTCTATACACTAATAAATAATATCTTCCTTAATTCCCTCTGTATATGAATTGTGAAATAAAACGGATTTAGATAATAAAATTAATACATTAGGTGATTATTTTGTATAAATACGAAGTAGTAGTAGTAGTAGTAGTGAAAAATATTTTATAAATTAGTATTATATATGCGACAAATAATACTAAAAAATAAATTAAATGTTTCTATTTCACTATTTATCATAATTTTTACACTTATTCATTATATAAAACCCTCTGTTATGTATGATCACGATGGAAGTTTTCGCGAATTCGGTGTGGGTTATAAACATAAAACGGTTATTCCTGCGTGGTTAGTCGCGATGGTTTTAGGTATATTTTGTTATATGGCCGTGTTATATTATTTAGCATATTACTGAAAAAATCTATATTTATTTTATTTATAAATATAGAATGCAACCAAACTTAATAGATAAACAGCGTAAATTTATGTTGAAAGCATCATTAAACGAAATGCACAGTGAGAAGATGGTTAATTATATGAATTTCTTCAATATTGCAGTGTTTGTATTATTTTTCACAGCAGCCGGATTATATTTGTTTTTTAAGAAAAAACATAAATTAACTGACCAAGAAAAGAAAGCAAAGGCATTCAATGATCAACAATATATATTATCACGTATAAGAGGAATACAAGATGATGAATTTGAAAAACAACGTTTAGAAGGTTTACATGAATTTTCTACAATAAATAAATATTAAAGTATATTATACTATGGACATTATTGAACAACAACGTAAACAAATAATAGACGAAAACAATAACGCCCAAGAACGTTTATTGGCAATTATTGAAAATATGAATAAAACAAATGATAGTTTAAACATACAAGAACCATTAAATGGTGAATTGGATTTAACTGCATTAAACGATTTTAATATTAAATCATTGACTTTTTCTGAAGGAAATATAACATCATTGGCAAATATCCCCAAATCCATTACGTCATTGGAAATACCTTCAAATCTTTTAATTGAATTGTCCGAATTACCTTCCAATTTACAAAAATTAGATGTAAATCATAATTATTTAAAGGATTTACAATTTGACGAAATTAAAGTATGTACTTATTTGAACATTTCACACAATTATTTTGAAAAATTAGAAGATTTACCACCATTGTTAGAGGAATTGTATTGTTCAAATAATAAAATTATATATATTAATTTCGAAAATAATACAAAATTAGAAACGGTTGACATTGAATATAATGAAATAACAATTATTGATTACTTTCCCTCATCGATTGTAAATTTTTCGAGTGAAAACAATCCATCCATTCAATATAGAGACCCACAGAAAACACCAATAGACAACAAAGATACAAAAAGTAAATATGATTTTAATAGTTGTTTAAATGATTATTTTAGAATGAAGTCGATTTATGAAAAACAAGTAAAAACAAAACAAAAAAAAGTAACAAGTGAAAAGGGTTTATCAAAAAAGGAACGTATATTAAAGGCCGCTGCTGTAGTAGGAACGTGCGCACAATGTAAACGGGGTGTCGGTATGAATTTTACATCTAAAGACCGCACATATAAAGCATTGTGTGGAAGTACAAGTGACCCCTGTAAATTAAAAGTTGAAATATTTTGTGGTAATTATAATAATGTTGTCGATTTTTTGCATGCATTTAAAATGGGTGTTATTGAATCACAAGAAGCCATTATGAAACAAAAAATGGATGTTTTATTTGAATACAAAACAGAAAAACAGAATTCAAAGATGTTTGAAGATGAACTCCAAAATTATGAATTTAATAGTTCTTCATACAAACAATTATTGGATAAATATAATTCATTGTTTAATGACCCAAAAAAACAAGCAGAAATATTGCAATTGAAAAATGATCTTTTTCAACATCAAGAAACATTTAATATGCATATGGAATCATATAAATCTACTTCTCAGAAAGATCATTTGAAAGAAGCGATGAAACTATATATTGACGAAATTTCTCCATTAAAAAAACGCATATTTAATTTGGAACACGAAGTCATAGAAATGATAGAAGAAAAAGACCATATTCGATTGTATAAGCAAATAATATCATCCAATGGTTTAGATTTTACATTTTTTGATTTGCCCGAAGTAAAACATTTTGTTGTTTAATCCAACAACTAATTATTGCCTTTTATTTAATATTTTATGTAGATATAAAATATTAATTTAACAACTGTTATAGTTGGAAATGCCGTCCCAAACTATATTATTATTGTTTGCCCAAATCTTTTTTGCACATTTGGCTGAAAGACCGTCAGATGTTTGCCAAGATGGGTCATCGGTTTTTAATAGAGTTCCAGATATATAGGCAGGACTAGCTGGTGTGTTTGCAAAGTTAGTGGTATCAGCACTGTTACGAGTTCCAGCATTTGTAGTGGACGCACCGGGTATTACACAATCGGCTCCGCTTTTTTCCCAATAATCAGGGCACTGTAACGAATCAGGTGGGTAAGGTCTCTTGTCACTACCACCCATTACATATACACCAATGTATGTAAGAATAAGTATTAGTAATACGACAGCAACTGTTATTGTTATAATATAGAACTGTTCCATTATAATATAATGGAAGAAAAAAGCGCCACAGTTTCTAAATATATTTAGAATATATATTCTGTTATTATTGTATATATGAATCCTTCAAGTTTATCTCACATATCTTATACAAAAGAATTAAAAATATTGGATGAAAAAGCGAATTATAATGGACGTGTTCAAATAATGGAACCACCCGCTGAAACATTATTCAATATGCAGGAACGTATAAACGTAAAAAATAAAGAAACGAATTATCGCGCACCAATACACGAGGAATCGAGTGTATTAAAAACAACGTTTTTTTCCGCTGAAAATATTCAAATATTACAAAATGGGATTAAAGCAGGTGTATATAAAAAGTCAAACGAAGAAATATTAGTACCAAACCAAAATATTGATACATTGAAAATAATAATGTATTCTATTTATGGCGACCATGCACAAAATAAGCACGACAATATAAAGGGTCAAATACAGGACCTAAATAAATTGGTTCTCGATTATGCTATAAACAATGTCTATAATGAAGCAATTGCTTATAAGCATTATTTACGTGATCAGAGCACATTAGCGATGCCTTTTGAACGTTCCTTACAAAATGATAGAGATTATAAACATTTAGAACATAAAGGTTTTATGTAAATTAATATTAATAATTATTAATATTAATGAGATTACCAAATGAAATACTTGACCATATTTATTCTTATTATTGGAGTCATTTATTTTATGAAAACGTGATTTCACAATTAAAGGAAAATGTGAAAAATGCAGCAAAAGCAAAAATATTTATACAACGACACATATTATATAATGTGGCTAATATTGGAAAATATTATTTACAAAAGTATAATAATATATTAAAAAATATTTCAGAAGACAAAGGATTATGTATGTTTCTTTCTAAAGAAACCGACTATATTTTCAAACATATGCATAATATGAAAGTATTTAATAAATATAAATATCCCTATTTATGTTGTTATTGTTGTATTGCATCTGGGAGAATGCGATATACTGTTGTAAGTGAATTTGCTGCCATTGTTTAGCGAATGTACTTTCCACACTTTGTAAAAGAGTCCACAACATAAATAACAAAAATGCCTAAGAAGCCATATAATATAAATTCTTCTGTGATATTTTCGGTTTTCTCATGTTGTTGCTCTTCCAAAAGACGTATCATATAGTTAATTTTTTCAAGAAATTTATCATTGTGTTGGACAACAGGTTTAACATATTGTTTATTTGTAAATTCGGGGGCATTATATGCATTTGTGTAATTACTAAATACTTTGCGATGTTGATTGGGATTATATTTAAGATTATTTTCTTCCAATGAAGATGAATCCTTTTTTACGTGTACTGTTGGATTTGCCAACGGTTCGAAATTTACTAAATCTTCATTCTCTTCATCATTTTCAGTAGTCATTTTATTAATTAAATTTATAACACGTTCATTTCTTTCCATTCCTTCTTTATTAGCGTTTTTAAATGTTTCAGATATGTTTGAGAAAGGTTCTTCTATATGTTCTCCGTCATCTTCCTTAGATAATGATGGTTTTTTCATAGAAGATTGTCTTTTCTTTTTGTCTGTTCCATTTTTCCATAATGATGCGGTACTTAATAAAGACATTACTTAAAAAATATTTAGATTTTAATATAATAAATTGTGCTATTTTATTTTTTATTACTACGACAAATATCTAAAAAATATGTATATTAATAATGAAAGTTATTATTGAATTTATTCCAATTGTATTATTGTTATTATTGTTAACATATTCAAAGACATTTATCAATGTATCTAAAACACATTTAGGAAAACTATTTGCAGTTATTATCATAATATTCTATGCACGTTTTGATAAATATATTGGATTACTTGTATGCACATTAATCATTTTATATTACCAAAAAATAGATACACTTAAAGAGAATATGGATATGAACGAAGATTTAGATGCGATTGAAGATGATGCAGCAGAGCTAGAAGCGATTCAGGAAAATAAAAACATAGAGTTGGAAAAAGAAAAAATGGAAAGTAAACAAAAATCAGAAGAACAGCAAATACAATTAGAAAAAGATAAACTGGAAAACGAAAAACAAAAACAGGAAATGGATGCAGAGCGTTTAAGCAGAGGAGAGAAATGTGACCGTGCCGAAACAATGAGTCGTAATAAAAATCTTTCAAAAGAAATGCGTGAAAAAATAGACAATGTATTATTGAAATGTTTGGACGTCGAAACGTTTACAGTTAAAAAAATGAATACCAAACTAACTACTGAACAATTATTAATCCCCACTAATACAAGAAATATATAATCATAATTTATAATGAAGTATTTAGATAAAAAACTGAAAAATACATGGTTAACATTAATAAATGACAAAGTACAAATGTTAAATAACAGTAAGATATTTGCGGGTATTATGATTATTATATTAAACATATCTTCCCGATTTGTGAATTTGAAATTAAGTAAAACAATGGAATCTTATTTAAAGCATTCTTTCAGTAAGCAAATATTAGTATTTGCGATTACTTGGATGGGTTCTCGTGATATTTATATTGCATTATGCATTACCATTATTTTTATTGTACTTACTGAATTCATATTAAATGAGGAAAGCAATTATTGTTGTTTATCTGAATCGTTTCAAGATTACCATTTGAGTTTAGATAAAAATGGAGATGGTGTTATAAGTAAAGAAGAAATAGAACACGCGCAAAAGATACTTGAAAAAGTAGCAAAACAGCAAAAATAAAAATAGAAATAAGATATAATTAATATATATATTATTTCACAAATGTCTTTTTTCACTGTATATGAATTAGTTATAAATTTAGACCACAATATTCCAAGTTCAGAAGGCGAAAGTGTATTGAAATTTACAAAAGATAATTTACATCATCCTGAGATGGAAAATGTGAAGAAAAAATTACATACATATCCTTATTACACATCAGATCTGAAATATCCATCTATTTTGAGAAACTTAGATTATGCGACGCGTGTTGAAATTTTCTTTAATAAAACAGAATTTGTAAAATATTTAACAAATTATACGTCCGAATCCAAAATAGATTTAACTCCGGAACAACGTGTTTCAAATAACAATCATAATGTATTGTTTATGATTGAATTATTATTTCCTACAAAATTCCCAACATATAATGATATTTCTGATTCTTATAATCGTTTTATTAAAAATAATACGAGGATTTCCAATATTCAGTTAGGACTTATTACGAATTTTTTCAATACCAAATATTATTCATATATTAATTATCAGGGTTCGATATATACATTCAGACGTTCAATATGGTTAAATGATTTTTTGAATCATCCTGGATATTATGATTTACGTAATAATTATGAAAAGTTTATAATTTGGCAAAATCAATCTCTTGCAAATATTCAAATTGCAAAAAATAAGGAATTGGAAAACGAATTTAATGAAATATTTATTTGGTTTAAAGAAATTAATAGGCAAATTATGACAGAGAAAGTAAAAAGGAGTTTATATCCTAATACACACGCAGCAACAAACAAATTTATTGATTATTATATACTAATATTACACACTTTTTTTAAATATAGAGAATCAAATAATGGTAAACATGGTAAATGGAGTACTAACTATGACCCAAATGACCAACGTAACTTAATAAAACCCTTTTTGGAAAATAAGGTATTAAAATATTTAATTGATATGAAGAATGAAAATAAAAAACATAAAAAAAATCCATTATGGATACATAATACTCCATATTATATTTATAAGAAAGAAAACGGAGCTTACAAATATGGAATTGATATGAAGAATACAGCAAACCGAGACAGTTACGAAACATCCAATATTATCAACGATATTAGAAATAATAAAGTTGCAGTCCGATTATCTACCTTTTTAACCATAATGATTGGTACCCCAAAAATATTTGAAGATACAGAACCATTAATAAAAAAATTAAACCCGGCCGCTGAAAACAAAAGTGAGAAGAAAGAAGTAATTTATAAAGGTCTATTAAAAAGAACGTTTATCACAAATAGTTACTTAATAAATAGAGTATTAAAAGATTCTGTACCTGAGGAATACAGTAACCTTTATTATACTATTGCTGGTTCGGGAGGTTCTGGATATAATCGTCTTTCATCATATAAAGGTAAAAGTAGAGTTAAAGCGGGAAATTCACAGCTTCAGGAACGTATTAATTCAATACAAATCGATGATATGGTGTCTAAAAACAGTAGCGGTGAAATATATGATAATAATAAAGGTATATACAATACTTCAGTAGAAGAATTGTTCCAATTTTTAGATTATGTTTACACAAGCAAAATCAAAGGACAATCCTCTTTTACAACAAGTCAAGAATTACCCCGTGATGTATATGAAGAATTTTTAAACATTGGCATTACTACAAATGAAAATAATAATCCAAAACAATATGAAATATATTTAATGGTTGATTTTTTCAAAGGAGAGATTAATGATACAAATAAAGATAAGTTATTATGTGACTATACAAGTAATCGATTAGGACAACTATTTGAAGATATTACTGTTGGAAAATCTTCTGGTAAGATTGAACCTTGGAATGCAAAAACACATCGTTTGGAATTAATGGACTTAAATGACATTGAAAAATCGATGAAAAAAGAAGAGGAAGAAGAGAAAAATACTACATCAAACAATACTATGGGGGATAATAATACAGATAATTATTATACAAGTAATAACACTCAAAGTGATTCTAAAATTAGTCGCATTCTGCATGAAATTATAAACCAGTTAAATATTGCATATAATTTAAAGAATGCACAAATAGACGTAACAGAAGAAGAAATACAAGAGGAAATATTAAATATTGTGGACAGTGATATTATAAACAATGTAATGGATAAATCGCGTATACAGGATAAGAAAATGTTATTGGAAATCAATAAAATTATTAATAATTTTAAAAGTAAATTATCAGAATTGGAAATCGAAATTAAAAACGAAAAAGATTACAATGTTAAGGAAGGTCTAAAAAAGCAAAATGTATTTTACAACGAATTGCTTAAAATACCTAATTTTTTACTTGAAAACGAAGAAGGCAAACCTCAATCGGGTGGAAAAAAACGTAAATCAAGAAAAAGTAAGGAACATAGAAATAAACGCATTACGCGCAAAAATAAGAAAAATTGATTTATTTATTACATAATATAATGATTACGAATACATTATATTATGGAGCATATTGAACGACATTTAATTGTCATGGATAAATTGGGAACACAACAGGTCACTCAATACGTGAAAGATAAACGCATACAAGAAAAATTATCAAATAAAATATTAAGCAAAAAATTTACATATTCAAGTGAAGAACCACTCTTTATTATGTTAATCGATAGTTTAAATGAGAAAAAAAATGAATTACATAATGTAATTGTACGTTTATTATATTATTGCGATCACGAAAAAGACGAAGAAAAAATGTTAAAATATACTTCGTATCTCGATTCCGGAATGATGGAGTATAATAATATGATTTTATTATATGACGATTATGTAAAAATATTTGAAACAACACAATTAATTAACATTTTAAAACAATACTAGATTTCCATTTTCGAATTTACCTACTTGCTCTCCAATATCTTCATCGTCTATTACTTCCCAAACACCCCCACTTTTTTCATCGTTTGTGTAATAAACAGTTCCGTCAATATTGATTTCGAAAACTTCCTCTTCCTCATCCTCATCCTGCTCGACCTCTTCTTCCTCATCATCATCCTCAACCTCTTCTTCCTCATCATCATCCTCAACCTCTTCTTCCTCCTCATCATCCTGCTCAACCTCTTCTTCCTCCTCCTCATCCTGCTCGACCTCAACTTCCTCCTCCTCATCCTGCTCGACCTCTTCTTCCTCCTCCTCATCCTGCTCAACCTCCTCATCCTGCTCAACCTCAACTTCCTCCTCCTCAACTTCCTCCTCCTCAACTTCCTCCTCCTCAACTTCCTCCTCCTCAACTTCCTGGTACTCCTGGTCGTCTTGGGTTTCTCTCAAATAATTTGCACCATCTGCTGTATTCTTCCATTTATCACAGCAACCCTCACATCTGTCCGGTTCACCCAAATCCATATAAATAGTACTTTCTTCCTTTGTTAATCCAAGTTCTTGGTAACAATCCCTTCCTTTATAATTACAATCATCACATTCAAATGCATATTTATCTTCATCTTCTGCGGTATCATTATCATTGAGAGTATTTATTGGCTGCTGCTTTGGTGTTTTATATTGTTTAGCCCATTCATCATCAAGTTTAGTTCCACAACAACCACACTCATCATCATTATCATCATATTCTTGTTTTACAACAATATTGGCTTCAAATAATTCATTATTTAATTGTGTGGAAGCCGGAGAACCACTATTAATTGCAATATCCGTGTCATTTTCGCTCTTAATAATATGTAATCCATTTGTAAAATCAATAATACTTGCTCTTAAATCAACAGAATCTTCATCATCGGTTAAATCAATTACGTTATGTTGTCTAGTAATAATATTGGGATAATCGTGTAATATATTCATAATGGCATTGTATTTGTTTTTCCACGAATTTTTCTTTTTTTTAAGGCGTTTATTCTCATTTTGTAATTCTTTTACATAAGAATTGTTTTCGAGCAATTGTTTGAATAGAGGATCAGTATTTTCCATAGTAGTAATAATGATAATATTATTACTATATTAATAGAATCAATTTTTATATACTATTAAACATATATTTTTAACCAATCGTGAGGAAACATTGTTGACACATCTTTGTCGCTGAGTTTCGGACCGAACCATTTAGATGGATAACATACCATTTTATTACTATATTGATTAAAATATGCACCCCACCAACTAAACGAACTATTTGCAATAATATTATGATTACATAAACTCATTAATAACATTTGTTCCCAATCAGGTATTTCATCATCTACCTTTACAAAATCAATGTGTTGATACAACGATTGCAATTCAATAATCATTGGTAATACTATATGATTATCTTGTTTTTCACAAAAATATAAAATCTTACAAATTTTGCGATTTTCATCGACATCTTTAATTGCATTCTTATAATAATCTATATCCATCAATGGATGACAATCCTGAATATTTTTATAATCTCCAATTCTAAAATGCATCGAACAAATTTCATTATTTACATTAGAATAATAACTAATATATTTTTCGTGAATGATTGTTTTTTGTTTTTTTAAACGTATAAGGTTACATATAGTATCAAAATGCGTGTCAAAATATAAATAACTTTGAAAATATCCGTATAATAATAAATCATTTGTAACAAATCGAGGTATTTGTTTATATTCATGGCAAGGTTCTCTATATACCTGTTGACAATTCATTAATTCTTCATTTGTTATTTTATGAGTTTTATTTTTTGTTGTAAATACAATAAGGGGGTGCAACAAATTATCCCAAAATGTATATCTCACTACACTTCCTGGAGTTGTGTCAGCATAAGGTAAAATAATTTTTTTTTTATGTTCCAAACCATACGAAAGTGTGGTAAATATTTGAAAGAGTTGGTTTCCCAACCCACCCATTAAATAACTTGTTACAATCATAATATATATTATTAGTGATATTATTTTATATATATATATTAACTGTTCAATTTAAAATGCTCTTCTATTAATGATTTTTTTGACGGACCCATTTTTTTCTCACTTTCACGCTTTACCTTATACTTTCCTGTATTTTGACTTTTATTTTCGCTTTTATTTGACACATATAAATCATTTACAAAACAATCATTATCTTCGTGTAGTTCTGGTAATGTGCGTGTCATTGGTTTGTCAATTACCAATAATAGATGTTGCGAACCCAACATTTTTCTATATTCTTGAATAGTCATTGTACCGTAAAATTTATCCAGCAAATAATATGGGTCAGGAGCGGGTTTAATATTTTTTGAATAATTGTATACTTTACTGTATATACTATTCAATAATTGATAGCGTTCAAATTTCATTGCATCATCTATATTTTCTTTGAACAAAAAACTGACAGCACATTCGGGTCTACAAAATGAACCATAACCCACTATTTCGTCATTTGTTATTTCCTTGGGAATAACACATAGTGGAGTATCATAACTACAGGTACACCAAAAACAAGAACTTTTAACATTTGGCAATAAATTATTATATAGTTTGATTTTCAAAGATTTTAATTTATCATCAATGTCTTTAATATTTATATTATTATCATCATTGTTGTGCGCGGTTTGATTATTTTTACACATTGAGCATACACTTTCAGTTGAGTATGCAATATCACGTACACCTTTATTTGGTACAATATAACTATAATTTTGTTCATTTTCCAATGTTTTGATTTGAGGTGGCGCAACGGGCTGATATTTTAATTCCGTTACACTATTATCTTTAACATCACTTATTGAGCATTTTAAATGCAAAATGACATTATTTGTTAATATATGATTAGTTGTTGGTTCTTCTATTTTACTTATTATTTTCCCTCCTTTTGGTTTTCGACCACGTTTTTTTGGTGCGGCAGGTTGCTCCTGCACATCTGATACTTTTTGTTCTTTCTTTTTACGCCCGCGCTTTTTCGGTCCTTCAGTTAATTCCATTTATATAGAATAATATAAATGATTTTTAAGTGATTTAAAAATATATTTTAATTTAAGTATATAATGAAACTCATTGATTTAAAAAAAATGAATTACAATAACATAAATACTATTTTTTCATATGCAAATAAATATGTAACAGAAAAAGATAATGATATATTTAAAGGCATTATATTGGCAAACTGTTTGTTCGTTCCTACCACTCGCACTGCATTATCATTTGATTATGCAATGAAGAAAATGGGAGGGGAAGTAATTAATTTAACTAAAACATCATCAAGTACTATAAAAGGAGAAAGTCATGAAGATATTTTTAAAAAAATGGAACAATGTGCAAATATATTAATATTATATCATCCTTGTAACAATTTTTTATATAAGTATGCTCCTTATTGTAAAACAGTGCTAATTAATGGAGGAAATAGTGGTGATGAAGACCATACACAAGCACTAGTGGATTTATATACAATAAGAAAGTACTTTAATTATGAAACAACAGAAATAAATGTATTATTTGTTGGTGACATTAAACATTGCAAGACGATTCATATGCTTGTTGATTTACTAAAAAAATATGACAATATAAGTATAGATTATTATCCATATTTTGGATGTGAATATTCTCCGGAAAATAATGTTACTGGTTATGAAGACATACATAAATATGATGTTGTATATATGACACGAATAGAAAAAGAACAATTTGAAAATAATAATATATCTATTGAACCCTATATATTAAACGCATCCATTGTAAGTAAAATGAAAAAAACAAGTATTATTCTTCATCCATTACCTTGTAATGAAGAATTGCATGTATCAGTCGATAAATGTGTACAATCAAAATATTTTGAACAAATAAATAATGGGTTGTATATAAGAATGGCACTTCTATATTGTTTATATTTTAAGAAGTTAGATAGCAGTTTCTACACACTGGAATATAATTATCGTGACCAATTACAATCTGAGATTCACTCGTGGTAATGCGTTTTGAAAACAATGCCTTTGTACCATCTTTACATTTCATACATAATGATTGTATTTTCGTTATATTATCACAATAAGGAATTAAATCCATCATATTTCCAAATTTTTCTCGCTTAAAATCACTGTCTAATCCACAAACATATACTATTTTGTTGTGTTTTTCAACCATATTTAATACAACTTCATATACATCGTTGAAAAATTGTCCTTCGTTTATTAATATAATATTACAACTGTGAATATTATGTTGAGGATTGTTCCATAATTCCGATAATTCATAACACTGAATACAACCTATTTTTGACCCATCGTGCGTACACAATTCTGTTTCACTATAACGTGTATCTTCTTTATAGTTAATGACACATATTTGATGATCTAGTAATTTGTGTTGCTTATATTTGCTAATGAGCGTAGTAGTTTTCCCCGAAAACATCGGTCCGAAAATTAGTTCTAAATAGCCGATATTCATGTTATGAATATTTTTATTCATAAATATACATAAACAGTTATTTTTAATCTAATATAAAATGGAAAATACTATACCCTGGGTAGAAAAGTATCGTCCAAATAGTTTTGATAATATTGTACTGGGTCCGATTAATCAATCAATTTTCGGCAACATATTGAAGACCAATTATTTTCCAAATATGTTATTTTATGGTCCACCGGGGACAGGTAAAACAACAACTATTATTAATCTAATTGATAGTTATTATAAAAACAATAATATAACAAATTACAAATCATCTATTATTCATTTGAATGCATCCGATGAACGCGGCATTGATACAATACGTAATCAGATTATACAATTTGTAAAATCAAATGGAATGTACATTAATAATTTAAAATTTGTTGTATTGGATGAAGTTGATTATATGACAAAAAATGCACAGCAAGCGTTGAAATATTTGTTGCAATATAATCATAAAAATATCCGATTTTGTTTAATATGTAATTATATAAGTAAAATAGAAGAATCATTAAAAAATGAATTTATTTGTGTGCGTTTTAATCAATTACCAGAAGATAAAATAGTCCATTTTTTGAAGAATATAATTGAAAAAGAAAACATACAGCTAGCTGACAAAGACATTTATAAAATATTATCAAAATTCAGTTCAGATATTCGTTCAATGATTAATTATTTACAATTAAATCAAACAAACAACATTAAAGATATTAATATTTTACAGAAAACAATTTACGAAGATTTGAATACTTTTTTTATAAATAGTAAAGATTACAATACTAACGTTGAACATTTGCATAATATGAGTATCAAATACAATACAAATAAAATAGAAATCATAAAAGATTATTTGAATTATATTATTGAATATCATCCTAATTATGTTTGCTGTGAAATGTTAAATAATATCGAAAATATGATACATAATAACTGCTCAATTGAACATATGTTGCTATATTTTAATTTTAATATACTAAAATTCATAATTTAGATTAAATATAAAATTGATTAATATAAAGAAAACTATTATTCTTTATATTAAATGAACACTGTAGATGATGAATGGTTGGAATTTTTACAAAATCCAGAAATGGAATTTGAAAACGATGATATAATCAATGATAATGATAAATGGATACCAGAATGTAATGAATTAAATATTTCAACAAATACAAAGGTTCTATATTTAAATCAAAAAATATCCATATATGATGTATATTGGAAGTTAAATGTGATTCCATATTTAAGCCAGGGAGAAGGCATTATAAAAAAACAAATTAAAATTGTAAATAATACACCGGAAGAACATAATGCCTATAAAAAAAATTTAATAGGTATACCTTATTATACAGAAGTTCTTATTAAACAAATAGACAATCCAAATGCTAGAAAAATTAAATATAAAGATGAACGCAAACTCACTATTGGTCTTTCGAAAAAGGATATTTTAACATCAAATATTAAAATAACAAATGCATTTTATAACTGTTTTGCGTTAACTATTCGAATTATGAAAGACCAATATAAAGAGATGCATGTCAAAGTATTTAACACTGGGAAAATAGAATTACCCGGCATTTTAAACGATGAATTGCTCGAAGATATTAAAAAACGTATTGTTTTATTTATACAACCACATTTACCTGAAAAAATTCAGTTTGTTAAGAATGGTGATAAAGATGATAATGTATTAATCAACTCCAATTTCAACTGCAACTTTTATATTAAACGTGATGAATTACACGACTTGTTGAAATCAAACAAATATAATATTGAAACTTCATATGATCCGTGTAGTTATCCTGGTGTAAAATGTAAATATTATTATAATAATTCTTTACCAGAAGAAGAACAAACAGGAGTGGTTTCAACTAAAGATGGAAAAATGACTATTACCGAACTGAACACAAATAAAACTTATTTTGAAATATCTTTTATGATTTTTAGAACCGGTAGTTGTTTAATTGTGGGAAATTGTAATGAAAAAATGTTGAGATGTGCCTATCGATTTATAAAAAATATGTTAATAACGGAATATAAACATATAGTTAGTAAAAATGTTTCATTAACTGAAAAAGTATCAAAGAAAATATCAAAAAAAAAGAAATATACAGTAAATTATAATTATTATAATAATACCATTCGAAATAATTAATCCTGTGTTAATACTTCTATCATTTTTTCTATATTATTATCCTTATACCTTCTTGACAATTCTTGTCGACAACTATAATAATTTAATATAGAATATTTATCCTCCTTCTTTTTTTTATAATGAACATTTCCTATAGAATTAAGCAATTCTATATATTCACTGTATGAAAAATTGAAATTGGTTTTTAATAATTTTAAGTATTCTATAATCTCTTCCAAATGATCATAATTTTTTAATATATTAAAAATACAATATTTACATATGTATATCATATTATCTAGAGTAAAATCATCGTTATGACGTTCTAATATTACTTGTATACTGTGCGATAAACATTTAAAATATTTATTGTTATTGGTACACAGTTTATTTTCGTTGTTTGATATTATTTTTCCTAACAATGTTTTATCTATATCATTATCGTATAACTCAAATATAGTTTTTTTATACACAAACAAAACTGCATCATTTTGATCTAATGCATATGATAAGTTCGCACTGTATATTTGGTCCAGATATTCAATATAATAAATTGATGCCTGTTGAGCATAATGATAACTATTTTCAATATTACATAATTTTTGATTTGCATATTCAAATACACGCATTATTAAACTTATTCCTACATATAGTATTTTGTAAGGGTTCTCTATTTTATGAAAGAAATTACACTTCTTAATATTGTTTAAAAACTCACAATTTAACGTATTTAATTTATTCAACAATGAGTAATAAGTTTTACTCATCTATATAAATATATTAATAAAAAGAGTATTTAAAGATGAACTTTTTTATTAGTATATAAAGAACTTCAATGAGTAGCTTTACTGGAGAACAAAATGAAAGCGTAGAATACAAAATACCTGACGTAAATACATTACAAAATGCTGTAAGATTGTCAATTGTAGAAGACAAGCCCCTATTAATGGATTATTGGCTTGAATCAATTGAAAAGGACGTTTTAATTGGTGTCCGTGAAGGTGGTGAGAAACTACTTGTCAAAAATAAAGAAGAGTACACCAGTCCCATTGGTAAAATATACAAAGTAGGCGGTGAATATATTATTATTACCGAGAACTCTATTTATATTGTAGATGTTGCAATTCCTACCAAGCGTATTTCTTCTTAAATATTATAATAAATATGAACCACGTTATTATAATATTGATTTTAATGTTTCAACTTGCTTTTCTGTTATTTTATCCGGAAAAATTACTTGATAACTGATTATCAAATTCCCAGTTTTTTCTCCACGTTTCATTCCTAAACCTGGTATAATTTTCTTGAAATTTGGTGTTATAATATCACCTCCCTTTAATGGGTCGTTTTTCAATGTGAAATTATTACCTGACACATGATCAAAACTGAACTCGAAACCACATAATGCTTCTGTTAAATTAATTGTTTTATTTAATTGTAAATCATCGTCGCTCCGCGCCATTTCAGTATCATTTTGTATTTGGAGAGTTAAACATACATCCCCGATAATTTCGTCACTTAACACGTTTCCTTGCTCTGTTAATGTAAACGTTTCACCATTATAAATTCCAGGAGGAATAGTTATGTTTTGCTTTACATCTTCTTTTATTTTTTTATCATTTATAATTGTCCATTTTTCATAACAAATCTCTACTGTTTTTCCGTGATAACAATCATATATTGATACATTTATTATCATTTGGATAGGTTCGGGTTTTTGCATAAACGGATGAAACCCATTTCCATTTTGAAAAATATGAAGATTTCCCGCCATATTTCTAATATCGGGTGCCCCACCACCACCACCAAATAAATTTTGTGTAAATATGTGTAATACATCATTTATATCTTGTTCTTGAAACATATGATTAAATGGAGGCATTGGTCCTCCTGCTCCCGCCATATGCATAAACGGATTTTGTTGCATATTATCATATTCCTGTCTTTTTGTTTCGTCGCGTAATATCCCATAGGCGTCATTTAATTCCGCCATTTTTTTGTTTGCATTTGGGTCGCTACAATGATCGGGGTGATAACGCAGCGACAATTTCCTGAATGATTTTTTGATTTCACTCGAAGATGCCGATTTATCTATTTCCAACACTTTGTAATAATCTTTATCCATTTATAATATATTGTATACATTACTTTTAAATTATAAGAAATATAAAAACTATTTACTATGAATTTTAATGGAAACATTTATACACAAATATCGACCCAAATATTTTAAAGATTTTTATTTGAATGATGATTTAAATGACCTTATACAACTATTGTTTGCTGTAAATAGCATTAATATTTTACTTATTGGCGATTCGAGTTCGGGAAAAACCTGCCTTTTGAATATTATTCTTCGGGAATATTATGAACTAGGACCAAATGAACGTTTTTCAAATGAAAATATATTGTTTGTTAACAATCTTAAAGAACAAGGTATACAATATTTTCGCACTGAAATGAAAACATTTTGTCAATCACAATCCACTATAAAAGGTAAAAAGAAATTTGTAGTGATTGATGATATTGATAACATTAATGACCAATGCCAACAAGTATTTCGTAATTATATTGACAAATATGGTAATAATATTCATTTTATAAGTTCTTGCACAAATGCACAAAAAGTGATTGAAAGTTTGCAATCTCGCTTACATTTGTTGAAATTGTCGTCTATTAATAATGAAAATCTAAAAAAAATTATGCATAATATTAAAGAAAACGAAAAACTCCAAATTGATGATGAAAGTATTGACTATTTAATTTCAATTACAAATAATTCTATTCACCAAATTGTAAATTATTTCGAAAAAATTTATATTTTAAATCAACCGGTAAATATTGAATTATGTAAAAAGATTTGTTCAAACATTTATATGAAAGATTTTGAAGATTATATAATTTTTATTAAATCCAAAAATTTGAAAAAGGGTATTGAATGTTTGCAGAAAATATATAATTATGGATACTCAGTTATTGATATACTCGATTACTTCTTCTTTTTTGTTAAGAGAACAGAATCACTCACAGAAGAGGAGAAATATATTATTATTCCATATTTATGTAAATACATTACTATTTTTAATAACGTACACGAAAATAAAATTGAGCTAACATTGTTAACAAATAATCTAATTAATTTATTATAATTATATATATATGAGTATCATTTATTATTCGGCTGTTTATAAAATAAATCATACAAAACAAACAGTTACACGCGTAACAATGAAAGAATACGACCACGGTATGTTTCAGCGTAATATGGATTTTAAAACACTTGTTCAACTTATTACAAAGATGCAAAAAATATGTTTTCAAGACGCAAACACAAATCGTAAAAATACAATTCGATTAAAAAAATTATTAAGTGAAACATATGAGCCCACTGTTTGCATTGTCATTTCTTTAGGATTTCTAGAAAATGAAAAAAACATTATGAATTTTGTTGATGGTGGATGTGCTACTTTACAAAAAACAAATTTAGGTTTTTTAAAATATCAACAACCCATAGTAAATGAGGTTTGTCGTTCAAAATATAACAAAAATATTGCTTTGGGCAAACCTATCGAAAATGTATTGAATATTATTGACAAATATGCTGTTCTTATGACAAATACATCAAAAAATATAAATGGGGTTTATTTATATATTGAAAAACAACCAGAACATGGAAGCAGTTCATTTTTAACAAAATATTATGAGAAATATGGTTTTTCTGTAATGTTACACGAAGATCAAGAGTATATTTACATGTATAAAAAATTACAGCATTAAAATATACAAAAAAGAATCGAAAAATAAATATAAAATTGATATAAATACATAATTTGTATTTATATCAAATACGTATGAGTTATAAACATTGTGATAGTATTGTTAAATCAGTAATTGAGTCGTTTGTAGAACGGTCTAATATTGGAAAGAAAAAGTACAATACTGATCTTGACCGCACAGATTTAAGTATTAATGACTGGCTGCAACACGCACAAGAAGAGCATATGGATGCCATTTTATATTTAGAAAAAATTAAAAATGTTGTAAATGATGACGAAAAACTCATTGGTTTAGCCCAACCACATCGTCATAAGTATACATTTTATGATGTTGTGTATTATAATTATAGTTATGCAAGATTACAATTATCAAATATAACTGACAATTTTATACAACATTCTCACAAAATTGTTTTAGCGATTTGTGACAAATATTATAATGATTAAATTACGAAAACATATAAAATTATAGTATTATGATATATTACCTACCTTTAAATGCAAATTTTTAAAAAACCAGTACCAAATTTAGATTTTTTCATCTTTTTGGACACTATATGTTTACGAACGGACAAATATTTTTTGTTTGATCAGAATGCTTTTAAGAAACTTGTTTTTCAGGATAGTTACGACGAATTTAAAGCATATTTGACGGAATATTATTATCCATCAAAATTATTTTACATTGAACGCGATTTAACTTATAATTCATTTACAAATATATTGCGCCAAATCTGTAAAAACAATGATATTATGTTTACATCTGAGGTAAAATACATCAATTCAAAATACAATATTATTTATTATATTTATTTTGACTAAAAAATGTATATTACTATATATTATAGTAATATGTTTGATAAAAATATTGTAAAAAATTATTTGCTTCCAATGACTTTGATTTTAATAGCAAGTTCTTTCTCAAAAGAAATTAAGCAATATTTCAAGACATCAGAAGATGTATCCGATTATGAACTTGTACGAAAATATTTATTAAATGATTTTCCATTATATGGAAAAAAACGCCCAATAATATGGATTCATTCTGAATACGAAGTCAATGCGCGCAAATGGAACTCGTTTCAAAGTAGAAATACAAAGGAATTAAATCAACCTTATTTAATTGAATGTGTACAGTCCGTAATTAACATGTGTGGCAATGATTTCAATATTTGCCTAATTGATGATGAGAGTTTTGACAAATTAATTCCTAATTGGAACGTTGATATGAATTCATTTAGCGATCCAATTAAAAAACAATATCGATTACTTGGATTAATGAAACTTATTTATATTTATGGTGGCATTCACATTCCCAATAGCTTTTTATGTACTTCAAATTTGAACGACCTATTTAATACTCATTTGGATAGTGAAAAAGTTTTTGCTTGTGAAAATGTTAACAAAACAGTTAATATGATGCAATTTAAGAATCAACCACGATTTATACCCACCACTGATATTATTGGTTCCGTAAAAGAAAACCCGGTTATGCTAATGTTTATCAAAGAAATAGAATCCATTTTTGATAATGGTCATTATACAAGTGAACACGATTTTAAAGGTTGTGTTTCGAATATTTTGTATAAGCACACGCATTCTGATTCTATTTCTGTGATTGATGGACGTTTTATTGGTATAAAAGATGACCAAAATAAACCCATTACTATTGATGATTTAATGCAAGAAGATTATTTAAATATTTCTGATGCCTATGGTATATACATACCAAAACAAGAACTTTTAAAACGTACAAAATATCAATGGTTTGCTGTAGCAAGTCAAGAACAATTGTATGAAACTACTAACATTCTTACCAAATTTTTTGTTGTTTCGTCTTACAATAATGCAAATAATAAACAAAAAATAAATCCTCTTGTCACATCCATATAAAATGATTTATATATATATTATAAATCATTATGTACTCGTTATTTAATATATCCTTTCATCATTTTAATCAAGGTAATCCATATGGTTATTTTTATTCTCTGTATGTTCATTGCATAGAACAAACAATGTTTTATTTATCTTGTTATAATTATGATATTTTGAAACAGCAAAAATTTTTACATTTTAAATGGATTGATTTGGAAAATAAACGCATTGAAATGATAGAAAATGACAAAATACCCGATTATCTAGCAAATCTTACAATAAGCAAAGAATACTGTACTCATTATAAAAAAATCGACCAATTAAGTGATTGGAAAAAATATTCCAGTCATCTTAAATTCAATTTGAAAACATTTACATATTATGTTAATTTTTATTTTAAAAAATCCACATTTGTGGAAGAAATGATAAAAAAAGGTTTCCCTGATGAAATTGTAACAAATATATTGTCATATAGTGATTTAGTTGAACCCATAAAATATAAAACCATCGAAGAAATTCATCATATTAATCACAATGGGGTGGATTTTAACTTTGAAGAATTGGTTAATCATAATATTAATAATTATGGTATATACGACCCACAAATTACACTTAATTTAACTGATGACTCACCAATCAAAAAAGAAATAGAAGATATCTATGCTAATGTTCTCAATACCCCAGATGAAGATAATTATCATTTAAATATACTACCAACCTTTCACGAAAAAATAGGATTGGTTTATCCCGTTTTTCCAAAAAATGGTGAAAATATACCCATATTAATCGATTACTAAAAAAAAGATATTACTTTTAAACATTTTAATATTTTTAAACAACAATAACTACTACTGGTAACTAGCTTAAGCTCTTACTTACTTTTTATTTGCAATTCGTGTAGAACGACGAACTGTTTTTTTTTCAACAACTGGAGTTGTATTATTTTGACATCTTCGTGCCTTATTAAATTGCTTGTACTCCTCTCTCTTCTTCAAAAGCAAGAGTGTCTCGGCTGCCTCGTGCATTGCGTGATACTCTTCCAACTCCTTGCGAGCAGATTGCAATGCTTCAATCTCGCTACGATATTTACGTTCAATCGTGTTCTTCATTTCCCGCCAAGTATCCATATTGTGAGGAAAATATGTCTGCTTTACTTGGTAGGAACTGTGCTGCTTCAGCTCCTTTTGCATTGTGCGCCACAAATTACATTCTTCGTACGTTTTCAACTCAAGTTTCACCATAACTGCTAATAACTATATACAGTACATCTATATTTCAATGTGAATCAATTTTTGTAATCTTTATTATATATCACTCTCTCTCTATAACCATAAAACATATAACGATTACTTATGTGTTTTATTATTTACTTTTTCATATCCGCTTTGCGCTTGGCGGTCTTATTTTTACGACGTCCACCTTTAATCTTCTTCGTTCCGAATTTACCTTTCTTTGCCAATGCATAACCGCTCTTGTTAAGACGATTGAATTTCTTCTCGAACTCACTCTTGGCCTTGGACACGATTTTTCCAGATGATTTGCTGTACATTAAATCATCCTTGGTAAGACCACTCTTGGTCTTGTATGCGTGTCCGCGCATAACAGCAAGGCGGGCATTCACGGGATTGCCCTTTTCGTCAGATGATGAGGCAATAAGATTTTCGAACTTGTGTCCATTTACATGGTACATACCGTCAGTTCCTTTCATTAATTTTTTGGGGTTTTGCTTAGTCATTATATATATAAAATATATAAAAAAACTTTTCACGAAGTTTTGCTAAATTGATGTTTTGAACGTATATATTCCGCATAACGCATTTTTTGACTGATTTGAGGATTATTTCCTGCAGTTTTTAACTTCGAATAATCTGCACAATTATGCTCGTTAATTTTTTTGCAAAACTCTACAATATTAAACTTTGATGGCATATAAAATTGATTGTGAAATTAATTAAAGAGAATATTATATTATTCTATAATGGCTGCTCCTTCGACCGATCTTGCTAAACAATATCAGCGCAAATCTGATAAACAACACATTTTGGACAATCCCGATACATATATTGGCTCTGTTGAAAACGTAGACGCGAATATATGGGTTTTTGATGAAAACTCCATCAAATATAAAACAATTGAATACATTCCCGGTCTATATAAATTATTTGATGAAGGTATTGTTAATTGCCGTGACCACGTTATTCGTATGATAAATAGCCCAATTCTTGATAAAAAATTCGTTTCTCAAATTAATGTAAATGTAGAAAAAGATATGATTACTTTTTATAATGACGGTAATGGCATTGACATTGCCAAACATCCCGAATATGATATTTGGATTCCGGAAATGATTTTTGGACATCTACGCACTTCTACGAATTATGATAAAACTGAAAAAAAAATCGTCGGTGGTAAAAATGGATTTGGATTCAAACTTGTATTGATTTGGTCCACCTATGGTAGGGTCGAAACTGTTGACCATATTCGAGGTCTTAAATATGTTCAAGAATTTCATAATAATTTGGACCAACTTGCCCCTCCTGTAATTACTAAGTGTAAATCTACTAAACCTTATACAAAGGTATCTTTTAAACCCGATTATAAACGTTTTGGTATTGAAGGTATGTCCCAAGATATGCTGGATATGCTTAAACGTCGTACTTTTGATATTGCCGCTGTTTCCGACCAATCTGTTAAAAAAATTAAAGTATTTTGGAATGACGTTCAAGTCCCCGTAAGAAATTTTCAACATTATGTTGACCTATATATTGGCACAAAGGGCGAACATAAACGATTTCACGAAGCTCACGAAGAGCGCTGGGAATATGTTGTTGCATTGTCTCCGACGCAGGAATTTATGCAAGTATCTTTTGTAAATGGTATTTCTACTTCCAAGGGTGGAAAGCACGTGGATTATATTATGAATCAAATTACACGAAAACTAAGCGAATATATTGAGAAAAAGAAAAAGATTCGCGTTAACCCCAGCTCTATTCGCGAACAACTCATTTTGTTTTTGCGATGTGATATTGAAAACCCTTCTTTTGATAGTCAGACAAAAGATTATATGAATACTCCCTTTGCTAAATTCGGGTCAGCTTGTACTGTTACAGACGGGTTTATTGACCGCATTGCTAAAATGGGTGTTATGGATACCGCTTGCAGTTTGTCGGAAATTAAGGAACAGCGCCTTGCAAAGAAAACAGATGGAACAAAAACGAAAACCATTCGCGGTATTGCTAATTTCATCGATGCCAACTTTGCCGGCACTCAACAATCCAAAGATTGTATTTTGATTCTTTGTGAGGGACTTAGTGCTATGTCTGGTATTGTTTCTGGTCTAAGTAGCGATGACCGAAATGTCATTGGCATTTATCCCCTGAAAGGTAAGCTTCTTAATGTGCGCGGTGAACAGCTTAAGCGCATTAGCGAAAACAAAGAAATTAATGATATTAAAAAGATTCTTGCCTTGGAAAGTGGTCGGGATTATGAGAATCTTTCTGAACTGCAACAATCATTGCGCTATGGCAAAATTATGATTTTGTGTGATCAGGACACAGACGGTTCCCATATTAAAGGTCTTTGTATTAATATGTTTCATAGCGAATGGGCCAGTTTGATTAAAATGCCCGGATTCCTTTCATTTATGAATACTCCTATTTTACGCGCAAAGAAAGGCGCAACAACCAAACTCTTTTATAACGAGGGCGAGTATAATACTTGGAAAGAAAGTAATGAAAATGGTTCTAAGGGTTGGAATATCAAATATTTCAAGGGATTGGGTACTTCCACCGCAAACGAATTTAAAGAATATTTCGCAAATAAAAAAATAGTGGACTTTGTATATACAGGTCCGGAAAGCGACAATATTATTGACAAAGTGTTTAATAAAAAGCGAGCAGATGACCGAAAAACTTGGCTAAGTGGATACGATAAGGATGCATATTTGGATACAAGTGACCCAAAAGCACCATATGAAGATTTTGTAAACAAAGAACTCATTCACTTTAGTACTTATGATTGTGGCCGTTCCATTCCAAATGTAATGGATGGTTTGAAAACATCATTGCGCAAAATTCTATATTCCGCATTTAAACGTAATCTCACCAGTGAAGTGAAAGTAGCACAATTTTCCGGCTATGTTTCAGAACACAGTTGTTACCATCACGGCGAAGCAAGCTTAAATGGTGCTATTGTAAATATGGCACAAACCTATGTGGGTTCAAATAACGTTAACTTGCTTATGCCAAACGGACAATTTGGTACTCGCCTTCAAGGTGGTGATGACAGTGCATCAGAAAGATATATATTTACTCAACTTGCATCCATTGCACGATTTATTTTCCAAGAAGCTGACGACCCTATTTTGAGTTATTTGAATGACGACGGTACAAGTGTTGAACCTGAATATTATGTACCTATTATTCCATTTGTACTTATGAACGGAATATCTGGTATTGGTACTGGATTCTCTTGTTACATTCCATCCTATAGCATTAAAGATATTATTACGTATTTAAGAATGCGTCTTACTGATAAGCCGGTTGATAAATTCGAATTTATTCCTTATTATGAAGGATTTAAAGGTACTGTTTCAAAAATCGACGGCGAGCCGAAAAAGTATTTGATCAAAGGTCTTTATGAAAAAATCGATGACAATAAAATTCTTATTAAGGAACTTCCCATTGGAACTTGGACTATGTCGTATATTTCATTTTTAGAAGGACTTGTTGACGGGGTTTCCAAAAATGGAAAGAAACAACCCTCCGAAATCCGCGACTTTGTTTCCCTTTCTACCGAAATCAATGTGCAGATTGAAGTTACATTTCCCCGTGGTAAATTGGCAACACTCGAATCAACTATCGAAGCAAATGGTATTAATGGCGTTGAGAAATTATTGAAACTCGCCACTACCACCAGCACAAGTAATATGCATCTATTTGACCCCAACCATAAACTCAAGAAATATAACACTGTATCCGAAATTATCGAAGAGTTTATTATTATGCGTATGAAATTTTATGAAATTAGAAAGGAATTCATTCTCTCCGTATTGCGAAAGAAATTATTGAAAATGACAAACAAGGCACGCTATATTAATCAAATACTAAACGACGAACTTGACTTGCGTCGTAAGAGCTCCCAAGAAGTATGCGACCTTCTTGAACAACTTGAATATTACAAAATCGAAGATAGTTATAAATATCTTACTAAGATGCCGATGGATTCAGTCACTACAGAAAATGTTGAACAAATTATGAAGGAGACGATAGAAACACAAGAAGAACTCGAATATTTAACAAATATGAGCATTCAACGAATGTGGTACAGTGAACTCGGTACTCTTGAACACGAATATGATAAATATAAGTTGTATAGAATGAAACTTCAAAGTAGTGAATTCAATAAGAAAGGAGCGAAAAAACCCGCACCAAAGAAAAAGATTCCCCGTAAGAAAAAGGATTAAATTATATTTAATAAAATAACTTATAAACATTCAACATATTTATACTAATAAATATGTTTAATTTACCGAAAGGTTTTTTTGATACAATGATGAATGGTATCGATTCTAAAATTGCCCTTGTTACTGGTATTACAGGACAGGATGGTTCTTATTTGGCAGAACTTTTATTGGAAAAGGACTATTTTGTTTATGGTATTATACGTAGAGCTTCCAATATTAACACTCAACGTGTTGACCATCTCTATAATAATCCAAAACTAAAATTAGTATATGGTGATCTTTCAGATTCAAATAATCTTTTTCAAATCATTTTTAATATACGTAAAAATCATCCTATTATCAAAATATTTGAAGTTTATAATTTAGCAGCACAATCACACGTTAAAGTATCATTTGAAATGCCCGAATATACTGGTAATGTAGATGGCCTGGGAACACTTCGTTTGTTAGATGCTATTCGCCAAAATGATATGCAACATATTACACGTTTTTATCAAGCATCGACAAGTGAATTATATGGTCTTGTACAAGAAACACCTCAAAAAGAAACCACACCTTTTTATCCCCGTAGTCCATACGGCGTTGCAAAATTATATAGTTATTGGATTACAAAGAATTATCGCGAATCGTATAATATGTTTACTTGCAATGGCATCTTATTTAATCACGAATCACCTCGACGTGGTCACAATTTTGTAACAAAAAAAATTACACAAGCAGTTGCGAAAATTTCGAAAGGACAGCAAGATTGTTTGAAAGTTGGCAACTTAGACGCACAACGTGATTGGGGACACGCAAAGGATTATGTATATGGTATGTGGCTTATGTTGCAACAAGATAAATGTGACGACTATCTACTAGCAACGGGTGAAACTCATACCGTAAGAGAATTTATTGAAAAGGCATTTAATCATGCAGATATATTTATTACGTGGGAAGGCACTGGAGAAAACGAGATTGGTATTGATAAAAGTGATGGTCGTGTTTATGTACGTATTGACCCACAATATTATCGCCCCTGTGAAGTTGAATTATTATTGGGAGATCCTACAAAAGCATTTAATGAACTCGGATGGAAACATATTATTGACTTTGATACACTGGTTAAAGAAATGGTCACTTATGACATCGAAAACACTTGATTATTTTGAACCGGACTTCGTGGTACTATAACATTGTATAAATATAAACTGCTTTTGTATTTATATGTCGGCTGCTTCCACCGCTCTATACAAACATTATTATGTCCCAAATCATGCATATGCAGTTTTTTTACATTTTCCTTGACAAACAACCCACACAAATAATCAAATCCTACGCAAAAATCACCCGGGTTCTCCAATATACTATAACTACTCACAAATTCTAATATATATCCCTCTGCATTTTCATCATATGTGTGTGTTTTCTTGAGCACATATATGCCACAAAGGTTCTCTAATACGTAATATAAATAAATAATAATGTCATTATCATAAACCAAATCGTAACATATTTTATAATCCATCTGCATATTTGTAATAAATTCCTGAATATTTTGTAAATGTTGAGAACCTCCTTTTACTATAAAATGACCTTGAGGTAAATCATATTTTTTATCTTTATAATCTAATTGCACACAATATGTATCGTAACATACAAACGGCACCACTCCTTCAAAATCATCAATGTTTTTACGTATTAAAAATCCCTGGTTCTCCGGACATTGTTTCATAATATTATATACATGACTTTGTAATAACGTTCTATTGATTTTTTTATTGTCTTTTTCGTTTTTTTCACAACATTGATGCACCACAAATTGTAAATTCATTCCATTAAATAATATGGGCTTGCTTCCTATTACTCCCTGTAGATAATCCATTTTATTAATTTTTAATTTTCCATCTTTATACGTAAATGTTTGGTCATTGTAAACACTTATAAAACAAGGATATTGAGAACCTTGATATATGTGATCCAACGATTTTTCGTTTATTTCGTATAATAATTCATCACTTTCAATGTAATTGGTTTGCAATAATTCAATCATTTTATGTTTATTCTCTAATTCCACATATTTTACCGTTTTAACTCTAAGACAATCGTAATATTTCGATTTATAAGGTTGTTTTAAATGGACATACGGAGAACTATAAAATATATTAAATAAATCATAACTGTGATAAACGGGCTGACTAGACCAATAAGGATACTTTATTTTTATAAAGGCCAAATATAGTATAATTGTAATAATAATTACTGCAATTATAATACTAAACATTAATATATGATTATATTGTATTTTGATGCATTTTTTCGAAAATAATAAAAATAGCAATTACAACTGCTATATCGTACATATGTATATATATCTTAAATGTATTTAATTATATTATTAAACAATTCTTTTGGCACCTTGTTTTTTTCCATTACTTTTCTTATCATTGTTTTGTGATAATAATTTAACATATCGTGACTATGTACGGTGTATTTTAATATACGTTCAAAATAGATTTCTTCTGTTGCCACTATTTCTTTTGGTTTTCCCAAAAATCCCCCAATTGTGCTATCATTTACATAATCATAAAATATTTTATAATTGTCATTGTATTGAGGATCCTTATAACATTCTAATACCAATGTGGCATAATAATTGCGTATACTTACAAATTTTTCTCTTAATTCTATATTTTCTTGAAGAATGTTTCTCAATAATTCCATTTTGTAACTATTCATTTCTAATACATATAGAGAACTTTTTATTCTTTGTCGGTCTAATGAATCTTCTCAAATACATACAAAAACTGATAATTATCTCCATTTATATTCAACATTTTTGCTTTTGCATGATTGTGAAATCCACATTTTTGAGCAATGCTTACAATTGTATCAATCGGTTCGGTGTAAAGTGTATGCTCCTGTTCTCGTTTTTGTTTGTTTTCATAATCTTCGAATAATTCATTGACTATTATTTTATTGCGCTTTGGTTTAATATCATAACTTCCTTCATAAGAATATCCATCAAATTCTATTTTACTCTTTGTAATACGTTCTTTTGAGAACCTTTGGGGATTCATTATTAATTTCGGTTTTGCCGCTGGAATAGTCGTATCAAACTCTTTTACGTTTACTAAATGCACTATAAAATAACCATTGTGTTTTAACCATCGGTTTACATTATTAAACAATTTATATTTATCTTCGAATTCATAAACAGTCATATTTGTACACATTACGTGACTAAATGTATTCGGCTCAAATGTTAAAGGATCATATGCATTTCCTCGACGTATATTTAAATTATCATATTGTTCGTGGGATTTATTTATCATACTTTCCGATAACTCTAATCCATGGATGTTATATCCTTGTGACTTGAAATGGTTCATTAAACATCCGGTTCCACTTCCTAAATCCAACATATTGGACTTGTTTATACTTGGATGTGTCATATCAATCATTTCCACCATTTCGTGATAACTGCGTTCTTGATTACAAAATAATTTATCGTATATTTCGGCATAAAAATCATCATAAATGGACTGCTCCTCTTTGAATAAATAAGGACACTTTTGGTCGAATCCTTCTACATATTCATATTCCGGAACCATTAAATATTTATACACTAAATATACGATTGCTATAAATGAAATAAATACTAAGGGTTGTAATATTTGATTCTTATATGTGCTTATTGTAATAAAATTATATAGATTGGTTAACATATATTTGTGATTTATATAATAAAATCACAAATTAACTTTCTTGATTTCTTAATTGCGTGCGGCTATGATTAAAAAATACGTCGTTTCCAATATTTGGATGAAACTTCTCCTTTGTGTCAAAGCCAAATCGTCTAAATAATAAGGAATGTGTGCTATCAATTTGGCTTGGTTCTATGGTCGATTTGTACAAATCACTGTTACTACTCGGTATGTAAATGTCCGAACCATATTTAGTATTGGGTGTGCCTATATTCTTCAAATGGCTTTCAACCCCTACATTACTCATAAATCCGGAAACATGGGATTTCGTATTTCCTGGATTAAATGTTTGCTGGGGTAAAAACGCTAAATGCTCTTCTAATAACACTTTGCTGTTTTTATCAAATATTTTAGATGGATATACACTTTGCTTCGTACTCATTGGTCTAAAATCAAAATTGGGCTGTAAGTCACTATCGGGTATCAAGCGATTATTAATACGTCTATTTAAATCCTCTGTGCGATCTTGTTGTCCAATCACTAAATGGGGGGTATTTGGATTAATTCTTTGTTCTGATTGCATTATATATTAGTACTATAAAAGTTATTTTCAATTAATCTTTTTATTGAAATTGTGTGTTTTACTTTATCGATATTTATTGTGCGATTATATTTGTCTGGGTAATTACAGATGTCCCTTAATAATTCCCAATCCTTCTCTACATCTCCTGTTAAATGTATGGCACTTTCCGGAAAATAATCATCGATATTTACACATCCCATATATATCGGAATACTATTGCATAGTAATGTGTCCATTATTTTTTCACTAAAATAATGACTGCTTATATAGTTCTCTATGCAAATATGATATTTATAATCTTCTAACATTAAACGTTGGTCTTTAAATTCACCTTTTAATCGTTTGTCTCTTGTTTTATAGTAATTGCAACCACGACCATATATGTCTATGGGAAGATTACTTTCCAATATTTTATTTGCCAATACATGTCTATATTTATGTCCACCCGCTTGAAGTTTATTTGAAATCATAATTGACATTAACTTCTTCTTTTCTTTTTTTACTGTTGTTAATGGTGTCATATGCCACATATATGCAAAATGTTCAACAAAGGGAACAGGCAAATTTCCTTTATTTCCTATAAAATATTTTCCTATGTATTTTTGTGCATAATCTACAAATTGGGGGGTTAATCCTAAAAATTGTATGGGCTCGAATGCTAAACCAATCACATTTTCTTTGGGTATTTTTAATTCGGGCATTGGTGTATTTAATAATATTGCGTGCGTATAATCATCATCATTTGTAAAGCAATATACAGTATTATATTCAGGATCATCTTTTAACTCAGATGTTTCTATAAATGGTGTTGAACAATCTGCACCTGGCGATGCAAAACTACAAAATATACGTATTTTTATCATTGTAATATCTATATTTATATTTTTATATAAAATTAACGTTATGTTTATATTCAATGATTACTTTTGTAACATCGTGGTATATTGTAAAAGCAAAATTTAATAAGGAAGTGTATGCAGAATGGATAAATAATTTGTTAGCAAATGTAAATAACTTTAATTTGGTTGTATTTACCAATGAAGAAAGTAAATATATGATTGAACCCTATTTGAAAAATAAAAAAATCAAAGCAATTGTTTATGAATGGGATGAATTTTCAACATATAAATACAAGGATAAATGGGTTTCAAATCATGAGATTAACCATTCATTAAATAATATGGTTCATTGGAAATTAAATATGTTATGGAACGAAAAAATAAATATGGTGAAAATTGTGAAAGATAGTTTAATATTTCCAAATAATATTTTTGGATGGTGTGATATTGGTTATTTTCGGTGTAATTCGGCAAGTATTGATTTTGATACTATAAAAGAGTGGCCAAATGAAGATAAAGTAAACAGCATTGATAAACATAAAATTTATTACAATCAAGTATGTAATAGTTATTATTTAAATAATCTTGTTCGACATGTATTAACAAAAAGCGACACTGATTTACCCGTTACACCTATACCATATAATCAAATATCCATTGCGGGTGGGTTTTTTTTAACACACGGTGAAAACGTTAATTGGTGGTGGAATACGTTCTATAGTCGGCTTAAATTATATTTTGACAATAATTATCTTGTAAAAGATGACCAAATTATAGTCATTGACTGTATTGCAAATAATTTAAAACATTTCAAATTAATTAAACAAGAAGCAGGATTAGACCCATGGTTTGGATTTCAAACATATTTGTTGTAAATATTCAAGTATATAAAAATAATTATATATTTTACTATATAATGATTAGCATTTTAATGCCAATTTATAACGGCATTGAGTTTATTGACGAATCTATAAGCACTATTCTGTATCAAACATATAGAGAATGGGAACTGATTGTCGGTATAAATGGTCATTTACCCGATTCTGATGTTTATAAAATAGCAAAAAAATACGAAGAAAAAGATGAACGTATTAAAGTGTATGATTTACATCATATTAAAGGAAAATCCAATGCATTAAATGAAATGATAAATTATTGTAAATATGACTGGGTTAGTTTATTGGACGTGGATGATAAATGGCTTCCAAAAAAATTAGAATCACAAATACCACATATGGATAATTATGATGTAATTGGTACTCAATGTAAGTATTTTGGTGATAGAAATGACCAACCATCTATTCCTGGAGGTGATTTAACAGGATATATTTTTACAAAAGCTAATCCTATTATTAATAGTAGTTGTTTAATAAGAAAATCATTGGCTATATGGGAAGAAAATGGAATTGAAGATTATCATTTATGGTTAAAACTTTGGAAACAAGGAAAACAGTTTTTTAATGTTGAAACAATACAAGTAATGCATAGAATTCATCGCGAAAGTGCATTTAATGCAAAAGGTAATAATTTAAAGGTATCTGGATTATTGAACAACCTTTAAATATTAAAAATTGTTTTTGTATTAATAAATAATTTTAATGATTCTATTCTTTGGATATATGTATGGTTATCCATTACATATTTCATATTACTTATAACAGTATCATTACTATTAGAATCATAATTTTTTTCAAAATTAATACTTTTAATAATTAAATTATTAATATTACTATCGAATAATATTTTTTTGTCAAATAAGTTATATACGAAAGGATTGTTTGTGATACCCATTCTACCATAACTAATATTTTTAAAAATTCTACACGGAATATACTGATATTTTATTTGTAATTCATCTTGTAATGCTGGAGATATAAATGATTGTTGAATAAATTTTTGATTATCTTCGATTGACAGTGCTCTAGGGTCTTTATTATTGAAAGTAGCACCATATTTTACAAATGGTATATTATTGTGTTGACATAATTGTTTTAATTGATTCCAAGAATTTGTTAATTGTCCAATAAAAAAAATATTATTTGTTCTATTATTTCTAATAGTTGATATATTATTAATATTATCCATAATTTGTCTAGGCAATAGATCCGTTCCCCATAAAATAAAATATGTTAATTGATTATTTATATTTGAATAAAATTCAAAATTTTTATCAGTTATGGGCGTAAATAATAGATTTGGATCATTTTCTTTTTCTCTATTCATATCACGAAAACTACACTTTAAATCAATAAGATTAGAGTCGTTAACACCAGGATATTTATGTTTTTCTAAAAAATGAACAAAATATAAACAGTCATTTCTTTTTGGTATTTTATTATCAACTTGATGTTCAGTTATAAATAAACTATTAGAAAAATCAAAGGACGGATCAATACTGATATCATCATGAAACCAATATGTATGATATCCAAATTCTTTAAAACCCAAAAAAAATCCGTTATGGATATAACTATGTGTATGTGAATGTAATGGATGTCCCCAAATAATAATTTTATTAATTTTCATAATATATATTATTATGAAAAGTATTTAAATAGTATTATTAATAATTATAATTAATGGAAATATTTTCTACACCTATTGCTGAAATAGATGGTTTTGGTGCACAATATCAAAAAATTATAACGAATTTTATTGTTATTGTATGTAAATATGGAATGGATTCTTTACATTATAACCCTATAACTCGCATGGAACATAATTACGAGAATTCTAATGATTTTATTGAGAACATTGAGAATTTAATAAATTTAAGAGAAAATATTCATTTAGTCGAACAAAATAAAAAATATACACAAGTTGCGTTTACAACAATATGTAACGAATTTGAACGGAATATTGATTATTATTGTCAGAGTGTTCCGATGAATTTCATAAAAAAATGTTTTTGGGAAAATAAAGATAGAGATGTTTTTAAAAATAATGCTATTAACGTAGCAGTTCATATAAGACGTCCAAATATACACGATAACCGAATAGAAGGTACTAATACACCAGATATTTACTATATAAATATTATGAATATAATTAGAGAAAAATATAAAAATAATGAAATATTATTTCATATTTACTCACAAGGAAATAAAAATCAGTTTATATTATTTAATAATGATAATGTTGTTCTCCATTTAAATGAAGATATTTGTAAAACCTTTATTGAAATGGTCGGTGCTGATATATTAATAACATCGGGAAGTAGTTTAAGTTATGTAGCTGCTCTAATAAGTGACGGAGAAATATATTATAAACATTTTTGGCATAAACCTAGAAAAGAATGGATTATATGTATAGATTAATATAACAATATAATTATTATAATTATATTTATGGATATAGACAGAAATTTTATTTGTATTTCATTAAATGGTGATCGTTTGGGTGGACAATTAACATATAGTTTGGCATACATTTTTTATGCAAAACATTTTAATATATAATTCGTAATATATATTAAATAATATGGTATTCAAATAAAGTACCGTATTCTTTTTTTACTTCCCTTATTAATTGTATTTCATCTTTTATTATTATTCTTTTTCCATTATCTGCCAATATTTTTGCCATTTTTAATTTGGCTGATTCCTCTATTATAGGTATTTTGCTATTTTCTTTGTAACAAATGTCTTCAAATATATAGACATTTAAATTTTTATTTAATAATTGTTGTGCTTGAAATTTAATATGTTCTTCATTATATTTTGATGTTCCAAATAATAAATCACTATTAATATTATTATTATCCATTACCTGCTTTAATGCATGCGTATCACGAGGAAAACAAGGGCCACCAAATGAATATCCAGGCCTAAAATATTTATTTCCTATTCTTGAATCACCTCCAATCGATTGTAAAACATTGTTTTTATTTGCCCCTAATGTATCACATAGATCGGACATCATATTTGCATAAGATAACTTTGTGGTTATATAACCGTTTATTCCTATTTTAATTATTTCTGATTCTAATGGTGATACTATACAATACTTAGGAGTTGACAATATAAATGAAGAATAAATATTTTTTAATCGATTTCCTAACTCTATATTTTGAGTTCCAATTAATATTATATCTGGATATAAAAATCCCTTTACTATTTCTCCTTGTGCTACAAACTCAGGATTATAATTCAATGATGTATTTATACAATCGCAAATTAATAATTTGCCTACCTCATCTATATATTTGGGCATAATTGTACAACCAATAATTATATGTTTATCTTTAACTTTGTGCTTATTTATATTTATTAATACATCTGATAATATATTATGGTCATAAAAGCGTGTTCCACCCGAGTTGGGCGTTTGTACTACAATAAATATTAAATCAGAAAAATCTATTCCTTCATATAAATTTTTTGTTGCTTTAAAATTTTTACTTTCCAATAATAATTTTTCATAATCTGGTTCATTTGATTTATATTGTTTATTATTTAAACAATCAACATAATCAGGAAATATATCTACACCACATACATTGTATCCACCTTTTTCAAACAATAGTGCAAGCCCGAGTCCCAAACGTCCAACTCCAATAACGGTTATATTTTTATCCATTTATAATAATATTATAAATAGTTTCTTTATTATTTATTACAACTAATACATAAATGCCAACCTAAATTTCTCTCTAAACAATTAAATAATTCTGGTGGCATATTTTCAAAATAATCCTCTTTAACATATTGTTGTTCTTTATATTCAGGTATTTTGTATGGAAATATATGTGTCTGATGTATATTTATATTTTTAAATTCACTTAACAAATCATATATTTCGTTATGTGAATATGTATTTGCAATTGGTACACCTGATTGTGCTTCATATTGATCTAAACCATCTTTAATTTTGAAATTTTTTAATGAATTTTTAGCATATAACATTAATTTAAACGTACCATCCCTTTTTAACATATTATAAATATTTTTTAATGATATTTCAATATTTGGTGTGTGATGTAATACACCAAAACTATAAATTAAATCATATTTATTAGTTATATTATTCATTTTCTCTATATCATTTGTATGACATTTTCCTTTTAAATCAAACACCTTTAATCTATCATTTGCAATTTCAATCGACTTAGATGAAATATCGATTCCTTCATAGTTTGCTCCATTTTCAATAAACGATTGAGCTGCTGTGCCAATTCCACATCCAACTTCTAAAACATCTTTATTTTTCCATTTTTCAAAATTTGCAAATTCCAATATATGGGGTTCTACTTTATATTTTTTTTTTGTTACCTCTTCGAAATACTCCTTAGTACCAATCTGTTTGGTTGAATGACGTATATTACACGGTCGTTTATCCCAATATTTAATCACTGAATCAATACTCATATGTAATTACTATTAATAATCTTTTTATATGAAATTATATACTAAAATATTTATAATAATCACCATCTGTAAATTTTCTTTTTGTACTATGACTGCACGATACATCTTTTGGTAAATGTTCTACTGGCAAGATTCTAAAATCCATACTTACTCGCGTTTTATTTGTTTCATTTGTATTATTATAATGCATACATAAATTACCATTAAAACTTATTATATTATTTTCATCTAATTTTAAGTTAACATATTCATTCATTCTTGGCATTTTTTCAATACATATTGAATTACTGTCAAACATATTTGTAAATACGTATGTGAAATTTATTTCACCAATTGGATGTCCAAGTGAATTATCTGTATGTTTTTTTGCGACTGCTACATTATTGGGAAGATGAACTCTAAATGATGGAAATTTTTGAACATATGCTTCTGATAAATTCAAATACGGTAATATAACATCTTTTATTAATTTATAATATAAATCTTTCATTTTATTTCCCTTTTCGCTATCTAAATAAGAGTAAAATGTTTTATGATACCATGTTCTTACATCAGGACCAAATTCGGTAAATATTTTATAATTAGGATTATTAATGTGTAATTCATCAATATTTTCACAATTAAAACAATCTTTTAAAAAAGGGCGAAAATCATAACTCACGTTTTCATATTGTAATATATTGCAATGTTTATTTCCCCAAGACATTTCTTTTGCAAAATTAAATGGCATTTATAATATATTATAAAGATATTTATCATATATTTTTATTCAAATATTATTTTTACATCTTAAGCTTCTACTTCATCGTCACTATCTAATTCGGACTCTTCATCAGCTTCAGCTTCGGCTTCTTCTTGGGCCTTTGCTTCAGCTTCAGCTTCTGCTTCAGCTTCTGCTTCAGCTTGGGCTTCCGCTTCTGCCTTTGCCTCTTCTTCTGCTGCGTCTGCCTGTGCTTGGGCTTCTGCTTGGGCTTGGGCGTGTGCCTCTGCCTTTGCCTCTTCTTCTGCTGCGTCTGCCTGTGCTTGGGCTTCTGCTTGGGCTTCTGCTTGGGCCTTTGCCTCTTCTTCGGCCTCTGCTTGGGCTTCTGCTTGGGCTTCTGCTTGGGCCTTTGCCTCTTCTTCGGCCTCTGCTTGGGCTTGGGCCTCCGCCTCTGCTTGAGCTTTGGCTTCAAATTGGGCAAGTGCTTGTGCGTCCGCTTCCTCTTGAATTTGGGATTCGGTTCTTTCAAGAGGTTGAGGTTTTCTACGTCTATTTGTCATTAGCATAGTTCTTCCTACAGGTGCAACACTGGGGGGTTCTACCTTGTTATTCGCTGTAAAATTTAAACCTTTTGAACGCTTAATTGGCATATATTATAGTATAATATATTAATATTATACTAAATATTTTTTACTTACGAAGCACTATAAACTAATAAATCTTTTCCTCCCATATATCCGTGGTAATAGCAATATGCACTTACAGATGTGAAATCACCCGCAACAGTCACTGTAACACTACCATAATAGAAATCATAACTGGCAGTTGTTTCACCCGATTCACTGACTTCTTTATAAAATAATGATAAATTCGCTTTCATACCCGAGTGTACAGTACATTGATAATATAAATCTCCTGCAGTTGTACTATGACTTGTTGGAATACTTACTGTTATATTTGCTGAATTACCGTCTATTGCTGATGAATCACTACCACTAAAATGTACTTTAAATGGATGACTACTACTTATACCATTTGCCTGGAATTCATATGTGTGTCCGCGCATAAATTTGAAATCTCCATTTGCAATATTTATAGCATTATCATTTTCATCTGCAAATGTATAATAATCGCCATTTGCATTTGCACTTGTTCCTCCACCACTTACTTTAATAATTGTAGTTGTTGATACTGGAGCATACGCAATATTTGAATTTCCAGAAGTTAAAAACGCAATTGGATGAGCTTCTGGTACATTTTGCAATGTATACGTCGCAATTGCCAATCCATAATCAGTTAATGCATTGTATGTTGTACCACCATTTAATACATATTTGTTACCACCACTGTTTACTACATTAACTGTTGAAGGATTTGTAAGGGCTACCGTATTAGAAGACGCCGTAACATTAACAATTCTTGTTGCAGTTTGGTTATTTCCAGCTGCATCAGTAGCAGTGTATGTAACTGTGTAAGCTCCAATCGTAGAAGTATCTACGGGATTTGTTGTTGACACTGTCAATGATGTTCCTAATGCATCTACTGCTGCTGCACCACTATCACTATATGTAGTTCCTTCTGTGATTGTTTCGGGATTACTTCCAGTTACCGTAATAACAGGATTAGAAGTTAACACAACAAGAGATTTATTTGCACCCAATGAGTTTGCTTGTCCAGGAGCAACCAATGTTATTGTTGCATCATTGGCATCAGCATCTTTAATTGTACCACCATTAAGAACAAGAGCTGTTGTATTTGAATAATCTAAATCAGCGGTATTATTACCATTCGCAATTACATAATCAAAAATAAGTGTATCTGTACCAGTACCACTGACATATGTTGCTGTTCCTCCACTATTTAATGCTAATGATGGGGTTCCATCAGTTGTAACTACATTTACAATTTCGTCAAATACAATTGTAATTGATATTATACCATTATTATATGCTCCATTTGTATTGGCGGAAGTAATATTGGTAATACCGGGTGCGCTAACGGCTACATGATTTATTGTCACGGATATTGTTTTTTGTACAAAAGGTGTTGCATCGTCAACATTTTGCAATAATACTAAATTGTCACTTTCATTATTTGTTGAACCATTTACCTTTGTTTGTACTGTAACTTGTTGTGCTATTTTCCAATTACTTTGCGTAAATGTTAAATCACTAATTAAATCACGATTATTTGCATTTTCGTTAAATTCAACAACTACGTTTCCTGCTTGGGGACGTGTTGATAATGATACATCAAATGTAAATGAATCACCCTCATTTACAGTAATCGAATCAATGCTTGTATTATATACTTTGTTTGAATCATATACAATCAATTGCTCAGTTTTGGTACTTATATATTGCCCTCCACCAGATGCTGCAGTAAATGTAAATGATATATCAAATACTTCTTCGGGTGTGGAAAACTGTCCATTGTTTGCTGTAATTTGTACGTTTTGAGTAGTATTATAATTAGCCGGAGTAAATGTTCTCGATGCGTTAGCAACTGTAAACTTACTAGGGTCACTTGTACTTGTAATAACACCAACATTTCCTTCTGGTATTTTACTTAAAGATAAATCAATAATGAAACTGTCACCTTCATAAATAAAATTAGGCACAGTTGTATGATTAATACCAATTACATCATTATCATCGACATTTACTGTTATAATACTACTACGCGAAGTGTCACTTTCTGTAAACGTAAGACCCACATTACGTGCGCTTGTATTGTCAATTTCATCGTCAATAATAGGTAACGTAATTGTCTTGGGAGTATTATAATCACTTGGTGTAAACGTTACCGCTGTGGCTATCGAATTAATTGCAGAAGTATTGTCTGATGTAACAGATATTGTTGTATTTCCACTTGGTGCTTTTGTTAAATAAACACTAATAGACGCGGATGATCCTTCCGTTTTATTTATGGTAGTATTTGTTAAATTCGCAAATACAATTTGTTGAATACTATCTTCGTCATCATAATTTCGTACAGGAATTAATTTGACATCCTCTCCATATAACACGCTGACTTTAACATACGTATCTACATTTGCATCGTCAATGGTATCATCAACACCGGTCACAGTAATTGTTACTGGTGTATTCCAGTTGTTACGATCAAATTCGACGCGTTTAGGATGCACTTTAACTTCTGTTGTATCGCCACTTTCAATTATTAAAGCGCTTTTATTTAATGGTTGGCGGTCTAACTTTACCGTAAATGTATTTGATGTCCCTGATTCTGCTACATTTATACGTTCTAAGCTGCTAATTATGCTCTTCATTCCTACTGTTATATTTCCGTCGGTAAAATTAACACCACGATTGGGAACAAACACCGCTCGTGAGATGCGATTACGTATTGCAGTTCCGCGTGCGCCAATACCCATACTGCTAAAATTAATTGGGTTTTCTTTCTTAGATGCTGAAAATATTAAACCTTTTGGATGTGTTCTCGGCATTATAAATTATATACACATTTGAATATATTATTATTTAACAATATATATATTAAATATGGTTGGATATAAATATGGATTATGGTTAGTATATAACCAAAATACATTTAACACTGCACACATTGGTCATTTTACAGTCCAATGCTTTATGAATAAAGAAGATGCATTTAAACTATATGATAAAATAAACAATAATTACGGTAATACATTTCCTATTCATGTGGAAAAAATGGGTTCATTATTCAATACGGATTTTTACAACCACGATAAAAATAATCTACACGCGTGGGGGTATTACGGCTCAATAAAAAATTGGGAACTACTCCAAAACGCAGCAAAGGAATATTTTGGCGACTTTTCTTACAAACCACACACCAGTGTCATTTATTCAAATGACAAATCCTTGTTGACACCTATAAATCTTGAAAATGACATTACTATTGTAGGTAATCTGAAAGTTGTTAACATAAATGCTGATGACCCATCAAATTGGTCATTATTAAATTAGTTGTTCAGTTTGTTCTTTAAGTTCTTTGATAATATATATTGTTGTTTTTTTCTCGGGAAAAGTAGAAACGAATTTTCAAAAATGGACATTTTTAAGAATGTCCAAAAGTGAGATTTCAGAAATACTTTTTTCAGAAGAAAATTGGATTTTTTCTTATGCAGTGTTGTGGTTTAGTTGTGATTTTGTATTAAAATATTTGATTGCATAATAATAATTTTATTTCTATTTATTTGGATTTTTTTTTGTCAACAGAATTTAGGAATATGTTGACAAAAATGTCGCCAAAAGTCGCCAAAATTTTCGTGTGTGAAAACTGTAATTATAAATGCAGTAAAAAGAGTGATTATGACAAACACGTTTTGACTGCAAAACATAAGTTGTTGACATCTGTTGACAGAAAAGTCCCCAAAACAGTATTTACTTGTGAATGCGGTAAGGAATATAAATCCAGACAAGGATTGCAACAGCATAAAAAAAAATGTAAGTTTACACATAATAATGAAGATGAAAAAAATTTAATACCACAGGATAGTATTGTTAATAATTTGATGAAACAAAATGAACAACTGCATAAAATTATTATTAATCGAGACGAGGAACAAAGGAAAAGAGATGAAGAGCAAAGAAAACGTGACGAAGAGCATAAGAAAGAAATAGAAAAGTTATCCGAACAAATATCAAAAATATCAACAGTTACACACAATAACAACACAACAAATAATAAGTTCAATTTAAATTTCTTTCTTAACACTCAATGTAAGGATGCTATGTCTATTCAATCCTTTATGGAGAACCTTAAATTAGGTTGTAAGGAATTAGAACATATGGGAGATGTTGGATACTTGAATGGAATGATTGATATTTTCAATAATACAATTGGTAATATGGACGTTTACAAGCGACCCTTGCATTGTACTGATCTGAAACGTGAGGTTCTCTACTTTAAACAAGGTAATGATTGGGAAAAGGACAGTGAAGATAAAAAGCACTTGAAAAAGCTAATAAAAAACGTCGAATCAAAGAATTATGATAATTTACAGGAATGGCAAAAGGACCATCCAGGTTCTCTACAATGTGATTCTAGGGACAGTGAACATTATATGAAAATAGCCACAGAAGCGCTTGGCGGAGCCGATAGCAACAAGGATTCTATATATTTAACAAAAATAATGAAACATATAGTAAAAGAAGTTCACGTTAAACCATAAGTGATACAACATTTCATTTATCAGTTATCAATAAATGAAGTTTACCGTAAGAGTGTTATGTTTCTTTAAGTTCTTTGATAATATATATTGTTGTTTTTTTCTCGGGAAAAGTAGAAACGAATTTTCAAAAATGGACATTTTTAAGAATGTCCAAAAGTGAGATTTCAGAAATAGTTTTTTCAGAAGAAAATCGGATTTTTTCTTATGCAGTGCTGTGGTTTAGTTGTGTTTTTGTATTAAAATGTTTGTTTGCATATTATTTTATTCAATATTAATTTACACGTTATTTAGGGGTTTATTATGTTAGTATATAATACTAATGAATCCTAATAAAAAATCCACTTTAAAACGTGCAGAATATTTTTGTGAATTATGTGATTATAAATGCAGTACAATATATTCATACAATAGACATTTAATGACACTGAAACATAAAGTTAAGGAAAATCCTAATAAAAAAACGTCTTCAAAACGTGTAGAATATTTTTGTGAATTGTGTCATTATAAATGCAATAATAAGAAAGATTATAATAGACATTTAATGACACTGAAACATAAAAATAAGAAAAATCCCCATAAAAAAGTGCAAAAGGAATATAACTGTGAATGTGGGAAGCATTATAAACATATGTCTTCGCTATGCAGTCATAAGCGATTTTGTAATTATAATGGTAAAGATAATGAAAATGTTTGTAGTGATAATAATATAAATTTTCTTATGGTTGAGTTGCAAAGACGTGACGAGGAACATAAAAAAGAAATAGAAAAGTTAACCCATCAAATCTCAAAAATATCAACAGTAACAAACAACACAACAAACAATAACAATAACAAATTCAATTTAAATTTCTTTTTGAATACTCAATGTAAGGATGCAATGTCTATTCAATCCTTTATGGAGAACCTTAAATTAGGTTGTAAGGAATTAGAACATATGGGTGATGTAGGGTATTTAAATGGTATGATTGACATTTTCAATAACACTATTGGAAACATGGACGTTTATAAAAGACCCTTGCATTGTACGGATCTGAAACGAGAGGTTCTCTACTTTAAACAAGGAAATGATTGGGAAAAGGACAGTGAAGATAAACAGCACCTGAAAAAGTTAATAAAAAACGTCGAATCAAAGAATTATGACAATTTACAGGAATGGCAAAAGGACCATCCAGGTTCTCTACAATGTGATTCAATGGACAGTGAACATTATATGAAAATAGCTACAGAAGCGCTTGGCGGAGCCGATAGTAACAAAGATTCTATATACTTAACAAAAATAATGAAACATATAGTAAGAGAAGTTCACGTCAAACCATAAGTGGTACAATATTTCATTTATCAGTTATCAATAAATGAAGTTTACCGTAAGAGTGTTATGTTTCTTTAAGTTCTTTGATAATATATATTGTTGTTTTTTTCTCGGGAAAAGTAGAAACGAATTTTCAAAAATGGACATTTTTAAGAATGTCCAAAAGTGAGATTTCAGAAATACTTTTTTCAGAAGGAATTTGGTTTTTTTCTTATGCAGTGTTGTGGTTTAGTTATAATTTTGTATTTAAATATTTGGTTGCATATTATTTTATTTTTATTCATTGTGGACCTTTTTTTGTAAGTATAATTTAGGAGAAAAATGACTTCAAAAAAAGGTCCACAATGTCAAAATGAATTTATTTGTGAAAAATGCAATTTTAAATGCAGTAAAAAAAGCAAATATAATAGACATTTGTTAACTGCAAAACATTTAATACTTACAAATACTTCACAAAAGGGTCCAACGACATTTAAATGTGAATGTGGGAAAGAATATGCACATCGCCAAAGCTTAAATAACCATAAGAAGAAATGTAATATTATACATAATGAAAGTACAAATAATAATCAGCAACATCATAACATATTGAACGATTTGATGAAACAAAACGAGATATTACAGGAATTCATAATCGAACATAAAAAAGAAAAAGAAGAACAAAAGAAGCAATTCGAAGAACAACAAAGACAACATAAAGAAGAGATTAAGAAATTGTCATCGCAGATTTCTAATATTTCTACAGTTACAAACAAGACGACAACAAACAATAACAAGTTTAACCTCAATTTCTTTTTGAATACTCAATGTAAGGATGCTATGTCTATACAATCCTTTATGGAGAACCTTAAATTAGGTTGTAAGGAGCTGGAACATATGGGTGATGTTGGGTACTTGAATGGAATGATAGATATTTTCAATAGCACTATAGGAAACATGGACGTTTATAAAAGACCCTTACATTGTACGGATCTAAAACGTGAGGTTCTCTACTTTAAACAGGGTAATGATTGGGAAAAGGACAGTGAAGATAAAAAGCACTTGAAAAAGCTAATAAAAAATGTCGAATCAAAGAACTATGACAATTTACAGGAATGGCAAAAGGACCATCCAGGTTCTCTACAATGTGATTCTAGGGACAGTGAACATTATATGAAAATAGCCACAGAAGCGCTTGGCGGAGCCGATAGTAACAAAGATTCTATATATTTAACAAAAATAATGAAACATATAGTAAGAGAAGTTCACGTCAAACCATAAGTGGTACAATATTTCATTTATCAGTTATCAATAAATGAAGTTTACCGTAAGAGTGTTATGTTTCTTTAAGTTCTTTGATAATATATATTGTGGTTTTTTTCTCGGGAAAAGTAGAAACGAATTTTCAAAAATGGACATTTATAAGAATGTCCATAAATGAGATTTCAGAAATAGTTTTTTCAGAAGAAAAACGGATTTTTTCTTATGCAGTAAAATGGAGTCCTGTGTGATTTGTAGATAATTCTGTGACTGCTTAATAAAAAAATAAAAAGTGTGAAAATGCAATATATAATATCATATTACTTTAGGTAAAATGGAAACCAAAAAAACGCCAAAAAACGCCAAAAAATTCCATTGTATAAAATGTGACTTTAAATGTAGTAAACAGAGTGATTTTAATAGACATTGTTTGACAGCAAAACATAAAATGGAAACTTTTGGAAACCGTATGGAAACTCAAAAAACGCCAGATAGTTTACAGTGTGATTGTGGGAAAATGTTTAGTTCAAAATCAGGTTTATGGAAACATAAAAAGAAGTGTAAAAATGCCGAAAATGTGTTATCGAGTCATATTATATGTGAATCACCACCTCCAGCATCAAATATGGAAATGATGTTCGAAAAAATGTGTCAACAAAATATGGATTTACAGTCGGCAATGATTGAAGAACGGGAAGAGCATAAGAAAGAAATAGAAAAGTTATCTGAACAAATATCAAAAATATCAACAGTGACAAACAATAATAACACAACAAACAATAACAATAACAAGTTCAATTTGAATTTCTTTCTTAACACTCAATGTAAGGATGCAATGTCAATACAATCCTTTATGGAGAACCTTCAAATAGGTTGTAAGGAATTAGAACATATGGGAGATGTTGGGTATTTAAATGGTATGATTGACATTTTCAACAATACTATAGGGAACATGGACGTTTATAAAAGACCCTTACATTGTACGGATCTAAAACGTGAGGTTCTCTACTTTAAACAGGGAAATGATTGGGAACGTGACAGTGAAGATAAAAAGCACTTGAAAAAGCTAATAAAAAATGTGGAATCAAAGAATTATGACAATTTACAAGAGTGGCAAAAGGACCATCCGAATTCGCGAGAATGTGATTCAATAGATAGCGAACATTATATGAAAATAGCCACGGAAGCCCTTGGCGGAGCCGATAGCAATAAGGATTCTATATACTTAACAAAAATAATGAAACATATTGTGAAGGAGGTACACGTTAAATAATTGATTCATATATATAAATGTAATATGATTTATATATACAATGGTAAGAGTGTGTAGTTCTCCGTATACAAGCACTGCACATAGTGCTGATTTTGAAATGTTTCCTTTTGAATTGAGTGATTTTCAGAAATATGCAATCGAAGCAATCGTGGAGGGAAATAATTGTTTGGTGACGGCTCATACGGGGTCGGGTAAGACATTACCTGCTGAATTTGCGCTTCAACATTTTGTAGAACGTGGTAAAAAAGTGGTCTATACATCACCAATCAAGGCATTATCGAATCAAAAGTTCTACGAATTTCAAAATAAATATCCACATATAAGTTTTGGTTTGTTTACGGGGGATATAAAAACAAATCCGGAGGCGGATGTATTAATAATGACAACTGAAATATTAATGAATAAATTATTTTTAAAAGACCAACAAACAAAGACACAGATGGATTTTGAGTTAGACATAGACAATGATTTGGCGTGTGTAGTATTTGACGAAGTGCATTATATAAATGACAGAGATCGTGGACAAAACTGGGAAAAAACCATATTGATGTTGCCGAAACACATACAAATGGTAATGCTTTCTGCAACAATAGATGCTCCCGAGAATTTTGCGGCGTGGTGTGAGAAGGGACGCAGTAATGAAGTATATTTGTGTTCTACTGAACATCGCATTGTACCATTGGGGCATTATGGATTTTTAACTACAAATGAATCGTTATATAAATCGATAAAGGATGAATCACAAAAAAAAGAAATAAAAAAAGAAATGGATAAATTAATATTATTGAAGGATTATAAGGGGGTATATAATGAAGTGGGGTATCTAAAAATAAATAAATATATCAAATTGTTGGAAGAAAAGAAGGTATTTGTAAAGCGAATGCACGCATTGAATAATTTATCGTTATTTTTAAGAAATAATAAAATGCTTCCAGCAATCATATTTGTATTTTCGCGAAAACAAGTGGAACAATGTGCGCGTGAAGTGACAGTACCTTTGTTGGAAGACGATAGTAAAGTACCTTATATTGTAAAAAAGGAATGTGATCAAATAATGCGGAAATTACCGAATCACGAAGAATATATGAATCTGAAAGAATACACAGATTTAATTAAATTATTGGAAAAGGGCATTGGAATACATCATTCGGGTATGCTACCGGTGTTGCGTGAAATAGTGGAGTTGATGATTTCAAAAAAATATATTAAGATGTTATTTGCAACGGAGTCATTTGCGATTGGATTGGATTGTCCGATTAAAACAGCAGTATTTTCTGGATTAACGAAGTTTGATGGTCAACAGATGCGATATGTATTGCCGCATGAATATACACAAATGGCGGGTCGTGCAGGTCGGCGCGGAATTGATAAAATCGGATATGTTGTACATTGTAATAATTTGTTTCCTCTGCCTAGTCAAACACAATACAAACAAATAATGTGTGGTATACCTCAGAAGTTAGTGTCAAAATACAAAATCGGATATAATTTAATATTGAGTTTATTAAGTAGTGGTAAAACCCGCGATTTCCATACATTTTCAGAGAATGCAATGGTATATAACGATATAGATAATAGTATAAAGAAGCAACAAAATAAAATAGATGAATTGAGGATAAAAATAGAAATGAAGCATAAAAGTGTAACAATGTTGCAAACACCGTACGATGACTGTATTAATTATATTGAGTTACAGAAAAAACTACCGAATTTGAAAAATAAACATAGAAAGCAAGCTGAGCGAACAATGAAAACTCTAGTGGACCAATATAGAAAAATATTGCAAGATGTAGAGCATGTAAAAGAAATAGATGAATTAAATAAAGCGGAGAAAATGGAAATGGACAGTTTACAATATTTGGAGTCGTATATATATGAGCAAAGTAATCGTGTATGTAATGTATTAGAACGGCGTGAGTATATAGAGAATATAGAAGGTGGATATAAATTAACCGAAAAAGGTGGATTAGCGAGTCAAATAGCGGAGGTACATTCACTTATAATGACAGAAATGTTGTTAAGTACAAATTATTTCGAAGCATACAGTGTGGAGCAAATAGTAGAATTTTTAAGTATATTTACAGATGTGAAAGTGAAGAGTGACATAAAAGCCGCAACGCCACTTGATAAAACGGAAATAAAGTCATTAATATTTGACGTAATGCGTAAAAATGATGTGTATAGTTTATTGGAAAGTGATGAACGGTTGGATACGGGAATAGTATATGGCTCACATAATCTAGATATTTATACTTATATGGAAGATTGGTGTAATGCAACAAATGAAGTACAATGTAAGATAGTATTGAAGACAATGGAAGAAAATAAGGAAATAAGTACGGGGGAGTTTAGTAAGGCATTGTTAAAAATATCGACAATTGCGAAGGAAATGTATAATGCGTGTTATGAAAAGGATGAATATGATTTGTGTAAAAAGTTGTTGGAGGTAGATGGGAAGATAATGAAATTTATAGTAACAAATCAGAGTTTGTATGTATAATAGTAAAATGAGTAAAATAAAAAATTGATTATATAAGGTATATATATTTATTGTAAACAATGGACAGTAGTGATGATGAATCCTATGCGTCTTCAATAGACAGCGAAGATGAGGAAAATATGGATAATGTATATTACGATGACCAAGATTATCATGATGATGAACGAATAGATAATAATTATTATATAGGTTCAACGGGTGTAGTTGATGACAAACTATTATTACTTAGTGTAGTGTCTCCCAAGTCATTTTTCAAATATCGTATAGATGATGTATTGAATTTCTTGAAACATCAATCTTTGATATACACAAGCAATACAGAAATACAAATAATAAAGGTGAAATATTATCATAGTGGTAATGATGTTTATTATACGTCAATAAATAAGACATATTATTTGCGTATAATACAACGGTTATGGAGAAAACGTTTAAAAGAGCGAGAAGAGTTTTATAGAAAACGTGTAAATATATTTGCACTAAGACATCGAGAATTAAATGGATGTTGGCCCGAAGGATTAAATAACAAACCAGGTTTACACGGGTTGTTGTGTAATAAATAGTGAATTTGTGTAAATAATATTTTTTAATTGTGAAAATTGATTTATATAAATGGTTTATAAATCAATTATAAAAACAAGATGGTGAAATTTGCATATACAAGATATTTGTATTTAGAGGATGAGGTGCGTTATTCGCTAATGTTATCGTTATTGGAGCGAAACAAGGAAGAATCTTTATTTTGGTTATATGAACTATATTTTTCTGGATTTGATGTATTTGGTTATTTGTTCAATTTGTATGAAATGTTATATATAACAAAAAAGAGCATATTAAATGAGATGGAGGAGTTGCATAATGAGTGGTTAATCGACAAGCACAAGCATCATATACCAGGTACATTTATAATTAGCTTGATAAATTATAAATATTCGATCGCGAAGTTTGTAAAAAAACTCTATAAGATAAAGTGCAAAGATGTAAAAAAAAATGAGAAATATTCGAATAAATTAATACATATGAAACCAGAGGACTATGAAAAATATACAACCAAAATCTATCCAGAAAAGGCATACAAGACGTTAGCATTTGAGTGTAAATATTTCATACGAAAAAGTTTGAATACATTATGTGAGCAACCAATAACATATGATATAAAGATGTATACGGATAAATGGTTGTATTATGCATCTGCTGCAAATATATGGAAACATCGAATAACATTATATAATGGTAGAGTAGATGATGAAAATGAGGAAGTAATATTTGATAATATAGAAGATAAGGAGAAGTTCGATGATGAATATGATTTGGAACCAGATGAACAGTCATTGGAAACGCAACAAAAGAGTTTGGGGCGTGATAATGATGAGCAATTTTCAGTAAATGATTTAATTAAAAACTATGGGGGTTTTATTGAACATGTAGAGGAAAAAAGTAGTTAGTGCAAATAATGTGCCTCCCCATAAAATATCGGTGAGTAAAATACGTAGGTTCCATTTTTTTATAGTGGCATAATTGGTGAATTCATATACAGCGTAAATGGCTAGGCCGAGTAAAAACGCATCAAATATACTTTTATTTTGGTATACAATAAAATACCATAATGTAAGAATTAAAGTAATGTAACAAGCAATTGCGGCGAAGAGATCAATGGTCATAGGAGAACCTTGTATATTCTGAATCATTTTACCAAACCCCATCGGGAGAACAACGTATTGAATATAGATTCTATCTAATAGAAGCATAACAATGGCAATGAATAGTATATTATAAAGTGTTTGCATTATAATATATTGTTATATTTTTTTTAATGTAAGATTATTTTCAGTGTTTGTTTGTTGTAAATAATATAAACAAATATGATTTATATTGCTGAGAAAACTAGAAATAGAGTGGTAAGCATATTTATGTAAAATGGAAGAATCAGTATATGTGATGTTGTATATTGTATTGGGAGGAATATATAGCATTTGACCTTGTGACATAGTAAAATTTACGAATTTATCATTATTGTTGTATTCTACATTAAATACATAATTAACATAATCGGGAGTAATGGTTTCATTTTCCCTGGGTTTAATTTGTATAGCGATTGAACCGGTTTCAACATATAAAAAAGTACGATAATAGTTGTGGACGTAATTTTTCGTTTTAGTATCTTGTGACCCTCCGATTATTTCTAAATTTGAGAAAAAACAGCTAGCCGGTTTTACATATTTTGAGAATTCAGGTTCTCCATATATAAAATTGTGTTTGGTATAATATTTATTTTTCTTATGATGTTGTATTGATGCGTTTAACGTTTCGTAAGGAATGATAATATTGGAATCATCTTTAACGTCAAATAGGTTAACATTATATGAAGAATCGACTGGATTGATGTAGATGTCGTTCATTTCAGTAATAATAGGGTTTTTTTTGCATATTTTTTGGAAGTCATTATTATTTGTGTAATCATTTTCGTATATTTCAATGTTAGATACGTGTTTATTTTGTTCATAAATATTGAAATAAAAAATAATGATAATAATAATAATAAAAATGTGGAATAGTATATTCATATAGATATAATAGAGTTAAAAGAATACTTATTAAAACGAAATTTATTCATTATTGTCAATCATAGGAGCCAAAAAGAAACTGAGCGATTTGTCCTTGTCTTCAGTTTCATCTAAATAATAGATAATTTTAATAGGGAAATCTTCTGTAATGTGAATAAATACATTTTTAGTAAGTTTTGAAAAAGTAGAAATATTGTTTAAATAATTCAATGTATATGACATTTTAAGTTCCATATCTTCTGTAATACTATATTCATTTAAATCGTTGATGTCGATATTTACTTTCATTTTGCCAGTTTCAATACTATGTGATGTAAATTCAATAATGTCTTCATTACATTTAATGGTTGCATAATCACCAAAAAGTTTGAGTTGACTAATTACGTTTGAGAAATTTACTGATGATAGTTGTATATCAGCATTGGTTTCTTGTTCTGGAATTTGCATAAGTTCAACTTCAATATCAACAAGGGGGATTTCAAATTCTCTTTTCAAAATTTCTTTGTTATTACTATCAAAATGGATGCTCAAATTATCGGGATGGTCTTCATTATATTCAAATCTGATAGTATGTCCTTTTTCTCGCGTACTTAAAATCTTTGCAAGAATGTTTGTATTGATTCCAATGGAAACGTTGGTTTTGACATCAAACTCGTCAAACCAATCACTAACAATATTAAGCTCGAAGATGGTAATATTTGCCGAGTCAGTAGATTGGAAATAAAGCTTATTTTTATTAAACGAAACGGAAAGGTTATCGGTAAATGTTTTCAAATTTTGAAAGAGAAATGAGAAATTGGACGCCTTGAATTCATTTTGAATAGTGAAGAACATATTATATAGTGTAATATAAGATGTATTTTTTATATGGAATCAATTTTAATAGTCAATGAACAAATCATTTAATAATTGAGGAGACACTTTTTTACTATGATACGTATATCTATTTGCGGTAGATGAATCTGTATATGGCGAGCAAATATTTTCAATTGTACTCATCATATGGGGTGTATTATAGACGTGCATATATTTTAGATTTTTTGTACAAGGATTATCCTTACCTACAATTTTTGTACAAAACCGTTTTAATAAATTCCCCTGTGTTGCCATCGAGGATGCACTAAAGCCATTTAAATCCATATGTAATTCAAATTCGGGATAATTTTGTAGTATTTTATCGATTAATTGCAGTGCATAATCGGATATATTATCATATGTGTCATTGTTTAGAAGTGTTTTTAAAACATTAAAATTAATATATATTTTATAACTGTTTGGCAATATGACCATGGGTTGGTGTCTAATATTCATTATTAATATAATGGATATAATTATTTTTAAATAATAATACTAAATACTTTTTTTTAGTTCTTCTGTATGGATTGGTTCAGTTTCATCTGATGATTCATTTTCTTCAGAAATTTCTTCTATCTGTTCAATGTCTGCATCATTGGATAAAATGTTTATTCTGTCGTCATATAATGATTTATTTACCTCCATAGTAAATGTTTGGAGTTTCATAATAACATCTTTCATCTGTGTAATTTCGTTAAGTATAGTTTCAAAGCGAGCTTCATATTCGGATATAAGTTCTTCTGAAAAAGAAGAATTGCCTGCCATATCTTTCTGATTTTCTTCCAATCCATCCAATCTGATTTTAATTGTATTAAAAATATCATTTATTGTATTGGGTCGTTGATTATTAGAAGACGGTGATGGAGGGGGTGTAGGTGGTTTTTGAATCGTTTCTTGAGTTCCTCCGCGTCTATTTCTTGCTCTAGCTAATGCCGATGACATATAAATTTATATATTATATAAATTTGTAATATTGTACGTATTAAGCAACCATATTCATTTTTATAGGGTCACAATGGCAATAAGGTGTAATAAATTGTAGGTCGTCCAACGTATAATCGTTAATATTAGAATGTTTATTATTAACAAAAATGCGTGGAAATGTTTTTGGTTCATTTTGTAGTTGTTTTTCTAAACTGGGTATATGTTCATCATAAATATGTGCATTTCCTAAAAAGTATACAAATGTGTCGGCTTCTAATTCACAATGTTTAGCTAAAATATGGGTTAAAAATGAATAAGATGCAATATTAAATGGTACACCTAATCCAACATCTCCGCTACGTTGATATAATGAACAACTTAAATATTTATGTTCTCTTACGTGAAATTGCATCAATACGTGGCAGGGTGGAAGAGCCATTTCATCGATTTGCTGTGGGTTCCAAGCAGATACAATAAGTCGACGGGATGTTTGTGTTTTTTCGTTTTTTAAATCATTGATTATATTTTGTAGTTGGTCAATGCCTTGGTGTGTATAATCAGTGTTTCTATCTGTATATGGTGCATTAAAATGTCGCCACTGATGTCCATAAACAGGTCCAAGATCACCTTCTTCGTATGATAAATTACGTGATTCGAGAAATTCTTTGCTGGCATTAGCGTTCCATATATTCACTTTTTGCTCTTTTAAAATATCATTATTAGTGTGTCCATTAATAAACCAGATTAACTCCTTAAAACAAGTTTTCCATGCTACTTTTTTAGTAGTTAATAATGGAATAATACCATCTTTTAGAGAAAATTTCATAGAATTGCCAAATATAGTTTTACATTTACCATTGCGAGTATTTTCAAACGTACCATTGTTTAAAATTTCGCGTATGAGATTTAAATATTGCTCTTCTTCGTGCATATAGAATAATAATCAATGATTCTTTATATATTCTTTTCTAAATGAATGTTATATGGATACTCAAGAGGTTACAACAATAAATTCAGTTAGTGAAAAGAAGAGTTTTATAAATCATTTATTTGACGGTACACCGGAAGGTAATGCAGAATATATGAATGCTATACAATATGCATTAATCGGTATTATTCCAATTGTTGGTTTAAATAAAATTGTTCAGAATTTCATTCCTGATGTAGATTTAGATAAATCAACATTGGAGATAATAGTTGAAATAATGCTACAAATAGTAATAATGTTTGCCGGAATAATATTAGTTCATCGCGCGATTACATATTTCCCAACATACAGTGGTTTTAAATATGATAATTTCATTTTGACCAATGTTATTTTAGCATTTTTGGTATTAATATTGAGCATTCAGACAAAGGTTGGAATGAAGGTAAATATAATGTATGAACGTATAATGGAAATGTATAATGGTCCACGTGAAAATATGGAACAAAATGAAAATACTCAGCAAAATGTTCAAGTGAATGTGCCCCCTCAAGTACAAACACAACATAATGAGAATTTACATTTCAGTCCTCCCCCGGCCCCAGTAGTGACACAATCACAGCAAGCACCTCAAGTTCCCGAATTGGGTGGTGGATTAGGTGGTGGCCCCATGGCAGCCAATAGTGTAATTGGTGGTGCTTTTGGAAGCTCATTTTAAATTGTAATTGATAAACTATGAAATATAAGTTATCAATTTATGCGTAAATCGTATTTAATTGTTTATTTACTTTAACAAACGTGCAACATTTTGGTATATTTTTAATTTTATGTGCATTTACATATGTGCAGGTGCTTCTAATACCCCCCAGATAATTCAAAACTGTGTTTTCGAGAGCACCTTTATATTTAATTTTAACTGTACGTCCCTCAGAAGAACGGTATTTGTCCATTTTACCAAAATGGGTTTTCATTGCAGTTTCGCTACTCATACCATAAAACATTTTATATTGCTTACCATTTTCTTCTATAATTTGTCCTGGATTTTCATCGTGCCCTGAAAACTGTCCTCCAATCATAATGAAATCGGCACCTCCACCAAGTCCCTTTGAAACATCCCCTGGACACGTGATTCCACCATCGCCAATAATATAACCATTTACGCCGTGTGCAGCATCAGCACATTCCATAATAGCAGATAGTTGCGGCATTCCCACACCAGTTTGTGTTCGAGTTAAACAAGCTGAACCGGGACCAATACCAATCTTAACAATATCAACCTTTCCACGAAGAATAAGTTCTTCTGTAATTTCTCGGGTGACGACGTTACCTGCAACAATAATTTTCTCTGGATAAAGTTCTCTAACTTTACTACAGAATTCAATTAATTGTTCCATATAACCATTGGCAACATCAATGCAAATAAATTTTACATAAATAGAATCCATAATGGATATTAATCGTTTTAAATCACTTTTTTGTATACCAGAAGAAACCATAAAATAATTTGGATCAAGACCAAATGCCTGCATCGCTATAAAATCCTCAGCATTGTAAAATTTATGAAATGCAGTGATAATCTTGTGTTTACTTAGTACATTGTATACTTCATATGTACCAATAGTATCCATATTTGCAGCAATAATAGGCACACCTTTCCATTTTAGTGTGCTGTGTGGAAATGTGAATTCACGTTCGAGGTCAACTTCAGAACGACTTGACATAGTTGTTCGCTTAGGACGAATGAGTACATCACCAAAATCAAGTTTTGTATCCTCTTCGATTTTCATAATAAATAATAACGGAAATTAATATTTATATTAATTTAATTTTATATTTTAGATATTGATACATTTGATTGTTGCGCAAATATATTCACTAATTCATCATTTTTGTAATCTTGAATGTATTTTATTTCGCTTATACCCGAAGCAAGTAAAATGCGTGTACAAATAATGCAAGGATAATGGGTAATATATGCAGTGCATTCTAAACAACTTACACCACGTTTTGCACAATCTGCAATTGCATTTTGCTCAGCGTGAACGGTTGCTTGTTCATGGTTGTCGCGAACAATAGAATGATGTGGGCATCCAGGAAGAAACCCATTATATCCTTGACTAATTATACGATTATCTTTTACAAGTAAACAACCAACCTTTAAACGGTGACAAGGACTGCGTTCAGAAGTAACCGATACAATTTTCGAGAAATAGTTATCCCAAGTAATTCGATTATTCATAATTTACAGGTAGGAAAAAATTGGAAAAACTGACTTTATAATGATGCTTTTTGTTTTTTCATTGTTTTATTTTTAACACATTTAAATTTGTCATCTCTAATAAAATCATCTTTACATTTATTAACACATCGATTTGTAGTGAGATTGAGTACTTTTTCAGGAGGACATATTTTTTTCATTGTTTTATTTTTAACACATTTAAATTTGTCATCTCTAATAAAATCATCTTTACATTTTTTGACACACCGATTTGTGGTGGGATTGAGTACTTTTTCAGGAGGACAGTTTTTTTCATCTTTAATAAAATCAAATGGAGTAATAATAGAAACGTCTAGATTCTTAACATCTTGTGTTTTTTTAGGGACAATCGTCTCATTTTTAAATTCATAATTATGGTCATTCACATTAATGTGATCTTGTAATATTTTTTTATATCGTTCAATAGATTCACTTATAGAAATATGATCAAAAACATCGAATGATAACATGTCTAATCCTAATTCAACCATTTTTTTTATAAAATTAACTTTAAAGAAATATGTTTTATTAATGTGGAAGTCGGGTTCAATAATAGTAAATGAATGTAGTAATGCGTGCCCTAAATTATATACATCAATTATATAAAACATTTTTTTAAGATATTCTCTATGAGAATATAAATGTATTTTACTTATCATATTTTCAAATGATTTATGGAATGATTTTTTCAATGTTGATATTTTGAAATTGTTTCTGCGGGTAAGCGTGCCATAAAAGTGACTATTCATTGAACTATTATTATCTAATTCGTTAATAATACTTTTGGTATAATTAGTTAATCGTTCTTTGTAATTATGGCTAATTGGACGACCTAAGTATTTTTTTACATTTTCGTATTTATATTTATTTGCAAATATAGCAAAGGGTGGAATAGACCAAAAGAAATAATTCAACCAATATTTATTTTCGCGTGCTTCGTGTTTGGCATTTTTATATGAACTTAATAATCCAAAGTCAATCACCTTCATAATTTCTGTATTGTCATTATAAACAATATTTTGTAGTTTAATGTCTCGATGTGCCACCTTTTTTTTATTAAAAAATTCGATACTTTTGAAAATATTATAAAAATGCATATAAAATAGATCTAATTTGTGTTTTTTTGTTTCGGAATTGGCAGCAGAATTTCTCAAGCTGTATAAGTATTGTTCGCAGTTTACACCTCCATCTTCCATAATTAATAATTTTATTAATTCCTTACTAGTATTGGGGTGATATTTATTAGAATTTCGACATTTTGATATATTAATAAGATTTTTAGCAGTGTGTTTTAGATTACATTTAATCGGGGTGCCTAAAAAATGTTCATTTTCTTTATCAATCTTGTTTAATAATTTGAATTCTTTTAATTCGTCATTAGCAGAATCACTAGTCATTATTTTTGAAACTTTATTAGTATAATCTATGTTTGGTTCTTTACATTCTAAACTAGGTTTATGAACACAACCAAAAGTACCTTCTCCAACGACTGGCATAATATATTATATGGTGTTATAATATTTTATAATATAGAAATACTGTTTACAAATTCGATCCGGTTTTTTGATTTTTCAAGATTATCTTTGTCTTCAATATTTGAAAATAAGTACTCCATATTCGGACTTTCTTCTGATTTCTTAATTTCTTTATAAATTTGATTAATATTTGCAATTACATTCGAAACGGTGTCTTTATTATGTATAATTGGTTCATTACGGTTAATATTCTCAGTTAATAATGTAATACCAAAATAGAGTAAAAAACGACGTTTTTTGCAACAAGCGGTAGTATATTTAATGCAAAAAATATTTTGAAGTGAGTTTAATACACTGACAATGAATTTATCATTATCTTTATTTGCAAAATAATAAAATATATCCCAAATAATCCAAACAATGTCTTGTCGATATTTTTCTTGAACACTGTATTCAAAACGTTCTTCACATTTTGATTGTTGTTTTTTTTTACGACATATTAAATCATATTCTAATAACCATTCAATCCACCAAGACGATTTTCTACAGTTCTTCATTTCAATATTATAAATGAGTTCATTAAATGGAATAAATAATTCTCGGGGGTCTTTTTGTTTGTATACATATAATACGTAATTTGTATTGTCTGCGATTAAATGTTCCTGTAAATTAGTAATATCGAATTCTTCTTGACGATTAATTTTCACGTGCTCAATGGAATATTGTTTTTTTGATAAACTTAGTACACAAATGATTTCAGCAAAAAGGTCTCGTATTGTGTTATTGTTTCTTGCGTGTAAATCGGTAATATAATCACTATTACTCATTAGTGATTTAAATAAATCAAACCGTTTATGTAAATAAATAAGGATTTTTGGGTTTCCAACATGAATATGTTTACCAAAATATAGTAAAAAAATGTCCCATAATTCTGAAAAGTGACCCGAACATATATATTCTGCACACCAATAACAAGCAGGTTCAATATTACCTTTTAATAAATTGCTTAATAATTCTTTTTTTACATCACTTTTTTTGAAGTTAGAAAATGTTGTGTTAGAGAAATCTTTTTGTTCTCTAATATCATTTATTTCAATCATTAATAATATATTTGATTTTAATTCTCGCAAATTATACGTGGAACAACATTAATTGACTGTAATTCTTGACTAAGTAATTTGTAGGAATAAGGAACATCAACCTTCGCAAAATGATTGACATTGTTACACGTTTTACAAACATGAATTTTCATATCATTATTTTTATACAATTTGTTTTTATTTCCATCATTATATGCGGCGGTCATACCACACTTTTTACACACGTGTATGTTATATTTATCACTGACATCATATAATCTGTCTTTACAAAACGATGTCATTCCGTGGGCAATCATAACATCACGTTCCATTTCTCCAATTCTAAAACCTCCATCGCGGCTTCTACCTTCCGCAGGTTGACGTGTTAGATTCACCATTGGTCCAATTGAACGACTGTGTTGCTTATCAGAGACCATATGCTTCAATCTTTGATAAAATACTGGTCCAATGAAAGTATTTACTTCTAATTGTTCTCCAGTCATACCATTATATAGTACTTCGTTACCATAACTCTCATATCCATTTTGTTGTAGTTGACTACAAATGGTTTTAACTTCGAGTTCACTGTAACTTGTACCATCACCAAACATTCCTAAATGCAACAATACCTTTCCGAGCAATGTTTCTTTAAGTTGTCCAATTGTCATTCGAGATGGAATTGCGTGAGGATTAATAATGACATCTGGCTTTATACCATTTTTAGTAAATGGCATATCACACTCGGGTATAATGTTGCCAATGGTGCCCTTTTGTCCGTGGCGACTAGACATTTTATCACCCAACACAGGTTTTCTTGTAGTTCGAATGCGAACTTTTGCAAAATCGTAACCATCACCATTTCTACTTGTAAAATTTTTATCAATGTAACATTCTTCGTTAGTTTTAAACGTTTTACTTTGGTCTTCATACTTAATAATTTTGGTTGGGTCGTTTCTATTTTCTTTGATAGGAATAACTTTTGCAATAATAACGTCGCGATTTTCGACTAACGTATTTTCCTCAATAAATCCATCTTTTTGCAGTTTATCGTAATTACCATATTTAACGCCCTTTGTCTTTGCTTTATCGGGTTTGCATCGAATAATCTCATCACGGATAATATTTTTATCTTCGTCTTTTTCGGTATGATAAATTGTCGCCAAAAATAGACCACGGTCAATAGAACCTTTATTAATCAATACACTATCTTCCTGATTATAACCACCGTGGGTCATAATGGCGACGTGAATCTGTGTACCAGAAGGAATGGTATCCAACTTAATAAAATTCATAACGCGCGTTTCAATAAGGGGACGACTAGGATAATTCAATACATATGTTGTTTTATCAAGACGTTTATCAAAATTCAATGCATAAACGCCGATAGCTTGTTTACCCATAGCACATTGATATGTATTTCTAGGGGATTGATTATGTTCTGGGAAAGGAACACAAGAAGCCAAAACGCCAAACATTGTACTAGGATGTATTTCGCAATGTGTGTAATTATAGTTCATATTTTGATAATTAGTTTGTTTAGATTTCATTGCAATCATTGAAAGATTCTGTTCTTCTGGGTCAATATATTCAATAACAGATTCATCTAGCTTACAACTTGTAATCAAATCATTCCAAACAAGTTCTTTGCTTACAATTTTATCAATATGATCTTTTTGAATGAGTGTTTTATTATTTTTTACTTTGTAAAGGGGTCGCGTAAGACGACCTGCATCATTGCAAATTCTTATCTCTTTTTTCTCATAATCAAAAATGATGGATGTATAAATATTAATCAATCCTTGATATTTTTTCGTCTTCATCGAGTTATATAACTCAATAGGGTCATTAGAAATGCCAATCCAACATCCATTTACAAATACTTTCACGCGATTATCGAGCAGTTCAACATCAATGTCTTCAAAATCAACAACGTGGGGTTTAATATATTCATATAGTCCACCATTTGATGTAGGAATGGTAATATGACACAAATAACTAATGTTTTTGACAACACCAACAGATTGTCCTTCTGGCGTCTCAACAGGACATAGAAATCCCCAAGTAGTATTATGGAGTTTACGAGGTGGAATAAGTTCGCCGCTTTTTTCAAGAGGTGTATTAATACGCCGCAAATGACTAATAGTACTAATATATGTAAGACGACTTACCACCTGCGCAACACCTACTTTACTACTATTTGATTGTTTAATACTAAAATCACCCGTTGATAGAGCACGATTAATGCCATTTTCAATCGTGGTAGATTTTAATATTTTGTAAATGTTAGTCATATTTATAATATTATTGAAATCTTCAGTAGACCGCCATGAACCATTGTTAATTTCCTTAACGATTTGTTTTTGCATTTCTTTTACCAATTTATTGAAATAATTTCTGAAAAGATTGTTTAACAATGTGCCAGTAAGTTCAATACGTTTGTTTAAATATGAATCTCTATCATCACAAGGTAATAGACCGAAACTAGTCATAATTAATTTTCTTGCCATATAACCAAGTAGAAATAGTTTTTGTTTTTTAGTGCGGCAATGGGGAAACAAATCATTGTCTAGAATGTCTTTCGCGAATGATGTTTTCTTCAATAAACTTTGCTCACGGTCAAGATTGTTTGTAGTATATGCTACGTGTGTAACAATTTGTTCGAATGCATCTTCTTCTGACATATATTTACTTGCATCAACAATAGACGCCTTTAAAAATTCCAACAAATCCTTATTTTTTTCGTCATAAATATTTAAAACAATGTGTTTGCAAATATCTTTGTCAGTTAGTACACCAAGTGCTCTAAATAGTACAAATAACTCAATAGGTTGCTTCATTCGTGGAATGTTAATATACAGTACATTACCAAATCCATTGTTTTTACTTGATATATACATATCAATTTGCTTTGGTGAAATACATTTAAAATCGGGTACGGATTTAATTTCGGCACTCCAACTCCACTTTGATTTATTTTTACTATCAAAACAATATATTTTATTTTCGGCAACACGTTCTTGACCGAGTACTGTTTTTTCTGATCCTTTAATAATAAAATATCCTCCTGGGTCCATTTTGCATTCTCCAGTAACATTTGGATGTATATGTGCATTTTGCTTAATCATACAGCAAGAAGATTTTACCATAATAGGAATGCGACCAATATTAATTTTATTAAGTGTTTTTTTTATTACCGATGGATTGTCGGTATTATTATTGATTAAATATTTGATTTCAATGTCGGTATTCATAATAGATGAATATGTGAAATTTCTCATTTTTGCCTCCTGAGGAAACATGATTTTAGTTGCACCATTATTTTCATGAATTTGCGGAGGTAGAATGCGAAAATTGCTGAATGTCAATTCGATTTCCAAACTATAACTATTTGTAGTTGGGTCAAAATCATTTTCTGAACGAATCTTGATTGGATTAAACATATTAATTGTCTGTTGTAGCTGATAATTAATAAAATAGTTATACGATTCTATTTGATGTCTAACTAGTTTTTCCAAGTGTTTCTCTCCAAAATATGCTTCAATAATCTTGTAAGGTTCTTCAATGTACTTACCAAGATGGCTTAACACACTTTTATCGTCACATTTTTCTAGTTTTTTTTCAATCGATGATAATTCTTCTTGATTGATCATATTTTTGATAACGGACGTAGTATCTTGGCGTTCAGCATATTGGATATCAGAGGATGACATTATATTTATAACAATAAATATTTTTATATATACAATCAATTTTTATATATATTTGTGAATTCATATAAAAATATAGATATTTTCTTATTAGTATGGAAAACTCTGATTTTATTAGTTTTTTAGATAATTATAAAGGTAAAAAACAATTTTTACAAAAAGAATACTTAGAGTTCATTAAGATAGTTAACCACGATTATTTAAGTAATAGTTTTGGTTCTCCTAATTTTTGTGCTCATTATGTTCCGCCAGATGAAGATATGTATAAAAAATGGCAGGAAACTCACAATGTCGAATTGAAAATAGACGAAACACAAAAAGAAAAAAAAATAATAAGCGTAAATATATCAAGCTTTGATGATTTAATAAAAATGATTCAAGACAATGAATATGATGAACAATATAATTATAACATAGATTTGAAGTCATTGCACATTATAAAGGATGATTTGGTAAAATTAAATAATATGATAGGAATGAAAAGAGTAAAGGAATCTGTGTTGGACCAACTATTGTATTTTTTACAAGGTCTTCATAAAGGTTCTCGGGGTGATTACAAACATACTGTTATATATGGTCCACCTGGCACTGGTAAGACAGAAGTTGCAAAAATAATAGGGACAATGTATTCTAAAGTGGGTATATTGAAAAATAATGTATTTAAAAAGGTAACACGTACTGATTTAATAGCTGGTTATTTGGGACAAACTGCAATAAAGACGAAAAAAGTGTTAGATAGTTGCATAGGTGGTGTATTATTTATAGATGAAGTATATGCATTGGGTTCAAAAAGTGGTAATGATGATTATAGTCGGGAATGCATAGATACTATTTGTGAAGCATTGAGTGATTATAAAGACGATTTGATGGTAATAATTGCGGGATATAAAGAAGAAATAGATGAGCGTTTTTTTCAAGTAAATGGAGGGTTGGAATCACGATTCATATGGAAATTTAATATGGATAAATACAGTGCAGACGAATTATTTGAAATATTTAAAAACATTGTTGTAAATTGCGATTGGAATATAGATGAAACGATCACAACGGAATGGTTTAAAACAAAATATGAAAAATTTATAAGTTTAGGGCGAGATATGGAATTATTATTTACTTTTTCGAAAATATGTTATAGTCGTCGGATGTATGGTAATGAAGGTGTCGTAAATAAAATATTAACGATTCAAGATATTGAAAAGGGATTTAATATATTTAATGACAATAAAAATAAAGACAATAACGAAATAAGTAAATATCTATTAAATAGTATTTATATGTAATTCGTACATAATTAAAATAATATTTGTTTTCATAATACAAATATTATGAGCCAACAGAAAACAATACAAGTTTCACCGGAATTAATGGCATTTTCACGTGGTAAAACAGCAAAAAAGCGTAAAGAACCTAAAAATGAAATTAAGGTTAAGAACAATAATAATAAGAAAAATGATACTTTAAAACGACAATCGTTATTGCGTATGATACGTAAACATCAAGAAGATAAATACAAAGAGTATTTTTCTAAGGATTTACGAAAAGCACAAGAAGCAACACCTTCAATATCTAATTTTGAGAATTCAAAGGCATTTTTACAAAATATTCAAAGTAAATATAATAAAAACGAAACATTTAAAAACACACCGAGTCAGCAAATAGAAGTACCAAAACAACCTCAAAACGAAGAGGTTGCGTTTCACGCAAATGTACCAAATTTTATCCAACAGCCAAAATATGGGTGTTTGAAAAATGGAAATTTACCAACGTATAGAACTGCAATGAATAAGACACAAAAGCAAGTAATACCAATAAATAATGGGAATTCTCAACAAACAACTACAAACGAGAATAATACAAATATTCAAATGACTCAAATAAATGCATTAAGAAATTATAATGAAAAGCGACAGGCAGAAAGACAGAAAAGAGTGATTAGAAAGACATTTAATCTAGGAAAGCAAAAAACTAAACCAGTTACAACTGTGTTAGTTTCTAATAAAAAAGTACGTGCAAATATAACAATGAAAATACAAAATTTAAAACAAATCGATATTAACAAAATAAAGAAGGATTTATTAAAACGAGGGTTAATACGAGTAGGGACAATCACACCCGAAAGTGTATTACGCAAAATGTATGAAACTGTTCATAGTATGTGTGGAAGTGTACAAAATCATAATCCAGATAATCTTTTGTATAATTATTTAAACGGGGGTATCTGAAAACCAATTAAATAACATATAAACAATATTAACAACTGGATTATTATAATAGGCGTCATTTCTAATGGATTTATAATTTGTTTTATATACAACACTCTGATGTTGCGTTACAATCTGGTTTGCATAATATATAAGCGGTTCTTCAACTACCTGTAATTCACAATCGTTATTTTCATTATCAAGAACAATAAACTGACCGTATTCGTAATTCATATTTTTTGGTTAGTTACTCTAATAACATATATAATTATATTCAATTTTTTTATTATTACATTTGCATTATAATATAAAAAATTACAGCAAATATGTATTTATAAAATTTTTAATAAAAAATCCATTTTTTATATGAACATTACCATCACTTAATTGCTTATTTAAATATCCATTATTATCAATATATGATATATAAACGTCAAAAAATATCCAATTATTTTCTATGCACTTTTCCTTTAAACATTTATTGAAATACAAAACGTATTTTTTTCTCTCGTCATCACTACCTAAATATGGATATTCGGGATTTTCATATGTATTATGTCGCTGTACTGTAGGTACAACATTATAAATACAAATATGTTTTAATTTCACATTACATTTTTCTACGTTAATTTTAATTGCATCAATATAATTATTTATTATTTCATCAATAATCATTGTATATGATTTTATACTTGTAATGTGTTTATGTATATGACATCTACAATCGATTTCTCCAAAACAAAAAATTACACTATCATCATCTTTAATGTTAAATTTACTGATGTCACATCTTTTTATATTCTCTTTTCCGAATGAATAACATAATGTTGCACCAATATGATGCGATATAACATTATTACAGTCCCTCCATCCAGATACTTCATTTGATGAGTGACTATCACCAAACGTATGTATAGTCATTATAACGGTAGAACCTATTTATTATTTAAGTAATTTATACATAACTTATTAATACATCGTTTTCAACGTGTCCATTTAATGTAGAAAATTTATAATCAGGATTAATTTCTAATATTTTTTCTTTTATTTTTTCTAAAAAATTAATGTTTCCATATGATTGTTCACCCCAACAATGTGTTGTAATAATCCTTAAATCGTCAATAAGAATAATATTATCTTTGCGAGAAAGGTGCTTAATGGCCTCCAATTCATCAAATAAGGGACAACGTTGTTTTAAATTGTATTTAACGAGCGCAGAATTGTCTAGATGAGCGTCCAAAAAGAACATTGTTTTTTCTGAGAATTTTTCATCGTTTACATATTTATTCATATTACTGCTGTCATCTTGATACAGAAAATATCTTCCGTTTTTTATTTCATTTTCAAACACTTTATTACCAGATTGTACCCATTCGTCTCTAATTTCAATACAATGCACTGTTTTAAAATTACTAGAAAGTGCTTGTTTTGAAGATACATCAGATGTTGGATCCCATAATCCTGTTTCAAAATAATGAACACAATCGTGTTCGCTTCTTATTTTTTCAAAATCAAAACCAGCAGTCATTATATGATTAATTATATAATTACTTTTTTATACCATATTAAAAACAAAATTATTATATATATAATGAGTAAACCAAAAAAAGAAGGTTATATTTATGATGAATACTTTGATTACGTAACTGCAAATATTGAAAAATATGGTAAACAAACCGCTGTTTTTATGCAAGTGGGTTCATTTTATGAAATGTATGGTTTAATAAAAGATGGTGTTATTACTAAATCCAATATTCAAGAGATAACATCATTATGTGGTTTAAACGTAAGTAAAAAAACGGAAGGACGAAATGGTACTATAATAATGGCAGGTGTTCCGGATCATTCAATCGAAAAATTCTTGAAAATTATTGTTCAACAGGATTATACAGTGTGTTTATATGATCAACACAAAGAAGGGAAAAAAACGTGGAGAACATTAAGTCAGGTATATTCAAAAGGAACTGTATTATATGACTATGAAAATGAAAATCATCAACGCTCAAATAACACGTGTTGTATATGGGCAAAGAAATACAAAAAAATAACAAATAAAGAACATCATATTACTATTGGAATGTCGTTTATAAATGTATTGTCGGGACAAACATATTTATTCGAATATAGTTCTCCATTTATTTTAAATAATACATTAACAGATGAATTAGAACGGCAGCTACTATTGTTTTCACCAAATGAAATATTATTTATATCAAATTTAACAAGTGGAGAACAAGAGAAGATATTTTCATATTGCAGTTTGGTTGATAAGCACGTAAAAATAATGACAGATGTGGAAAATGAGGAAGTAAAAAATAGCAGTAAAATCGATTATATTAATTTGACAATGTCAACATATTTTGGAGAAGATATTATGCAACAATGTGTTGAATTTTCATATAATTTGTTGGCAACTCAGTCATTGTGTTATTTATTACATTTTCTCAAAGAACACAGTCCGATGTTGGTTAATAAATTGGAGTTTCCTCAAATGTGTAATAAATCAGATTATGTATTATTAGCCAATCATACATTGAAACAACTTAATATTATAGGTGACGGTAATGGTAAAGGTAAAACAAACAGTGTTTGTGATTTTTTAAATAATTGTATAACATCTATTGGAAAACGCTATTTTAAGTTTTTGTTATTAAATCCTTCGTCTGATGTTGATTGGTTAAATAATGAATATGCAATAAATACACACTTTGAAGATTATTATAATAATTATGATATTCGAGAACATATATCTCATGTCAAAGACATTGAGTTTATAATAAGAAGTTGTATATCTAATCGTAGTACCCCTAAGGACATTTACACTTTACATACAAGCATTGTCGCATTGACAAAATTAATGAAACATTATAAAGACGATAAATTATTAAATAAATATTTCTTTGATACAAATGATGTGGAAGATATAGAACAACAGTGTTTGCAATGTTTACAATATATGGATGACACATATGATTTATTGAAATGTGAAACACTTAATACTATTGTATCCATTGATGATAATATATTAAAACCCGGCGTCACTGTAGAATATGATGATTTGATAAATAAATATAATAATCAAACGACTACATTTACAAATATTTTAGATACATTAAATCAAAAATTAATAAATAATGGCCAATCGGATTTTTTTAAAATCAATGAAAAAGAGAAGTCGTGGAAATCTATTATGATTACGAAAACACGTACAAAAAATGTAAAAAAATATTTTGAAAATGATGATGAAACATTTGATTATAGTAAAGTATCGTTTTCGTCATCTACAACCACAAATAACGAAGTCAAACATCATAAATTAGATACGTGTATTTTCAGTGTGATAAAAATGCGTGAAAAAGGAGTAATAATGTTGAGAGAAAATTTTACAAAATGCAACAACACATTGGTAGAATGTTATAATGAAATAATACAAAAAATGTGTAAATTTTTGGCAAAAGTGGATGTATTACAAACTCGCATATATAATGCAAAAAAATATAATTATGTATTACCTGAGATTGTAGTTCAAGACAATTCGTTTTTTAAGGCGGAAAATATACGTCATTGCTTAATAGAACATATAAATCAAAATGAAGTATACGTAACCAACGATGTTAATATTGGAAACAATGATTTGGGAATATTATTATATGGTACAAATGCAGTCGGAAAGACGAGTTTGATACGTGCAATCGGTATTAATATGATATTGGCACAAAGTGGAATGTATGTACCGTGTAGTAAATTTGTTTATATGCCATATAAGTCAATATTTTCCCGTATTATAGGAAATGATAATTTATTTAAAGGGCTATCGACATTTGCTGTAGAAATGTCTGAATTACGTGTTATATTAAATAATGTAGATGAAAATAGTTTAGTTTTAGGAGATGAATTGTGTTCAGGTACTGAAATGGAATCAGCAATTAGCATATTTTTGGCGGGATTAAGACGTATATATAATAGTGGTGCATCACATATTTTTGCAACACATTTGCACGAGGTTGTAAATAATAGTGAAATAAAGGAAATGAAACATACAAAGTTGATGCATATGACAGTACGTTATGATAATGAAAAACAAGATTTAGTATATGATAGAAAATTAAAACCGGGTTCAGGAGTTTCTTGTTATGGTTTAGAAGTATGTAAATCATTGTATTTAGATAATGATTTTATGGAAGATGCTTATAACATTCGAAAAAAATATTTTCCTGAAACACAGGGATTAATGAGTTTGAAAGTATCTTCTTACAATAGTAAAAAAATAAAAACAATGTGTGAAATGTGCAATGAAAAAATGGGAGAACATATTCATCATATGAATGAACAAGTAAATTCAAATAATGACGGGTTTATAGATCATTTTCATAAAAATAATGTTGCAAATTTAATGAGTTTGTGTCAAGAATGTCATAATAAAATTCACAAAGACAATACACAATTAATGAGAAAGAAAACAGCAAAAGGTAAAGTTGTAAATAAAAAAGTATCATTATAATATAAATATGTCAAAAAGAACTGCATCACCACCTAATAACAACGCATCAAAAAAATCAAAGAAGGAGAAACCAATTGCATTTCTATGTTGTTTACACGGTAATTTAGATTATGATATGGAAAGTTATTTTCCAAATCTTGAAGAACATAACGCTACACTTGAAGAAAGTATGCGTATCGAAATTCCAAAAATAAGTAATAATGCAGCTCCATTTTATCATCCTGGAAATGAGAAAGGAGTTACACCTATGTGCCCAACCGATTATTTTTCTCAACTACCCAATAATATAACAGTTGTTGATATGTCAGTTCCTGATGAAAGTGTTTTAGTAAATTGGCCGGTCGAGCATTATATGTTAGAAATATTAGAAAGAAATACAGAATCAATACAAAAATATATTGAAAACGGAACTGAAATACCTAATTCAGCTAGAGGGTCCCATTTAGATATTGGAAACATTACTAATTTACTAATGTGTAATACAAAAATATATTATCCAAAACAAACAATACCAAATGTATTATTAACTACAGATGAAAGTGTGGGTCTATATAATGCTCGAATAATAGATGGGGAAATAACAGTTTCTCCTAAGGATCATGGAGAAGAATATGAAAGTATTTCAGGTACGTCGAAAAAATTATCTTCCACAATAGATACTCCATATGATGGTAACACAGACGACTTATTTGACAATTTAAAAACACACGAGTCATTTAACAATATTTTATTAAGCAGTTATTTCTTACATTTAAAACACATATATGGTAATAAACCAATAGTAATATATTTATTAAATTGTAAACCATTACCTGAATTAGATAGTCAGCAAACATTCTTTACATCACCATTTTTTGGAATATCTGACTGGGATAAGTATTTAACAATGTATCAGAAAACACATGATGATAAATTATTGTATAAATATTTAATCGATTGTCAAAAAATATGTGAAAATAGTATTAACCTTTTGAAAAATATTCAACAACTATATCAAGACCGAACAGTTAAAATAAATCAGACACGAAAAGAATTAAAAAAAATAGGTATAGATAAAGTAGCAACATATTGTTCAATTGGACTTCCTGGAGTTAGAAAAAAAGAAAGAGTTGAAGCAACAAAAATTTTCCAAGAGAAAAAAAAAGAAATAGATGAGAAAATATTAGAATTAAAAAAAAAATATCAAAATAACGATGTACTTACTGGGATAAAAATTGTTTCCTGGTCGAAATGTCTTTATACTGGAGTAGGAAGCTTGTTCAGATTCGGCGGAAAAAAGAAATCAAAAAGGAAAGCGAAGAACAAACGTAGGAAAACAAGAAAACACAAATCTAAACCATAATTGCCGATTTTTTAAATAATTATAACATATTGACAACAATTATCGTGTATATAAATTTTATTTATATATAAATTTTATATGATTTAACTACAATTATAGTTCATTATTCTCATATTTTAAATTGGAAGAAGGATAATTCGGAATTTTAAACTCGTGTTCTTCATTTTCTTTATGAATGCCGTGCGTTTTGCTTAAATATACACTATCAGTGTAGTTGGGTACATATGCAGCTAAGCCATATTTATACATACTAGGACTATTGAAGTAAGGTGGTGTTTTTTCAATAGGACCTTTTAATTCAACTAATTCACCATTTTCATTTACAACTCGTGTTATACCTGTAACTGTATTTTGTGCAATAAGGTCTTCTACGCTATCATGATATGTAACATCATAATCATTCGCATTGTATTTATACGTTTCGGACTTTTCACCAAGTCCTTCATATAAATCGGATTTGAAAACCCAATTACCTAAAAACACAATTGCAACTAATGAAATGGTACAAACAGCAATAATAGTGGTTGTGCTATCAGCTATATTTACATTGGATAAATTACTAGAAATATTTTTATAGTAAAAAAATATAACAATGCTTACCATTATAATCCAAATGATGAAGCGCGGTAATCGTTTATTAATATCTTTTTGCCATTTATCTTTTTTTAATGTTAAACTGTTTCTAATAAAATCAACAAAATATAACAATAGCATAATTGCAATAAACCCAAAGCAAATAATTTGAAAATATATATTTTCACTGATAGTGTCATAAGTTCCTTCTACATTTATACCCCACGAATTGTAATTTATGTTAGATAATATTAATATGATTACTGGTAATAAAAATATAATAATTATAATCCAATTACCAGTGGCGTCGTTGTCAATACCAATTTCATTAAGGTCATCAGAAAAAATATCCTTGTCTTTTGTGCGGCCATTTACATATTTATGTTTTGATTGACTCATTTTAATATAAAATTGAATTAGAAAATAATTAATAATATATATATATAAAATGATTATTCCTGTTAAATGTTTTACGTGTGGAAATGTATTGGCAAATAAATATGACTATTATTTGCGCGAAGTAAGAAAGCGCAAACTGATTGAAGGAAATGATGTAAATAAAGTCGTGTATTTAACAAAAGAAAATACAAAGAAAACTGCTGAGGGTGAAGTTTTAGATATATTAAAAATAACAAGTATGTGTTGTCGTCGTCATATGTTGACTCATGTGGATATTGAATAAAATCTTCATTATATATATAATGAAAAAGCAAATGAGAAAAACGATGAGAAAAACGATGAAAAAAAAGAGTTGCGCAAGAAAAAGAATGTCGGGTGGTTATGGACCCGCAACATTTAGTGGAAGTGCTCCATATGAAATGAATAAATATGAAAATGCTCCTACAAATCCGGACAATATTGTGTCATCTAGAATGCAGGGGGGTAAAAGGAAATCTAAACGTATTAAAAGAAAAACAAAGAAATCAAAGAAAGTAAAGAAAATAAAGGGAGGGTCTTTTTTATTGCCGAAAATGGTAAGTGTACCTACCCATTTTGATACAACCGCTGGAGCATTACATAATGCTAACATAATTGCAGGTGAAAATGCGTCTGACCCTCGCAGTTATGTACAACCATTAACAAATCCTACTTCTATTGTATAATTATATAAGGTATATATATAATTATGGCTGATTCTATTCGTGGACTTAAAAACTTATGCACCCCTGCATATGTATATTTAGTAATTTCAGTAATAACCATTGTTGTTATTGCTATTCAGAACGCAGGAAATGTGGACAAATATTGTTTAGGATATTTATCCTGTAGTGTACCCAATACAACATTAATATTTTTAATAAAGATATTGTATGTATTGTTTTGGACTTGGGTACTAAATTTGATATGTGATGCGGGTATACCATCATTGTCTTGGTTCTTGGTGGTCTTCCCTATTGTGTTGTCGTTTGTAATGATTGCTTTTATGATGATGGACCCAATATCATCTAATTCGACGGGAAATGTAGTATAAAAATTGATTATAATTTTATATAAATATATAATTATAATATAATTATGGATCCTAAGGTAACTAAGTTGGTAGAAAACGACGGCATAATTGAATTTACAATTGATTCAATAAATGTGTCTTATGTAAATGGTATACGACGTACTATATTGTCAGAGATACCAGTAAATGCATTTATTACTGAGACATATGAGGAAAATAAGTGCAATATAATGAAAAATACTTCGCGCTTTCATAATGAAATAGTGAAACAGCGCTTGTCGTGCATACCCATTTGTGAAACAGAACTATCCCGTTTGCCTGGAAAATATAGATTGGAAGTACATAAAAAAAATGAAACTAATAATATTAGTTACTGTACATCAGAAGATTTCAAAGTAAAAAACTTGGAAACAAATACATATATGGAAGATGAAGAAGTAAAGAAAATCTTCCCTCCGGATGAATTTACAGGAGATTATATTAGTTTTATTCGTTTAAGGCCTGCAATTTCGGAAAGCATTCAAGGAGAAGAGATAAAACTGGAATGTGATTTTTCAATAAGTAATGCAAAAAATAACAGTATGTATAATGTAGTGTCATTGTGTACTTTTGGAAATACAATAGATATTAATAAAGCCGATAAAAAATGGGAAAGTAATGAAAAGAAAATGAGAAGTGATGGAATGGTTGAAGATGAAATTATATTTGAAAAGAAGAATTTTTACATACTTGACGCGCAGAGAGAATACAAAGAAAATAGTTTTGACTTCTCGGTAAAATCGATTGGTATATATAATAATAAACAGTTGTTGCAAATAAGTATTTCACTTTTAATAGAAAAGTTAACAAAATTCATAGAAGACGTTGACGGAGATGTTCTGCCAGTTAATATTGGTAATTCTACAATGGAGAATTGCTATGATATTAAATTACTTGATGAAGATTATACATTGGGTAAAATAATCGAGCACGAATTGTACAATAAATATTTTGAAACGGAAAAAAATATGAATTTTGTTGGATTTAAGAAATTTCACCCTCACGATACAGAATCAGTAATGCGCGTAGCATATATTGAGAATGTTGAAAAAAATACAATTAGACAACATCTAAAGACAGTGGCGAATATTTGCATAGATAAGTATACAAAGGTTGGTTCATTTTTCAAATAAAAAATTGATTAAAAATTATATATTTATATTTTTTAATTAAGTATGGAGCGTAGATTGAACCGTAAAGTAGATGAATATTTTTCAAAATTTAAAGAAGAAATTAGGAATAAAGTGTCTTCCCTTGACATAGATGAACGGGGGAAAACAGAATTGTTGATTTATATTTATGATTTTCCCAAAATAGAAATCAATAAGGAAGATGTTTCTAAAAGAAAACGTGTAAAAAATGTATTACCTACGGAGAATAGATGCAGTGCGTGTCGTGCAAATGGAGAGCAATGTACACGTCGTAGAAAAGAGGATAGTGATTTTTGCGGAACTCATTTTAAAGCGACTCCTCACGGAGTATTTAACGAAAGTAATGAACCCAAAAAAAATACAACTGAACTTATAATGCGGATTGAAGAGATAAATGGAATTGTATATTATATTGATAATTATAATAACGTGTATAATACAGAAGAGATAATGCAAAAGGTTACAGAACCAAAAATAATTGGAAAATATATTCATGATAAAGGTGTAACTATTTATTAATTTGTCGTTGAATTGTTTCGCGTACTTCATTTTCTCGATTATCCATAATTAATGTATTTAGCTCACTGACCTTTTCTAAATCACCTTGAAAATAATTATTTAATACAGATACTAGATACTTTTTAGTAATTGGTTTTTTTACATTTCGCGATACATAATTGAGATTACCATCCTTAATTTCTATACTATCTAATTCATTTGTCTTCATTATTTCAATTAAATCGTTAGTGATCTCTTTTTTCTCTTGTTTTCTTATGTTTGCTTCTTTTTGAATTGCTCTAATTTCATTATCTAATGTTAGCCATTTTTTAACACTAGCAATTAATAATGTTTTGTTATCCATAATATTGTATAAATATATATTTTTATATATATAAAAAATATATAAATGATTTTTACAAAAAAAAATAGAAGTGGAATAAAAAATCAACAAATGCGATTTGTAAGAACTAATAATCAAATTGTGAGAAAACCATCACCTGTAACAAGTAATCAACAACCGGTAGTTGAAAATAAAAATTTATATATTTGGGGTAAAAGTACATGGTATCTTTTTCATACATTAGCAGAAAAAATTAAAGATGAATACTTTTTACAGAAAAGAAAAGAAATATTAGATTTAATATTTTTGATATGTAAAAATTTACCTTGCCCAATATGTTCAGACCACGCAAAAGAATATTTAAATAGTATTAATTTTAATAATATTCAAACAAAGCAGAGTTTAAAGCGAATGTTATTTGATTTTCACAATAGCGTTAACGCTAAAAAAGGATACCCGATATTTAACATAACGGAATTAAATATATACGAAGGTGCAATAATATCAAATATAATACAATATTTCTTAAATAATTATATAATGAAAACAAATAGCATTCAGTATGCACACATAACAATGCAAAGAAATATGATAAAGCGCGAAGTAAAAAAATGGTTTGATTCTAATATGAAATATTTCAATGTTTAAACATTTTTCCCGAGAAGTTTCCCATTTTTATATACATTGCATTTAAATGTTTGGTTGGACGGGCGTTTACATACATCATTACCAGCAACATTATTAAAATATTGAAGTGATGTTAATTTCATACTATCGATAACAATAGCCCATAATAAACCAAATATTAGACCAATTACTAATGAAGTACCTAAGCTTAACATATTGAAACACCCATTGTTAGCGTTCCAGAATATGTCAGTCAATATTAATATAGGGAAAAATATAATAGTGGGTAAATTATAAAGAACATATTTGTATTTAACAATTACATACAGCAAATAGAAGAATGTATACCCAAGAATACATTGTCCCATTGGTAATTTGGAAAATTCTTGATTTTCACCAAGTTCAATCATTCTACATATTTCACTTGCATCTTCACTTTTTCCTTCAAAACCTAATGAATTGCCAATTAGTATATTAAATGTTAATGCTAATAATAAACCCGCCAAATATATTAATCCTTTGAAATCTTGGTTAAAAAATGAATTCAATGTGAAAAAGGAAACAATTATAAATGGGGCTAAACGTAAAAATAAGTAGGCAAGGCCAATAATATTAAATTTCATAATTTATATATATACTGTATAAATTATAATTTGAGTATTTTAAATATATCGCTAATATGATTAACTAAATTAACATTTACCTTTGTATTAATATCAATATGTTTGTTTTGATATTTTTTTACTACCTCATCGTATTCTCTTTTATTTTCGGCAGGGACAATAAATGTTTTAATTCCAGCTTTTATACCGCCTGAAATTTTTTCATATAATCCACCAATCGCGGTTATATTTCCATCAAGTGTTATTTCTCCTGTTATAGCAACATCATTCGGTATTTTTTTGTCATTTAATAAACTATATATTGCAATCGTAATAGCAGCACCAGCTGATGGTCCGTCTTTTGATATACTACCTTCCGGACAATGAATATGAAGTCCTTGACATTTTGTATTATTGAAATATGTGATTAACTTTTTTTTTGCAGTGTTTTTTGTTAAATTCCAAGCAAGTGTTTTGGCAACATTCATACTTTCTTTCATTACATCACCTTGAAGTCCAGTTAGTTTTAATTCGAGAAAAGATATTGTTGGAAAATAAAAAGCTTGTATAGGTATTATACCACCTTTACCGAGTGTATTTGCCCATAATCCATTTATAATACCTATCATATCCTCTTTGTGAATTCTTTTACTTAATATTTTATTGTACTTTGATAAATATTTGTTTTCAATTACATCAATTGTTAATTCCAATGGAACGTCAAGAGAATTATCGTTATTTGTTAAGTATTCAATATTAATCTCTCCAAACACATCGAAAATAATTTCTTTTAATTTTCTAATACCTGGTTCACACGTATAGTTCTCGATAATATATTCAATTGCATCGTCATTTATATTTACAATGTTATCGAAACCCATTTCTTTATTTATATCAGGTAGTAAATATTTCTTAACAATAACAACTTTATCCTCGGTGGTTAAATTGTCGAATTTAATCCGATGAATTCTATCCAATAAGATTTTATCAATTTTATTGGGATCATTATATGAAAATATAAACAATACTTTTGATAAATCAATATCTATTCCAGAAAAATATTTATCTTGAAAGCAACTATTTTGTGTATAATCAATAATATGTGTTAAAATACCAATAATTTCTTTACCTTGTTCTGTTGCGCTAACCTTGTCTAATTCATCAATATATATAATTGGATTCATACATTTAGATTCCATTAATATATCTACAATACGCCCCCAAGTTGAATTCATATATGTATAACTATGTCCTTCTAATGAAGAACCATTTGAAGAACCACCCAATTGTATAAAGGAAAAGGGTCGGTCAACACCATTTTCATCTTTTAAACATCCAGATAAACCATTCTTTGCTAAAGACGTTTTTCCTATACCAGGAGAACCTTCAAACCCGAAACAATATCCACTTTGTTTGCCATTTATCCATTGTGCTATTATTTTAAATAACTGTGTTTTTGCATTCTTATGACTGTAAATGGAATCTTCGAGAAAATCTCGCATATTTTGAATTCCATTTTTCAACTCACTATTATTTGTATTAATATTATTTATTAAAGAAAAACTATTTTTTATAGAATTATGTGTATTTATCTTGTTGTCAATTATATCATAATCCGAATATTGTATTGTATTGAAAATAGCATCTATTTTACTACTTTTTGTTGTAAAACTGGTAATCTTATATTTTTTATTTAATTCTTTCAAAATAATATTTATCATATGTGTTGTTTGTTTTGATAATTGTTGTTTAATACTATATTTTACTTTATCCTTTATTATATTTATAACGTTATTAATTCCTACCATTATTTCATAATTTGTATATTTATTCTTTATATTTATGCTATTATCGTAAACTTTCATTACTTTTAATAATTTAATATAATCTTCATTTATTGTTTTCATTAATATAAGTACATTTTCTTCCTTAAAAATTTCGAATGGTATTTTAATTAGACCTTCTAAGTACTGTTTTGCCTTTGACATACTATCATCATTTTTAGATTGTACCTCTTTATATTTTGCAAGTGCTTTTTCCTTTACATTATCATTTACTTTTAATAAATAAATTTGGTGTTCTAATGAAATATTGTGTGTCTCGTATTTTTTTCGCATTTCATGATTATAATTAATACTAAAACGCGCACACTCTTTTAACATTTGTTTAATTCCCCAAGGAAAACTATCAAGTAATAAATCAGTATAATTATTATTAATACTTGAATTCATTGCAATAATTTCATATAAAATATTACATATAAATAAAACATCGTCTTGTTTATTATACAACATTAGATTAACCAACATACTTCTTTGATTTATTATTGACATTTCATTAAATTTATCAATAGTTGTATCTAGTTTATTTTTTTTTACAATGTTTATTTCATTAAGAATGGAGAACTTTTTTTTTATAAAATCACTTGAACTGTATATTAAAAGATCTTGTATGGTTGCATTTTCTAATATTTTTTTTCCAATTTCATCATCTTCAAATAAACCTCTAATTTCATTGTAACAATAACCAATGTACTCATTATTAACGTGCAAACAAGAAATATCATTTATAACTCCATTTATAACAACGGTTTTTTTTGTCTTAAAATTGTGTATTGTTAATATGATACCATATATTCTTTGAAAAAATTTAAAATCATCGTTATTTGATTCATTACACTCAAAGTTATCTTGTATTTCATAACTAATATCATCAACACACAATTTATTGTTACACATGGTGTTATTTTGTTTGTTTACTTTGCTTGATAATGGATATATATGAAAAGAAGATGGTGAAAAATGCTTTTTTAATAACAAATACTTACTTTCTATTATTGTATCCAAGTTTTCACATACGTTATGAAAGCCAATTATATATAATAAATCGCTCAAAAAATTAGTACCTAGACCAGAAATAATTATGCTTAATTTTTCTATTATATTTTGAAATTCTTCTACCGTGTTTTTAATACTAATATTGTCTAATTTATCAATAATATCGTGTAGTACTTTCGTAGAAACATTTATATCATTTTCACTAAACAGACCTTTTAATTTCTTTTCTTTTATAGAAATTAATGTATTTATTATTATATCTTTCACTATTTCCCTATGTTTTTTATAAAATTCTTTAAAATTATCAGTATCTTGGTCAAATAACTCGTGAAATTGGAAGTTATTCTGCATATACTATATTTATAAAAATAATATAAAAATATAATTATATTTATAATAATGGGTATTCCGAGCTATTTTTCGTTTATCATACGCAACTATAGTAACATATTAAAAAATATGGATTTTTTTACTCCTAGTGATAATAAAATCCACGCATTGTTAATGGATTGTAATTCAATTATATATGATTCGTTACGAGATATGCAAGAAGAGGAATATAAAGGGAATATAGACAAAGAGTTGATTGCCCGTACAATAAAGAAAATAGAAGATTATATATATTTAATTAAACCGTCAAAGTATGTTTATATTACGTTTGACGGTCAAGCACCTACTGCAAAAGTTAAACAACAGCGATATAGACGTGTAATGTCAAATATATTAACCAAGGATAAAGATGTATATTGGGATAAAAATAATATTACGTTTGGTACAAAATTTATGGAGGATTTAAATAGACAAGTGTATTATCATTTTAGAAATAGGCAATATGGAATGAAGATATTTATTTCTTGTAGTGATGAATTTGGAGAAGGAGAACATAAATTGATGGATTTTATACGTGATTTTAATATGAAAAATGATAATGTTGTAATTTACGGGTTGGATTCAGATTTAATTATGTTGTCAATATTTCAAAGTCATTTATGTAAATCCATATATGTATTTCGCGAAGCACCTCAGTTTTTGAAATCATCTATACCTTCATCCATTATTAATAAGGATGAAATATATTTTGTAGATATTAAATTGTTGATGAATTATATTGTAGAAGAAATTGGCGATACAGATATACATAGAGCATATGATTATGTGTTTTTCTGTTTTTTCTTAGGAAATGATTTTTTGCCTCATATTCCGTGTTTAAATATTCGCACAAATGGATTTGATATACTATACAATATATATAAAAAAACGTTTTCTAATACCGATAATTACTTAATTAATAAAGATTTTGAAATTGATTGGAACAACGTAAAATGTATGTTCAGTGAAATATATAAAATAGAAGAAAAGATGTTAGTTGAAGAATATACCAATCGCAAGAAATTTTCAAGATACCGTATTGATTTTTCTTGTGAAAAGGGGATCGAAGATTATGTACAAAATATTCCTTGTTTTTTTAGATATAGCGAACAATATATTAATCCTTGTGAACCATATTGGGAAGCGCGATATAATAAATTAATTTTAAAGACAAAAGATAAAAATGAAATAATGAATATAGTCAATGATTATAAAAATGGATTGCAATGGGTATTTAATTATTATATTAAAGGACAATGTAATGAACTTTGGTATTGGAAATATAGTCAGGGCCCGCTAGTCAAAAATATCAAAAACATGAGTAATAAATCAGTAGAAAACATAATTTGTAATCATCCAGAAATTGTACTTGGAAATTATCATTTAGATGAGTGTGAAAACCTATCTTGGGAATTTAAAAAATATTTATGGGAAGGACATATTGTTTCTGTGTAAAAAAAATATTATTATATGTTTCTAATAAACGTATAATAAAACCTTTAGTGTTCGGTAGATGAACGTTGAAATAAGTGAATAGTATTAATTTTAAAAAGGTAATAGTCGAAAGCATTGTGAGAGTTGTTATGAAACGAAATAAATATAGAATTGATAATAAGGTTGAA
>Ga0206130_10000123_pt1 | contig 129649 bp, 115 predicted proteins | sample Helgoland_Spring_9_FD_148637 | JGI IMG/M metagenome (GOLD analysis project Ga0206130, IMG submission 148637) | Pelagic subsurface seawater microbial communities from Kabeltonne, Helgoland, North Sea - Helgoland_Spring_Bloom_20160512_1 | ecosystem: Environmental > Aquatic > Marine > Epipelagic...
CTGGTGCTAATCAAAAAAAATCGCTGTCCGGCCAACACAGTCAAAAAGTGATGTTAATCAACACACCCTAAGCCGATTTTTTGGAAAAATTCCAAGATAAAACCTTTTTTTTGTATTAATGAATTTTAAGAAAAATTTTAATGGACATAATTTCATATTTACAATTTCCCCGATTGCGGCCCTTTTCTGCCTGCGGCGAAGGCGGTACTATATCTGCAGGCGCTGCTGATTCTACTTAATCTCTCGCATTCATAGCCTCAATTGCAGCTATTTGGCAGTCGATTAACTATACCGCTCACATTAACGGTTGAGCCTCCTCTGATGATCCGGCATCCTTTATCCAACTGGGGAGATTGGGATGCCGTTTCACTTCGCTGATGCAGAATATGCGACACGCCTGGCCAAGGCCACGGCTTCCCTTGTTGACCGTGGCCTTGATGCGCTTTTGATGTTTGCCCCAGAAAGTCATTACTGGATTTGCGGCTACGACACCTTTGGCTTTGCCATGTTTCAATGCATGATCTTGGGCGCAGATGGGCGGCTCAATCTACTAACACGTGCGCCAGATTTGCGCCAAGCTCAGCAAACTTCAACCCTGAGCGACGCTCAAATCCATATTTGGAAGGACATTGAGGGTGTAGCACCGGCTGCCAACCTTGCCGCGCTAGTGACTAAGCTGGGCTATAGCGGCAAGATCGCGATGGAAACCCAAACCGTGGGTCTGACCTTTGCCAATGGTCAATCGGTTGTTTCTGCTTTTGATCAGCCACTACACAATGGCGATGGGATCATCACAGAATTGCGCCAAGATAAATCTCTCGCAGAATTGGACATGCATCGCCGCGCTGCAGCCCTTTCAGATGATGCGCTGGATGCCGCCTTACAAGGCACGCGTGCCGGTGCATTTGAAGGCGATATTTTGGCCGATATGCACGGAGCGGTGTTTCGCGGTGGCGGTGACTATGCGGGCAATGAGTTTATAATAGGCTCAGATCAACGCGCGCTGCTCTGCCGCTACGCCTCGGGGCGGCGGCATTTGGACCCACAAGATCAGCTAACCCTAGAATGGTCTGGCGCTTACGCCCGCTATCACGCCGCTATGATGCAAACCTTGATCATCGGCAAAGCCTGCAAGAAGCACCTATATATGCATGCGGTGGCCCGCGAGGCCTTAGAGGCATGTGAAGCGGCCATCATGCCCGGCCAACCCATGGGCGATGTCTTTGCAGCACATGCGCAGATCTTTGGAAAAGCCGGATTAGGCCACGCAAGATTAAATGCATGTGGCTATGCAATGGGAGCGATTTACAACCCTATTTGGGTCGATTTTCCGATGTTTTATGAAAACAACCCGCGACTGATGCGCGAACGTCAGGTGTTTTTTTTGCATATGATATTGATGGACAGCGACACAGGGCTTGCGATGTGCCTTGGCCATTCAGTCGAGGTGACGGACCAAGGAGCCAAACGCCTGTCACGCCATGCGCCAGATTTGTTCGAATTATAGGGTTTAGCCGAGACAGGGTGCATTCTGGACTATTGCCAAAATACCGGTAAAACTGTCTCTAATTCCATGTATCATCTATAAAAAATTGATTTTCACCCCTATTTCAACCTGACAAAGGATGAATTCTTTATGCTAAAATTTCACCGTGGGCTATATTGAATCTGACACTGACCGCCTGTGGTGGTGGTGGTGGTGGCACTGAGCCTGCTGCGATCCACCCCAACGACGCCAGTGACGTCCTCAACCACTCCGTATTCGGGGCCCTCGGCATTGGCTCCTGCTGAATATGCCGTCTCTAGGGATACCGCTCGCTTTGAAAAAACCTACAGCTTCAAAAACGAAGGAAAGCTGCGCGGCACCTTGAACGGTGCTAGACTATGCCATCAAATCAACACACACGGCCTGGCCTCGGAGAGCTTTGCTAGTGGAACCCAGCTGACACTGAATTCTGCTGGCAAGGTGTACGCCCTGAATAACGCCCACAAAGACCCATTATTCAAACCAATTTCCAGTGACATCCCCATCCTAACCATTAACCTCCCCACCACCGCCACAGCTGGGAATACCTTTGAAAGCATAACTAGAACCGAAGTATTTAATCAACACCCTGGAAGCCCTACTGTCTTTGACCCAGTGAGGATCAGCGACTATTTTTTTGGAGAATCCGGCAGCATAGTTGCAGGTGCCTTTAACGAAACAGGAATCCAGGGCAGCAGCAGTACAGTTTATCTTGACGGTGGCTTTATTTCTGAAAAATAGGCTTATTATGATGCTATTTCACCGGTGCCTCCCGCCAAGTCACCCCAATCGGCCAATCCTTTCGCCCCAGCAGGGGTGAGAGCATAAACACCAGTCTCAACCTTCTCGAACCAACCATATACATTGTTGCGCATAAGCGTGGTGGCACTAGGCACCGCTGTGGCCTTCGCCACAATGTCGCCTTTTTCGGCCCCTGCATGGGCCAAATAGGCCGCACATTTCAGCGCATCTTGGCGGTAGCCCGTGACCAAACCATGCCGCGTGGCTCCACCCGCATTCGGGTCGCCATCCAGCCGATCAAAAGCTTTGGTCATGCGCTTGGTTTTTTTTGCAGATTTGCGCGGCGCATAAAGTCCCGGCGCGCAGTGCAACTCCACAAACAGATCTCTAGCGCGCAGAGTAAGCAAGCCAATCCCCAAACGTCGGCACAGGGTGATATTGGCCTTAAGCCGCTTATAACCTGCCTTTCCTTCCGGACGCAGTACCGCAATATAGACGTCATCCGCCAGCTTGAGCCTGTCAATGGCTTGGTGGAACAAGGTCAGTGAAAAAGCAAGTTTGAGTTCAATGATTACCGGGGGCTCTGCAGCGCGCAAAGCCATCACGTCCGCCGCGCCCACCTCGCCCTTCACCTCATACCCCAGCGCCTGAAAATGCGCTTTGATAGGTGCGTATAGATCACTTTCCTTCATATCACCTTCATGGCGCAAATGCGCTGAAACGTCCAACCATTGCTGGGTGACATTCAATATCTTGCTGCCTATAAAGGCACAAAAACAATATCGTTAGAGGTTTATGTTATGATCAAAGTATTTGGCCACAAAGCCCCCGATACCGACAGCACAGGAAGCGCCATCATTTGGGCTTGGTATCTCAATGACGTTAAGGGCCAAGCGGCCGAGCCTGCTTTACTGGGCTCGCCAAACACGGAAGCAGCTTTTGTGTTAAGTCGTTGGAGATTTGAAACTCCTAAGATCATCTCAGATGTTGCGGATGGTGCGCAGGTAATTGTGGTTGACACTAACAATACAGCCGAGCTGCCGGCGAATATCAACAACGCGGATATTCTTGCCATCATTGATCACCATAAATTGGTGGGCGGTTTGGAAACCAAAGGACCAATCTCAATCACCATCCGCCCCTTGGCTTGCACAGCCACCATTATGCACAACCTCATGGGCGATAATGCTGCGCGGATGCCAGAGGCTATCAAAGGCGTGATGCTGTCTTGCATCCTGTCCGACACTTTGGAATTCCGCAGCCCAACCACAACACCACAAGATCAAATCTTGGCCGAAGCTCTGGCCGCTGATTTAGGCTTGTCGATTCCGAACTATGCCGCTGAGATGTTTACGGCCAAATCCGATGTCTCTGCATTCTCAGATGCTGAGCTTTTGCGGATGGACAGCAAAGAATATGCGGTCAAGGGTGTTAAGTTTCGGGTCTCCGTGTTGGAGACAACGTCGCCACAAATGGTTTTGGACCGTAAAACCAGCCTGATGGCGGCCATGCCCGCAGTCGCTACTGAAGACGGTGTAGATCACGTATTGCTGTTTGTGATCGATATCCTGAAAGAAGAAGCAACGATGCTGATCCCAAATGCAACCTCCCAAACTATTGCGGAAAAGTCTTTTGGGGCAGTTGTGGCCGGCAATACGGTGGTCCTGCCCGGCGTTATGAGCCGCAAAAAACAGATCATTCCGAATCTCAAGCTTTAAGACCACTGCAAAGGGCGCTTCATGACACAGATCATCACTACACTTGCTGAGATATCCGACCGCTATGATGCGTTGTTCTGTGACCTTTGGGGCTGTGTTCATGACGGCCTAACTCCCTTTGCCGAAGCCATTGCCGCGATGCAAACTTTTCGGCTCAAGGGCGGCACGGTGATGCTGGTCACTAACGCCCCGCGCCCCCATGAGCCTGTGCGCAGGCAATTGGAACGCATTGGCGTGCCTGAGGATGCCTATGACGGCATTGCAACCTCCGGCGACAGCGCGCGGGCTGCAATGTTTCGCGGTGCTGTCGGCGAAAATGTGTATTTCATCGGCCGGCCACAGGATCAGGTCTTTTTCAGCCCGCTAGAATTGATCGAAAATCCTGTCACTATCACCCAAGTGCCCGTTGAAGAAGCCGATGGCATCATCTGCTGTGGGCCGTTTGATTCTTTGGCAGATCTGGAAGTGATGCGGCCACAGTTTCTGCTAGCCAAAAACAAAGGATTGAAGCTGCTCTGTGCCAACCCTGATATTGTGGTCGACCGAGGCGACACACGCGAATGGTGCGCTGGGGCTTTGGCGCAACTCTATACAGAATTGGGTGGGGAAAGCCTCTATTTTGGTAAGCCACACCCACCGATCTATGACTTGGCCCGCCGCCGCTTGGACGCTTTGGGCAAAAGCATTCCGGACCACCGAATTTTGTGCGTCGGGGACGGAGTCCTCACCGACATTGACGGTGCCTTGGGTGAAGAGCTTGATTCGCTGTTTATCACCGGCGGATTAGCCGCGCGCGAGACCAAAACCGAAAATCAACCTGATCCCACGGCTTTGGAAGCCTATTTGGCCAATGAAATGATGCAACCGACCTATTCAATCGGCAAGTTGCGCTAGATCCCTCTTGATTTCAGCATCTATAAAGTAATAATATTACTCAAAGAAGTATTTATATTTATAATTATTACCTTGAGGTGTGAGATGCTCGACAAGATGCCCCGTGGCACCATCTGTATTGAAGATATCGAAATCGGCATGATCCGCCATTTGAACAAGGTCGTGACGGACCGTGATATTGAGATGTTTGCCGAGGTCTCCACAGATCACAATCCGGTACATCTCGATGATGACTACGCCAACGACACCATTTTTGAAGGGCGCATCGCCCATGGCATGCTGACGGCGGGTTTAATCTCTGCGGTCATTGGCGAGCAACTGCCGGGACATGGCACCGTCTACCTGGGCCAATCGCTCAAATTTTTAGGTCCCGTACGCCCGGGAGATCAGGTCACCGCACAGGTTGAGGTGGTCGAGATTGATCTGGGTCGCCGCCGGGTAAAATTGGACACATTTTGCAGTGTGGATGGTAAAAAAGTGCTTGTCGGCGAAGCGACAGTCTTAGCGCCATCCCGCAAATTTGACTAATTCCCTCGATAAAAGATCCAAGTTTGAGCGCGCAATCCTTGCTCTGGTCAATCGCGCGCGGTAGGGGAATTTAATGAGGCGTTTTCAGACCAATCATATCCCCGATGATGCACGCGGCGCAGCCGTGGCCATTGGTAATTTTGATGGGGTCCATCTGGGGCATCAGGACCTGATTGACATGGCACGCGCCCAGGCCACAAAAACCAACGCGCCTTTGGGGATTTTAACCTTCGAACCTCACCCACGCAGTTTTTTTGCCGCAAAATTTAACAAAGAGCTGCCACCCTTTCGCTTGATGAGCGCCGAAGCGCGCGCGCACCGTTTGGAAAAGCTCGGAGTCGATTTAATTCTGGAATTGCCCTTCAATCAAGATCTTTGCGATCTGAGTGACTGGGAGTTTTCCCGCCAAATTCTAAGTAAAGCATTTGGCCTGTCGCACGTGGTGGTTGGAGCCGATTTCTGCTTTGGCAAGGGGCGTCTTGGCACCGCTGCTAGCCTGAGCGCACATGCGAGTAATTTGGGTTTCGACGTCACAATCGCAGATCTGAAAAATCATGACGCGCAGGTCATAAGCTCCACCAATATCCGCAATGCTTTGGCAGCCGCCAATCCCCGCCGCGCCGCTGCGATGTTGGGACATTGGCATCGCCTTGAGGGCCCCGTTGAACATGGTGAGAAGCGTGGGCGTCAGCTCGGTTACCCAACTGCGAACATGTCCATTGACGGGCTGCAGCCACCTGCTTTTGGGGTCTATGCGGTTTTGATTGATGTGCTCACGGGTACGCATGCTGGCAGCTACCATGGCGCCGCTTCAATCGGTGTGCGCCCAATGTTTGGCAAGAACCGCCCTAATTGTGAGACCTTCATCTTTGATTTCAGAGGCAATCTTTACGGCGAAACCGTCTCTGTCGGATTAGTCGAATATCTTCGCGGTGAAGAAGAGTTTGGCGGGCTTGAGGCCTTGATTACCCAAATGGACGCCGACTGCATCCGCGCGCACAAGATATTGGACAGTCTATGAGCACTAAAATTTCCCACAAAGGCCTACGTCCAAAGTTTTGGGAAAAAATCTCGTTGACAAAGATGACAGACCCAGAATGGGAGGCGCTTTGTGATGGCTGCGGACGCTGTTGTCTGAACAAATTAGAAGACCCAGACACCGGTCATGTGGCCCTGACCCGGGTGGCGTGCCGTCTGCTTGACAACGAAACCTGCCAGTGTTCACAATATGTTATTCGCCAAGAATTTGTACCGGAATGCATTCGCATGACTTCTGACACGATTGCACAACATGCCTATTGGCTGCCAAACACGTGCGCCTATAAGCTTTTACATGAGGGTGAAAACATACCAGACTGGCATCCCCTGCTGACAGGCACCACGCAATCGGTGCATGATGCAGGAATCTCGGTGCAGGGCTGGACAATACCAGAATTTGAAGTGCCCGAAGAAGAATGGGAAGACCACATAATTGAGGATTAACCGATGAATTTTGCATCTGACAATACCGGCCCCGTGCATCCTAATGTCATGGCAGCCCTGATTGCCGCCAACACCGGCTACGCCCTGCCCTATGGCGGCGATGATCTCACCGCGCAGACGATCCAAAACATCCGTGACCTATTTGAAGCGCCTGACGCTGCCGTGTTTTTGGTATCTCTTGGGACTGCTGCCAATTCTCTGATCTTGGCCACGCTGTCACAGCCATGGGAAACGGTCTTTTGTCACACAGTAGCCCATATCCACGAAGATGAGTGCAACGCCCCAGAATTTTATTCTGGCGGCACCAAGCTCACATTGGTCCCCGGTCCAGAGGCGAAAATGACCGCTGAAAATTTGCGGCGTTCAATTTTGGCCGAAGAGACTCGTGGCGTGCACGGCCCGCAGCGTGGCCCAGTGTCACTCACCCAAGCCACAGAGCGTGGAACAATCTATAGCCTAAAAGAGATCCAAGAAATTTCCGCCACCGCAGAAGAATTTGGTCTGCCAGTACATATGGATGGCGCACGCTTTGCTAATGCCGTGCAATCTCTTGGATGCTCGGCAGCAGAAATGACTTGGAAGTCCGGCGTCGATGCGGTCACGTTTGGCGGCACGAAGAACGGGTTGATGGCTGTCGAAGCAGTCATATTTTTCAATCCAAAACATGCGTGGGAATTCGAATTACGGCGTAAGCGCGGCGCGCATCTCTTCTCCAAGCACCGTTTTCTGGCTGCACAGATGCAATCCTATTTGGCCGGTGATCTTTGGCTTGATATGGCGAAGAAATCTAACGACGCCAGCGCAAGATTAATTCAAGGCCTCAAGCAAATTCCAGAAGTTCAAATCGACTTTGAACCGCAAGCCAATATCATCTTTGCACAGTGGGCACGAGCGGCACATCAACGACTACATGCCGCAGGCGCGCAATACTATGTGATGGCCGGTGATCACACCACCGGGCCCTCCAATGAACTGTTGCCGGCCCGTTTGGTGACTGATTGGTCTACCACACCAAAAAATGTCGACAAATTTTTAGATATTTTACGCGGTTAAACAACGCATACTGGAGCCCTTCCTTAGGGCTCCAGTGCTAGGCTTTCGACGTTAAAGAGCGCCTGACAATACCAAATCCAGATCACCAAGACGATCTTGTCCCCAAAGGCGCTGATCCGTGTCGGTGATGTAAAACGGTGCCCCGAACACACCAGCAAAAATCGCGTCTTCGGTATTTTTCGCATATTGCTCTGCAGAACCGATCATATCTTTATCGGCCAAGCTTGGATCAAACCCAGCTGCTTTCAAGCAATCAGCAATCACATCCGGCTGAGATATATCTTTCTCCTCCGCCCAGACTGCGCGGGTAAAACCATGAGCCAAAGCGCCTAAATCTCCGTCACCATGACGCGCCGCAGATATAATCGCATAGGAGGACGGAGCCATATTCACGGGGAAAAATGACGGTTTAAAGTTCATTGGCATTTGCAGCTTTTTAGCCTCGCGCTGGAGTTCTTGGGCACGCATTTCAACCCGGTTGATATGACGATCTTTTGGGGGCACGCCACCAGTGCGTCCAAATACCGTCATCAAATCCATGGGGCGATACTCAACTGTGGCACCGTGTTTTTGGACGACAGCTTCCATCCGGGTCCCTGCAAGATAGGTGAACGGAGAAATAGTTGCGAAAAAGTATGTAATATGGGCCATGTTTGCTGCCTTTTTGATTATCTAACCTGTGACGACCAGTAACCGCATGCTAAGCCATGTCAACATCACGCGACTCGGGATCGCACATCATGCTGGGGATAAGCGACATGGCTTCTATACACGGACCAAAACTGATTTCAGGCAATTCAAACCTCAAGTTGGCGCGCTCAGTTGCGCGGCGGATGTCGCTGCATCGGGGTATGAACGTCGATTTGGTTGATGCCCGCGTTGAACGCTTTAATGACGGTGAAATCTTTGTAGAAGTTTATGAAAACGTGCGCGACGAAGATATGTTTATCATTCAGTCCACATCGCGTCCAGCCAATGACGCACTGATGGAGCTACTGATAATCGCCGATGCACTCAAACGCTCATCAGCCAGCCGAATCACCGCCGTGATCCCCTACTTCGGCTATGCCCGCCAAGATCGCCGCAGCAAAGCCCGAACACCAATCACCGCAAAACTTGTTGCAAACATGCTTGAGAAAGCTGGAATTGAACGAGTCTTGACCCTTGATTTACACGCAACGCAGATTCAAGGCTTTTTCGACATCCCGGTCGACAACCTCTATGCTTCACCAATCTATGCGCTCGACGTCAAACACCACTTCAAAGATCAGATGGACAATCTCATGGTGGTCTCGCCGGATGTGGGCGGTGTGGCACGCGCTCGTGATCTGGCACAACGTATAGGCGCACCTTTATCCATCGTTGACAAACGTCGCGAAAAAGCCGGTGAAGTGGCCGAAATGACTGTGATCGGCAATGTTGAAGGCCGCACATGTTTGATTGTGGACGATATTGTAGACACAGCAGGAACCCTTTGCAAAGCTGCCGATGTCTTGATGGAAAACGGTGCAAAAGAGGTGCATTCTTACATTACGCACGGTGTTCTATCTGGCCCAGCTGTTGAGCGAATTACCAAATCCGTGATGAAAAACCTGGTGATCACGGACACAATTGAGGCGACAGAGGCCGTTAGTAAGGCCCCCAATATTCGGATTGTGCCCACGGCTCCAATGTTTGCTCAAGCGATTTTGAACACATGGAACGGCACCTCTGTATCTTCGCTGTTTTCAACAGAATCCCTGTCGGCGATCTACGAAGGCATTTATGACTGTGAATAAGATGGTGAAATCAATAAAGATCCCATTATTCTGAATCTTTTAATTAACCTTATCTCTAACCAATTGGCTCTAAATCACGCCACGCGGGTGTCAAACCATGTTCGAAAGGCCAATTCAAAGCCGGACGTAGTGATGTTTATATCCAAATTCCGTATCGAGAGCCCAACTTGCATGACCGGCGGGCTGACGTAGGCTTGGACGAATTTATGGCACTGCCCGCTTCACGTGGGGCCGTTTAAGCCCACATGCCCCCCATTATAAAAGTCAGAGAACATCTCATGGTGGCCTTGATCGAGGTCTTTACTATGTGCTGATAGTCGCTTCTTGGCAGGTAATTACAAAATAAAATTAACTGGTTAACATTTTTAAGAAAAAAAGGGCCCCAAAGGGGCCCAATTTTAAAACATAAAGTGTCGTTTACGCCGCGCTGAGGCCCAATGCTGCAGCCAAAGCCATAACATCCGCATGGGTCTTGGTAGCCGCATCTTGAGTGGCTTCATTTGCGCCATCCAAAGCCACTTTCGCACCAAAAACAATGCCGTCCATATCTTCCTGCGTAACGTCAGATTTCACCATGGCGCGTTCTGCAATAACAGTCACACCCTCTGGTGTAACCTCAGCAAAACCGCCTGTGACAACATATTCGCTCAGACCGTCCGGGGCCTTGACCGACAGGACGCCGGGCCGCAGAGTGGTCAAAATAGGCGCATGATTTAGCATAGCTGTCATGTCCCCTTCTGACCCAGGAATCTGGACCTCAGTGGCAGCGAAGGAAGCAAGGCTCCGTTCAGGGCTTACAAGATCAAAGTTCATGGTATCTGCCATTAGGCTGCGTCCGCTGCCATACGTTCGGCTTTCGCGATCACGTCGTCGATATCACCAACCATATAGAATGCACCCTCTGGAAGGTGGTCATAGTCACCAGCCACAACCGCTTTGAAAGATGCGATTGTTTTTTCCAATGGAACCTGGACACCGTCAGAACCCGTAAATACTTTTGCCACATCAAAAGGTTGCGACAAAAAACGCTCGAGTTTGCGTGCACGGGCCACAGCAACTTTGTCGTCTTCTGAAAGTTCATCCATGCCCAAAATCGCAATGATGTCTTGAAGCGATTTGTAGCGTTGCAGAACCTTCTGAACGTCGGTCGCAACCTTGTAGTGTTCGTCGCCAATGATCAACGGGTCCAGCAAACGCGAGGTGGAACCCAAAGGATCCACAGCAGGGTAAATGCCTTTTTCTGAGATCGAACGATCCAAAACAGTGGTCGCATCCAGGTGGGCAAATGACGTGGCCGGCGCAGGGTCGGTTAAGTCATCGGCAGGCACGTAAACCGCTTGCACAGACGTGATAGACCCAGATTTTGTAGATGTAATCCGCTCTTGCATAGTGCCCATGTCGGTCGCCAGAGTGGGCTGGTAGCCAACCGCTGAAGGGATGCGGCCCAAAAGCGCTGACACCTCAGAACCGGCTTGTGTGAAGCGGAAGATGTTATCAACAAAGAACAAAACATCAGAACCCGTTTCATCACGGAACTGCTCAGCCAGAGTCAAACCGGTCAAAGCGATCCGCATGCGCGCACCTGGAGGCTCGTTCATTTGGCCATAGACCAGAGCAATTTTGGACTCCTCAAGATTGTCAGGAACAATAACGCCGCCCTCGATCATCTCGTGATACAGGTCGTTACCTTCCCGTGTCCGCTCGCCAACACCCGCAAACACAGACACACCGGAATGCACTTTAGCAATGTTGTTGATCAATTCCATGATCAAAACAGTTTTACCAACACCGGCACCACCGAACAGACCAATTTTACCACCTTTGGTATAAGGGGCCAAAAGGTCGATAACTTTGATACCAGTTTCAAGGATCACAGATTCAGTAGACTGCTCTGAGAAGGCTGGGGCGTCTTGGTGGATGCTGCGAAGGGCGGTTTTACCCAAAGGCTTACCTTCATCAACAGGCTCGCCCACAACGTTCAAGATCCGGCCCAAAGTGGCACGGCCTACTGGAACAGTAATTGGACCATCCGTGTCAACTACGGCTTGGCCACGAACCAAACCTTCTGTCGCATCCATCGCAATGGTACGCACTGTGCCTTCGCCCAAGTGCTGGGCAACTTCCAACACCAACTTTTTACCGTTGTTGTCAGTCGTCAAAGCATTCAAAATTTGGGGCAGTTCGCCTTCGAATTGAACGTCAACAACGGCGCCGATCACCTGAGTGATTTTGCCTTTTGCATTTGCCATGTTGTTTCTCCGGGTTTTAGAGCGCTTCTGCGCCCGAAATAATTTCAATTAGCTCGTTGGTGATCTTCGCCTGACGCGATCTGTTGTATTTGATGGTCAGTTTGTCGATCATTTCACCAGCGTTGCGTGTGGCGTTGTCCATAGCTGACATGCGGGCACCCTGTTCGGATGCTGCATTTTCAAGCAAAGCAGTAAAGATTTGCGTCGCAACTGCGCGCGGCAGCAAATCGGCAAGAATGCCTTCTTCGCTTGGCTCGTAGTCATAGACTGTGCCTTCTTCAATCGTGCTTTGGAACTTAGCAGGTATAACCTGAAGTTCAGTAGGCACTTGATTGACGATGCTGCCAAACTCCGAAAAAAAGATTTTAGCCACATCAAATTCACCGGTATCAAACCGGCTCAGCACATTTTGCGCAATCGCGGTAGCATTATCATAGCCAACGCGCTTCACATCCTTCAAGTCCACATGGTCAACAAGCATGTCCGCAAATTCACGTTTCAGCGAGTCACGACCTTTTTTGCCAACCGTTAGAACTTTGACGGTTTTGCCCTCAGCCAACAGCTTTTTAGCAGCAATACGGGCCAACTTGACAATGTTAGAGTTAAAGCCACCGCACAAACCCCGTTCCCCGGTCATAACGACCAGCAGATGGGTTTGATCAGATCCGGTGCCTGTAAGCAGTTTTGGCCCACCATCAGATGATCCAACAGAGGCGGCCAAACCGGCCATGACTGCGTTGAAACGTTCTGCATACGGGCGACCAGCCTGCGCCGCATCTTGTGCGCGGCGAAGCTTGGCAGAGGCGACCATTTGCATCGCCTTTGTGATCTTGCGGGTCGATTTGACCGACGCGATCCTGTTTTTTAGGTCACTAAGGTTCGGCATGTGCCAGTATCCTTACGCGAAATCTGCGGCGAAGTCGTCCAACGCAGCTTTGATTTTTGCCTCAGCATCACCTTTGATTTTTGGATCTTCATCTGTGATCATCGCCAATACATCACTGGCCTTACCGCGAAGATGAGCCAAAAGGCCTGCCTCAAAACGGCTAACATCAGACACTTCAATTTTATCCAAGTAGCCTTTGGTGCCCGCATAGATGACGCAAACAATTTCAGCGTTAGACAAAGGTGAATACTGTGGCTGTTTCATCAGCTCAGTCAAACGTGCACCACGGTTCAGCAGTCTCTGAGTCGCAGCGTCCAGATCGGATCCGAACTGAGCAAAAGCTGCCATCTCACGATATTGAGCCAATTCCAGTTTCACTGGACCCGCAACAGATTTCATCGCGTTTGTTTGCGCAGATGAACCAACACGAGACACAGACAAACCAGTGTTCACCGCTGGACGGATACCTTGGTAGAACAATTCTGTTTCCAAGAAAATCTGACCATCTGTGATCGAGATCACGTTGGTTGGAATAAACGCAGAAACATCGCCGCCCTGAGTTTCAATGATTGGCAAAGCCGTCAAAGAACCAGAACCGTTTGCTTCGTTCAACTTCGAAGAGCGCTCCAACAGTCTAGAGTGAAGATAGAAAACGTCACCTGGGTAAGCTTCACGTCCTGGTGGGCGACGCAGCAACAATGACATCTGACGATAGGACACAGCTTGCTTTGACAAATCATCATAGATGATCAAAGCGTGCTTGCCGTTGTCGCGAAAGTATTCAGCCATAGACGTCGCAGCATAGGGCGCCAAAAACTGCATCGGTGCAGGATCAGAGGCGGTTGCCGCGACGACGATTGAATATTCCATCGCGCCAGACTCTTCCAATTTCTTAACCAACTGCGCCACTGTTGAGCGCTTCTGGCCGATGGCAACATAAACACAGTACAATTTGCCTGTGTTGTCTGTCGCTGCATCGTTGTAAGATTTTTGGTTCAAGATCGTATCAAGCGCCACAGCTGTTTTACCAGTTTGACGGTCACCAATGATCAATTCGCGCTGGCCACGGCCAATCGGGATCATCGCATCAACAGATTTCAAACCTGTCGCCATCGGCTCATGCACCGATTTGCGTGGAATGATACCTGGAGCTTTTACGTCAGCTTGGCTGCGCAGCTTGGTTTTGATTGGGCCTTTGCCATCCAAAGGATTGCCTAAGCCGTCAACAACACGTCCCAACAATTCTGGGCCAACAGGAACGTCCACAATTGAGTTGGTACGCTTAACTGTGTCGCCTTCTTTAATGTCACGGTCTGTGCCGAAGATAACAACACCAACGTTGTCAGCTTCCAAGTTCAGCGCCATCCCTTGGATGCCACCTGGGAACTCAACCATTTCACCGGCTTGAACATTGTCCAGACCGAATACGCGCGCGATACCATCCCCTACGGAAAGGACGCGGCCTACTTCGGCAACTTCAGCTTCTTGGCCAAAGTTCTTAATCTGGTCTTTTAGGATCGCAGAAATCTCTGCAGCTTCGATCGCCATTTTATCCGACCTCTTTCATTTTGTTCTGAAGGGCATTCAGCTTGGAGCGGATCGACGTATCAATCATCTTCGAGCCAACTTTAACGACAAGACCGCCGATGAGGCTTTCATCAACGGTCGCTTTAATTTTCACATCAAGACCCAATTGCGCCTTAAGTGTTTTGGCCAAACTGGCAGCCTGCGTTTTAGTCAACGCTTTGGCGGAAGCAACCTCAGCGGTCACCTCACCTTTTTCTTCTGCTATACGAGTCCGCAAAACTGCCAACAAGCTAGGCAATACGAACAGACGGCGTTTAGACGCCATCAATGCGAGCGTATTTACCATGTTTGGTTGCAACTTCATTTTTTTAGCAACAGCCGAAATCGCCTGCCCCATTTCTGCGCGCGAATATACTGGCGATGAAACCAAGGTGCGCAAATCTGCACTCCCGATCAATGCGCAATCCAGCGCATCTACATCAGCCTCTAATGGCTTCAATTTCTTGTCTTCTTTGGCAAGCGAAAACACCGCTGTAGCGTAGCGGCTCGCAATACCAGACGAGATCGATGCTGGTTCGGACAAAGACAATCCTCTCGATGCTGGCCCGTCTGAACGTAGCGTCAGACACAGGCGTTGAATGGACGCCATATATCTATGGCGACAAAATCTCCCGCCGTTTAGCAGAGCATTTCCAATGCCGCAATGCTAATGACAGGCAAAATATGATAGAAAATCCGGAGAAATATGCAATTTAACTAGTGTGCGACCCTTTGAGCCGCCCAGGGCGGCTGAAAATTACCGAATCCGTCGCCATCACGCATTCTCAGACTGCGCTGAAACCGGATCTGCGGCTTTGATGCCCTCCAGAAGGCCCAAAGGTCGAGAAATGATCTGTCCCAAGCCCGGCCGACGGGGGCGAGGCACCTGTTTGCTCACCTCAAGAATCAACACACCGCCACCGCGCCAAGCCGGAATACTTTGCCCGATCCGCTCCAGCGGCCCAGCCAGACGCTGCCAAAAGCGCCCTGACCAGGGCGGTTGATACAGGGCAGTCACATGATGCTCGGGCAAAAATCCATGCCATTTAAGCCGTGATTCGAGTTGGCCTGCGGTATATGGGCGGGCAAAGGAAAACGGTGTGCCCTCGCGCCGTGACCATAGGCTGGCCCTATTTGAAACAATAAAAATGGCACGTCCCGCAGGCTCTAACACCCGGTAGCATTCCTCCAGCACCGCCGCAGACTGCTCAGAAGTGTCTAAGCCGTGCAATACCAACAACTTATCCACCGACCCTGTCTCAACAGGCCAGCGGGTCTCCTCACAGAGCACGGAACAGTTGGGCAGGCCAGACGGCCAATGCATGACGCCTTGCCGGGCGGGCATCAAAGCTGTGACCCGGCACGCATCGCTCAGAAACGGGCGGAGAAGAGGGGCTGCAAACCCATAGCCAACCACCGTCTGACGGTTAGCTTTGGGCCAAAGGCGCATGACTTGATCACGAATCGTATGCTGCACCGACCGGCCAAGAGCGGATCGATAGTAAAACGTCCGCAGCTCACGCACATCTAAATGCATTGCAGTTCAGCCCTCATGGATTACAATTGCCCTAACGCTACCAAATAGAAGTGAAAACACCATGATAAATTCAACAATAGATGTTCACACGATCGCCTGCCTCTCCGATAATTATGCCTATGTGATCCACAATCGAACAACCGGCACGGCGGCAGTGGTGGATATTCCGGAAGCAGGGCCAATTGTCGCGAAGATTGCCGAGCTGAGCGTCCCGGTGACTGAGATATTTTTAACCCACCATCATTGGGACCACATCGACGGGTTGGACGACCTACAAAAGGCGCTTACCAACCAGTTGGGACAAAAGCCCAGCCGCGTCATTGGCGCTCAAGTTGATGCTCATCGCCTGCCCCCAATGGACCAGGCCGTGATACCGGGTCAAACCATCCAGCTCTGCGGCATTGACGGACAAATTTTTGATGTCTCGGGCCACACGCTTGGGCACCTCGCCTTGCACATTCCCGCCATCAAGGCCGTCTTCACTGCCGACAGCTTGATGGCTATGGGCTGTGGACGTTTGTTCGAGGGCACGCCTGCGCAAATGTGGCAAAGCTTGTTAAAGCTGCGGGACTTGCCAGGCGATACGCTTGTCTATTCCGGCCACGAATACACCGCCAGCAATATGGCCTTTGCTCAGTCTTTAGGCGAGGCTAATTTCGCCGTTGCCTCAAGAGCGGCACAAATCACCGAAGATCGCGCCACCGGCAAGGCCACTGTCCCCAGCTTGCTCGAATTAGAGCTGCAAACAAATCCATTTTTGCGCGCCGATGATCCGGCTCTGCAAACAGCCATGGGCCTGTCTGGCGAGGTTGCTTCAGATGTTTTTGCCAAAATCCGCGCTCTTAAAGACAAATTTTAACAAAACTTTGTCACAAATCTGAGATGTTTGGCATTTTGTAAGATAAAACGCCGATTGCCCCTTGAAGGTTGGCGCAGAAAGCCGAAGTCTATAAGGAATAGCGGTCGAACTGATCGCGCAATACTGTAGGAGCCTCGCGTGCCATCATTTTCGTCAACTTTGGAAAACGCCATTCACGAAGCCTTAGCCGCAGCAAATGCGCGTAAGCATGAATTGGCGACACTGGAACATCTGTTGCTGGCCTTGCTGGATGAGCCTGATGCCGCCAAAGTGATGCGCGCATGTTCGGTTGATCTCAAAGTGTTGCGCAAAAGTCTTGTGGATTTCATCGAAGATGATCTAAGCACTTTGATCACAGATGTGGACGGCTCTGAGGCTGTGCCCACCGCTGCGTTTCAACGGGTAATTCAACGCGCTGCGATCCACGTTCAATCCTCAGGCCGAACCGAAGTCACCGGCGCCAATGTATTGGTTGCCATATTTGCTGAACGCGAAAGCAATGCGGCCTTCTTTTTACAAGACCAAGATATGACCCGCTATGACGCGGTGAACTTTATCGCCCATGGCGTTGCCAAAGATCCCGACTTTGTGGAGAGCCGCCCGATAGTGGGTGCTGAAGATGAAGACACCCTATTCGATGGTGAGGCTGGAAAAGCCGCAGAAAAAGACAGCGCGTTGGAAAAATACTGTATCGATTTGAATGCAAAATCGCTGCAAGGCGATGTAGACCCGCTGATTGGGCGTGATCTCGAAGTCGAGCGCTGCATTCAGGTGCTCTGCCGCAGGCGCAAAAACAACCCGCTTTTGGTCGGGGATCCAGGTGTTGGCAAAACCGCCATCGCCGAAGGTCTGGCACGTAAGATCACCCAAGGCCAAACGCCAGCGATTCTGTCGAAGACCACCATTTATTCGCTCGACATGGGCTCTTTGCTGGCTGGAACCCGGTATCGAGGTGATTTTGAGGAGCGTCTCAAAGCTGTGATGACAGAGATGGAAGAGCATGAAGATGCTGTCTTGTTTATTGATGAAATTCACACGATCATCGGAGCCGGTGCCACCTCAGGCGGAGCGATGGATGCCTCCAACCTGCTCAAACCTGCCTTGCAGGGCGGCAAGCTGCGCTGCATGGGGTCGACCACCTATAAGGAGTTCCGTCAGCATTTCGAAAAAGATAGGGCCTTGGCGCGACGATTTCAGAAAATTGATGTGGACGAACCTTCAGTGGAAGATAGCATTAAGATCCTCAAAGGTCTAAAGCCTTATTTTGAAGAGCATCATGACGTGAAATATACTGCCGATGCAATTAAAATCGCGGTTGAACTGGCGGCCCGCTACATCAACGACCGTAAATTGCCCGATAAAGCAATTGACGTGATTGACGAAGCCGGTGCTGCCCAACATTTGTTGAGCGATAGCAAGCGGCGCAAAACCATTGGCGTGAAAGAGATTGAGGCTGTGGTTGCAAAAATCGCACGCATTCCGCCGAAAACCGTGTCGAAAGACGACGCCGAAGTGCTCAGGGATCTTGAAGCAGGTTTGAAACGGGTAGTCTTTGGCCAAGATTCGGCCATCGAGACCGTGGCTTCGGCAATCAAACTTGCCCGAGCCGGCCTGCGCGAACCTGAAAAGCCAATCGGCAACTATCTCTTTGCGGGCCCGACTGGTGTTGGCAAAACCGAAGTGGCCAAACAATTAGCCGATGGTTTGGGTGTGAAGTTGATCCGTTTCGATATGTCCGAATATATGGAAAAACACGCTATCAGTCGCTTAATTGGAGCGCCTCCAGGCTATGTTGGCTTCGACCAAGGTGGAATGTTGACAGACAGCGTCGACCAAAACCCACATTGCGTCTTGCTGCTTGATGAAATTGAAAAAGCGCATCCTGATGTTTTCAATATTCTGTTGCAAGTCATGGATCACGGCAAGCTGACAGATCACAATGGCAGGACCACAGACTTCCGTAACGTGGTTTTGATCATGACCTCAAATGCTGGCGCCTCAGAGATGTCCAAAGCCGCCATTGGCTTTGGACGCGATCGACGCGAAGGAGAAGACACAGCCGCCATTGAACGCACATTTACACCAGAATTTCGTAACCGTCTGGATGCGGTGGTCAGTTTTGCACCATTGGGCCGCGATGTGATTGCTCAGGTGGTCGAAAAGTTCGTTCTGCAATTGGAAGCGCAGTTGATGGACCGCAATGTCAGCATTGAAATCACCAAAGCTGCCGCTGATTGGCTGGGTGATAAGGGCTATGACAATAAAATGGGTGCGCGTCCTTTGGGACGGGTGATCCAAGAGCATATCAAAAAGCCTCTCGCGGAAGAGCTTCTGTTTGGCAAGTTGACCAAGGGCGGCATCGTGAAAGTTGGCGTCAAAGCCGGTGAATTGGATTTAAAAATTGAAGAGCCGCAAAAACCGCGGATCACCAACAAAGACAAAAAACCGCCGCTGCTCACGGTCGAGTAGTCAAAGCCGTATTAGAGAAAAGGCTGCATCCAGAACGGAAGCAGCCTTTTTCATGCCCTGCGGTTACTTTTTGGTCAGCTTCAATTCAATGCGCCGGTTTTGTGCCCGCGCTGCGCCGGTATTTTCGGGGTTCAACGGCTGAAATTCACCAAAGCCATTAGCTGACAGGCGGCGCGGTTCCATGCCTTGTTCATTCACCAAAAACACTACAACCGACAGAGCCCGTGCTTGGCTCAGCTCCCAGTTGCTGCCAAAATTACTGCCCGACAAAAGGGGCTGATCATCAGTATGACCATCAACCTGCAATATCCAATCGATACCGGCTGGCATTTGCTCGGCGATATTCTTTAAAAGGGTTGAGACTTTTGAAATCTGACGTCGCCCCGCCACCGAAAGATCGGCACCACCGGATGGAAACAAAACCTCAGAGGAGAACACAAAGCGGTCGCCTACAATGCGGACACTTTCAATACCTTCCAGCAAACCCCGCATCCGGCCAAAGAAATCAGATTTATATTGCTCAAGCGATTTTGCCTCGATGGCGAGCCGAGCCGCTTCTTCAGCAAGACGCTGCTTTTCGACGACTTCCAGCGCAAGATTTCTGCGTGCCTCCGAGGCCGCTTGCGCCAAGGCCATATTCAGATCACTGCCCAAGTTAGTGATTTTCACATTATTTTCTTCATCTCGGCGACGATAGTCGTCCAAGATAGATTGCAGCCCACCAATTTGGGCCATCAATTCGCGCACTTCTTCGCTTAGGACGGCCATTTGTCGCTGCGCTTCGCTCGAAATGGCTTCGGCCTCACGTAATTCTGCTTGGGCAGTGGCCAAAAGCGTGGCTTTAATTTCAGCCTCGGTCAACTTCTTGTCGACGGTCTGCCGCTCAGCAATCGCCTGCGCCAACGCCTCGCGCAAAGGCTGCGCCTCCTCAAGCTCGGATTGGGTGTTCTGTAACTCCGCATCTTGGGTTTGTAGGTTGGTCTGTGCCACCTGTAAATCAGCCTGCAATTGCGCCAAATCAGATTCGCGATTCTTGAGTTGCAATAGAGCTTTTTGCAGCTGTTGTGTCGTGGCCGCATCTTGATTTTGCAAAGCCGTCACTTGCTCTTCTGACAGCGCTTCAGCGGCTTTGGCAGCTTCGAGCGCAAGAAGTGCGGTAGCAAGTTTCTCATCCAAACCAGATCCTGCGGTTTGCGCTGCGGCCAGAAGCGCAAGGGTTTCTTCGGCTTTCTTGCGCTGCTCGTTGAGCTGTAAGGTCAGTGACGATAAAGCCGCTTCGCTATTTTCCAGATCTCTACGCAGTTTTTCAGTGGCCGCTGCCATGGAAAAACGTTCGATCTCTGTTTGTGTCAGCGCTGCTTCAGCCTCAGATAGGCGTTCACGCAACAGCGCCGCAGCCACCATTTCAAACTGACCTTCTTCAAGTGCTGCCGAGAGGTTTTTAGCCTCATCTTGAAGTGCCTTATTGGCTTGCTCCAATGCTGCCGCACGCTCTTGCTGAGATGCCAACAATGCCAAAGTGTTGGAGAGGTTGGCCCCTGTCGATCGCGTATCGCGGCGCATATCGGCCAACATTTCATCCATCAGTGCACGTTGTCGCTCTGCCAAGGCCGCGCGTTCAATTTGAGCGGTGATGGTGGCCTGAGCTGCCAGCAATGATTGCTGTAGGCTGGCCTGCTCACCATCAAGTTGGGCAAGACTGTCACGATCTTGCGCCTGTTCTGCCAGCATCTGGCGCACCCGGGCCTCAAAATCACCAATCGTGGCATTAGCCGCCGCATTCTGACTTTCCAGAACAACCACTTGGCTTTCCGCCTCGGTGATACGCGCGGTATTCTCCATGGCCTGAGCCACCAGCAAGGTCAGCTGGGCTTCAAGTTCGGATATCTGCCCGTCCGATGTGGCTTGTAGCTGCAGTAAGGACGCCACCTGCATCTCAAAATCGGAGATCTCGCTCTCTGCCTCTGCCTTGGCATTTTGCAACTGTGACACCTGCAACTTAAAGGCGTCAATATCGCCTTCCGCCTGTTGTTGGAGCGCCAAAAGATTGGCCACTTTAGTCTCAAAATCATTGATACGGCTGTTGGCTGAGTTGAGGTCGGCGATCCGAGTATCCCGTTGTGCAGTCAGCGTTGAGATCAGCGCCAGTTGGCTGCGCCCTTCAGCTTTGGCAGCGGCCAGTGAGATGTCGAGTCCAGCTACCTGATCGCGCAGGTTGGCCGCCGCTGCACGTTCCAGACCGAGTGCATTTCCAAGTGCCAAAATTTGCCCAGCCAAATCCTGCAATTGATCATTTTTCTGCACGACGTCGAGGTTCAGCTCATCAAGCCGTACACCCTGCCCCTTAATAGTCTCTTGAAGCACAAATTGCATCACCATGAAAATGGTCAACACAAACATCAAGACCAGCAATAGGCCAGTCATAGCGTCTACAAAACCCGGCCAGATTGAGGCTTGGAACCTTGCGCCAGTGCGTCGAGAAAGTGCCATATCCTGTACCTAGCTCTGGTCGCCAGCTGAGGGCTTGGACAGAGACGTGATGGCCTTGGTCAGATTAGCCAAGTCACTGCGGATTTCTGACAGACTTTCTTGCCGTCCAGTCGAGACCTCTTCCAAAACCCGCAGCATCTGCACATCGATGGAGCGCAGACGCATCCGGCTTTCGGCATCAATTCCATCGCCACCACTTTCACCCATTAGCGAAATCATCCGCTCTTGGCTGCTGGCTACACGTTCCAACGCTTGAGTTTGGCCTTGGTCCAGCTTGTGGGTCAGTTTTTCAATCGTTGAGGTCAGCGCAGTCAAATGCGATTCCACATCGGCTTGGCCTTGGCTGGTTTGCGCATACATCCGCGCCATGCCGTCCATCTGTTCAGACATCTGCTCCATCATAGCGCCAAGCATGGTTTGATCGCCACCGCCTTCACCTTCGCCGCCGGAAAACCCGACGCGGGTGATGGTTGAGAGCCATTCTTCCAGCTCCCCGTAAAAGCGGTTTTGGCCACGGCTGGAAAACACTTCCAATAGCCCAACGATCAAGGATCCGGCCAGACCCAACAGAGATGAGGCAAATGCCACCCCCATACCGTCCAACTGGCCTTCAAGGCCGCGTTGTAAACGCGAGAAGATATCAACCGCGCTTTCGTTTTCGCCTGGCGTCAGCGATTGAATAGTTTGAACCAAAGCCGGAACCGTGGTGGCCAAGCCATAAAACGTGCCCAATAAGCCGAGGAAAATCAGCATATTCGTGATATATCGTGTCAATTCGCGCTGTTCATCTATTCGGGTCGAGACAGAGTCCAAAATCGAGCGTGACGAAGCCGATCCGAGCTGCATCCGCGCGCCCCGTCCGCGCAACAGGCTGGCCAATGGTAAAAGCAATTGTGGCGGATTGACCTCTTCTTGGCCCTCACGCTGGCCGGCAAACCCTTCGATCCATTGCACAGAATAAATCAGCGACAACACTTGATAAAAACACGTGGCTACACCGATGACAAAGACAAATAGAATGAAAATATTCAGATAGGGATTGGCCAGAAAGGTTGGCCCTACACTAGGGTAGGCCAGATAGCTCAAGCCGGAAACGCCTACCACAATCGCCAACATGGTGACAATCTGGCTAAAAGGTTGCGAAAACTGCGGATTTTGATCTCGGCGGATATGATCCATGGGTAGGGCCTTGCCTTCAAAAATTCTAAAATACAACTTTAGTTTGCAACAGCCGTTTAGCCAAGTCGTTATGCAAGTTTCGTTAACTTTGAAACTTCTTTTGCCAAATAATCGAGTTCAGGATCTGCAATCTGCAGGGATTGCAGCAATTCAGCGGTTTTATACAAGTATTCAGGATTGGGCCCTCGCCCGCCTACAGCCCCTGCTATGATGCTCGCTTGGTGGTCGAGATCATATTGGCAATATTGTACATGAGTGCGGTCCACCACATAGGTCACGGCCTGCACGCAACGGCCATCCGCGAGCGTGAGAACAATCCATTTTTCCTCATAGGCAGAAGAAATCAGCTCGCGCTCACGCAGATATGCCAAAACGTCATCCGCCTGCTCCTCTGACGCCCGCAGCGCCATGCCTGAACAGACCATCTCAGCTCCCGCCTCATCCAAGGCTAGTACCAATCCCGGTTTGTGTTCGGTGCCTCTATGATGGATCGACAGCATGCAAAAACTGCGGCTATAGCCCTTTAAATCCGCACGAACCTGCTCTGCCGGTTCAAAACCGGGGTTCCACAGCAAAGAGCCATATCCAAATACCCACATCGCGCACCGCCATTTCACTCAAGTCCTGAGCCCCTATAGCCGCAATCTGGGCATAGCGAAATAGCCGCGTCCAAAATCTTGGGGCCTTGATGGAAAATCGCCGTCCAGTAAGATACAGGTATGACGTATATATTGAGGCCAAAGGCGGTGGCCATTGAGATGAGATCACAGTATTTTGCGTATAAACACCCAAGTACGGCCAAGGCTGAGGACTTGGCTACAGATTCGAGGCGTCAGGCCTTGTTGCGGCCAAAATCTGGCGCGTCGGTGTCTTGACCGGCGTCGATGATGCCACGGCGGATGGCACGGGTACGGGTAAAATAGTCATGAAGAAGGTCCCCATCACCAGTGCGGATCGCTCTTTGCAATGCGAAAAGCTCTTCGGTGAAGCGGCCTAGTACCTCGAGCGTGGCGTCTTTGTTAGACAAAAACACATCGCGCCACATGGTTGGATCACTGGCCGCAATGCGTGTGAAATCCCGAAATCCTGTGGCGGAGTAGTTGATCACTTCCGAATTTGTCACCCGGTGCAGATCATCGGCGACACCCACCATCGTATAAGCAATCAAATGCGGCGCGTGGCTGGTGACGGCCAAAACCAAATCATGATGGTCCGAATCCATTTCATCAACCTTAGCGCCAAGCCCCTGCCAGTATTCAGACAAGGCCAAGACCGCTGCAGGATCCGCGCCATTGGGTGTCAGCAGACACCAGCGATTGTCAAACAAGGCCGCAAAGCCGGAGTTTGGTCCTGAATGCTCGGTGCCCGCCAAAGGATGGGCCGGCACAAAATGGACATTCGCCGCGATATGCGGCTGTACAGCCTCAATCACAGCGCGTTTGACAGAGCCCACATCACTGACCGTGCAGCCTGGTTTCAAATGCGGTGCAATCTCAGCCATAACAGGGCCCATGGCGCTAATTGGTACGCATAAAACCACCAAATCCGCATCCACCACAGCCGCGGCCAGATCATCACAAACCGTATCACAAAGCCCGATGTCACGGGCCGTGTCTCGAGTTTCGGTCGAGCGCGCATAGCCCGTTACTTGTGCAGTCATCCCGGCGCGTTTCATCGCCCAAAACATCGATGAGGCTATCAGCCCCAACCCAATCAGCGCCACGCGATCATAGCTCATGCTGCTTGCTCCATAAATGCTTTCACACCGGCCACAACGCGCGCACATCCCACCATATCAGGTACCGTCATCCGCAACGCATGGGGCAAGCCATAGCTGCCCACACGGCGCACCAATATGCCGATACTTTGCAGATAATCATCACAGGCCTCAGCCTGCGCCTGATCGGCAAAGCGCGCCAAAATAAAATTGGCCTCAGAAGGATCAGATAGCACACCAAGCGCGGCCAGTTCATCCGTCAACCAGCGGCGAGCGGCGTTGTTTTGCCCACGATGGCTGATCACGAACGCATGGTCACGCACCGCAGCCTCACCAGCCGCCAAAGCTGGGGCCGAGAGGTTGAAGGGTCCGCGTACCCGGTTGAGCACATCGATCACATGTTGTGGCCCATAACCCCAACCCACGCGCAGCCCCCCCAAGCCATACATCTTTGACAAGGTGCGCAGCATTACCACATTGTTGTGAGATTTCACGAAACGGGCCCCACCGTCCCAATCTTCAATATAATCCGCATAGGCGCCATCCAACACGATCAAGACATCCGGAGGCGTACCCGCGATCAAACGTGCAATATCGGCGTCTGAAATTTTAGTGCCCGTGGGGTTTCCAGGATTGGCTAAGAAAATCAGCCCTGTACGCGGCGTAATCGCCGCCAGCATCGCATCGACATCAACATAACGCTCCGCCTCAGGCACGGGCACAATCGTGGCGCCAGCCGCCATGGCATAGAGTTTATACATCAAAAAACCGTGCGAAGAGTGAATCACCTCAACACCGGGACCAGAATAGGCTTGGCACAGGAAGCTGATCAACTCGTCTGAGCCACAGCCACAGATGATTTTTTGCACATCAAGCCCGTGAAAATCCGCCAAAGCGCTCCGCAAACCGCTGTGATCGGATTCGGGGTAGCGGTGCAGGGTGGCGGCAGACGTTGCCAATGCCTTTTGCGCAGAGGCAGGCGGGCCATTGGGATTTTCATTAGAAGACAGCTTGAGAATATCCTGCACGCCCTGCACGGTAGATTTCCCGCCGACATAAAGCTCAATGTCCAATATTCCAGGTTGAGGTTTTGGCTGTTTCATATGATTTTCCTTTATTGCTTCGTTCTAACGCCAATTCCACAAAAGAAAAGGCCGCGGCGGTTTCCCGTCGCGGCCTTTTGAAATCAATTTGGCGAAGATTAGTTCTTCGCGTAGAATTCCACCACGAGGTTCGGTTCCATCACAACTGGATAAGGCACATCGCCCAAACCAGGAGCGCGCACGAAAGTCGCAGTCATTTTTGTGTGGTCAACGTCCATGTAGTCAGGAACGTCACGCTCGGTCAATTGTACGGCTTCCAGCAAAACAGCCAACTGTTTGGAACGATCTCGCACTTCGATCACATCGCCTTCAGATACGCGGTAAGACGCGATATTCACTTTTTGGCCGTTCACACGGACATGACCGTGGTTCACAAACTGACGCGCAGCAAAGATTGTGGCTACGAATTTGGCGCGATACACAACCGCATCCAAACGGCTTTCCAACAAACCAATCAGGTTTTCGCCAGTATCGCCTTTTACACGTTCAGCTTCTGTATAGATGCGACGGAACTGCTTTTCGGTCAAATCGCCATAATAGCCTTTAAGCTTCTGCTTAGCGCGCAGCTGAATACCAAAATCGGACAATTTGCCTTGGCGGCGCTGACCGTGCTGGCCTGGGCCATATTCACGACGATTTACGGGTGATTTTGGACGACCCCATATATTTTCGCCCATCCGACGGTCAATTTTATATTTGGCAGCGGTACGTTTTGTCACCGGCTGATCTCCTTCAGATATTTCGAAGCCCTACATGGGCCACTATGAAGGGCGTTGTCCTTTGGGCGAACCCCGACAGGCAACCTCTTGCGAGGGCCACCAACACCAATAGAGGGCAATTGCCAGCCAATCGATTTAATGTCAAGACGGGAAGTGAGGCTGAGTTCAGGAATGATCATAAAAAGCCACCTGGGTCGATTTTACCCTGTATCTATCTCGGACCAATAAAGAGGAACACTTTGCAGCGCTCCTCTTTCATCCATATCTCTTGCGGGAGAATTGGGCCCCGGGGCCTTGCGTCCACTTCTCTATGTGATCCGAGGATCGCAACGATGGCATATTGGCCCTGCTCTTGTTCACTGCTCAGTCTTGCGCTTATTTTATCTTACCTATTCGTAGCAGAGATAATTCGCCTTGTGAATCCCCTCTGCTGCAATTTCTTCAAAAAAGCGTTATGAGCCAAGGTTTGACAGAGATCTTAAGCAGGTCTGCGCTTTGGCTTACCCGGATCAAATTTCTGTTTGCTCACGTTGGTGGTGGGTTTACCCGTTTTAGGACTTGCGCCACCTCCAAATTTCGCAGGTTTCCCACCGGACTTGACGGCAGGCTTGCCAGTGGGTTTGCCACCAGGTTTGCCCGTAGATTTGCCACCGGAACCACCTACGAATTTGGAGGGCTTGCCCGCATAGGGTTTGCCACCTCCAGCTGCTCCGCTTGGTTTTTTCTTGAAGGTTTCCACCACGCCATCAGGACGGGTTTGCGCCGTTGTTTTTGGCTTATACTTCAGCTTGCTTTCACCAGCATAAGACTTCCCTTCACCTGGCTTGGGCTTGCGTGGCTTTGGGTTTGGCGCATCGTTCCACTCGATTGGGCCGCTAGGTTTTTCTTCGGCGCGTGTTGCTTCAGGCGCACGGGGTTTCTTGTCGGCCCAAGGCTTTGGTGAGCTTGACCGCTCATAAGGCACATCCGCTGGGGGGCCTTTCAATTCCGTAACAACCGCATTGTCTTCGGCGGTCATATTTGGACCCAAGGCTTTTTTAAAACCTTCAACGCTGGCCAGTTTGATCTCAAAGAAAGAAGCGTCTGGATGAATTTTGATCGCCCCAATATCATGTTTTGTAATTCCACCGGCGTTACAGATCATAGGCAGTAAGCGTCCAGGAACCGTACCTGATGCACGACCACCGGGAACAGAGAACCAGATGGTTGGCCCAAAATCAGCAGCACGTCTTGGCTTGACTTCTTTCGAGTCACGCGCATCGACCGCTGACAACTCTTCAGGTGCGGATTGCTTAGCGGTGTAAATCCGTAGATAAGCCGCAGCGACTTGGGTTGGGCTGAAATGAGACAATAGCTCATCAATCGCCACTTGGTCTTTGTCACTGATCTCTTCATGCCATGCTGGATCTGCCAAAAGACGCTCACGGTCTTTTGCTGTCACCTCATCCGCTGAAGGCGGTACAGCCCATTCCGCTGTTACTTTGGCACCTTGCAAGATGCGCTCAGCTTTGCGTCGCGCGGACGGTGGCACGATCAAGGCAGAGATGCCCTTACGCCCTGCCCTACCTGTTCGGCCAGACCGGTGCATCAGAATTTCATAATTGGTCGGCAATTCAGCATGCACAACCAAATCAAGGTTCGGCAAATCGATACCGCGGGCCGCAACATCGGTGGCCACACAGATCCGTGCACGACCATCACGCATAGCTTGCAACGCATGCGAACGCTCAGCTTGGCTCAATTCACCCGATAGGCTCACAACAGAAAAGCCACGGTTGGACAGACGGGTGGTCAGGCGATTAACCATGACGCGGGTGTTGGCAAAAACCAAAGCGTTTGGAGCTTCATAAAAGCGTAAAACGTTGATGATCGCATTTTCCATGTCACGCGCAGAAACGCTCAAAGCCCGGTATTGTATATCCGTGTGCTGCGATTTCTCAGCCACAGTCGAAACCCGAACCGCATTCTTTTGGTAGGATTTAGCCAACGTTGCGATGGATTTCGGTACGGTGGCCGAAAACATCAAGGTGCGGCGCGACTCAGGCGCATGGCCCAAGATAAATTCCAAATCATCCTTGAAGCCCAGATCAAGCATCTCATCAGCTTCATCCAAAATCACAGCACGCAATTCCGACAGGTCAATAGATTTGCGCATAATATGATCGCGCAGACGGCCCGGTGTCGCCACCACAATATGCGCGCCCCGTTCCAAAGTGCGTCGCTCATCACGCATGTCCATGCCACCAACACAGGACGCCATGGTTGCACGTGCTTCACCGTAAAGCCATTGCAGCTCACGTTTCACTTGCAGCGCGAGTTCGCGGGTTGGTGCAATTACTAAGGCCAGAGGTTTGGAGGCGCGTTCAAACACCTCATCTTCACCCAAAAGGCTATCGCCAATGGCAAGGCCGAAGCCCACCGTTTTGCCGGAGCCAGTTTGAGCGGAGACCAGCAAATCGGCATTTGCTAATTCAGGAGCCGTCACGGCAGTTTGTACAGGAGTCAAAGTTTCGTAGCCGCGCTTTTGCAGCGCGTCAGCTAGAGCTTGTTTCACAAGGATATCTTTCTATGTCATGCGGGCGCTGCAGCCCCCCATGGACCGACAAACCCCAATACGCCCCGTCAAATGAGGCTCAATGAGGCGCGGATAGGCTGTTTTTTGTCGGAAGTATAGGGGCAGAAAAAAATAGCCCTCTCAGAACGCGTGCAGTTCAAAACTGAGCCAGCGCTATTTAGCCTTAGCGCGGCGTCTCTTATGGGCCGCAAATAACAAAGGGGCCAAAATTCTGTGATAGACTACGGATGATATCACTTTGATCGGCTTGAAATTCACAATCGGAGCCAAGAGTCTGAAATAGGGCAATCGCTGCCAAATCACGACAAATGCCTCCACCCCCACAACCACATCGCCGCCGCGCCTTGCATGCAATTTCTCAGCGGCTTGATCTTCCGTCAGCCCCCAATCGAGCGCGATATCGGGGGTGATTGCGACATAGTCGACGTCATCACCTGACAGGCGTTCATAATGCTCAATCTCACGCCGGCAAATCGGGCATTCAGCATTATAAAGTACTTCCAACTTCTCCATGAACCAACCTGCCTCGAAATATCTATGGATTATAGATAATGCGATGAAGCAGGCTTTCTAGAGCGTGAGAACAATTTAAGCCATGAAACGGGACCAGAAAGTCCCCAGTCCGTGTCTACTTCAGCTTAATGTCAAAATGTTTGCGGATTGGTTCAATGATTTTCCATGTGCCTTTGAAACCGGGTTCCACCACAAAGGCATCACCAGCCCCAAGCTCAACAGGACTTTTCCCATCTGCAGTGATGATTAGCTTACCAGCGATAATGTGCACAAACTCATAGTCTGTATACGTCGCGTGATAGGAGCCCTTGGTCGCCTCCCAATAGCCTGAGATCATGCTCTCATCATGGCTGGTGTAGAGGATCCACGTCTTCATGGTTGGCGCACCCTCAGTCACGACCCAACCATCTAAGTCATCGGTGATGGGAGTTACGTTGGAGATGTCCTGCAGTTTGGCAATATGTGTCATTGGTTTAACGTCCTAAAAATTAGAGCAACTGAGCAAGGATTTAACTCCTTTGAGGTATGTGTAGCCATAGATTCCAACAAAACAAATCTTATCTAACAAGAAGACGTTTCGTCACAAGAATGCACGCCTCACAATCAAAAACCGCAACCTCCAGCCGGAGGTTGCGGTTTCAATTCACGTCCAAGCAGATCAAAATCCGTTTAGATCTTTAGCCACATTTAGAGTAGCCGCAGCTGCCACATGTCATGCAGCCCTCAACCATGCGCAAATCGAACTGACCGCAGCTGGAGCAGGATGCACCGCGGGATTGGGTGAGATTCACAACTTCTGCTTGGGGATCAACCTTAAGCCCCATGCCTTCCCCGGCAATAGAGCCCGTGCTGATCATATGGTGTTCGATCACGCCACCGATGGCGGCCAAGATTGATGGGATATACTTGCCATCCACCCAAGCGCCGCCACGCGGATCGAATACGGCTTTGAGCTCTTCAACCACAAAGCTCACGTCCCCACCGCGCCGGAAAACAGCTGAAATCATCCGAGTCAAAGCCACAGTCCAAGCGAAGTGCTCCATATTTTTAGAGTTGATAAACACCTCAAACGGACGGCGATGTCCATTGAGCAACAAATCATTCACCGTGATATAAATCGCATGTTCGCTGTCTGGCCATTTTACCTTATAGGTTTGTCCCTCCAAGGCTTCCGGCCGGCTCAACGGTTCACTGATGTAAACCACATCTGCGCCAATATCGATCTCAGGTGTTTTTTCGCTCTCAGAAGAGACAGACAAAACAGAGCCGGTCACTGCATTCGGGCGATAGGTTGTGCAGCCCTTACAGCCTTGATCCCAAGCCGCCATATACACATCTTTGAACGCTTCAAAGCTAATATCTTCTGGGCAGTTGATAGTTTTGGAAATTGAGCTGTCGACCCATTTTTGCGCCGCAGCTTGCATGCGAACATGCTCCAAGGGCGCCAAGGTTTGCGCGTTTACAAAATAATTTGGCAATTCAGCATCGCCCATTTTGTCACGCCACATTTGCACCGCGTAATCGATCACTTCTTCTTCGGTCTTTGATCCATCTTTTTGCAGCACTTTGCGAGTGTATGCATAGGCAAACACTGGCTCGATGCCTGATGAAACGTTGCCCGCATAGAGGCTGATCGTGCCGGTGGGGGCAATGCTGGTCAGCAAGGCGTTGCGGATGCCGTGCTCAGCAATCGCGTCGCGCACATCTGCATCCATCTGCTGCATAGCGCCACTTGCCAAATAGCCCTCGGCGTCAAACAATGGAAAGGCACCTTTTTCTTTGGCAAGCTCTACAGACGCCAAATAGGCGGCACGCGCAATTTGATGCATCCAAGTCTCTGTTTGCGCCGCGGCCTCTTCGGAACCATAGCGCAGACCAACCATCAACAAGGCATCGGCAAGGCCGGTGACCCCAAGGCCAATCCGGCGCTTGGCTTCCGCTTCACGACGTTGCGCTTCCAATGGGAAACGGCTGGCATCGACAACATTGTCCATCATCCGAACCGCAGTCGCGACCAAATCGGCCATGCCTGCTTCGTCCAGATTCGCACCTTTGGCAAAAGGCTTAGACACCAAACGCGCCATATTAATCGACCCAAGCAAACACGCACCATAGGGCGGCAAAGGCTGCTCACCGCAAGGATTGGTTGCGGCAATGGTTTCGCAATAGCTCAAGTTGTTGGCTTTATTGATCCGGTCAATGAAAATTACACCAGGTTCGGCAAATTCAAATGTAGAGCTCATGATCTGATCCCACAAATCCATGGCTTTCATGGTCTGAAACACTTCGCCTTCAAACACCAAATCCCACGAGCCATCGGACTTCACGGCATCCATAAAGGCATCCGTTACCAAAACAGAGACGTTGAACATTCTCAAACGGGCTGGATCGCGTTTAGCAGTGATGAAATCCAGTATATCAGGGTGGTCACAGCGCATTGTGGCCATCATTGCACCACGACGGCTGCCTGCTGACATAATTGTACGGCACATCGCATCCCAAACATCCATAAAGGACAGAGGACCAGAGGCATCAGCTGCCACGCCTTTTACTTTGGCACCCTTTGGACGAATGGTTGTAAAGTCATAACCAATGCCGCCACCTTGTTGCATCGTCAATGCTGCTTCTTTGAGCATATCAAAGATGCCACCCATGCTGTCTGGTATTGTGCCCATAACAAAACAGTTGAACAATGTGACGCTGCGTTCCGTACCTGCACCGGCAGTGATACGACCTGCTGGCAGGAATTTAAAATCTGAAAGCGCGTCAAAAAATTTAGGTTCCCAAGCTTCCGGAGAAGATTCGACCGAGGCCAAAGCGCCTGCGATTCGATGCCAGCTATCTTCAACTGTGTTATCGATGGGAGTGCCATCCGCTTGTTTAAAGCGATATTTCATATCCCAGATTTGTTCGGCGATAGGGGCAGCAAAGCGAGTCATAAACTATTCCACAAATAAGTACTTAAATGAGACTACAAAATACGCTTAGGGCGCAAAAAGGTCAACTTGTATCCTGCATGAAAATCTGTTCATTTGCCGCATAGGCACAATATGTGGGGTATGAAGTTGTCAAAGACCATAAACTTGGTAAAATTATCTGTTGGTACTGAAACCGTCAAGAACCTAGCGGACTGGCAAGTCAGCCCTATGACACAAACCCGAGATGGGCTGCCGCGACATATTACCCGCATGTGGCCCAAACGCGGTGAAGAGCTGCTAAATGGCGGCTCAATCTACTGGGTGATCAAAGGGGTTATCCTCTGCCGCCAAAGGGTTTTGCGATTAGATGAGGTTACCGGCGCCGATGGAATCAGGCGCTGTGCAATTGTGTCAGACCCGCAGCTTGTACCGGTCGCAGCCACCCCAAAACGGGCCTTTCAAGGGTGGCGCTATTTGCAAACCACCGACGCGCCGCCTGACCTGAGCCAAGCGCGGCCGCATGATGACGCCCTGCCTCCAGAATTGCAGGCTGCATTGGCAAATATTGGAATTCTATGACCTATTGACAAAACAAGGCTCAATCGGGCCTTCTCAGCCTGAGGTCATAAAGGCTACTCTAGGGCTGCAACCTTACAAATCTAGTAGTATAAGGAGCGTAGAGATGCAGAGTGCAAATTCGAAATTCGGCCTAATGACAACGGCGATTCACGCGGGCGAAGCCCCTGACCCCAGCACCGGGGCCTCTGCACCCACGCTCCATATGTCATCGACTTTTGTCACTGATCAAGTCGCTGGTTTTTCGGCCCATGATCTTGAAGACGATGGCAATTTTCTGTATGCGCGCTGGGGCAATCCGACGGTGCAAATGCTGGAACAAAAAATAACGGCTCTGGAGGGAGTTGAGGATTGCGTATGCTTGGCCTCAGGCATGGCCGCTGCAACAGCAATTTTTCTGACTTTTCTGTCCGCAGGCGATCATGCAGTGATTTCAGATGTCAGCTATGCCGGTGTGGCCGAGCTGGCCCGCGACACCTTGCCAAGATTTGGCATTGCGGTGAGCCTTGTTGATATGTCTGATCTGGCCGCCGTAGCGGCGTCTCTGCGCCCCAGCACAAAACTGGTACACACCGAATCTCCCGTCAATCCGATAGGCCGGCTTACAGATTTGGCGGCTGTGTCCAAACTAGCCCATGACACCGGGGCTTTGGTCAGCTGTGACGCGACATTTGCGTCGCCTTTAGGGCAAAACTCTGCGGCTTTGGGCATCGATTTGATCATGCATTCCGTGACAAAATATATAGGAGGGCATGGAGATGCAGTGGGGGGTGCTGTGGCCGGGCGCAAAGAACTCATTTCGAAAATAAGAGGAGAGAGCGCTATACACCACGGCGGCGTGATGTCTCCGTTCAACGCTTGGTTGGTGGCCCGCGGCCTGTCTTTGCTGCCTCTACGCATGCAGGCGCATCAATCCGGTGCACAGGCGATGGCCGAATGGCTGGAGGCACAACCGCAAGTAACCCGTGTGATCTACCCAGGACTGCCAAGTCATCCACAATATGCGCTGGCGCAAAAGCAAATGACCAACACCTCCGGCATGATCAGCTTTCAAGTCGGTGATGCCGCGACCGGGCGCAGAATTGCACAACAGATGATCGATCGCTTGGAGATTGTGCATTACGCCGTGTCTCTGGGTCATCACCGCAGTTTGATTTTCTGGATGGAGACGCAAGGCTTGATGGACACATCCTTCCGCCTCAAAGGCGCGCAGCTTGATAGCTATCGCACCTATGGCGGCGACGGGGTGTTTAGGATGTCAGTTGGCCTGGAAGACCCTGCAGATTTGATCCGAGACCTTGCCGCTGCCTTAGCCTAACTCAAAGCTTTGTGGCCGCGGTTACGACCCGGCCCCAATTTTAGCAATCAAAGCCCTACAGTCACCTTCAGCCACTTTCGAATGCCACAGAGTGGCTTGGGATTTCAAAACCAAGCCATCTTGCAAAATACGCAGATGATTGGCTTCAATGGTAGCACCGGTGCTGGTGATATCAGCAATAGCTTCGGCGGTTTCGTTTTTCACCGCCCCTTCGGTGGCACCCTGGCTGTCTACCAACTGATAATCTGCCACTCCCTCCGCCTTCATAAATTGGCGCACGAGGCGGTGATATTTGGTGGCAACCCGCAGTCGAAACCCGTGTTGAGCGCGAAACCTGGCCGCCACGGCATCCAGATCATGCAAACAGGTCACATCACGCCAACAGGCCGGCACGGCGATAATTAAATCTGCAAATCCAAAGCCCATCTCTGCCACAGGTTCCACCGCGTCAGACCAATTGGTCAGTTTTTCATGCACCAAATCTGTGCCCGTCACGCCCATATGCAACCGACCCGCAGCCAGTTCGCGAGGAATTTCTCCAGCAGACAAGAGCACTAGCTCAACATCGGCCACACCATCAACGCGCCCGACATATTCACGATCAGAACCAGACTTGGACAAATGCACATTACGCGCACAAAACCAGTCAAAGGTTTCTTGCATCAATCGCCCTTTAGACGGGACACCTAATTTGATCATGACAGATCTCCTTCGGACAAACGTAGGGTAAGTTCAGGGCGAATAATGCCACCCACGGCGGGCACATCGCGCCCCTGCCCCAAAACCCGGGTCAAAGCGTCATAACGCCCACCAGAAGCAACCGCGGGCCATCCCGCATGCTGCGCATAAAATCCAAATACAAACCCGTCATAATATTCCATCGCGGTCAGCCCATAGGCCGCTTCAAAGCCTATCTGTGATACGTCTAAACCGGCGCTTGTTAACGCCGCCAACCGTGCAGCCATGTGATCCACGGCAAAGGCAATCGCAGGCAATCGCCACGCCAAGGCCTGCAGTTGCGCAAGAGCCTCCGGTAGGTGGCCTTTAACCTCAAGCAAATCGTTTAAAGCTTCAATTTCAAATTGCGGGATCGGTGGTGCGGCGACCTCATCAACCAGTTGCAGCAAACGCAATTCCACATCTGATGCGTCTCGCAGGCCAATCTGTTGACCATCAGCGCCCAACGCTTTCGCCCTAACAGGTTGCGAAAACCGAGCAAGCAAGGCCTGAAATCTTGAGGGCCGCCAGATATGACGGCGCAGAGCGGCTTTGCGGGCGTCCGAGGTGGTGAGTCCCTCGATTGCGGCGACCAAAAGCCCAACATCTCCCGTCGAGGCGGTGACGCCAAGAGGTATAAGTATCTGGTGAAAAAGAACAAAAATATCAGCTTCAATCGCATCTGCTTGACCACGGTCAAACACCTCATAGCCCACCTGCTCGCTCTGCGCAGCGCGGCCATTATCATTGTCTTGATAGCGAAAAACGGGACCTGCATAAGTATAGCGCGCAGGCTCGGCGCTTTCAGCCATATGACTCTGCACTACCGGCACCGTAAAATCAGGTCGCAGCATTTGCTCACCGCGAAGGGGGTCGGACGTAACATAGGCTCGCGCGCGAATATCTTCGCCATACAGATCTAAAAGTACGTCCGCCGGCTGCAAAATATCCGCCTCAACCCGAACGGCACCGGCGGATTGGAACACCGTCAAAAGCCGCGTGATCTCTGCGCGCAACTGGCTCATTCTGAAAGGCCTTGCGCCGCCAGCATCTGCTTCACCTGCGCCATCAAATCCCCCCGTGGCGCTTCAATCTGGCTCGGGCGCGCTTTCCACTCTTCTAAAGTGGCATCTTTCGCCAATTCTGCACCAAGGATAAGATCTTTGATCTGCACAATACCAGCCGCCTTCTCCTCACCGCCTTCGATGATGGCGATGGGGCTGTTGCGATTGTCCGCATATTTCAGTTGGTTGCCAAAGTTCTTAGAATTCCCCAGATAGACCTCAGCACGAATGCCGGCGGTGCGCAATTCAGTGGCCATGGCCTGATAATCGCTCATCCTGTCGCGATCCATCACGGTGATCACTACGGGACCCAAGACCGAACGTTCGACCCGCCCTTTCATCCGCAGCGCAGCCAGCAAACGGTCCACACCGATTGAAATCCCGGTCGCAGGCACTTCCTGCCCGGTAAAGCGCTTCACAAGATCATCATAGCGCCCACCACCAGCAACCGAGCCAAATTGGCGCGTCCTGCCTTTTTCATCCTTAATTTCAAAGGTAAGCTCTGCCTCATAGACCGGGCCGGTATAATAGCCCAACCCACGCACAACTGAGGGATCTAGCAAAATACGGTCCGTGCCATAGCCTTGTGCCGTCACCAAATCAGAAATTTCTTGCAGTTCATCAACACCAGACTCGCCGATGGCAGACCCTTGAACCAAGGCGCGTAAATTACTCAGAGTCTCAGCTGGAGTGGCGCCCAGCGCCTGCATAAAGCCCATAACAATCTCGGTCTGCGTATCGTCAAGCCCAGCACCATCGGTGAAATCACCGCTGTCATCTTTGCGACCTGCCCCGAGAAGTTGGCGCACACCCTGAAGGCCAAAACGGTCCAACTTATCAATGGCCCGCAATACAATCCCGCGTTCTGCGGCAAATTTCTCAGGGTCCGCCGGATCCAACACCCCGGCCACTTCCATCACACCATTGAGCACTTTGCGGTTGTTCACACGGATAATGTAATCGTCACGCGCAATCCCAACACGTTCTAATGTGTCCGATAGCATGGCACAAATTTCCGCATCAGCGGCTATGCTGGCTGAGCCAACCGTATCAGCATCACATTGATAAAACTGCCGGAACCGTCCCGGCCCCGACTTTTCATTGCGCCAAACTGGGCCCATGGCAAAGCGGCGATAGGGACTGGGTAGATCGTTGCGGTGCTGCGCATAGACCCGTGCCAAAGGGGCGGTCAGATCATACCGCAGTGCCAACCAATCTTCGTCCTCTTGCCACGCAAACACCCCTTCATTCGGGCGATCCACATCGGGCAGGAATTTGCCAAGTGCTTCGACCGTTTCCACAGCACTGCTTTCGAGCTGCTCAAAGCCGTATAGATGATATACTTCAGAAATTTGACGCAGCATTTCTGTGCGCTCGGACACATCTGCTCCAAAATAATCGCGAAACCCTTTTGGCGGTAGCGCCTTAGGTTTGGGTGCTTTTTTCTGTTTGGCCATGATCAACCTCATAATCGTTGGCCTGCATTTAACTGCCCAGGCGCCGGGGGGCAACATGCGAGTTCATATCGCCCTTTGGGCCTGCGCATTAAATTTTCCCTTGATCCAGCCCGCACGATCCCGCACACGGCAGTCATGACACAAGCTTTAGAAGAAAAAATCGCCCATCTGACACGTACCGTGGAAGATCTTTCCGATGTAATGGCCAAGCAAGACAGCGAGTTGCGCCGTCTGACCTCCCTGTTTGAACATCTGGCTCAGCGCGCGCGTGTGCGTGAATCGGATGGCGGCGGCGGCATTATCTTAGGTGATGAACGCCCGCCGCATTATTGATTGTTAATTTCTAACTTATAAATCTTCCACCATCAAAACGCCCTCAAGGCTTTTCAACGCACCTTTGATTTGCGGTGTCACCGGGAAGTTTTGTCCCAAATCCATGTCCACTTCACCGGGCAGGCTGTCATCCAGCAGGCAAAAGGAAATTGGCCCCTTAGCGCCATTCTTTATCGCGCGCACCGCTTCGCTTAGCACCGTGGCCACAGAGTCGATGGCTGATGAATTATTCAAATAGACCCGGAAACCAGCCCCGCCCGCCTGTGATACAGCCCCATCCATGGGCTGCACCGATCGGCAGAGCAATTTGAGCTGTTCAGACTCCATTGTGGCCTCAACACTCAAAACAATTTTTGAACCAGCTTCCAGATGTATCCGTGAGGCTTCCAACGTATCACTGAACATCGTGGCTTCATAATTTCCCGTGGTGTCGCTGAGCTGTACAAAGGCAAAACGGTTACCTCGCGCCGATTTGCGCTCTTGCCGGCCTGCCACAATACCTGCGAGCTTAGCCACAAGCGGGCCGCCCTTCGCCTTCTCAATCAACTGATCCAAAGTGATCACGCCTGAGCGTTTGAGAGAGGAGATGTAATCATCAAGCGGGTGCCCGGACAGGTAAAACCCGATGGCCTTAAATTCTTCGGCCAATTGCTCCGCAGGCAACCAATTAGCCACAGGCGACAGCCGCGGTTCGGGCAAATCATCGCCCGCCTCACCAAACAGGCTCACTTGATTTGAGTTGCGCTGCTCATGCACAGCGGAAGAGTAGCCTACCAAAGAATCAAGACTATCAAACACCCGGTGGCGATTGCTGTCGAGCTGATCGAAGGCTCCTGAGCGCGCCAACATCTCCAAAGGCCGCTTACCCACCCGCTTGAGATCCACACGACGGGCAAAATCAAACAGCGTGATAAAAGCTTTGTCCCCACGGCCCTCGGCCACCAGCCCCATCGCGTCGACGCCAACATTCTTCAAAGCGCCAAGACCATAGACCAAAGCGCCATCAGCCACGTCAAATCGGGCTTGGGAGCGGTTCACACAGGGCGGCGTATAGGGCAGATCAAGGCCCTTGCGGACTTCATTGAAATAAACCGCCAGCTTATCTGTAAGATGGAAGTCGCAATTCATCACACCGGCCATAAACTCGACAGGATGATTGGCCTTGAGCCAAGCGGTTTGATAACTGACCACCGCATAAGCCGCCGCGTGGGATTTATTAAACCCGTAGTTGGCAAATTTATCCAAAAGGTCCCAGGTGGCCTTAGCGGTTTTTTCGTTCACGTCATTGGCCGCAGAGCCGGTAAGAAACTTAGGTCTCTCCGCGTCCATCGCCTCTTGGATTTTTTTACCCATCGCACGACGCAACAGATCGGCCCCGCCCAGCGAATAGCCCGCCATTTGCCGGGCAATTTCCATCACCTGTTCTTGATACACGATGATGCCTTGGGTTTCATCCAAGATATGATCTACCAAAGGATGCAGCAAATCTCGTTCGCTTAGACCGTTTTTGACCTCACAATATTTTGGGATATTCTCCATCGGGCCGGGGCGGTACAACGCCACCAAGGCTACAATGTCTTCAATACAGTTGGGCTTCATACGCTTCAGCGCATCCATCATGCCACTGGATTCAACCTGAAACACCGCTACAGTTTTTGCAGCTGAATAAAGCGCATAGGATGCAGCGTCGTCCAATGGAATTGCGCTGATGTCGCCCTCAGCTCCCGCTACCGGCGTATAAAGCGCCCGGCCGTCCGCCGCCACATGCAGCGCCCTTGAACGGTTGATAAGATCCACCGCATTTTGGATGACTGTGAGGGTTTTCAGACCCAAAAAGTCAAATTTAACCAAGCCTGCCTGCTCAACCCATTTCATATTGAATTGGGTAGCGGGCATGTCAGAACGCGGATCTTGGTATAAAGGCACCAGCTGATCCAAAGGCCGGTCACCAATTACCACACCCGCCGCGTGGGTTGAGGCGTTGCGCAATAGCCCTTCCACTTTCTGGCCATAATTCAGCAGCCGGGCGACGACTTCCTCAGCCTTTGCCTCTTGTCGCAAACGTGGCTCGTCAGCCAAAGCTTTTTCAATGCTGACCGGTTTCACACCTTCAACAGGAATCATCTTCGATAGACGATCCACTTGGCCGTAGGGCATTTGCAGAACACGGCCAATATCGCGAACAGCCGCTTTCGACAGCAGCGCACCGAATGTGATAATCTGCCCAACGCGGTCACGGCCATATTTTTGCTGAACGTAACGGATCACCTCTTCGCGGCGATCCATGCAAAAATCAATGTCAAAGTCGGGCATAGAAACCCGCTCCGGATTCAAGAACCGCTCAAACAACAAGCCATAGCGCAGCGGGTCAAGATCGGTGATTGTCAAAGCATAGGCCACCAATGAGCCCGCACCAGACCCCCGGCCCGGCCCTACAGGAATATTCTGCCCTTTGGTCCAAGCAATAAAATCAGCCACAATCAAAAAATAGCCGGGAAAGCCCATGCCTTCGATGATATCCAGCTCGTAATTGAGGCGTTTTTGATAGTCCTCCACCGACACCGCATGCGGGATCACGGCCAAACGGCGTTGCAGCCCATCGTTTGATTGTCGCCGCAACTCTACAACCTCATCGTCCGCAAACTTGGGCAGGATGGGGTCACGTTTGTAGGCCTTGAACGCACATCTTTGCGCAATCTCAACCGTGTTTTCCAACGCCTCCGGCAGATCCGCAAACAACACCGCCATCTCGGCAGGCGTTTTGAGATAATGCTGCGGGGTCAACCGCCGGCGCGGCTCTTGTTGGTCCACATAAGAACCTTCAGCGATACAGATCAAAGCGTCATGCGCCTCATACATCTCAGTTTTGGGGAAATAGACGTCATTAGTCGCAACCAAAGGGAGGTCCATCGCATAGGCCATTTCCACCGCACCACGTTCACTCAACCGCTCTACCTCTGGCGCGCTTCCATCTTTGCCGGAGTGGCGCTGCAATTCAATATAAAGCCGGTCCCCAAACGCCAGGACCAGCTGATCAATCAGTGCCCGTGCTTTCGCTGCCTGCCCATTTTGCAAAAATTTTCCCAACGGACCATTTGGGCCACCAGTCAAGCAAATCAGCCCCTCAGAATGCGCGACAAGCTGCGCCATTTGCACCTGTGGCAGCTCACCATCAGTGTCCAAATAGAGGCAAGAGTTGAGCGCCATCAGGTTTTCATACCCACGCTCGTTTTGCGCCAAAAACACCAAAGGCGCAGGCATCCGCGCCTTTTCACCAGGTGCAGCCAGATCATAAGCCAGATCCACTTGGCACCCGATGATGGGCTGAATACCAGCCTTAGACGCCCCCTCAGAGAACTCTAGAGCACAAAACATATTGTTCGTGTCCGTCACCGCTATTGCGGGCATATCCATAGCCGCTGTCAGATCAGGCAATTTTTTGAGCCTAACAGCCCCTTCCAGCAGCGAATACTCACTGTGAACTCTAAGGTGGATAAATTTGGGATTCTTGCTCATGATCAATGATTAAACTGCCAGCCGCCCATCATCCAGCAGAAACTGCCAAAAACCAGCTCTCCGCACAGCGCTTTCAAGCTAATTCGCGATAGGTGAATATTTTTCTTGCCCGACTCACCTAAATCAGTGCTACATCAATCTGTTCCCACCTTGGTTTTACGCCGCATCGGACCTAGGCGTGGGGAACGAAACAGACAGTGGCACGATTTCTTATTATGAAAATGTCGTTTCTTCTAAACGGAGGATCTGTGTCGACCTCCGTGAACACCGGAACTGAAACCTTACTAGACTTCCTGCGCCAAGACGCAGAACTTTACGGTACAAAAGAGGGCTGCAATGAGGGCGATTGCGGGGCCTGTTCAGTGATTGTCACCGGCCATGATGGCGTGCCGAGGTCGATGAATGCCTGTATCTTATTTTTGCCCCAACTTCAGGGTCGCGCTGTTCGCACTGTTGAGGGCATATCCGGTCCAGATGGCAACCTGCACCCGGTGCAAGAAGCCATGATCGCAAAGCATGGCGCGCAATGTGGCTTTTGCACCCCCGGCTTCATCACAACCATGGCTGCTGCTCATGCCACAGGGCAAACAGATTTTGACACGGCATTGGCTGGCAATCTGTGCCGCTGCACGGGCTACACCCCGATCATTCGTGCAGCTGAAATGGCAGCCACTGCGCCAGTACCGAAATGGATGCAAGACTTGCCACCCAAAACGGGCCACGCCAGCTCAGATGCCATATTCTGCCCGCTTTCCAGCGATGAATTGGCACAATGGTATCAGCAAAACCCGGAGGCCACATTGGTGGCCGGGGGGACAGATGTTGGGCTTTGGGTGACCAAACAATTGCGCAGACCCGCGCCAATTGCCTTCTTGAATCAAGTGTCTGATCTGCGCCACATAGAAGATTACCCCGATCATCTGCGCGTTGGGGCCGCAGTCACGATCACCGAGCTTATGCAGGCGATCGCGTCAATTTCAACCTCGTTGCATAGTATGTTGGCTCGATACGGCAGCCCACAGGTGCGCAATGCCGCCACTATCGGCGGCAATATCGCCAATGGCTCCCCAATCGGCGATGGCCCTCCTGCCTTGATAGCAATGGGCGCCATATTGATCCTCCGCCGAGGATCTGAGCGCCGCCGCATGCCGTTGGAAGACTTCTTTATCGCCTATCAACATCAAGACCGTTTGCCCGGTGAATTTGTGGAGGCAGTCGAACTGCTTAAAGATCAAACAGGCCTACGCTGCTATAAGCTGTCCAAACGCTTTGATCAGGACATCTCAGCGGTCTGTGGCTGCCTGAACATCACCGCTAAAGATGGGATCATCACACAGGCACGGATTGCTTTTGGCGGCATGGCCGGGACACCGGCGCGCGCGCTTCGGACAGAGACGGCGCTGATTGGGCAGATCTGGAGTGCCGAGACTTTCGCAACAGCGCAGGCAGCAATGGCCCAAGACTTCACCCCTCTGTCAGATATGCGCGCCAGTGCTGAATACCGCGCGCGCACTGCCGAAAACATGCTGATGCGCTATTATCATGATATTGAGCATAAACCTGTGGACATAAGGGAGGTGCGCGCATGAACTCCACAGCCTCTATGCCTCATGACACCGCTCGCCAACATGTGAGCGGCGCGGCGCGCTATGTCGATGACATTCCAATCCCTCGGGGAACCCTGCATTTGGCATTTGGCCTGTCCCCCGTGGCTGCAGGCGCGCTCACTTCAGTTGATCTGAGCGCCGTGAGCGCAGCTGAGGGTGTGCAATTGGTCCTGTTGGCCAAAGACCTGCCTTTTGCCAATGATGTCTCCCCCTCCGCCCATGATGAGCCTTTGTTGGCAGACACAACTGTCCACTATGCTGGGCAGCCCATATTTTTGGTGGTGGCAAAAAGCCATCATGCTGCACGCCAGGCGGCGCGTTTGGCCGAAATTGAAATTGATCAAACACCGGCGATTTTAACCATAGAGCAAGCGCTCGCGGCTGATAGCCGCTTTGAAGACGGCCCGCGCATTTATAGCAAAGGTGACTCCGCCCGAGCCTTGCTGGAATCGTCAAATCATTTGAGAGGTAGCTTAAATGTGGGGGGGCAAGAGCATTTCTATCTTGAGGGGCAAGCCGCTTTGGCCCTGCCAGGCGATCAGGGTGACATGGTCGTGCATTCCTCAACCCAACATCCGACCGAAATTCAACATAAAGTGTCAGAAGCGTTGAATATTCCCCAGCATGCGGTGCGTGTGGAGGTCCGGCGCATGGGCGGCGGCTTTGGCGGCAAGGAAAGCCAAGGCAATGCGCTGGCCGTGGCCTGTGCCGTGGCGGCCAGCCTCACCGGAAGACCCTGCAAGATGCGCTATGACCGAGATGATGACTTCATTATCACCGGAAAACGCCATGATTGCCGCGTGGATTATGAGGTGGGCTTCGATACGTTTGGCCAAGTGGATTATCTTGATTTTAAACATTATTTTCGCTGCGGCTGGGCGCAGGATTTGTCTCTGCCAGTGGCGGATCGCGCCATGCTGCATTCAGACAATGCCTATGACCTGCCCAATGTCAAAATCACCTCACACCGCCTGAAAACTAACACGCAAAGCGCCACAGCATTTCGTGGATTTGGAGGCCCCCAAGGAATGATCGGTATTGAACGGGTGATGGACCACATCGCCCATGAATTGGACCTAGACCCGGCTCAGGTGCGTCGGGTCAATTATTACCCTGAGATGTCTGTGCCGCCAAACGCACGGCCCCCCGCCACCACTCCCTATAGGATGGCTGTGACAGATTTCATTCTCCGAGACATGACTGCAGCTCTGTTGGAGAGTTCGCAGTATCAAACGCGCAAGTCAGAGGTTGCACGCTGGAACGCGAATAACATGCTTCTCAAGCGCGGGATCGCTTTCAGCCCATTAAAATTTGGAATTTCTTTTACTCTTACCCATCTCAATCAGGCCGGCGCCTTGGTTCAGATTTATACTGATGGTTCGGTTTTGATAAACCACGGCGGCACGGAAATGGGGCAAGGCTTGTTTCAAAAGGTGGCGCAAGTAGCCGCACGCAGCCTTGGGGTGATGCAATCGTATATCCGCGCCAGTGCCACCGACACGAGCAAAGTGCCAAACACCTCCGCCACCGCCGCAAGTTCCGGCACAGATCTCAATGGCATGGCTGTGCAAGCCGCCTGCCAAACCCTGCGCGACCGCTTGCAAAGCCATCTGGCAGATATTTACCACTGCCAGTCTGACGCAATTCTATTCGAAGCTGGCATGGTGACAGGGCCAAACTTCAAAATATCTTGGGCCGAGGCGGTGACCTCTGCTTATGAAGCGCGCATATCGCTCTCAGCCACCGGCTTTTACAAAACTCCAGATATTGCTTGGGATCGGATCAAGGGCGAGGGTCGACCCTTTCTGTATTTCGCATATGGCGCTGCGGTCACTGAGGTTGTGATTGACACTTTGACCGGTGAAAACCGCATCCTGCGGTGTGATATTCTGCATGATTGCGGCACCTCACTGAACCCAGCCTTGGATATTGGCCAGATTGAAGGCGGTTTTGTACAGGGAGCGGGATGGTTGACCACCGAAGAGCTGGTTTGGGACACACAGGGCCGACTGAAAACCCACGCGCCCTCAACCTATAAAATTCCAGCCTGCTCGGATAGGCCAGAGGTGTTCAACGTCTCGCTGTGGCAAGGTGCCAATCCTAAAAAAACGATTTATCGCTCCAAGGCTGTGGGGGAACCGCCGTTTATGCACGGGATTTCTGCCTATTTGGCTTTATCAAACGCCGTTTCAGCCTGTGGATTGAACTATCCAGACCTACAGGCGCCCGCCACCAGTGAGGAAGTGTTCTGCGCTATCAAACGCGCACAGGGCCGTGCGACATGAGTTTTGATCTGCTGCAACTAAATGCAGCCATAGCTAAGCACGGCCCGGTTCACCGCGTGGTGATTGCTGCAATCAAAGGATCATCTCCGCGTGAGTTGGGCGCATCAATGCTTCTATGGACTGGCAGTCAAAGTGGCAGCATCGGTGGCGGGGCTTTGGAATATCAGGCCTCACAGGCGCCCAAACCTGGGCTGCGGCACTATCCGTTGGGTCCGGAACTTGGGCAGTGTTGTGGTGGTCATGTGACATTGGCCACGGAGTATTTCACCCAGCCAGTACAGGCCGAGGATCTCTATATACGCCAAATTGAAGGGGATTTACCTTTATCTTTGCCTTTGGCCCGCATGCAAAAGGCGCAGCGCAATGGCTTAGGCGTGGCGGCGATTGCGTACTCTGACGGCTGGTTGGCCGAACCCATTGATCGCCCCCTCATCCCACTATGGATATGGGGCGCTGGACATGTCGGGCGGGCGGTTGTCCATATCGCGGCAGAAATGCCAAATTTGAACATAACTTGGATAGACACCAGCCCCGAGCGGTTTCCAGAAAATACGCCACCCCATGTCACCATCGTGCCCGCAAAAGAGCCAGCCCATCTGATGCCCCATGCGCCCTTGGAGGCGCAGCATCTGATTTTCACCTACTCCCATGCCTTGGACCTCGCCATTTGTCATGCAGCCCTTATGCGGGGATTCGCTTTTTGCGGATTGATCGGATCTTCTAGCAAATGGACACGATTTAGAGCCAGACTGGCCGCCTTGGGCCACAGCCCGAGGGATATATTGAACATTACCTGCCCAATTGGGAATCCGAACCTCGGAAAACAGCCCATTTCGATTGCGATCGGCGTGACTCAAGCTCTAGTGTTGCGCAACACCGCGGCCACCATCGTCAAAAGGAGTGCCATTCTGTGAGTAAGACACTTTTGCACCTCAGCGGGCTCACCAAAGCCTATCCCGGTGTGATAGCCAATGATGATGTGAGTTTCGATATTGGCGCGGGAGAAATTCATGCTCTTTTGGGAGAAAACGGCGCCGGTAAATCTACCTTGGTCAAAATGATCTATGGCCTGGTGCGCCCAGATCATGGCACGATGCTTCTAGCTGGCGACAATTTCACCCCAGCAGAGCCAAGGGCCGCGCGGGCCGCTGGGGTGGCCATGGTCTTTCAACACTTTAGCCTGTTTGAAGCCCTCAGCGTGGCAGAAAATATTGCTCTTGGAATGGAAAATCCTCCCAAGGCCAATGCATTGTCTACAGGTATCACCGACGTTTCACAGGCCTATGGCTTGCCGCTGGATCCGGAGCGTTTGGTGGGCGACCTTTCAGCGGGTGAGCGCCAAAGAGTGGAAATCATCCGCTGTCTGTTGCAAAAACCAAAACTCTTGATCATGGACGAACCGACCAGCGTTTTGACACCACAAGAGGTGACAACTCTGTTCACCACCCTGCGGAAATTGAAAGCAGATGGCACCTCTATTTTGTATATATCGCACAAGCTCGAAGAAATCCGTACACTATGTGAGACCGCAACTATTCTGCGCGGTGGTAAGAAAGTGGCCACTTGTGATCCACGTGAAAAATCTGCACGTGAGCTAGCGGAGATGATGGTGGGTGGCAAACTTAAATCGGCGAAACTCCAAAAAACGACATTGGGAGAGGTTGTACTCAAAGTCTCTGATCTATCACTCCCACCACAATCCGCCTTTGGCACCAGCCTCAAATCCATCTCTTTTCAACTATATAAGAGTGAGGTTTTGGGCATTGGTGGCGTGGCCGGCAATGGCCAAGACGAGCTGTTGGCTTGCTTGTCCGGTGAGGTTCGCACGGCCGCCGACGCCATTCAACTCAACGGTGTAAGCCTAGGGCATATGCCACCAAACACACGACGCGCCTTGGGCGTTTTGGCGGCCCCCGAAGAGCGTTTAGGCCATGCGGCGGCCCCTGATATGACGCTGACGGAAAACGCTATGCTCACCGCAATGACCCGTAAAAACCTTAGCCACTCCGGGTTTTTGGATTGGCCGCGCGCGGAGGCCTATGCAAAGCTAGTTATTGATCAATTTGATGTGCGCACCCCAGGTCCGCACTCTGCCGCGCGGTCATTATCGGGCGGCAATTTGCAAAAATTTGTGATCGGACGTGAAGTCTTGCAAGATCCAGAGGTCTTGATCGTGAACCAACCAACTTGGGGCGTTGACGCGGCAGCTGCAGCCGATATCAGGCAAGCTTTGCTCGATTTGGCCAGTAGGGGCGCTGCGGTGATTGTGATCAGCCAAGATTTGGATGAATTGATGGAAATCTCCACCAACTTTGCAGCCCTAAACGCGGGCCGAGTGTCAGACGCGCGACCCATGGCGGAGCTGAGCTTGGATGAAATTGGCCTGTTGTTAGGAGGCGCCGATGCTGCAGCTTGAAAAACGTCCCAACCCTTCGCAAGTCTGGGGCTATCTAGCCCCAATTTTAGCCGTGATAACAACAATGATCGGCGGTGGCGTTATGTTTGCCCTGCTTGGCAAAGACCCTTTTGAGGCCATTCGCACTATCTTTTATGATCCACTGTTTTCTGAGTTTGCATGGTATTACCGACCACAGCTGTTAATCAAAGGTGCACCATTGATTTTGATCGCAATCGGCCTGTCCATGGGGTTTCGCGCTGGAATTTGGAACATTGGGGCCGAGGGACAATATATCATAGGCGCAATTTGCGGCGCAGGTGCGGCACTTTCGGTTTATCCTTTAGACAGTGTTTTCATTTTTCCAGTAATGATCCTCTTTGGCGCCATTGGCGGGTTTGCTTGGGCGATGATCCCAGCAATTTTAAAAACCAAATTTGGCACCAATGAGATTTTGGTCAGCCTGATGTTGGTCTATGTGGCAGAGCAACTCTTGGCCTCAATGTCATTGGGCCTGATGAAAAACCCCAAAGGGTTTGGCTTTCCCGGATCACGCAATCTTCAACAATATGCCAGTGCGCACAATGCCGAGCTTTGGACGGGCACCGCCATACATATGGGGGTGGTTTTTGCCCTGATTTCTGTGATTTTCGCCTATATAATGCTGGCCCGGCATCAAATGGGCTTCCATATACGCTTGACGGGGGAAAGCCCCAAGGCCGCAAAGTTTGCTGGGGTTAACCCAAACAAGCTTGTAATCTATTGCCTAGGCTTTAGTGGCGCATTGGCCGGGCTTGCAGGCATGTTCGAAGTGGCAGGCCCAAGTGGGCAAATCAGTATCGATTTTAACGTAGGCTATGGTTTCACCGCGATCATTGTAGCCTTTTTAGGACGGCTTAACCCCTTTGGCATTATGCTCGCAGGGCTGTTGATGGCACTCACTTACATCGGCGGCGAGATTGCACAATCCAGCCTTGGCCTGCCGTCAGCTGCCATTCAAGCCTTACAAGGCATGTTGCTGTTTTTCCTACTTGCGCTCGACATGCTAACCAACTTCAAATTAAAACTGGCAAAAGCGGAGGTCCGCATATGACACACTTGCGAAATAAACAATCTGCCCGATCAAAGTGGAGGAGCCTTGCATGGATCTAAGCGCAATTAGCCCTACCCTCCTTGTCGCCTCTTTGATGGTGGCGGCCACCCCGATCTTGCTGGCGGCCATTGGGGAATTGGTGGTGGAAAAATCTGGCGTTCTCAATCTTGGAGTTGAGGGCATGATGATAACGGGCGCCTTCTCTGGATTTGCCGCAGCGGTTTTGACAGGATCACCAATGGTTGGTTTTCTCTGTGCGGCAATTGGTGGGGCGGCATTGTCGGTGATATTCGCTATTCTCACGCAATATTTCTTATCCAACCAAGTTGCAACGGGCTTGGCGCTAACGCTGTTTGGCCTCGGGCTATCGGCCATGCTGGGCCAAAGCTACGTGGGGATCAAACCCCCAGTTTCGGCAAAGCTGGATCTGCCCTTGATCAGCGATATTCCGGTGATTGGTCCAATCCTATTTTCCCATGACTTCACCGTTTATGCCGCCCTTACATTAGTAACAGGCGTGTGGTTTTTTTTGAAATACACGCGCGGCGGTTTGATCCTGCGCGCAGTGGGCGAAAGCCATGATGCGGCCCATGCTTTGGGCTATAAAGTTGTGCGCGTGCGGATTTTGGCTATTATGTTTGGTGGAGGCTGTGCGGGACTTGGCGGGGCGGCACTTTCACTGGTGCGAGTGCCGCAATGGACCGAAGGCATGACCGCAGGCGCGGGCTGGATTGCGCTGGCCATCGTTGTATTTGCGAGTTGGAAACCAGCACGCGTTCTCCTTGGTGCCTATCTTTTTGGCGGAGTAGCCGTATTACAGTTGAATCTTCAAGCTGCGGGGGTATCAATTCCAGTTGAGTATTTGTCTATGTCGCCGTATCTTATAACAATCATAGTGTTGGTTGTAATGTCTACTAATCGCGCAAAGTCAGCACTGAATGCACCCGCGGCCCTTGGCCGTGTGTTCCACGCCTCACGCTGAGGTCTTTTAACTGGGGGAAACCTAATGAAATTAAAATCCATTCTGGCCAGCGCTGCGCTGGCTATGACAGCGGCCACTGGCACGCTGGCTGAAACAACCAAAGTCGGTTTTGTTTATGTAGGCCCCGTCGGTGATGGCGGCTGGACATATGAGCACGACAAAGGCCGCGAAGCGGTTGTAGCTGCTTTTGGTGACAAAGTTGAAACCATGTACGTCGAAAGTGTTCCAGAGGGTCCAGACGCTGAACGCGTTATGACCGATATGGCGCTGAAAGGTGCTGATCTGATTTTCACAACCTCCTTTGGCTATATGGACCAAACAATCAATGTTGCGGCCAAATTCCCAAATGTGAAATTTGAGCATGCCACAGGTTATAAGCAATCTGACAACGTATCTATTTACTCTGCACGCTTCTATGAAGGCCGTGCGGTTCAAGGCCACATTGCCGGTCACATGACCAAATCAAACATCGTAGGCTATATTGGCTCCTTCCCGATTCCAGAAGTAATTCGGGGCATCAACGCCGCGTACATTCATGCAAAAGCTGTAAACCCTGACGTTCAGTTCAAAATCATCTGGGCCTACACTTGGTTTGACCCAACAAAAGAGGCAGATGCCGCAAAAGTTCTGATAGAACAGGGCGCGGATGTTGTGTTGCAACATACAGACTCCACTGCTCCGCAAGCCGCAGCGCAATCCGCGGGCAACGTGATCACGTTTGGCCAAGCCTCCGACATGGCTGCCTACGGTCCAAAGCCACGTGTATCTTCCATCATTGACAACTGGGGACCTTACTACATAGCCCGCACACAAGCAGTTATGGATGGCACATGGGCCTCCACAAGCACCTGGGATGGTATTGGCGCTGGAATGGTTGGCATTGGCGAAATCACAAGTGCGGTTCCGGCAGATGTGAAAGCCTCCGCTGAGGCGCTGCGTGATAGCTTAGCAGACGGATCTTACCACGCATTTACAGGTCCTTTAAATAAGCAAGACGGTTCTGTTTGGTTGAAGGCTGGTGAAATAGCAGCAGATTATGCTGGACCTGAAGGCTTGGCTGAAATGGGTTTCTACCTTGAAGGCATTGACAGCGAAGTTCCTAACTAAAACATAGATCCTTAATTGGATTGAAAAAGGGGGCCTCTGGCCTCCTTTTTTGCTTTTAGATTGACGGTTCTTATGCATGATTGGGGCATGTTAGATTTTTTGATCATAGGCGGCGGGATCGCCGGTATCTCCTCAGCGGCCCGGCTTTCCGAGTATGGCAGCTGCCTTGTGTTGGAGCGCGAGGCCCATCTGGCCTATCATTCCTCAGGAAGGTCCGCCGCACTTTATGAGGAAAATTATGGCAGCACCTCCACCATCGCGCTTGCCAAAGCTGGGCGCGGAGATTGGGATGATCTGCTATCTGGTGTTCGAAGCCCACGCGGCTTTATGTTGGTCTGTTTGCGTGGAGAAGAGGCGCAATTTGAAACAGACCGCCGACATATGGGCCTGACCGAGTTGACCATGGCCGAAGCAAAAAACTTGGTGCCAATCTTAAACACAGATGACGTGATGCGGGCCGCGATGAGCACAACCGCTCAAGATATCGATACAGACATGATGCTGCAACGTTTTGTCGGTCTGCTGCGCACCAACGGCGGGCAGGTTGAAACTAATCAAACGGTGCAGGCTATTACCAAGATTTCCGAGGGCTGGCAGGTCGATACCAACCAAGGTCAATTTACCGCGCGCAAAGTGATCAATGCCGCAGGAGCCTGGGGTGATGAAATTGCAAAACTTGCGGGCATTCCCGAGATTGGCCTCACCCCAATGCGCCGCAGCGTGGCACGTTTGGCAGCCCCCGGTGGGTTGGACGTTCAATCATGGCCGATGCTCTTTGGTCCAGGCGAGCGTTGGTTTGCAAAGGCCGATGCCGGTGCCTTGATCGTCTCTCTGGCCGAAGAAGCCCCTAGCCCGGCCATGGATGCTTGGGCGTATGATATAGATTTAGCGGAGGCATTAGCACGCTACCAAGACTATGTCACCGAGCCGGTCACACGACCAATTTCCTCTTGGGCCGGCCTGCGCACCTTCGCGCCAGACCGTAATTTGGTGTTGGGCCCTGCCCCTCAGGACGACAGTTTTGTCTGGGTTGTAGGCCAAGGAGGCTACGGTTTCTTTACCGCGCCAGCAGCCTCGCAATTTGTGGTCGATATGGCCCTTGGCCACGCAACCGCTCTGAGCGAAGATATCATGGCTCAGTTGAGCCCGAGGCGGTTTTTCTGATCACATCCGTAACAGCATGGGCGAGACATAGTCCCGCCCGTGTTGTTTAGCCGTCCAAGCGGATATTTACGTTTTTCGGATCATAGGGGCTGTCTTCCACGACTTCGCAATCCCAAAGTTGATCTTGAATTTTTACCTGCAATTTCGTGCCTGGTAATGCAAACTCTGGTGTGACATAGCCCATGCCAATCGATTTTTCAAAATGCACAGAATAGCCGCCAGAGGTGAGACGGCCAACGCGCGTATCACCATGATACAACACCTCACGGCCCCAAGGGTCAGCATCACTTGGGCCATCAATCAGCAGCGTGCAACACTTCACCCGAACCCCGATAGCCTTCATCGCGTCTTTGCCATTGAACTCTTTCGATAGATCAACAAAGCGCGGCAAGTCTGCTTCAACTGGCGTAGCGTCACGCCCCAATTCCGTTCCAAAAGCGCGGTAAGACTTCTCTTGGCGCAGCCAGTTTTGCGCCCGTGCGCCAACCAGCTTCATCCCATGTTTTTGACCGGCCTTTTCCAGCAAATCGAAAAGGTAGTTTTGCATCTCCATCGGGTGGTGTAACTCCCAGCCCAGCTCTCCCGTATACGCCACACGGATCGCATTAACCGGACACATCCCCAGCTCAATCTGCTTGGCCGATAGCCATGGGAACCGCTTGTTAGACAAGGCCGTCGCAGGTTCAGGATCATTGATGATGTCAGCCAATACAGCGCGCGACTTAGGCCCAGCGATGGCAAAAACACCCCATTGCGTGGTCACATTCTGAAGCTCAATGCGGCCAAATTCAATTTCTTTGTCTTCAATGGCCTTTTTCAGATAATCGTGATCATAAGATGTCCATGCCCCGGCGGAGACAAGATAGTACTCCTGCTCAGACAACCTTACAATGGTATATTCGGTGCGGGTGGTCCCATGACCTGTCAAAGCATACGTGAGATTGATCCGGCCAATGCGCGGCAGTTTATTGCATGTAAACCAATCCAAAAATGCAGTTGCGCCCGAACCTTTTACAATATGTTTGGTGAAGGCCGTGGCGTCCACAAGCCCCACACCTTCACGAATAGCCTTGGCCTCATCCACAGCATATTGCCACCAGCCGCCGCGGCGAAAGCTTCGGGACTTTTCATCAAAGTCTTGCGGCGAATCGAGTGGGCCAAAGTAATTGGGACGCTCCCATCCATTCACCCAACCAAATTGCGCGCCACGGGCCTTTTGCCTATCATAGGCAGGTGCGGTACGCAGCGGGCGAGCCGCCGGGCGTTCTTCATCGGGGTGGTGCAAAACATAGACGTGATCATAGCATTCTTCGTTTTTGCGCATAGCAAATTCGGTGGTCATCCAATCACCGTAGCGTTTTGGATCAAGACTGGCCATGTCAATTTCAGCCTCTCCATCCACCATCATCTGCGCCATATAATAGCCGGTGCCCCCGGCCGCTGTGATGCCAAAGCTAAAGCCTTCCGCCAGCCACATATTGCGCAAACCCGGCGCCGGCCCCACCAATGGGTTTCCGTCAGGGGTGTAGCAAATAGGGCCGTTAAAGTCGCCTTTCAGCCCACTTTCTTCACAGGACGGAACCCGGTGGATCATCGACATATATTGTTCTTCAATCCGGTCGAGCGCGAGGGGAAAGAGATCCGCTCTAAAACTGTCAGGCACCCCATGTTCAAACCGGGCTGGAGCATCTTTTTCATAAACCCCAAGGATCCAGCCGCCACGTTCCTCACGAACATAGCTTTGCGCATCCGCATCCCTGATCACCGGATGTTCTGGATTGCCCGCCGCGCGGTACTCCACCAATGTCGGATCTTTTTCCAGCACCACGAATTGATGTTCAACCGGAATAGCCGGAATTTTAATACCCAGCATTTTGGCCGTACGTTGCGCGTGATTGCCAGAGGCCGTCACCACATGCTCCGCCGTGATCACAACTTGCTCATCAGACGCGACAAGGTTGCCACCCTTTTCTATCATCTTAGTGCAAGTCACCTCCCAATGGCTGCCAGTCCATTCGAACCTATCGGCTTGCCATCTGCGTTCAATCGTAACGCCCAGCTGGCGTGCACCTTTGGCCATCGCCATGGTGACATCGGCTGGGTTAATATAGCCGTCGGTGTGATGATACAGCGCGCCTTTGAGATCTTCAGTGCGGATCAAGGGCCATTTCGCTTTGATTTCGTCAGGCGTCATAAATACATAAGGTATGCCGCAGGTTTCTGCAGTGGAGGCATAGAGCTTATATTCGTCCATCCGCTCATTAGTCTGTGCCATGCGCAGATTACCTACAACCGCAAAGCCCGCATTCAAACCAGTTTCAGCTTCGAGGGCCTTGTAAAAATTGACTGAGTATTTATGGATATGCGTCGTCGCATAAGACATGTTGAACAAGGGCAAAAGCCCCGCCGCATGCCACGTAGATCCAGAGGTTAGCTCATCACGTTCGATCAGCATAGTGTCCCAGCCGCGTTTCCCTAAATGATAGGCAATAGAGGTCCCAACCGCACCGCCACCAACAACCAAAGCTTTTACTTGCGTCTTCATCGCGAACGACTCCCTTACACGTTGAGTATACATTGCCTTAACTCGCCCCAAAAGAGGAAGACTTGCCGACCTCCCAGTTGCAAAAACCGACCTTAAAAAAATTCTCTGGGTGGCTGGGGGGTGAAATTAATAATATTTACGTTCAAATTTTTGCCAGCACACAATCAGCAATATGGCAAACAGAGTCAGAAAATATATTTTACAATCCAAATAAGTTAAAAAAGTGCGAAAATCACGTGGTTTTTATTTGGCTGGATTTATAAGTTGGCAAAATATCACCATTCTGTGGCGTGGCCTCGTAGACGCCTCGAGCAATTGCTCGACTTAAGCAGGATGCTGCTGCAATACTTAAATCACGAAACACATTATGATCGACAACGCCTCTGGTCGTAGAAATGCCAAAAATTAAATCTCCATCAAGAGGCATATGTGATGGAACAATGGCCCGAGCAATCCCATCATGAGCCGTAACAGCTAGCCGATGACATTGTGTTTTGCTTAAAGGCGCATCCGTGGCAACAATCGCGATCGTTGTATTAGACATTTCAACATTGGAAATCATCATTGCCATTTCTTTTGGGCTTTGTTTGAAACTAAAATTAGTAGTCTCGGGGTCCGTACCCATCCCACCAAACTCGTCAAACAGCTCAAAAGGTGCTGCCCAAAAATGTTTACCACTACTGCTGGTGACGCTCCCAATAGGATTTGCTACAACTAAAGCTCCTATTGTATAGCCATTTTCCAAAATCACCGAAGCCGAACCCAATCCCCCCTTTTGCATCGCAGCCAGAGCACCTACACCGGCTCCTGCTGTTCCAAGCTCAAAATCAAGAGACACATTTTCAAGCGCTTTACGCCCCAATTCACGATATGGATTTTCGACCCAGTCCTTTTTTCCACCATTAATTAAATCAAAAATAATTGCACCAGGCACGACTGGAACCCGCATTGGGCCCACGGGAAAACCACGGCCCATTTTGCGTAAACCATCCATTACACCCGAGCAGGCATCAAGACCAAAGGCAGATCCGCCTGACAAAACTAGAGCATCTATTTGATCAACCGTTTTATCAGGCGCTAAAAGATCCGTCTCTTTTGTTCCTGGAGCTCCCCCCATGACATGTACACTCGCGGTGAATGGAGCGTTTCCAACCAAAACTGTGCTACCAGTCTTGATGAAATAATCTTGAGCGCTTCCGACACTGAGCCCGGCAACATCTGTTATTAAATTTCTTAGACCTGGTTTAAATACAACGCCCACCGTCCACCTCCACCGCAATCCCAGTTATCATGGATGCCTCATCTGAGCATAAAAAACAGGCCGCATTGCCCATGTCTTCTGGTGTTGAAAAACGACCAATTGGAATTGTTGAAAGAAATTTTGCACGTACTTCCGGAGTATCTTCGCCCATAAATGACTTCAAAAGCGGCGTCTCGCCTGCGACTGGATTGATGGCGTTTACCCGAATGCCCGACGGGGCAAGTTCAACGGCCATACCTTTCGTCGCCGTAATCATCCAACCTTTAGATGAATTATACCAAGTCAAGCGCGGCCTTGGCGAAACGCCTCCCGTGGAGGCCACATTCAAAATTACACCAGAGCTACGCACTTTGAAATGCGGGACGAATGCCTGCGCTGTCAGATAAACCGATTTAATATTAACGTTATAAACCTTCTCAAAATCGGCCATCGTCACATCCTCCAGCTCAAGAGGTAAATGTGTTACACCAGCATTATTCACCAAAATATCTAAATGTCCAAATGCATTTAAAACAGAATCTCTCATCTCTAAAACGCTGCCTGAATTGGACACGTCGCAAAGTTGAGCAATGCCTCCAATTTCAGTTGCAATCTCATGCGCAACCTCAAAATTTAGATCGGCGACCATAACTTGCGCCCCTTCGGCGGCAAATTTTCTAGCAATACCCGCACCAAATCCAGATGCTCCACCAGTCACGATTGCAGTTTTACCTTTAAGTCTCATAAAATCATCCATGCCACGCAGCTACTGTTTTCAGAGATGAAAAACCATAAAGCGCTTCAAAGCCCTTTTCACGCCCATGCCCTGACTTACCCACACCGCCGAAGGGTAATTCAACTCCACCACCGGCGCCATAATTATTAATGAATACTTGGCCAGATCTTAACATTTTGGCTAACCTCATTTGTCGCCCTCCATCTTTTGTCCAGATTGACGCCACCAAACCATAATCGGTGCTATTGGCAATTTTTACAGCTTCCGCTTCGGTCCCGAATGGAATTATGACCTGTACAGGACCAAAAATTTCATCACGCGCTAGCAAATGGTCGGGAGGGACATCTTTGAATAGAGTTGGCCGAACAAAAAATCCGTCGGCTTCAGACACGATACTGCCTTGGGCCGCAATTATTAGATCAGACCCTTTATTAATAAAATCAGACACTATCTGTTTTTGCCGCGTGGAAATGAGAGGGCCAACAGACAAATCATCCATAGCAGCACCAACATTGAGTTGAGAATAAGCCTCTGACATACGGGTGCAAACTATATCGTAAACACCTTTTTGAACGAGGATGCGGCTGGACGCAGAACAGGTTTGCCCAGCATTTTGAATTCCAGCATTTACCAAAATTGGCAACGCCCGCTCCAAATCAGCATCGTCAAAAACTAATTGAGGTGACTTGCCTCCAAGTTCAAGCGTCACAGGAATAACGTTTTTTGCTGCGGAGGCTTGGATCATCTGGCCCGTGCTAACAGAACCTGTAAAGGAAATATGTTGAATGTCCGAGTGGGAAGAAAGTGCAGCACCCGATTCCGAACCTAAGCCCGTCACCACATTCAATGCACCGGCTGGCAGCCCCGCTTCTTGCGCAATCGCAGCAAAAGCCAAAGCAGTAAGACAAGCATCCTCGGCAGGCTTTAAAACACAAGCGTTCCCCATGGCCAGAGCTGCCCCCACGGATCGGCCAACAATTTGCATTGGATAATTCCACGGAACTATATGGCCCGTCACACCGTGCGGTTCTCGAATTGTATAAACTGTGTATCCATTCAGATAAGGAATTGTTTCACCAGTGATTTTATCGGCTGCGCCACCATAAAACTCCATGTATCGCGCAAGTGCTACCGCATCTGAGCGCGCCTGAGACAAAGGTTTCCCAACATCCATTGCTTCAATTTTTGCAAGATCCTCTACATATCTGAGAACAGCGATGCCCACCTTTATAAGTATACGTCCCCTCTCGAGTGCGCCCATTGCGCCCCATTCTCCATCCAAAGAAGTTTGAGCAGCCTTGACGGCAGCGTCAATATCAGCGGCACTCCCCCGAGCTATACTGAAAATAGACCTATTTGTAGAAGGATCAATCACTTCGATTTCAGCATCGGCCGCAACCCACACTCCTCCAATAAAGTTATGGGCTCTTGGAATATTAAATGACTTCAACATTATATGTAACCTCTGGAAGTTTAGGCGCAGCGGCAATTAACTTTTGCGTGTAAGCATGCTGCGGATTGGAAAAAACTTGTTCGGTGTCACCTTGCTCGACAATTTTACCAGATTGCATAACCATCACTCGATCCGTGATCGTGCGTACAACTGAAAGATCATGACTTATAAACAGATAAGCCAATTGTCGTTTTCGGCATAAACCTGCAATCAAATCTAGAACTTGGGCGCGTATAGAAACATCAAGCGCAGATACAGCTTCGTCAAAAATGATCAGTTCAGGTTCGATAATCAAAGCACGCGCTATGGCAATACGTTGGCGTTGGCCACCCGAGAATTCATGAATGTATTTCGTCCCATCCTCCGGCGTTAATCCAACATCTTCCAAAGATTTGGAAACGGCTTTTTCTATATATTTCCCAACAATTGAATTATTCAAAACGTGGAGCGGCTCTGCAATCAATCTATCAACCCGGTGGCGAGGATTGAACGAGCTATAGGGATCCTGAAACACGACCTGCATCTTACGACGAGCTGGCAAATTAAGGGATTTTTTTGTGAAAACAGGTTGCCCATCCAGCAATATTTGGCCCTCTTGAACTTCTTCAAGTCCCAATATAGCGCGGGTTAAAGTTGATTTTCCACAACCGCTTTCACCGACTAATCCAACTCGTTCTCCATGAGATATGTGGAAGCTAACTCCAGCCAAAGCTTGAAAAGTTGGGCGTGATCCAAATACTGTGACCCGTGGTAAATTATATGTGCGGGTCACAGATTCAACAGACAAAAGAGGCGGCGCGGGAATGTACTCAGGCAAGATGACCTTATGGGTCGCGGCATTAAATAGAGATTTTGTATACGGATGGCGCATATTATGCAGAAGATCGTACGTCGCTGCCGCCTCAACGATATGTCCCTCCTGCATGACCGCAATCTTATTGGCAATTTCTGCAACAACGGCCAAATCATGCGTAATAATCAAGAGCCCCATATCAAATTCAGTCACCAAATCTTTTAAAAGCTCGAGGATGGTTGCTTGCGTGGTTACATCTAACGCAGTTGTTGGTTCATCTGCGATCAATAGCTTTGGTCTCAATGCAATTGCCATAGCGATCACAACCCGCTGACGCTGACCACCAGACAACTCATGGGGATATCGAGACGGATTAACGTTTAGACCGACACGTCGCAACATAGCTGTTGCGCGGATATTCGCATCAAGTTTTGAGGTCTTTTCATGAATTATGATCGTTTCTGCGACTTGATCTCCAATAGTCTGAACCGGGTTCAGCGCGGTCATAGGTTCTTGAAAGACCATCCCCATGGAGCACCCACGCATGCGACAGAGGTCACGCTCTGAGGTTCTTAAAATATCAGTATTCTCTAAAAAAATGTGACCATCAGTCACCGATCCGCGCGGTAAAAGAGCCATTACTGCCAACGCAGTCAGAGACTTTCCTGATCCGCTCTCACCAGTGATTGCCACAATTTCACCGGGACACACGTCAATAGAAACATCGTGAAGAATTTTTGTGTCACCTATTGAGAGCGAAAGATGTTCAATGCTCAGAAGACTCATGTTCGGTTCTTCTTAATTCGAGGGTCAAAACGATCACGAAGACCGTCTCCCATTAAATTCAATCCAAGTACCATAAGCAAAATGGCCAACCCGGGGACAAGCGCTACATGCGGCGCAATACTCACTAATGTTTGCGCATCAGCAAGCATTCGGCCCCAACTTGCAGTTGGAGGCTGAGCCCCCAGACCAATATAGGACAGAGATGCCTCAGCTAATATTCCAAGGCTAAATTGAATAGTTCCCTGAACAATCATCAAATTCATTATGTTAGGAAAAATGTGTTCAACTGAAATACGCGTCTCTGACTTTCCACATACGCGCGCAGACAAAACAAAATCACGCTCCCAAAGAGGCAGGGCCACAGCGCGCGTAAGGCGGGCAAAAACCGGAATATTGAAGATACCAATTGCAACGATAGCATTCACGGCAGACGCACCAAAAACAGCGGTGATCAAGATCGCAATTACCAATGAGGGGAACGCAAATATGAGATCGTTTCCGCGCATAATAATCTCATCAAGAAAGGACCCTCGCCTTGCCGCGGAAAACAATCCTAGAGGAACACCAATCGCCATGCCTATACCTACGGCCAGTAATGCCACAGCAATTGATGTCCGCGCACCCATCATGACCATAGATAGGACATCGCGGCCAAAATGGTCGGTACCCAGCCAATGATTTAAGTTCGGCGTTTTTAATTTATTCGAAATTTGGAGCGTTTCGATATCATACGGTACCCACAAAAAAGAAACACAAGCTAAAGCTACAAAAAACAACGTAAGAAACGCGCCTATCACCAACCCGCGGCTCATGATTTTCTACGCAATCTTGGGTCCACAATAGCATAAGTGATATCTACCGCAAAATTCACCATGATCACCGTAAACACGAGCAACATCACCACACTTTCGACGACAATCAGATCACGCGCCGAGATCGCTTGGAAAATTAACCTTCCCAGCCCAGGTAAAAAGAAAATTTGCTCGATTATAATGCCACCTGCGAGCAGAAAGGAAAATTGTAACCCAATGATCGTTAGTACCGGAATTAACGCATTTCGAACTGCGTGACGCCAAAGTGCTTGACTGCGGGTCAGTCCTTTGGCACGGGCTGTGCGGATGAAGTCTTCTAATAGAATATCAAGTAAAGATGACCGCATAATACGCGCCAAAATTGCGGCCTGAGGCAATGCCAATGAAATAGCGGGAAGCGTTAGGGATTTCAGCCCTTGCAAAGGGTTACTCCATCCTGGAAACCCACCGGCGGAAAACCATCTTAGATTTATAGCAAAGATCAACACCATGATCATGGCAAACCAAAAGTTAGGGATTGCAACGCCCATCTGGGTTGCGCCCATTATTGTAACATCACTCGCACCCCCACGACGGCTCGCGGCTACTATACCTGCCGGGAATGCTATAAGTGTAGAGAGGATTAATGCATAAATAGCGAGTGGAAGAGAAACCCAAATGCGGTCAGCGATAAGCTCAGACACTGGGGTCTTATAAGTCCATGAGTTTCCAAAATCCCCCTGAAACATGCCAATTACCCAATCGAAGTATCGTAGTGTCAGCGGCTGGTCGAGGCCCATTTCGCTGCGCAAAGCAGCCAAAGTATCTTCGCGGGCATTTATGCCCAACATAAACGACGCAGGGTCACCTGGAATCACTTGAATGACCAAAAAAATCACCAAGGACGCAACGATAAGACTAATAATCAGGGAAAAAAATCGAGCTATAGTGTAACGGATCACATTAAAATTTCCTGTAAAAAAATACTTCCAACACACAAATACGCTCTACTATCTCTTTGGCCCTACAGAAGATCGAAAAGTTATTTGCGACGATAATATCTCTATGTTTGAAGTTATATGTCATGGATATTTTAGTAATTTTCCAGTTTTCTAAATCACAATTAATTTTCGGTGGCTCTTTTAGTCGATCTAAGTAGCCTCGGCACTGATCCGCGCCGAGGCCCATACTTTTAATCTGCCCAGCTCACGACAGTCAAATCAACTGCAGCGGTCGGCTGATTAACCCAAAGGCCGCGAACCCCAGCTTTAGCAACAGTCGCCACGGCTAGTTCAAATAAATAACCATTTACATAATCTTCTGAGATTATCGTTTGCGCCTTGGCCAATAATGCTGTCCGACCGGCAGGATCAGCCGTTGCGTTAAGTTCGACCATCAGCGCTTGGAAATCAGCATTATCATACTGGAAGTAATATTCAGGATTTGCATAAATGCCTATATCCATAGGTTCGGTGTGGCTTACGATCGATAAGCCAAAATCCTTAGCTTTGAAAACTTCCTCTAACCACTGAGACCATTCCAAATTGCTGATTTCAGCATTAATACCCACTTGGCGCAATTGGCTTGCAATTATTTCCCCACCGCGACGCGCATATGACGGGGGTGGTAATTTTAGCGTCGTTGTAAAACCATTTGGAAAACCTGCCTCAGCCAAAAGAGCCTTAGCTTTGACTGGATCGAATGGCGAGTTTGCGAGCAAATCTACATAATCTGGGTTGTGTGGTGCAAAGTGCGTGCCTATCGGCGTTCCATACCCAAACATTGCGCCATCAATAATAGCCTGGCGGTCGATTGCATGGGCAACCGCTTTGCGGACTAATAGGTTATCGAACGGTGGCATTTTATTGTTGGTAGACAAGATGGTTTCACCTTCAGTATTGCCAACAAGAACCTGAAAGCGTGAATCTGCCTCAAATTGCGGTAGATTTTCTGGAGCCGGGAAACCGACAAAAACATCTACATCTTCAGCCATAACCGCGGCAAAGGCAGCTGTTGGATCTGAAATGAACCGGAAGGTCGCAGTTTCTAACGCGGCATGAGTTCCCCAATAAGCGTCATTCCGCACCAGCTCTAAACGATCGCCTTGAACCCAATCACTAAATTCAAAGGCGCCTGTACCAATTGGGTTTGACGCAATATTTTCAATACTTTCCGGTGCAACAATAACCGCGTCCCCCCAAGCCATATTGAACAAAAAGCTTCCGTTTGGTTGATCAAGTGTTACTTTCACAGTCGCGGAGTCGACAACTGTGACGTCAGTAATCCCCGCAAAAAGACCCTTTTGTGCGTTGGTGCTGTCATCAGACCGGGCGCGATCCAAACTGAATTTTACATCCTCAGCATCCATAGAAGTTCCATCATGGAACATCACGTTGCTATGCAAATTAAAGGTATAAATTGTACCGTCGTTGGAAATATCCCAGTTTTTCGCAAGTCCAGGGACCACGGCTCCATCGCCGTCAAAGCGCGTAAGGCCTTCAAACACATTTGAATATAAAACGCTGTCAATCGCTTGAGCGGCACCACCTGTTGGATCAAGATTTGGAGGCTCTAACTGAATGGCAACGGTTATATTTGTTTGCGCAGTAGATCCACCTGCTATCAGCGCAACTGCACCTACAGTTGCCAATAATAGTAATTTATGCATAAGTTTTCTCCCTTTTATAGTTATTTCTGCAGCAGAATGTCTGCAAGACAACGAGCCATAACTTGCACACTGTCCATCATATCTTCTACACCCACGTACTCATCAGGTTTATGCGCCAGCTCGAGTATACCCGGCCCATAAGCCACGCAATTTTTCAATGTTCCAATTCTGTCAATGTGCTTTTGATCGTATGTTCCCGGAGACGCCACAAACTCAGCAGGCTTGCCCATAACTATTTCAATCTGTTTTGCCACACAGACTGCGATGGGTGCTTCACGGTCGGTCATTGAAGGCAGAACACTGTTGAGTTCACGCATGTCGTACTCAAACTTAGGCCTCTCCGCTTTCAGTTCGTCCAAAAGCCTTTTAACTTCGTTTCGCACATCATCCAAGGTTTCTTCAACCAAAAATCGTCTGTCAATTACGATGCGGCAGCTGTCAGGAACGCAATGCGCTGGCAAGCCTGTAAAGTCATCGGCTTGTTCTGCTTGGCCGCCATGAATCGAATTTATATTCATGGTCGACGATCGCGCACCATCAGGTACAACCGGCATATCAGTTCGTCTTGCAGACATGGCAGGATAAAGTTTCGCTTCAAATTTATCGATTACCGCCCCCATATGCCGAACTGCACAATCTCCAAGAAATGGCATCGAGCCATGAGCAATCTCGCCGAATGTCTCGATTTCTGCCCACCAACCACCACGATGCCCCAAGCAAACACGGTCTTTGTTCAAAGGTTCCGGTATAATAACATGCTGGACTTTTTTGGGATCAAAATACCCCTTCTCTGCTAAATAGGCTACGCCACCATAGCCACCAGATTCTTCATCTCCCGTAGCGGATATCTCTATCGCACCTTGAAAGTCTGGGTTAGTATCAATGAATACCTCGACCGCAACAATCGACGCGGCCAGACCACCCTTCATGTCACAGGCGCCCCGACCATAAATTTTCCCATCGACGAGCGCGCCGCCGAATGGATCATGTGTCCAACCACTGCCAACCTCCACCACATCGATGTGGCTATTAAAATGAACACACTCGCCAGAGCCTGCGCCCTCGCGACGGGCAACCAAATTCCAGCGTGGATATTTGTCACTGTCACCTGGCGTTCCATAAGCTCTCACCATTTCAGTGCTGAACCCATGCTTTGTGAGTCTCCTTTCCAGAAATTCACAAATGTCCCTATAATTTTCGCCCGGAGGGTTAAGCGTAGGAATTCTAATTAGATCTTGTGTGAGTAAAATTAAATCATCTCGTCGAGAGGCAATTTCACTTAAAAGAGGTTGGAGCTTGGCCTGCTGGCTTACAACATTCATGAGAAAAGTATTAAGAAAAATAAATACGGTGGCAATACCGTATTTATACGGTAAAAGAATTTAACAACACAGTGAGATTATTAATGGTTAATTACACAAAATTAGCTTTTGACAATGCACCAATTGGATTGGTCATGTCTGAAAATCGGATAATAAAACGTTGTAATTTAAAGTTTGCAACGATGTTGGGGTATATTTCCGAAGATGTACAAGGACAGTCTTTCCGCATGTTTTATGGTTCAGATGAAGAGTTTGAAAAAATTCAAGATGTAGGGATTAATGCAATTAAAACAAACAGAGAATATAGTGATGAAAGACTCTTACGCCATCGTGACGGACACGACGTTTGGTGCCGTTTTCGCGCCAATTCGTTAACTCCAGATAAGCCTCTGGATCGAATTATTTTAAGCTATGCTCAGATTTCAAACACCACTCAAACAATCGCCATAAGTAAGCGGGAACGGCAAGTTTTAGGACTATTAAACCAACGGATGAGTACCAAAGAAATAGCTGAGGAATTAGAATTATCCCCCCGCACAATCGATGATGTGCGATCAAGGCTTATAAAACGCTTCAGCGTCAAGCGCTGTTCAGACCTATTAGGTAGAATAACTAAGCTCGGTTAATTTGCAATTTGGCGATACAAAGTTAGAATTTCTGCCCCCTTAGTTGAAGAATTAAACCAAGTTTATAAAAAAGAGTTTTAAATAAAAAAAACGAAAAATTCATGATTAATTATCCAGCCGAGGTGCGTAATCATAATTTCTAAAACGAGCATCACGAGCACCATTAAGTCCAAAGCCGCGATCACATTCTTCAACTTTGCCCTCTTCTCATGCTCAGCCATCTGTGGCACATAAGGCTAAGAGTAATTAAGCCGAAAATAGGCGCTGTTTGCTCATGGTGGGCAAAGTTATGAAAAAATTAACGGTATCTGTGGCCAGTATGGCTCTTTACGCTCTGCTTCTGGCCTGCCCGGCACTGGCCGAGACAAGCACTCGTGGTGCCGTAACCAAACTCCTAATTCCTCGCTTTGTGTCCCTGAAATCCAGCGAGGGTAATGTGCGCCGTGGCCCCTCCTTGACACATCGCATCGATTGGATCCTCAAGCTGCGCAATATGCCGCTGCAAGTTGTGGCAGAACATGGGCATTGGCGAAAAGTGCTAGACTTTGAGGGCGCGGGCGGCTGGATCCACTATTCACTTTTGTCCGGCGCGCGCACCGTGATGATTAAGCAAGATACAGTTGATATACTTGACCGTCCTGTCCCTGACAGTGCGATCAATGCACGGCTTGAACGTAACGTACTGGCCTGGCTCAGCGCCTGCGAGCTAGAATGGTGTGAAATCACTGCCGATGGCTATAAGGGCTGGGCCCCAAAGGCCGCCCTTTGGGGGGTCTCCGCCGAAGACCAGTTTGAATAAGTAAACCTAAAGCAGTCCACGGTTTTTCAGCAAAGCCGTAGCGTCTGGCATGCGCCCGCGGAAAGCCAAATACAGCGCCTCCGCCTCCTCACTACCACCTTTAGACAGAATATGATCGTGCAGGGCCTGTGCCCGCTCTGGATCAAACGCACCACTGGCCTGTTCAAAAGAGGCAAATGCGTCCGCATCCATAACCTCAGACCACATATAGCTGTAATAGGCGCTGGAATAGCCATCACCTGCGAAGACATGCGCAAATTGCGGCGTGGCATGCCGCATGCCAATGGCCGCTGGCATGCCAATTTCGGCCAAAATCTCCGCTTGTCGCGCCATCGGATCCGCTGGCGGCGCGCCTTCATGAAAGCTTAAATCCACTAAAGCTGAAGCCACATATTCCACGGTTTGAAACCCCATATCGAAGGTCGCCGCCCCCAGCATCCGCGACAGTAGCTCCTTAGGCATCGTCTCACCGGTTTCCGCATGTATGGCGAACTTTTGCAGTACCTCCGGCACTTCCAGCCAATGCTCATAAAGCTGACTGGGCAGCTCCACAAAGTCACGTGCAACCGAAGTGCCTGAAACTGACGAATAAGACACGTCGCTCAGCATTTGGTGCAAAGCATGGCCAAATTCATGAAACAAGGTGCGCGCATCGTCAAATGATAACAGTGCCGGAGCACCCCCCACAGGTTTGGCAAAGTTACAGACATTGATGACAATCGGAGCCTTTGGACTTGGCCGTTTGCGTTGGCTTTGTATCGCCGAGCACCAAGCGCCTGAGCGTTTGCCACCATGAGCAAAATAATCACCAATGAACAATGCCAAGTGCGTCCCATTTCGGGTGACTTCCCAAGCCCGCGCATCGGGATGGTGCAATGGCACAAAAACCTCAGCAAAGGACAGGCCAAACAAGCGCTGCGCGCAATCGAAGGCGGCCGCGATCATCTGATCCAGTTGGAGATAGGATTTCAGCTGCGCCTCATCCAGGTCATACTCCGCCTGCCGCCGCTTTTCAGCATAGTAACGCCAATCCCAAGCTTGAAGCGGGTCGTTCACACCATCTGCGGTCATCATCTGGGCGAAAACCTCCGCATCCGCATCGGCTTGGGCCTTAGCAGGCGCCCAAACCTGCATCAACAAATCGCGCACCCGATCTGGCGTTTTGGCCATTTCAGTTTCCAGTTTAAACTCTGCAAAACTGTCATAGCCCAGCAATTGGACCCGCTCTTGCCGCAAGGACAAGGTTTCCCGCACCACGCCAAGATTATCAGTCTGTCCTCCGTTGGCCCCACGCGCAGCCCAAGCTTTATAAGCTACTTCACGCAAATCTCGGCGATCTGAGAATTGCAAAAAGGGCACAATCAACGAGCGTGACAGAGTCACAACTGGCCCGTCAACGCCTTTTTCCAACCCTGCCGCCCGAGCAGCTGCGATGGCAAAATCGGGTAGCCCTGATAGATCGGTCTTAGCCAAGGGCAAAAACCATTCTCGCTCATCGGCCAATAGATTTTGCATAAAATTAGTACCCAGAATGGCTAAGCGCGATTTGATCTGCGTCATGCGATCCGCATCCGCTCCGATTAATTGCGCCCCAGCCCGCACAAAACTGCGGCGCGTCAGCATCAACACACGCTCTTGTTCCGCGGTTAACTCAAGCACATCACGTTGCGACCAGAGGGTTTCAATACGTTGAAAGAGCTTTTGATTTGACGACACGGCGGAGGAGTATGCCGAAATTTTGGGGGCAAATTCGCGTTGCAACGCTTCGCGTTCAGCGGTGCTGTTGGAACCCGCGACCGTATAAAATACCGAAGCGACCTGGTCCAACAATGTCTCGGCCACTTCCTGCGCTTCTATGGTGTTTTTGAAGGTCGGCGCATCTGGGTTAGCGGCGATCTTAGAGATTCCAGCCAGGGCCATATCGAGTGCCTGATCCATGGCTGGCGCAAATTCCGCATCAAAAATCTTGTCAAAGGGCGCAAGGCCAAAGGGAGTCGTCCAAGTGTCTAGCAAAATCATGTCAAAGCTTTCAGTCATCAAAGAGGGTGGCAAATCGGGCAATCAGCCCGTTGTTTGGTTTTGATCACCCGAGTTTCGGCATCCAGCACATTGTGCATCGCCATACGGCCCAGTAAAGGCGTGCCAGCCCCCAAGACATACTTGAGAGCCTCCGCCGCCATTAGGCTGCCAATGACGCCCGGAAGGGCTGCAAATACCCCCACCTGCGCGCAGCTCGGTGCAAATTCGGGCGCAGGCGCTGTTGGAAAAACACATTGGTAACACGGGCCAGAACGAGATGGATCAAACAGCGAGACCTGCCCTTCCCATTGACTCAACGCGCCGCAGACAAGAGGTTTTTTCTGCGCTACGCAGGCTTGATTGACTAAATAGCGCGTTTCAAAATTATCAGTGCCATCGAGCACGATATCGAAATCCGCAATTAAGTTCTCGGCGATGTCGGCCGTCAGCCTCTGTTGATAGGTTTTCACGGTGACATAGGGGTTTAAATCACGCAGCGCTTGAGTGGCAGAATCAACCTTTGGCCGTCCGATGTCTGCGTCTCGGTGAATGACTTGGCGCTGCAAATTTGTGGCATCCACCGTATCATCATCAACAATGCCGATCGTGCCTACACCGGCGGCGGCCAGATATTGCAAGGCCGGCGCACCAAGGCCGCCTGCCCCAATCACCAAGACACCAGATTGCCGCAGGCGCATTTGGCCGGAGCCACCGATCTCAGGCATGACAATATGGCGCGCATACCGCTCCAGCTCAGTATCAGACATACTCGCGTCTAAGATCACCGTTTCTGGCTGCACCTTGACGCGCAGCTTGCGCAGCCCTTTCCGGTACATCCAGATGACCGCCAAGAAGGCGGCCAAGAGTGCCCAAACCTGCCAAGAACCGCCAGTATTAATCCGCAGAGGATGGGCGATTGGCAAAATTAGATGTGCCAAAATCACGCCGAAAAACACTGCAGCAATCATGCCCCAGCGCTGTTTAATCGGCGTACCCATCGCCCAGCCGATGCCCCAAAGCACCACACAAATTGCTCCAACTAAAATCATTATTTGTGCCCTGTTGAGCCAAAGCCACCGTGGCCTCGATCCGTTTCATCCAATTGTGTAACCGACAGAAAGGCGGCTTGAACCACAGGCGCCACCACCATTTGCGCAATCCGGTCGCCATGGCAGACCGTGAAGGCCTCCGCCCCAGTATTCAGCAAAATGACGCCTAGCAGGCCGCGATAATCGCTGTCGATAGTGCCCGGCGCATTGGCTAGTGTAATGCCATGTTTCAAAGCAAGCCCGGATCTTGGGCGAATTTGCACTTCAAATCCAACCGGAATTGCCAAGCGTAATCCGGTGGCGATCAAAGCACGCGCGCCAGGTTGCACAACCACATCGGCCTGATCCGACAAATTGGCTCGAAGATCCGCACCTGCCGCGCCGGGGGTTTCATAGGCAGGCAAACCCAAGCTTTGATCTGCCCCGGCATCCCACATCATCTGCACCTGAGGCATCATGACAACGCGCCTGCAATCCGTAAGGCCAACATTCGAGCCACTTCAGTTTTGGGCATATTGCTCCAACCTTCTGGGCCATTTGCATCAATCACCGTCACAGTATTATTTGCCCCCCCCATGATGCCCGTTGCAGGTGTCACATCATTGGCCACAATCCAGTCGCAGCCTTTGCGCAGACGCTTGGCCGTTGCATTTGCAATCACGTCATTGGTTTCAGCTGCGAACCCAATCACAAGTTTAGGCCGGTGCTCATGGCTTGACACAGTTGCAAGAATATCAGGATTCTCCACAAAATTCAAAACAGGAAGCGCCCCGGAGGTTTGTTTCTTAATCTTCTGATCCTGCGCGCCCTCCACTCGCCAATCGGCAACAGCCGCAGCGAACACAGCCGCGTCGACCGGCAAAATAGCCTGCACAGCCGCCAGCATCTCCTGCGCGGTTTGGACCCTGTGCACGTCAACGCCCGTTGGCACATCAAAATCTGCCGGGCCAGTGACAAAACTCACCCGCGCGCCCAAATCCCGTAGAGCTTCAGCCAAGGCTATTCCCTGCGCCCCAGATGAGCGATTGGCGATATAGCGTACGGGGTCAATTGGTTCATGTGTGGGTCCAGAAGTGACCAGCACATGGCGGCCCGACAGGGGGCCTTTTTCAAAATGCCGTGTCACGGCTTGCAAAATCTCAGGGACTTCCGCCATGCGGCCAAAACCAAATTCTCCGCAGGCCATTTCGCCCTCATTTGGACCAATCATGTGCACATCATCAGCCTGCAATGTCGTCAGATTACGTTGTGTCGCGGCATGATCCCACATACGGACATTCATTGACGGCGCAATCATCACCGGGGTATCCGTGGCAAGCAACAGCGTAGAGGCCAAATCATCCGCCAAGCCCTGCGCCATTTTCGCCATGATATGGGCCGTGGCAGGAGCGACGAGGATCAAATCTGCCGAGCGCGACAGTTCAATATGCCCCATCTCGGCCTCATCGGTCAGATCGAATAGGTCTATATAAACTTTAGATCCTGCAAGGGCCGCAATTGACAAAGGCGTCACAAATTGGGCGCCAGAGCGTGTCAGAACAGGTATCACTCTCGCACCCGCTTTGGTGAGCTTGCGGATCAAGTCAGGGATTTTTACGGCTGCAATCCCACCAGAGATGATCAAGAGTATGTTTTTTCCATTCATGCGCAACAGTTACGCAGCCAGGCCCTACTCTGCAAGGGCCAGCACCGCCAATGCATCACTGAAAAAATACACTGGCCTCTGGCGCTTGATCTTCCAAACTCATCCGCATCTTCTTAAAAGCCGCGGCTTCCACCTGTCTGATCCGCTCTTTGGACAGGTCCAATTCTGTGCCCAAGCTCTCCAAAGTGCGTGGAACTTCAATTAACTTTCGCTCGCGCACAATGTAACGCTCGCGATCATTTAACACGCTCATCGCCTGCGCCAACCAGGTCCGTAGCGCCGCTTGATCATGATCAAACTCCACGATTTCAGCCGCCTGCGCGCTGTCATCCTCCAGCGCATCAATCCATTCGCGGCCTTCATCTTCGGTCGATTGCGTCGCATTAAGCGAGAAGTCAGAGCCCGAAAGACGTCCATCCATCATTTCAACATCGTGCAAAGGCACGCCCAAATCCTGCGCGATTAATTGCTGAAGTTGGTGGCGGTCCAGTGTTTGACCCGCATTATTCGCGTCGCGCTCAATCCGCGCTTGGATGCGCCGCATATTGAAGAATAGAGATTTTTGCGGGCTGGTAGAGCCTGTACGGACCATAGACCAATTTCGCATCACATATTCTTGCACTGACGCTTTGATCCACCACACCGCGTAGGTCGAAAACCGCACTCCTCGGTCAGGATCAAATTTTTCAGCGGCTTTCATCAGGCCTAAGCCCGCCTCTTGGATCAAATCTCCCATCGGCGCGCCGTAGCGTTTAAACTTCGCCGCTTGGGATATGGCCAAGCGCATATAGGCATTGATCAGCCGGTGCAGGCTTTCCTCACAGCGATCATCACGCCAAGCATAAGCCAGCTTCAACTCCGTTTCAGCATCTAGCATTTCGGCTTTCATTGCTGTGCGCGGTAGAAAATTCTCGGTGCGTCCGTCTAAGGGCATTTCAAGGCCTCCCAGTCAGTGTGAGATGAAAAACTTGTTACCTAAACAATACGCGGGTAAATGCTGATTGGATCACTTTGGAGAAAACTATGCCAGCACATCATGATATCGCACCATTGCGCTTTGTTTTGGGCAGCGCAAACTCTGGAAAATCTCTGTTTGCCGAGAGCTTGGTGCTGCACGCAGAGAGGCCCCGCCGCTATATTGCAACGGCTCAGGCTTGGGATGACGAGATGAGGGCCAAAATCACAGCACATCAGGCTCAACGCGGACCAGATTGGACCACTGTAGAAGCGCCGCTTGATCTGACCACGGCGCTTGCCACGGCACAGCAAGATGAAATTGTACTTTTGGATTGTGTCACCCTGTGGTTGAGCAATCTCATGATGGCAGAGCATGAGATCCCACAAGCCTCACACGCCCTCTGCAAAGCCCTCGCAGAGGCTCGCTGTCCGGTGGTCGTGGTCAGCAATGAAGTGGGGCAAGGCATTACCCCCGACAATGCCATGGCGCGGGCCTTCGTCACTTATCAGGGCCGATTAAACCAAGCCTTAGCCAAAGTGGCACAAGAGGTGTATTTCGTCACAGCAGGTCTGCCACAGCAACTCAAAGGTGGCCTATGACCGATTGGTTCTGGATCAGACACGGGCCAACCCATGAGAAAAATTTTGTAGGCTGGCGCGATGTACCTGCGGATCTGTCAGATCACGCTCTTATTGACCGCGTGGCGAACTTCCTGCCGCCCAACGCGGTTGTGGTGTCTTCAGATTTGAACCGTTCTGTCACAACCGCCGATGTTTTGACCCAAGGCCGCGCGAGATTGGGCCATGAGCCGGATCTGCGCGAGTTCAACTTCGGAGATTGGGACGGGCGGCATTGGGCGGATGTGGCCGAAACAGATCCTCAACTCAGCCGTGATTATTGGGGAAAGCCCGGCGATGTGGTCGCCCCCAATGGCGAGAGCTGGAACATGGCCGCGGCCCGTGCCCGTCCTGTGGTGGATCGTCTAGGTGCACAGCACAGCAGCATCATCGCAGTGGCTCATTTCGGGATCATCCTCACCCAAGTCCAACGCGCATTGGGCGCCAACGCCTATAACTGCCTTGCCCATAAGATTGACAACTACAGCATCACCCACCTGCGTGAAGACAACGGACACTGGCAGGTCAAATGCATCAACCATTTACCCTAACAGCCAGTTTCCGGCTACCAAGCGCGCAGTATTCAGCTCAGCCGCGCACAGCACGGAACGCCGCAGCCGCAGCCCAACCCGCAAAGATTGCGATTGCCAACGACAACAGGCCATACACAACAGGGCGTTCATGGGCGAGATTGTACAACCAGCGCTCCATACCCACTTTGCGCACGTCAATTGACGCTTGATACTCCGATACAACATCCCCGTCATTCATAAGAAAAATGCGCGCCGTATAGGCGCCCTCAACCAAGTTAGACGGCAGGGATACTGATGTGGAAAATAGGGTTTGATCTTGCAAGATTACCGCACCCGACAAGGTCTGATACAGGCCGTCATTTTCGCGCACCCGCACTAAAGCTTCGGTGAACTCTTCGGGGTTTTCGACAGCCACCGGAACGCTCACAGCGCGGATGAGTTGGCGTACCGAGATTTGATGCCAAAGGTCCGAGGCCTTGCTAACCACCTCGTCAAAAGGCCTAGTCGTGGCCACGGCATAAAAGCTCGGTGCCAGATCCACCTCAAGCGCATCCACATTCACCCAGATGCCCAAGCGCTTTTCTTTGCGGCGGACGGTGACCGGGCTGCGCGGGCTGGCGATGGTGACCACAACATCAAGATCACCCTCAGAGCTTGCTTCACTTTGGTGCTTCACGGCTCCAAATATCAAGATTTCAGAGCCATCAAAGAACGCAGTGATGCCGATTTCTTGTTTGGAGAGGCCCAGCACAATATCTTGCGAAACAGCAGGTCCGACCAAAGATATCATCGCAGTTAGAACATAAGCATAAAACAGGCGCATCAGTGGCCACCCGCCGTACCGAGGCTGAACAATTCCGATGGCTGTACGATCAGATCAAACGCTAGTTTGGCGCAAACCAGAAGGACCATCAACGCCAGCAAAATCCGCAGTTGCTCGGCCTTGAGTTTTGCCCCGATTATTGTGCCAAACTGCGCGCCAATGACACCGCCCACCAACAAGAGCACAGCCAGCACCATATCAACAGTGTAATTGGTTGTGGCGTGCAGCATGGTTGTAAAAGCGGTCACAAAAATAATTTGAAACAGTGATGTACCCACAACAACTTTTGTCGGCATACCCAGCAGATAAATCATAGCAGGAACCATCACAAAACCACCACCAACCCCCATAATAGCGGCCAATATGCCCACCACAATACCGACCAAAACGGGCGGGATGGCTGATATATACAGACCCGACACCCGGAAACGCATTTTCAAAGGCAGGGCGTGAATCCAGGTGCGTTTCTTGCGAAACTTTGAAGCTGAAATTCGTTTGGACTTGCGCAGGGCGCGTAGGCTTTCAATAAACATCAAGCCGCCAACAACGCCTAGAAAGATCACATAGCAAAGCTTCACCAGCAGATCGACCTGCCCCAGGCTCTTGAGGTAGTTGAACACAAGCACGCCAACAGCTGCGCCAATCAAACCACCGATCAACAGCACGCCACCCATTTTGAAATCGACATTGCGCCGTTTCACATGGGCCAAAACACCAGAAAATGATGAGGCAACAATCTGGTTCGCTTCTGTCGCAACAGCCACAGCCGGCGGGATACCTATAAAGAACAACAGCGGAGTCATCAAAAACCCACCACCTACGCCAAACATGCCAGAGAGCACACCGACCAATCCGCCCAAGCCCAACAAGACAAACGCATTTACCGAGACTTCAGCAATGGGGAGATAGATGTTCATGGCGCCGCATAGCCCCATAGCCACATTCCAGCAAGGGCTTGATAAAAATTACGACTGTTTATCGACCACAAAGTTCATTTGGCCTTATCTCTAATCTCGTTTTGGCCCTATTTTTCTTTCATGTAAGGCACGCCGCCTGATCGCGGTGGGATCGCTTTGCCCACAAACCCGGCCAAGACCACCACCGTTAAGATGTAAGGCAAAGATTGGATGAACACGACTGGGATCTTGATTTGAGTCCCTAAGCCAGCGCTCCAGGCGCTGTTGACGATCAAGGCAGAAACAAACACGATGCCAAGCCCAAGCCCACCCAATACGACTTTGTCGAGCAGAGACTTGCGCCACACATAGGCCAAAAGCCCCAACGCCAGTAAAAGCAAAACGCTGCTTATGGCCCAAGCCGGTAATAAGATATTTTGAAAGCGATTATCGACAGCGAAGAAAAAGCCAAACAACAAGCAAGCACCCAACGCATACCAAGGGCGCCACTTGGCAAAAATAAGAGCTGCGAGAGCTATAAAACCGCGCCCCGCAGACATGTCTTTGGTGAAATTAGCTTGTAAGGCCGTGGCAAGATATGCGCCTGCAATGCCACATAGTATACCGCAGATAATAACAGCCGCATAGCGCATCCCGATAACAGAAATCCCAGCTGTATCAACTGCAGCAGGGTTTTCACCTACTGCGCGCAACCGAAGCCCAAAGCGCGTTTTATAAAGTACAAACCATGATATTGGAACCGTAAGCAAAGCAAAATAAACTAACAGAGAATGGCCTGAAAGCAATTCAGAATATAGCTGCATCAACGGCCCAGCGTCAGCCATCTCCTTAGATGGAACAGCACCTGGAAAATTTATTGGTTCAAATCGCCCACCAGATTGCAGCGGTGGCGTTCTTCCACCTTGGCCAAACCAGGCCTGAGCTATTACCACGGTGAGGCCTGCAGCCAAAAAGTTTATTGCCACGCCGGAAATGATCTGATCGCCGCGAAGGGTGATCGAAGCCAATCCGTGAATTGCCGACAACATAACTGAAGCTCCAATACCTGCCAAAAGCCCCACCCAAACCGATCCAGTTATATATGCGATCGCAGCCGACACGAAAGCAGCAGCCAGTATTTTGCCCTCAAGACCAATATCAAAAATTCCGGCGCGTTCCGAAAATAATCCTGCCAAACATGCTAATAACAGAGGCGTCGCCAAGCGTAGAGAGCTATCAAGGACTTGAACAAGAGTAAGGAAGTCCATGTTTTCAACCCCTCCATGCCATTAGAAATAGCCGTTCAAGTGGCGCACGAACCATCATAGTAAGGGCACCGGTAAATAGTATCACCAGCGCTTGAATAACAATAATGAGCTCACGCGGTATTTTAGTCCAGAGAGCTAACTCTGCCCCACCTTGATAGAGAAAGCCAAACAGCAGTGCGGCTAATAACACCCCAAGTGGGTGGCTTCGCCCCATTAGTGCTACTGCAATCCCAATAAACCCAGCACCTTCGGTGAAGTTTAGAATGAGGCGTTCACTCTCTCCTTGAGTCGTGTTGATTGCCATTAACCCACAAAGCGCGCCAGAAATCATCATGGTAATCATAATTATTTTGACAGAACCTATACCAGCGTAGCGTGCAGCTGGTCCAGATTTACCCAAAGCACGAATTTCATAACCCAAAGAAGACCGCCAAATTAAGTACCAAACGGCGACGCAGGCCAACAGGGCAATAAAAAAACTCACATTTGCCGGTGCTGACCGGAACATCTTTTCAAAACCAACGAGTTGAGCCATATCTTCAAACGTTGGCAGGTGGGTGCTAGCCGGAAAATTTGCAGTAGCCGGATCCATACTACCTTTAGGCTTCAGAGCACCAACAAGAAAAAAGTTTAAAACACCAGCTGCAATAAAATTAAACATGATGGTAGTAATTACTATGTGACTACCCCTTTTGGCCTGAAGATATGCAGGTAGGCCAGCCCAGATCATGCCAAATACCGCTGCACCTACAGATGCTCCAACAATAGCTAGACTCCAATGTGGCCAAGGAATGAACAGGCAGACAAGCGATACTCCCAACCCACCCATCATTGCTTGACCCTCACCCCCAATATTAAATAGTGAGGCATGAAAAGCGACTGAAACTGCAAGACCAGTGAAAATAAAATTTGTAGTATAGTAGAGCATGTAGCCCCAACCAGCGGATCGCAACAAAGTACCTTGAACCATCAGACTGAGTGCTTCACTTGGACTTTCGCCAATTGCTAAGATCAGCAAGGCAGACAAAAACGCCGCCAACAGTAAAGAAAAGAGGGGGACTAAAACAACATCAGCCCATTTTGGCATCACATCCATTAAAATAATCCACACATTTTGTTAAAAAAACGAGTTAAGTTCATATTCTAGCCTCACTGATGACACCTGCCATTAAAAGGCCCAACTCTTTTTCATTTGTTTTTGAGGGATCGCGTTCACCCATAATTTGTCCATCAAACATTACCGCAACCCTATCCGATAACGATAAGATCTCATCCAGTTCAACTGAAACAAGCAAAATAGCTTTGCCTCTATCGCGCAAACCAACGATTTGTTTGTGGATAAATTCAATCGCACCAATATCAACACCACGAGTAGGCTGCCCAACCAAAAGTAAATCTGGGTTGCGCTCTATCTCTCTTGCCAACACAATTTTTTGCTGATTACCGCCTGAGAAGTTTTTAGCTGTCAAATTTGGATTTGGGGGCCTTACGTCAAAACGCGCCATCTTAGCTGCAGTTTCTTCACGAACCGCAGCATTATCCATCAAAAACCGGTTTAATTGGTGAGCAGGGTCTCGGTGATAGCCAAAAATTGCATTTTCCCAAGCCATGAAATCCATAATCAGGCCCTCACGCTGACGATCTTCTGGAACATGAGCAATTCCTCTCGCGCGTCGCGATTGGCCATCACTAGAGGAGCCCGTCAAATCAATCTCGGAACCATTAACACGAATGGAGCCCGTGGCAGGTTGGTAACCACCCAAAACCTGTAGCAACTCTGATTGGCCGTTTCCGGCAACACCAGCAATCCCTAAGATTTCGCCAGCGCGCACATTGAGGCTTATGTCTTTCAGCCTAAGCACCCCAGCTTCATCAACCACGTTTAATCCGGAAACTTCCAGCACCTGATGCTTGGGTTGAGCCGCAGTTTTATCTACGCGCAGCAAAACTTTCCGGCCAACCATCAGTTCAGCTAAATGCTCAGGGCTAGTTTCACTAGTTTTTACAGTTGCAGTCATCTCACCACGGCGCATCACACTCACTGTGTCTGTGATCTCCATAATTTCACGTAATTTATGCGTGATCAAAATAATCGTTTTACCTTCTTCACGAAGTCGACCCAGAATTCGGAACAGCTGGTCAGCTTCAGCAGGTGTTAGAACTCCAGTGGGTTCATCTAGGATCAAAATGTTAGCTTTTCGGTATAGTGCCTTAAGTATTTCAACACGTTGCTGCATACCCACGCCAATTTCTTCAATCACGGCATCAGGGTCAACATTCAGCTCATACTCTGCAGCCAGCTCAGCCAGCTCAGTCCGCGCCTTGCGCAGCGAGGGCGCGAGGAACGCCCCACTTTCCGCACCCAGAACAATATTCTCAAGCACGGTGAAATTTTCAACCAGTTTAAAGTGTTGGAACACCATGCCAATGCCGGCAGAGATCGCCGCTTGGCTGTCAGGGATGGACGTCTTTTTACCTGAGATAAAAATCTCACCAGCATCAGCTTTGTAGAAACCATAAAGGATCGACATCAAAGTTGATTTACCCGCACCGTTCTCGCCAATGATACCGTGAATAGTGCCCGGCATAACACGGATCGAGATGTCTTTATTGGCCTGCACCGGCCCAAAGGCTTTGGATATGCCTTTTAATTCAATCGCTGGATTGGTCATCAAAGTCCCTTTATCGACAAAGGCCACGCCAAATATTGGCGCGGCCCCGTAATTTTGGCCTGTTCAGCCAGTCTTTAGAAGGACACTGCTGGGCAAGTTTCGTCAGATGTATAGTCGTGTACTGACAAAGTACCTGCAGTCATTGCAGCTGCGGCTGCATCCACAGCGGCCTGCATGTCTGCACTAATCAATGCTGCGTTATGCTCGTCCAATGCGTAGCCTACGCCACCGTTGGCAACACCCATTTGGAAATTCCCTGTTTCCAAATTATTACCTTGTGTGAAGGCGTCATAAACCGCATTATCAACGCGCTTCATCATAGAGGTCAAAACCTTGCCAGAGTGCAGATAGTTTTGGTTGCTGTCGACACCTATCGACAAGATGCCCTCATCAGCTGCGGTTTGCAGAACACCAACGCCAGTGCCACCAGCCGCCGCAAACACTACGTCAGCTCCTTGGCTGATCTGTGCTTTGGTCAACTCGGAACCTTTTACCGGGTCATTCCAAGCGGCAGGCGTAGTCCCTGTCATGTTGGCAATCACAGTCGCGCCTGAATTTACAGCCAAAACACCCTGAGCAAAGCCACAGCCAAAGCGGCGGATCAACGGAATGTCCATGCCGCCCACAAAGCCAACGGTTCCGGTTTTGGACGCTTGAGCGGCCAACATGCCCACAAGGTAAGATCCCTCATGCTCGTTAAAGCCGATGCCGCGTACGTTCGGCATGCTCAACCAGTTTACGTCGATCACAGCGAATTTTGTGTCTGGATAGTCTGGAGCCACTTTGCCCAGAGCATCTGCAAAAGCGAAACCAGCCATCACTATTGGATTATTTCCGGCTTCAGCGAAGCGACGCAGGGCCTGCTCACGCTGAGCTTCACTTTGAAGTTCGATTTCACGAAATGAACCACCAGTTTCATCGGCCCAACGTTGCGCGCCTGCGAAAGCGGCTTCGTTGAAGGATTTGTCAAATTTTCCGCCAAGGTCAAAGATGATGGCAGGATCGGCAAGGGCCGCAGTGGCTGTTAACGCCATAGCAGCAACGCTACCGAGAATAGATTTCATAAAGCTCATTAGAGTCTCCCATTAATAGCTAAAGCCCAGCAGATAGAATCCCCTAGGCGACATGCAAACAGATCTTTTGATCATGACCAGATTAGCGCGTTCTGCCAAGGGAGGGTCAAGAGAAAATTGCTAAATCCTTAATTATTCAATCTAAACACAGGGATTTTTGATTAAATATAGATAATTAAATAATTTAAATAAGATACTTACGAAAAATAAGCGCGTCACAAGGAGCTGTGTTCTTTCGCTTGTAATAGTTTTTACGCTGCCCCACTTCCTCGAATTCCAAGCCTTGATAGACTGAAATCGCGGCTGTATTGTCGGAGGCAACCTCTAAAAAGCTCCAAACAGAGCCGTGACTTGTGGCCTCATCAAGCAATTGCGCAATTATCTGCCGCGCCAGCCCCTGTCTTTGATGAGATGGAGCGCAAGCCACAGTGAGAATTTCCACCTCATCCACCACCAAGCGGCCCAGAGCAAAGCAATGTGAGGAACAGGTCAGAAATACACCAGGCTGCGCAATCAAATCTTTAAATTCAAGGGCGCTCCAAGGGCGTTCTTTTGTAAAAGCTTGCTGATGCAGCTGAGCAAGCTCAGCAGCGGAGAGCCTATGCTTAGGCAGCAACGGGACGAACTTCAACCACTTCTGGAATATAATGGCGCAGGAGGTTTTCAATACCCATTTTCAACGTAAGTGTTGATGACGGGCAACCCGCACATGCGCCCTTCATATGCAGGTATACGATGCCGCGATCAAAGCCATGAAAAGTGATATCACCACCATCTTGCGCCACAGCCGGGCGGACGCGGGTGTCCAGGAGCTCTTTAATTTGCACAACGATAGGCTCGTCGGCCTCATCATAATCACCCTGAGCAAGTGCTGCCGATTGTCCGTCGGACAACACAGGCGCACCAGATTGGAAATGCTCCATGATCGCGCCCAACAACGCCGGTTTAATATGATCCCAGTCAACAGCATCAGTTTTAGTGACAGTCACAAAATCAGAACCCAAGAACACACCTGAGGTGCCTTCCACTTCAAAAAGCCGCTGCGCCAAAGGGCTGGCAGAGGCGCCATCAGACGACGGAAAATCAGCCGTGCCCATATCCATCACAGATTGGCCAGGCAAAAATTTCAAAGTCGCAGGGTTCGGTGTACTCTCGGTTTGAATAAACATAGCAGCTGCCTCCGGTTAACGTCCTACAAATATGTGATGCAGGTCGCAGAATGTCAAGTTTTTAGAATAATTCTAACTTAAGAAAGATCGCAAGCCGTCTTTAGCTGATCGCTTCCAATTGTTCTTTGCTCAAACTGCCTGGAACAATCACGATGGGAACGTCTAAGCTTCCAGATGATTTTGATAATTGCGTCACCAATGGGCCCGGCCCCTTCCGGTCAGTTGCTGCCCCTAGCACAAGGATATCAACTTCAGAGTCGTCGCGAATTTGCGATAGAATTTCGGCTACGACTTCGCCTTCGCGGATAACAAGTTCAGGATCAACATTGTGCTTTTCGCGCATCCATTTGGCAAAGACCTCAAAATGCGCATTAATCCGATCACGCGCCTCTTCGCGCATAATTGCTCCAACACCAATCCAGTGATTGAATTCCTCAGGAGGGATGACCGCCAATATTTCGACCCGCGCGCCGGTATTTTCGGCCCGCATGGCGGCAAAGCGCATTGCGTTCAAACATTCTGTCGAACTGTCCAGTACAACCATAAATTTACGCATCAAAGGCCTCCGTTCGAGCAGCATCATGCCTGCAGCTTAAGGTGCCCGCAACGTTAAACTTACATGATGCGCCATATTAAACCTGTAGTTCACGACAAGACAAGCCTAGCGCAGCATCCCAACTATATCGTAAGTTTTTTGCAGAATTGGCGCCGCTAAAGCCCGTCCCCGCTCTGCCCCACGGGCCAAGATACGGTCAATCTCCGCTGGATCTTGCATCAACCGGGACATTTCACTGGAAATCGGCGCAAGCTTGGCCACGGCCAAATCTGCAAGCTTGGGCTTAAAAGCCCCAAACTGCTGGCCAGAAAATTCACCAATCACCGCTTGTACGGTCATTTCGTTCAATGAGGCATAGATATTGACCAAATTTCGGGCCTCGGGACGACCGTCTAAGCCCTCTATACTGTCAGGCAAAGGATCCATATCCGTCTTGGCCTTCTTAATCTTTTTGACCAAAGTCTCGGCGTCATCAGTCATATTCAAGCGGCTCATGTCGCTCGGATCAGACTTCGACATTTTCTTAGTGCCATCCCGCAGGCTCATCACCCGCGTGGCGGCACCCTCAATAACTGGCTCTGGGATCGGAAAAAAATCCACGCCAAAATCATTGTTAAATTTCACCGCAATATCGCGGGTCAGCTCAAGATGCTGCTTTTGATCTTCGCCCACAGGCACATGGGTCGCGTGATAGATCAAAATATCAGCAGCCATGAGCGCGGGGTAGCCAAACAAGCCAAGCGAGGCATTCTCGCTATTTTTGCCTGCCTTATCCTTCCACTGGGTCATCCGTTTCATCCAGCCCATGCGGGCCACGCAGTTGAAAATCCAACCCAATTGGGCATGCTCAGGCACTTGGCTTTGATTGAACAAAATAGATTTCTCAGGATCGATGCCCGCAGCAATAAAGCCCGCACAAAGCTCACGAGTATTGCGGCGCAAATCTTCAGGGTTCTGCCAAACTGTGATCGCATGCAGATCCACCATGCAATAGACAGTTTCAAAACCACCATCTGCTTGCATATCCACAAAACGTTTTATCGCACCAAGATAATTTCCCAGTGTTAATCCGCCCGATGGCTGGATGCCTGAAAAGACGCGCGGAGTAAAAGTTTGGGTCATAGCAGCCTCAGCTCTGGAATTCATTCCCTGCATCGCATACTCAGCAAGGCTGAAGCCGTCAAGGAAACAAGCCATGTCCGACTCTCCTACCCACGCCGTAAACCCCCTGCCGCCAACGGTGATTGTGCTGTTTTTGATCATTGTCATCGGGGAGGCCTATATCGCCGGGGCTGAAGCGCGCCTCTGGGGCAGCTTTGATGCGCGCATTGCTTTGATGCGCCAATTTGCCTTTATGCCTGAAGGGTTTGGCCGCGCCATGTCGGCGGGCTTGTGGATTTCCGAGCTGTTTTGGCGGATGCTGACCTACCCCTTTGTGCATGGGTCTTTGATGCAGGGCGTTTTTGCCAGCGTGTTTATCTTAGCCATGGGAAAATTCGTAGGCGAGGTTTTGGGGAATATTGCTGTCGTGGCGATTTTCTTTGCATCCGCCATTTTTGCAGCTTTAGGATTTGCAATGTTCACCAGCTCCGGCTTTCCACTGTTCGGCGGCTTTCCTGCGGCTTATGGCCTTATAGGCGCGTTCACCTTTGTCTTGTTCAGCCGCTCTGAGGGCCTCTTGAGCCAACAGTTGATGGCATTTCGTTTGCTGGGTATTTTGATGTTGATCAATATCGGCTTCTCTCTGCTCCAAGATGGCCCCCCAATTTGGGTCGCCGAGCTTTGCGGTGCCGTGACAGGGTTCATCTCAGCCGCGATCATTCATCCCGGTGGTGTTCGTGTCATCGTCAATAAATTCCGGCAGCCGTAACTTTAGCTGCGCATCATGCGGCGTAGCTCACCTAAGGTGAAAGCGCCGGTGATACGGCCAGCGAACCCATAGCTGACCGCCCCCACAGCCAATACGCCAATCAACGCTAAAACCCGCGTTCCGGGGACCACAAGCAGCGGCGCCATGACTTGGGCTGCGGCCCAAATGGCCACCCCCATCATCAGGCTGGCCAGAACAATTCGCCAAGATTTATGCCGCAATTGTGCGTCCAGGCGAGCGGCATCACCGAACTTGCGGCTGCCCCACCACAGACAGGCCAACATGGCCCAACCCGCAAACGTGGCCCCATAAGCTGAGGCGGTGAAACCCACAAAGGGGCTCAACCCAACGGCAACAGCCGCGTTCACACTCAAAGCCACCAGAGCAAAATAGAAGGGTGACTTCGTGTCTTCACGCGCGAAAAACAGCGGCTGATAGAGTTTTTGCAACACAAAAGCTGGCAAGCCCAAGCCGTAAATTGCCGTGGCTAATGCGGTGGCTGCGGTGTCATTTGCGCCAAATGCACCACGTTCAAACAAAACCGACACCAAGGCCGTTGGAATCACCAGAAGCGCCACAGCACTTGGGATTGTCAGCAATAAAGAGAACTCAGCAGCGCGATTAAATGCCTCCCTACCACCTTCTGCATCTCCCAGACGCAAGCGCCGCGACAGATCCGGCAAGAGCACAATCCCAATAGCAATGCCCACCACGCCAAGCGGCAACTGATATAAACGATCCGCGTAATAGAGCCACGCATTGGCGCCATCGAAATAACTCGCAATCTGGCGACCCACCACCAAATTCACCTGCACCACACCACCGGCCAAAGCCGCAGGCGCTGCGATCATCGCAAGCCGACTCAGTTCAGGCGTCATCCGTGGCAACCGGGGTATCAGAGTAAATCCAGCCCGATGTGCTGCAAACCAAACAAATGCAAATTGCGCAACACCAGCCACCGGCACGCACCACGCGAGGGTCAAACCGACGTTCCAACCCGCCCAATCAGCCACAAACAGCGCTGCTATAAAACAGATATTGAGCAAGACCGGCGCCGCCGCCGCCGCAACAAACCGACCCGCAGAGTTTAAGACCCCAGAGGCCAATGCCGCCAGCGAGATGAAAATGATATAAGGAAAAGCTATTCGGCCAAAAAAGACCGTCAAATCGAATCTTTCATCGCCCACAAATCCACTGGCCATAATCCACACCAAATATGGCATGGCCAGCATCGCAGTGGCGTTCAACACAATCAGCACCAAAGCCAGCATCGAAATCGCATCGCTCGCGAAAACGAGTGGTCTATCACCAGACGCCAGCTTTTTCGAAAACATCGGCACAAAGGCCATGTTAAAGGCGCCCTCCGCAAAAAATCTGCGAAACAGATTGGGCAGCGAAAAGGCCAAAACAAACGCCTCGGCCACTGGGGTCGCGCCCAAAGCTCCAGCAATAAAGACGTCGCGCACAAAGCCCAATACCCGCGATACGAGGGTCCAAAATCCAACCGTGAAAAACCCTCGCATCATGCTCATGACAAAGCCTTAAGCGCGCCCTGCGTCAGCGCATCCCGTAGTTTTTGCTCCAGCATGTCTCGTTTTGCTTTCGAATGAAACTTCAGACCGAACATGTCTTTTACATAGAAGGTATCCACCACCTGTTCGCCGTAAGTGGCAATCACCGCGCTGAAAATATTTACGTTAGCCGAGGCCAAAGTGCGGGTGAGATCATAAAGCAACCCCAAACGGTCACGAGTGTCCACCTCGATGATGGTAAAAATTTCTGAACCTTCATTATCGAAACTGATCGATGTGGGAACTTTGAAGGCCCGTTCACGCTTTTTGATTTTATCGCGAGATTGAATCTCTGCGCGCGCCACAACAGTGCCTTGTAAGGTTTCATTGATCATCTTCTCCAGACGGCCCAACCGGGTGTCCTCATAGGGATGGCCTTCACCATCTTGCACCCAAAACACTGCCGTGGCGTAACCGTCTTTGCTGGTAAAGGTGCGTGCATCAACAACATTGGCGCCGCTAAGCACCAAGGCACCACAAAAGCGGCTAAAAACGCCGGGATGATCGGCCATTGCAAAACAAATTCTGGTGGCATCGCGATCTTCATCAGGCTGTAAATCCATGCGGATTTCGTCTTCAGGAATATCCAGCAGCAAGCGAGCAAATATTTGGTGCGCCGTCACATGCAGCCCTTGCCAATAGGGCGGATAGTGCCTGTTTGTTTCGTGGCGTAACGCCAATTTCGACCAATCCGCCAAAGAATCTCGTAGATTTTTCTTGGCCTCTGCACCTCGATTTTCGCGGTTAAGATCCTCTAGGCCCGTTTCCAGTGCCTTCTTGGTTTGGCGATACAAAGCACGGATCAAAACTGCTTTCCAATTATTCCAAACACCGGGGCCTACGCCAGAGATATCGCAGACCGTCAGGACGGTCAGTAAATCTAGCCGCTTTACCGATTGCACAGCTTTGGCAAAATCACGCACGGTGCGTGGATCAGCAATATCGCGTTTCTGTGCCATATCCGACATCAGCAAATGATGCCGCACCAACCACTCTACGGTTTCCACTTCACGTGGTTTTAGGCCCAAACGGGGCGCTACTTCTCGCGCGATTTTGGCACCCAACACCGAGTGATCCTCAGGACGCCCCTTGCCAATATCATGCAACAGCAGGGAGACATACAACACCTTACGATTCAACCCTTCGGTCAAAATTCCGCTGGCCACAGGCAACTCTTCAATCAACTCACCGCGTTCAATGGCGGCCAAATGGCTGATGGTTTGGATGGTGTGCTCGTCCACCGTATAGGAGTGATACATATTAAATTGCATCATCGCCACAATTGGTTCAAATTCTGGAATGAAGGCCGCTAAAACGCCCAATTCATTCATCCGCCGCAACCCGCGCTCGGGATTGCCATGCCTAAGTAACAAATCTGTGAAAATCTGGATGGCCTCGTCCGACTTACGCATGGGCACATCAATCAAATGCAGATTGGCCGAGACCAACCGCATGGCATTGGGATGAATCAGCAACCCTGTACGCAGGCCTTCTTCAAAGACCCTTAACAGGTTCATTTTATCTTCCAAAAATACATCTGGGTCGGAAATCGCCAAGCGATTTTGCACGATGCAATAGCCCGGACGCAACTTAGGTTTGCGCTTCAGGAACCGTGCCAAAACCGGCTCTTTTTTCACTTGCGCCGCTTCCATTGCCGTCAGAAAAATACGCGTTAATTCGCCCACTTTGGTGGCGTGGCGGAAATAAGCCTGCATGAAATGCTCCACCGCACGGCGCCCGCCTCGGTCAGTATAGCCCATGCGTTCGGCAACTTCGACCTGCAGGTCAAATGTCAGCTGGTCCATGCCCCGATTGGAGATCAAATGCAGATGACAGCGCACCGCCCAAAGAAATTCCTGAGCAGCCACAAAGGTGGCAAATTCATCGGCCGTAAAAACCCCAGCCTCAACTAATTGCTCGGCGTGAAATATCCCGTTGATATATTTCTCAATCCAAAACAGCGATTGTAGGTCCCGCAGCCCGCCTTTGCCCTCTTTCACATTCGGCTCAACCACATAGCGCTGACCACCTTGCTTGAGATGGCGCGCTTCGCGCTCAGCCAGTTTTGCTTCGGTAAACTCTCCGGCGGTACCTTTGAATAGTTTTTCGCGCAATTGCTCTTGCAGCTGATCAAACACCTCCACATCGCCCAGCAAAAACCGCATTTCGACCAAGGATGTACGGATGGTGTAATCTTCGCGCGCAAGGCGCAAGCAATCCCTAATTGTGCGGCTGGCGTGGCCAACCTTGAGGCGTAAATCCCAAAGCACATAAAGCAGGCTTTCGATGACGCTTTCGGCCCATGCCGTCATTTTATAGGGTACGGAAAATAGCAAATCGACGTCGGAAAAAGGCGCCATGCCACCCCGACCATATCCACCAACCGCGATCAAAGCCAAACGTTCGGAGGTGGTCGCCACTTGAATCGGATGCAAATACTGGACCACCGCATCATAGGCTGCGGCCACAACACAATCGGTGAGATAACAATAGCTAGCTGTTGTGGCATGGGCTTTGAACGGCGCCTTTTCAAAGGCCTCTGCTATCTCAGCCATGCCAAACTTGCGTGCATCGCGCAGAAGTCCAACCAAGGTCGCCCGAACTTCTGCAGAATCAGAAACCCCCGTTAGCCCGGCATTAATCTGTGCGGCGACCGCGTCACGATCAAATACCTTTTGAGCCTCACAAATGAGTTCATCAGGCTCTGTAAGATTCGATCTTTTCAACCTAAAAGCCAAAGTTTGAAAAGGTGCGTGGGGCCTCGTCAAGCACAACCACTTGATTGCCCTCTATGGTCGCAACTGCAAGCCCGCGCTCGATGGTTCCATTGTTGCGCAGTCTAAAAATGCCCGCAGCCCCTTGAAATCCCCCCGTTAAGGTAAGACCTTTGCTGTTCAAAGCATCTCGGTTGCCGGTGGCCACAGAGGCCCCTACAGCGGCGACACCATCATAGGCGATTGCGGCAAGCGGATGAGGGGCGTTGCCATAAACGGATTGAAAGCGATCACGGAACTGCTCGGCTCGGGTTGGGCTCGGCATAGCAAACCACCCTCCTTGAATTCCGGGAAGATGAAAAGCTGAGGGCAAAACGTTCCATTGCGACAGGCCTACATATTGCACCAGCTCAGGGTCAATCCCAGCCTCCGGCAGCAGCTGCGCGATCAAGGGCAGACCACCGTCATAATCGGCAGTTAAGAATACAACATCAGCCTCAATCAACTCATTGCGCTCCGCAATCCGGCGCATCGCCTCGACAAGATCTTGTTGCGTAAATTCGTAATTTTCAATGCCTGCAGCAACAGAGTCTTGATCGCTCAAAGCTTGTTCAATTGCATCACTACCCGCTTGTCCTGAAACATTATTGGCATGCACAATCAACGCCTGGCTTTTACCTTGCCCTTGAGCGTAGGCCACCAAACGATCAGCGGTATTTTGGTAGGTATGGCCCAACACGTAAACGTTGCCCCCAGCAATATCGACATTGTTGGACAGTGATAAAACACTAACGCCGCTATTGGCCACCGCAAGGCCAGCCGCATTGGCCGCTCCAGCGAACAAAGGTCCCACGATTACTTGCGCGCCCTCTTCAACAGCCAAAACCGCCATTTCGGCGGCTTGAGTCTCAAGCCCAGCGGTATCGTAAATACGTATTTCCATCCTCACACTGCCCGCGAGGTCATCCATGGCCATTCTTGCTGCCTGCTTCGCAGAGATCGCCAATTCGCGCACCCGCGGATCCGCTGCATTGGTTGGCAAAAGCACAGCAACCTGAACTTTTTTCGAGCCATCGATGCTCAAACCACCCACCGAGAGGCCGCCCATAGGAGGCGCCACACAGGCGGAGAGGAACAACGCACCACAGAGCGTCAAGACAGCCCCCGGCAGATGCCGCATCAGAGAAATTCTAGAAACCATGGTCAAATAGCCCCTTCAGAGGTTAATAGTCGCTTGTTACATGCATTTTATTGCAATCCACAAAGGGGTCCAGTGGTGAATCATAAATTGATCAAGTTGGATCCAGGGTTATACCTTGTAGCAACACCTTTAGGCTCCGCACGCGATATTACCCTGCGTGCGCTGGATATTTTGGCCTCCGCCGATGTATTGGCCGCCGAAGACACCCGGACTGCGCGTAAGTTAATGGATATCCATGGGGTGCCTTTGGGAGGACGACGAATCATCGCCTACCATGATCACAGTAATGCTGGTGACCGCCAAAGACTGCTAAACCATATCGCAGAGGGCAAATCTGTGGCCTATGTTTCCGAGGCGGGCACCCCCTTGATCGCCGATCCAGGCTACCAATTGGTCCGAGATGCACGCCAAGCAGATATGACCGTGCTGACAGCGCCGGGCCCTGCGGCCTGTATTGCCGCGCTCACAGTTGCAGGTCTGCCCACCGATCAGTTCCATTTCGCAGGATTTCTACCTCCACAGCAGACAGCGCGGCAAAAGGCCTTGGTCGAGCTGATGCCCCTGCGCGCAACATTGGTGTTGTACGAATCTCCGAAGCGGCTAAATGCACTTTTAGCGGATATCGAATCTCTGGGCGGCAGCGCGCGTCATGTTGCGGTTTGTCGCGAATTGACCAAGAAATTTGAAGACGTCCAAATCGGCCCAGTCAGCACTGTTCGCGCATTTTACAATGAGAAGCCCGCCAAGGGGGAACTGGTCGTTTTGATAGGCGCCGGGGAAGATGCCAAAGTGGATGAAATTGATCTCGAGGCCGCACTTCTTCACGCAATGTTAAACCTTAGGGTGAAGGATGCAGCCGACACCGTGGCCGGGGCCTACGGGTTGCCGCGGCGCGAAATTTATCAAATGGCGCTTCGGCTCAAAGGAGAGCAAAAGGCAGATTAAGCGAATGCAGAAAAAGGCATTTAAAGGAAAAAAAATTACTTGGCGGGTCTCACGGCCGAGCACTCGATTATTGCCGATTACACGGCCCGCTCCCATAAAATATTGGCCCATCGTTGGGGCGGCCTGATCGGTAAAATAGATCTCATCTTCGAAGATAGCGACACATTGATTTTCACTGAAGTCAAAAAAGCCAATCCACACAAAAGCCTTGCAGGCACTGAGCCAAAAAAAGCAACTGCGAATTTATCAAACTACATCTGAATTTTTGGTCAAAACCAATCGCCCCTCTTGCCTCCAAAATGTGCTTTGATATGTCCCGCGTGGACATCCATGGTGAGATTAAAGTGTTGGAAAATGCATTGATGCACTAGCCATGCCTCTTGCCAGCCTGCCGCCCCGGTGCCATCTAGGTGTGAACAAGCCCGAGGTTATCGCATGTCAAAGAAAATCGCCTTTCAAATGGACCCAATGGAAGCCGTCAATATAGATGGTGACAGCACATTTCATTTGGCTTTAGAGGCGCAAAGCCGCGGGCATGAGATCTATTATCACACCCCAGACAAGCTCGCGTTTGAAAATGGCAAAGTTACGGCCAAGGGGCAAAAAATGTTCTTACGTCGCGAAGTTGACAACCATGTTGACTTGGGCGAAATGGAGCATTTGGACCTTCACGCTTTTGATGTCGTCTGGTTGCGTCAAGACCCGCCCTTTGACATGGGCTATATCACCACAACCCACCTGCTCGACTTCTTGAAACCTGATACATTGGTGGTAAACGATCCATTTTGGGTGCGCAATTATCCTGAAAAACTCTTGATGCTCCAATTTCCTGAGCTGATCCCGCCAACCACCATTGCTCGGGATTTGGACACTTTGAAAGCCTTCCGCGCCATTCACGGTGATGTGATCGTCAAGCCGCTCTACGGAAACGGTGGCGCCGGTGTGTTCCAGCTCACTACTGAAGACCGCAATATCGCCTCGCTGCATGAATTGTTTATGGGCATCAACACCGAGCCATTGATCATCCAAAAATTTCTGCCAGATGTCAGCAACGGCGACAAACGGGTCATCTTGGTCGATGGTGAGGCTGTGGGAGCGATCAATCGCGTACCGGCGGCTGGAGAAACCCGCTCGAATATGCATGTGGGTGGCCGCCCTGAAAAAGTCGGCCTCACCGCACGCGATCTTGAAATTTGCGCAGCCATTGGCCCCATTTTGCACGAAAAGGGTCAGGTTTTCGTAGGTATCGATGTGATCGGCGATTATTTGACTGAGATCAACGTCACCTCCCCCACTGGCCTGCAAGAATTACAGCGCTTTGATGGCACAAATGTGGCGAGTTTAATTTGGGACGCTATTGAGGCGAAACTATAGCCAAGAGACTTCAAAAAGCTCCATCTTTCTGATCTTCCACCGGTTCCATGGTTAGGTCAAAATTAGGCACTTCAACAGTGAGGTCATCCACTACCAAAGGACCGCTTGGCCGGGCTAGACGGTTGCGCACCACCCAAATCAAACGGTTTTCCGCCCGGGTGATAGCCACATAGGCCAAGCGCTTCCACAGCTGGGTGCCCGCTTCTGTCCGGTTCATCTTGGCCGCCACATAAATATCAGGCGCAAAAACTTGCACCGTGTCCCATTGTGATCCCTGCGCCTTATGGATTGTCACCGCCGCCCCATGCAAAAACGTGGCGCCCATGCGGGCTGCAAAAGGGATGAAGGGCTCTTCCTCGTTCGGCATCTCAATTTTTACAATACTTGCGGCACTGAGCTGCGGTTGCTCTGCTCCGATCACATGCAGACGTGAAAATCCCAGCTTGCGGCCCGGTCCAAGGTACACCACTTGCGCCCCCTTGATCAGTCCGCGCGCCTCAAGGTCTAATCGTTTCTTACGATGTTTTGCTGGCAGTTCAATGCCATCACAGATCAGCGGCTCACCTAGCAGCAACTCTTCTAGCGGCGCATCAAACGCCCCGCGAAACGCCTGAATGAGCTTGATACGGGTCACATTTCGCCAAACCAAAACAGGCGAACGGGCCATAAGATCTGACTCAACCCTTTGGCCGATGACCACACGGTCATCTCGGCGCGCCGCAGCTTGCACCATGGCTTCAAAATCTGAAAACTGCAGGGCTGAATCGCCCAAAGCATGAGCCAAATCAAGAATTGGGTTGTCTTGGGTTTGCCGGTGTACTCGGCTGAGAACCAAACGGCGCCCCTCTGGCAATGCGTCGAACACCATTGCGCCAGATTGGTTCACCGGAGCCAACTGCGCCGGATCACCAAACAGAATCAACGTCGGAAAAATTTCCTGTAGATCTTCGAGCTGCTTTGCGTCCAGCATCGAGCTTTCATCAACAAAGCCGACATCCAGCGGATCTTCGCGACGTTTCCACCCGGTGATGAAATCCGACCCGCGCAACCCGGCGGCTGCCAATGCCCCTGGGATGGAGGCGTTGGAGGCATAAAAATTATGGGCCCGATCCAAGGAGATATCCGTCACCCCCTCGACCTCAGGCCGCGAACCATTGCCGCCCAGCCATTCCGCAATCTTTTCATATTCTGGATCATACATTGGAGTGTAAAGAATACGGTGGATCGTGGTGGCTGGCACGCCGCGGTTGCGCAAAACGCTGGCCGCTTTGTTGGTGGGGGCCAAAATCGCCAAGGTACGCCGATCCTTGCGCGCGCGCGGCTCATAGTCTCCAGAGACGATATTCATGCCTGCGTCTTGCAACGCATGATATAACTGCGCCAAAAGCAGAGTTTTGCCAGACCCAGCTTTACCAATCACCGCCGCGATGCTTGCTTTGCCTTCACGGAGGGGCGTCAGAATGCCATTGGCCAGATCCACGCCAGCCGAGCGCAGAATATCGCTGATAGTATCATAGGCCTGCGCCTGATCATCTGAATAAGAAACTTGCTTCGCTGACATTCCCTTGTGTAGACAATGGCGCAGGGTGGGGCCAGTGCAATTCCCCGTCTCAGGCGGCACAGGGCAATTTTATTTGCCCTGTGCCTCTCTGGCTAGCGCGCGGCGAATAGGGTTTCTGATATCGTGCGCAAACCGCGACAAGGCGCTTGGACCAATACAGACATATTGCCTGGCAGATGCTCATTACGGCGCATCTTCATGTGAGCGGCGGGTAGATCATTCCAATCAAACACCTCTGATAGGCATGGATTTAACTTATCTTCACACATCAAGCGATTGGCCGCAGCCGCCTGTTTGAGATTGGCGAAATGTGAGCCCTGCAAACGCTTTTGGTGCATCCACATATATCGGACATCCAAGGTGAGGTTATAACCCGTGGTGCCGGCGCAAATCACGACCATGCCGCCTTTTTTGCAAACAAACGTCGAGATGGGAAAGGTGCTTTCGCCCGGGTGCTCAAATACCAAATCTGGATTATTGCCTTTGCCGGTGATCTCCCAGATGGCCGCACCAAATTTGCGGGCTTCTTTGAACCAAGCGGCATATTCTGACGTATTTACAGTGGGCATTTGCCCCCAGCAATCGAAGTCGCGTCGGTTGATCACGCCTTTGGCACCAAGCCCCATGACAAAATCGCGTTTGCTCTCATCACTGATCACACCAATGGCATTGGCTCCAACCACATTGGCCAATTGCACGGCATAAGACCCAAGCCCGCCAGAAGCGCCCCAGATCAGAATATTCTGTCCCGGCTTCAATTCATGCGGCACGTGGCCGAACAACATACGGTAGGCAGTGGCAAGAGTTAACGTGTAGCATGCACTTTCTTCCCAAGTTTGATGCTGTGGTCGTGGCATCAACTGTTGGCTTTGCACGCGGGTAAACTGGCTGAACGAGCCGTCTGGTGTTTCATAGCCCCAGATGCGCTGCGAGGTGGAGTACATAGGATCTCCGCCGTTACATTCCTCATCGTCGCCATCATCTTGATTGCAATGCACCACAACCTCATCACCAATCTTCCAGCGGGTGACTTTGACCCCCACGGCCCACACGATACCCGACGCATCGGAACCAGCAACGTGATAGGGCTGCTTATGGCTATCAAAGGGGCTGATCGGCACGCCTAAGGCGGCCCAAACGCCGTTGTAATTGATACCAGCGGCCATAACCAAAACCAACACATCATAGTTGTCGAGCTCTGGTACATCCAACACCTCTTGCAACATCGCCGTGTCAGGTTCGCCGTGACGCTCTTTGCGGATGGCCCATCCGTACATCTGTTTCGGCACATGCCCCAAAGGAGGCATTTCGCCCATTTCATAAAGATCTTTTTTCACCGCGACATAGGCGGTCAGAGGTGAGTTTGAATCCAATGGCATGGAAGGCTCCTTACATTATTACTGCAATACAGAATCAATCTGCGCCCCTATTGGATAAAATTCATCAAGTAATAATACAATCAATAATTACAAAATTTTGTAATTTTATTACTTAAAAGATTTATAGCGTTAAATGTTCCAAACTAACGGCATAGTAGGGCACAATCTCATTTCCCTTGCCGGTGATGGCATATCCCTCAGCGCTAAGCACAATCAATTTCCGCTGCACAAGGTCCCGAATCACCACCTCAGCGGCATAAACAACATCGCGAGATAAGCCCACTGATAGACCAAACCCACGCCCATTCCCCAACTACATAAGAAAGCACAGACCGCTGCGACGCCAAATAGGTCACCAAGACATAATCCATGTTTGAGCCGTGGTTCATGACAAAAACAACGATAGCTTCAGGATCGATATTCACCAGTGCTTTGTCAAAATGCACAAGTCGCACCCGGTATACAACTTGGCTCAAAATCCTGGCGAGATTTCCGGCTAGGGTAAAATAAACTCAGGCGCTAAAAGAGGGCACTATATCGCGGTCATATTTTATTGCCTCTTGAAAGGCCACGTTTTCAGGGATGCCTTCTTGATGCGCGTGATTATTCATTACCCGCATCACGAGTGGATAATACATCAATTCACGTAATATATCAATCTGTTTTGCCAGTTTTAACGGCTCAATCGGGTGATCTAAACACGCGCTCACCTAAGCTAGACTGGCTCCATCCAGCGCCGGGAAAACCAGCGCACAGAGGGGGTCAAAGCCCGCTCCAAAGCTGCTATCGCTGCAAACACCACTGCGATCACCACAAACCAAATCGGAAGCTCTATTGTTCCAAACATCCAGGCAATTTGCCTCAAACGCTGGAAAACCACTCGATATAAAAAATGCCGCATCGCAGCGAATTGACAGAGTCCTATTATTCCGTCATTAGATTAACATTCGCAATAATATTACGCATTCAAAAAGAGGCCCTGCCATGACCCAAGAGCAAAAAGATCGTCCCTGGTTGTTTAGAACCTATGCAGGTCACTCCACTGCTGCGGCCTCCAACGCCTTGTACCGCTCGAATCTATCCAAGGGCCAAACCGGCTTGTCCGTGGCCTTCGATCTGCCAACCCAAACGGGCTATGACAGCGATCACATCTTAGCTCGCGGTGAAGTCGGCAAGGTCGGCGTTCCAATTTGCCACTTGGGCGACATGTGCACGCTGTTTGCTGATATCCCAATGGATCAGATGAACACCTCTATGACCATCAACGCCACAGCGCCCTGGTTGTTGTCGCTGTATATCGCGGCAGCCGAGGAGCAGGGGGCAGACACCACTGCCCTGCAAGGCACCGTGCAAAACGATATCATCAAGGAATATTTGAGCCGGGGTACCTATATTTGCCCGCCAAAACCATCCCTGCGGATGATCACAGATATTGCAGCCTACACCCGTGAATATCTGCCAAAATGGAATCCGATGAACGTCTGTTCCTATCATTTACAAGAGGCAGGCGCCACGCCCGAACAAGAGCTCGCTTTCGCCTTAGCCACGGCCACCGCTGTATTGGATGATTTACAGGGCAAAGTTCCTGCAGAACATTTTGGTGAAATGGTGGGGCGCATCAGCTTTTTTGTGAACGCAGGCATCCGGTTTGTGACAGAAATGTGTAAAATGCGTGCGTTTGTAGATCTCTGGGACGAAATTTGCCGTGATCGCTATGGGGTCACAGATCCTAAAATGCGACGGTTTCGATATGGTGTGCAGGTAAATTCCCTGGGCCTCACTGAGCAGCAGCCGGAAAATAACGTTTATCGCATCCTGATTGAGATGCTGGCCGTGACGCTCTCGAAAAAGGCCCGCGCCCGCGCGGTACAATTGCCCGCTTGGAACGAGGCCCTAGGCTTGCCCCGCCCATGGGATCAACAATGGTCGCTGCGCATGCAGCAAATCATGGCATATGAGACCGACCTTTTAGAATATGACGATCTGTTTGATGAAAATCCAGCGATTGAGCGGAAAGTCGCAGCTCTCAAAGAGGGCGCGATGGCGGAACTGACTCTGATCGACAGCATGGGCGGCGCCGTTGAGGCCATCGAATATATGAAATCGCGTTTGGTTGAATCGAATGCCACGCGCATTGGCAAAATTGAAACTGGTGAGATGACAGTCGTCGGCGTGAACGCCTTTCAGACCGGAGAATCAAGCCCGCTCACCGCAGGGGAAGATGCCATCATGAGTATTGATCCCGCCACAGAGGCTGATCAAATTTCGCGCCTGGAGACATGGCGCGCAACCCGTGACCCTAAGGCCACCCAACTGGCCTTGGATACGCTGCGCAAAGCCGCAATTGAGGGCAGCAATATCATGCCCTCGTCCATTGCCGCGGCCAAAGCCGGTGTAACAACTGGAGAATGGGGCGATGTGGTGCGCCAAGCCTTTGGGCAATACCGCGGCCCCACCGGCGTCAGTGTCAATCTGTCCAACCGAACCGAGGGGTTGGACGAAATTCGCGAGCAAGTGGCGGCCGTGAGTGAAAAATTGGGTTGCAAGCTCAAGTTCTTGATGGGCAAACCCGGACTTGATGGCCATTCAAATGGCGCCGAACAAATCGCCGCCCGTGCACGCGACTGTGGAATGGAGATCTCCTACGTGGGCATTCGACTCACACCAGACGAGATCGTAGCCGCCGCGCAAGAGGGTCAGGCCCATGTGATTGGCCTGTCAATTTTGTCAGGCTCGCATATCTCTTTGATGCAAGATTTGATGGACAGGTTCGGCGAAGCGGATCTTGGCCATATCCCAGTTGTGGTGGGAGGTATTATCCCCGAAGACGACGCCGACCGCTTGCGCGCCATGGGCATTTCACGAGTTTACACCCCAAAAGATTTTGAGCTGAACCGTATCATGTTTGATATTGTAGCTCTCGCCGATCCCGACCAAAAGGCAGGCCCAATAGCGGCTCAGTAGTCCCTCATCAGTAAAAACTCTGCGGATCAATATCAATTGACAGCCTCAATGAGTTGGGCAGTTTAAACAAAGCCGTCCACTCGTTCAGGGCGGCCTGAATGGGCGATGATTTACTGGCCTTCACCAAAATTCGCACCCGGTGTCGCCCGCGTATGCGCGCGATGGGCGCAGGCGCAGGACCAAACACCTGCGCCCCTATTTTTGTCAACGGCAAGCAATTGCGCGCCATGGCTTGGCCAACATCGAAGGCCTCTTGGGCATTTGGAGACGACAGGACAATGCCTACAAGTCGACCATAGGGCGGCACGCCTGCCGCCTCACGTTCACGGGCTTCTGTTTGCCAAAACGCCTCTTCATCGCCGCCCAAAATAGCTCGAATGACGGGATGTTCCGGCTGATGGGTTTGCAGCACCGCGACGCCCGGCTTATTGGCGCGCCCAGCCCGACCCGCCACTTGGCGCATCAATTGAAACGTCCGCTCCGCTGCGCGCAGATCGGAGCCTTGCAGGCCCAGATCCGCATCAATCACACCCACAAGCGTCAGCAGCGGGAAATTATGGCCCTTGGCAACCAGCTGGGTGCCAATGATCACATCCACCTCGCCTGCGGCCAAAGCTGCAATTTGCGACTTAAGCGCCCGAGCTGACCCGAACAAATCAGACGACAAAACTGCGACTTTGGCATCCGGGAACAAAGTCGTGGCCTCTTCGGCCAATCGTTCCACACCCGGCCCCACCACCGCCAGTCGGTCTTCAGCCTCACAACTGGGGCAGATCTTCGGCACGGGCTTGGTCTCGCCACATTGGTGACACACCAAACGCTTGAGAAACCGGTGCTCCACCATCCGCGCATCACAATTGTCACAGCCAACTTGATTGCCACAGGCCCGGCATAGCGTAATGGGTGCATAGCCGCGCCGGTTGATGAACAGTAAAGATTGCTCGCCCGCTTTGATCCGACTTTCCACCATTTTTTGCAGGCTGGGTGAGATCCATCGGTCCCCCGGCAGCGTTTCTTGGCGCATATCGATCGCCTGCATATTTGGCATCACAGCAGCTCCAAAACGGCTTTTGAGATCGATTTTTTTATACTTGCCCGCCTCGACATTAGCCCAGCTTTCCAAACTTGGCGTGGCACTGGCCAGCACCACCTGACCGCCCACCAAAGAGGCACGCAGCACGGCCATATCTCGGGCATTATACAATACACCGTCTTCTTGCTTATAGCTGGTGTCATGTTCCTCATCGACCACGATCAGCCCCAAGTCTTGAAACGGCAAGAACAAGGCTGAGCGCGCGCCCACCACCATCTGCGCATGACCTTGGCCCACCATTTTCCAAGTACGCCTGCGCTCAGTCATGGTCACACCGGAGTGCCATTCCGCAGGCTGCTCACCAAAGCGGGCCTCCACACGGGTCAGAAATTCAGCTGTCAGCGCAATTTCAGGCAGCAAGACCAAGGCCTGACGTCCCTGCCTCAGACAGGCCGCCACCGCTTCAAGGTAGACTTCAGTCTTGCCGGAGCCGGTCACACCTTTCAACAGGGTGGTATTGTAACCCTCCCCATTGCCCTGCAAATATGTCACGGCGGCCGCTTGATCCTCTGACAAGGCCTTGCAGGGCAAAGAGGGATCCAAGGGCGGGAATGGCATATCTTGCGGTGTGGCGTGTTCCGCTACCGCTCCCAGTTTCACTAAGCCCTTCACCACTGACGTGGTAACACCCGCAACCTCAGCCAACTCTTTGAGGGTGAAGCTCAGGCCTTTAAACTCTTCTAATACCGCTAGAACTCTTTGGCGGGTGTCGGTGATGCGGGTGATTTCAGCCTCGCCCATTCGGTAGACATGCCGCATGGATGGCGGATCACCCAAGCCCGGTGCGCGCGTGGCCAATCTTAGCATTTTGGACATCGGCGTGAGCGTATACTCAGACACGCGGCGCAAAAACTCCTGCATGCTTTGTTGCATCGGGGCCACATCAAACACCCGGATAACGGATCGGGTTTTAGCATAATCGAAATCCCCAACCCCCTTGCCCCAGACAACACCTAAGACTTTGCGCGGCCCTAAGGGCACTTCCACAAAGGCTCCCTGCCAGCATCCGCCTTCGGGTGCTTTATAATCTAATGCCCGATCAAGCGGTTGGCTGGTTAAAACAACAACCAAATCGCCTTGATGAAAGAATTGGGGCTCAGACACATCATTTCCTTAGCAGCGGGGCTTTTAGAACCTATAGAACTCAGCTAAAGCTTCCATCGACGAAGGCCAACCTATCAAGGACATAAGCCATGAAATTTTTTGTTGATACTGCTGAAATAGACGCAATCGCCGAATTGAACGATTTGGGCATGGTTGATGGGGTGACAACCAACCCATCTTTGATCATGAAATCCGGTCGTGATATCATCGAAGTGACCAAAGAAATCTGTGACTTGGTCTCAGGTCCGGTGAGCGCCGAAGTTGTGGCTACAAAAGCTGAAGACATGATCGCTGAGGGTCGCAAGCTTGCGGACATCGCCTCTAACATCACAGTCAAGCTTCCTCTGACGTGGGACGGCTTAAAAGCCTGTAAGATCTTGTCTGGTGAAGGAAAAATGGTCAATGTGACACTGTGCTTCAGCGCAAACCAAGCTCTTTTGGCCGCCAAAGCCGGCGCCACATTCATCAGCCCCTTCATCGGTCGCCTTGACGATGTGAACATCGACGGCATGGACTTGATCGCTGACATTCGCCAAATCTACGACAACTTTGGCTTTGACACGCAGATTTTGGCCGCCTCCATTCGGACAGTAAACCATGTCACACAGGCCGCTTTGATCGGTGCCGATGTGATCACTGCACCGCCAAATGTGATCAAATCTTTGGCCAACCATCCTTTAACCGATAAAGGTCTTGAGCAATTTATGTCGGATTGGGCAAAAACAGGGCAGAAAATTCTCTAGTCCTGTGATAAGGTTGTCTCTTAATAGATGGGCCAACCACCACATAAGTGAATGAGGCAGCCATGGATCCGCAAACTGCGGCGCAAGAAGAAGAAATCTTGCGCGATATAATCATAAAAAATCCTAGGATCGTCTTGGATGATTCCGCAGTTATGCGGTCCTTAGTCTCGGCACATGATCAGCTGCGCGGCGAGAATATTGTGGATCTGCGCAGTGTGGCGATGAAAAGACTCGAAACTCGACTTGATCGCCTCGAGGCCACACATAGATCCGTCATCGCCGCAGCCTATGACAATTTGTCCGGAACCCAGCAAATTAACATCGCCATCCTAAAATTCATGGAGCCCGTCGACTTTGGTGCATTCCTTGGGGTTACCGTAAAAGACATTCCAGAGATCCTTCGTATTGATTTTGCCTGTTTAATTTTAGAAACCAAACTGCAAGAGCCTGATCCAACGCTAACGGATCTCAGTTCAGTTTTGATCCCAGCACCGACTGGCTTTGTCGATCAATATGTTGCACCAGCTACTGGACAAGACGACCTTAAAGTCACGCTGCGATCGGTGTCATCACCAAGTGCATTTGTCTATGCAACCGCATCGGGCACCATTGCGTCAGAAGCCTGCCTTCGACTGGACTTTGGCGCAGGCACCCTGCCCGGCCTGTTGGTGTTGGGCTCTCAAGATCCAAATCAATTTTCCCCTGCGCAGGGCACCGATCTTTTGACCTTCTTCGGCACGGTTTACGAGCGCGCCGTGCGCAGATGGCTTTCTTAGAGGCAGGTTGCATGGCGTCCTCTCCACCAATTGATCTAATATCTCCAGCCGCGCGCGACGCGATGCAGCATTGGTTAAGCCACGAGCGGGCTTTGAAGTCTGCAGCAGAAAACACCCTCAAAGCCTATGCCTCTGACGTGGCAGGCTTCATGACCTTTATGGCGCACCACCGGGGCGAACCCCAAGGCCTTGCTGCTCTGGCAGGACTTCACACCCGCGATATGCGCGCATGGATGGCTCATGAACGCGGTCGTGGCGTGGGCAGCCGCAGCTTGGCGCGGTCTTTGTCTGCAGTAAAAACGTTCTTTCGCTGGCTGGCAGAGCGCCATGACCTTGAACCTACCGCCGTATTGCTGGCGCGTGCCCCAAAGTTTGAGCGCAAACTGCCGCGCCCACTGGCGGTAACAGCCGCCTATGACATGATTGATGCCGTAAGCACGCAAGCCCAAGAGGATTGGGTGGCGGCGCGGGATGCTGCGGTTTTAACTCTGCTTTATGGCTGTGGTTTGCGCATATCGGAGGCTTTGGGCCTCACCGGTGCCGATTACCCCCTGCCCGAGGTGCTGCGCATTATCGGGAAGGGTGGCAAAGAGCGGATTGTGCCCGTCTTGCCAGTCACCAAAATCGCTGTAGCGCGCTATGTCAAACTTTGCCCCTTTCCCATCGAAGCGGAACTGCCGTTGTTTCGTGGGGTGCGGGGCAGCAGATTAAGCGCGGGTTTAATGCAAAAAGCTATGCGCTCTGCAAGAATGCATTTAGGCCTTCCCGCCACCGCAACCCCTCATGCAATGCGTCACTCCTTTGCCACCCATTTGTTGAACGCCGGCGGAGACTTACGGACCATCCAGGAATTATTGGGCCATGCCTCCTTGTCCACCACTCAGGCCTATACTGCCGTAGACACCGCGCGATTGATGGATGTTTACAACGCGTCTCACCCGAAAGCCTGATTGCGACTCCAGAGGCTTTAAGCTTATACAGAAGCATGGATTTACGTGCGAAAGCCTTAGCGGTACATTTTCTTACCGCAACCGGAGCTGTCTTTGCCATGCTGGCATTGCTGGAAGCGGTGAATGAAAAATGGGACATGATGTTTGTCTGGTTGGTTGTTGCCTTTTTTGTTGATGGCATCGATGGACCTTTGGCGCGTCGTTATAATGTCAAAACCAACGCACCAATCTTTGACGGTGTGCTTTTGGATTTGATCATTGATTATCTTACCTATGTCTTCATTCCTGCCTATGCCTTGTTTGCCAGTGGATTGTTGGCGGGCTGGACTGGCTGGGTGGCAATCATTGTCATCACTTTCGCAAGTGCCATGTATTTTGCCGACAGCCGGATGAAAACCAAAGACAACTCGTTTCAGGGTTTCCCAGGCGCTTGGAACATGGCGGTGATTGTGATTTTTGCGACCACGCCGAATCACTGGGTCATACTCGGCGCAGTTAGCTTGCTGGCCCTCTCAATGTTCTTGCCTTTGAAATTTGTACATCCTGTGCGAACGGAGCGTTGGCGTCCGGTGACCCTTCCCGTCGCTTTGGCCTGGGTTGGGTTTGCCTCTTGGGCCGCTTGGGGGAACTTTACAGAAGTACCCGCGGCTAATATCGGCCTTGTGATCACTTCGACCTATATGTTATTAGCGGGCGTCGCCCAGCAAGTGATCGCTCAAAAAACTTAGAATCGGGTTAAAACAACCCCAGTGACGATGACGATCCCAGCCAGAATCTTGGCCGGACCCATGTGATCACGAAAGAAAAACCAGCTCAAAATCATTGCGAATAAAATACTGCTTTCGCGCAGAGCTATCACCGAAGCAATTGGGGCCTCGGTTATGGCCAAAACGACAATGACATAGGAGATAAATGAGCAAAGCCAGACAAAATTCTCACTGAGATTTGTTTGTCATTTCGTGGCAAAACAGAGCGCCCCGCAGGACCAAGATGATAGGCGTATAAAAGAGGGCCGCGAAAATCAGTAGTCATGACACATAGGCCAGCGCATCTCCCATTACCCGCGCGCCAAGACCATCCACCAATGAATAGCCCGCTGTGGCGTAGGCCGAGACCATGGCCATCGGGATCAATTTGCAGTCTTCGCCCGAGCTGAACACTCCACGCGCCATCATCACGATGCCCAAGCCGAGCGCCCACACCCAAACTTCGCCCTGAGGCATCGGCAAAAATGGAATGAGACAAAGTCCGAAAACGCGTGCGCCAAAGTCAAAAGCAACATGCCAGTTTGTTTGTTGTCCCCGGTTTTGACCAAACCGTTCCAACTGGCATGCAGCAGGGCGGCAATCAAAACAGCGCAGAAAACCAAAATTGTCATAGGCCGTTCCAGTAAAGATCAGCCAGGAGACGATCATCGTCCCCCGGAACCGTGATACTAACGCTCCTTAGACTAAGGCTGCGTCGCAGCGCCCACAAACGCCTGCATGACCATGCTGCCCCACATCGGGCAGGATTTTCCAACAGCGTTCGCATTTGGCGCCCTCAGCCTTAGCAAAGGTGACAGAAATGCCGACGGTGTCTTCCAATGTGAATGCGCCTTCAGGTGCTGAATCAGTGGACACTTTAATCCCCGATGTGATGCAGAGATCTGCAAAAGTAACTGATTTCAACACATCCGCTAAATAAGCTTCCACATAGACCACCGGAGCGGCCTCAAGGCTTGATCCAATATTTTTTTCACGGCGTTCAACTTCCAAAGCCCCAGTGACCACACGGCGCACTTTGCGAATGCCGGCCCATTTGGCCGCCAACTCAGGATTGGACCATGTGGCAGGTGTCTGTGGCATATCCACCAGATGCACTGAGCTGTCAGCGCCCGGATTGCGTTCAAGCCAAACCTCTTCCATTGTAAAGCTCAGGATAGGCGCCAACCAAGTGGTCAGACGGTGATAGAGCAGATCCAAAACCGTCCGCGCCGCGCGCCGCTCACGCGTATCGCCATCACAGTAAAGCGCGTCTTTGCGGATATCGAAGTAGAAAGATGACAAATCAACCGTTGCAAACTGAAACAGCACTTGGAAAACGCCTTGGAAATCATAGGCTTTATAGCCTTTTCGCACGGTTTCATCCAACTCAGCCAAGCGATGCAAAACCCATTGCTCCAACTCAGGCATGGCGTCTAGCACAACCCGATCCGCTTCGCTAAAATCTGCCAATGACCCGAGCATAAAGCGCATAGTATTGCGCAGACGACGATAGCTGTCAGCCACGCCTTTCAGTATCTCAGGACCAATCCGCAAGTCGCTGGTATAATCCGACTGCGCCACCCAAAGCCTCAGGATATCTGCTCCATATTGTTTGGTGACATCATCTGGAGACACGGTATTACCGATAGATTTGGACATTTTCATGCCTTTCTCGTCCAGCGTGAACCCATGGGTCAAAACCCCACGATAAGGCGCGCGCCCCTGCGTGCCGCAAGATTGCAGCATCGAGGAATGGAACCAACCGCGGTGTTGATCTGTGCCTTCTAGATAGAGATCAGCCATACCATCGTCAGAGCCATCTTCACGGTCCCGTAATACGAAAGCATGGGTTGAGCCACTGTCGAACCAAACGTCAAGAATATCAAAAACCTGCGTATATTCTTCTGGATCTACAATGCCGGACAAGAACCGCTCTTTCGCGCCATCCACATACCACGCATCGGCACCTTCTACTTCGAAAGCCTCCAGCACGCGGGCATTCACCGCTTCGTTGCGCAAAAGGTAATCATCATCCGTGGGCAAGCAGCCGTTTTTGGTAAAGCAGGTCAGAGGCACGCCCCAAGCCCGTTGCCGAGACAAAACCCAATCAGGCCGCGCTTCGATCATGGAATACAACCGATTGCGACCTGTCAGTGGCGTCCAAGTCACCAACTCATCAATAGAGGCCAAAGCCCGCTCGCGGATGGTTTTGCCATAGGTGTCCAAGCCGTCATTCACAGGCTTATCGACCGCAGCAAACCACTGCGGCGTGTTACGATAGATCACGGGCGCCTTAGAACGCCAGCTGTGCGGATAGCTGTGTTTGATCTTGCCACGCGCCAACAACCCGTCCACTTCGGCCAGTTTTTCGATGATCGCCCCATTGGCATTGCCCTCTTTGCCATTCGGCTTGAGTATTGCTTTGCCGCCAAAGAACGGCAGATCAGCGCGGAACCGGCCATCTTCCATAACGTTATAGGTGATGACTTGCTCCAACATGCCTAGATCGCGATAAAGCTCAAACTCTTCCATCCCGTGCGACGGCGCACAATGCACAAAGCCAGTGCCCTCGGTATCAGTCACAAAATCAGCCGCGCGGAAATCACGAATGTCATCCCATTCCCCTTCGCCACCTTCAGCGCCGTAAAGTGGGTGCAACAGCTGAATCTTGGCCAGATCTGCTTGCGTGACATCGCACAAACGACGGAACATGGTGGTATCAAGCCGGGCCCGACCAAATACATCTTCAGCCAAATTGTCAGAAAGGATAAAGCGTTCACCGATCTTCGCCCAGCATTCTTCCGGCCGGCCAATGACCTCATACAGCCCGTAGGAAATACCAGCACCATAGACCACAGCCTTATTGGACGGCATGGTCCAAGGGGTCGTGGTCCAGATCAAAACTTTAGCGCTGTCGAGAGTCACGTCGCCGGTTCCCACAACTTTAAATTTCACCCAAACCGTGAAGCTTTCCTTGTCGTGATATTCCACCTCAGCCTCAGCCAAAGCGGTTTTCTCAATCGGTGACCACATCACAGGTTTTGAACCTTGATAGAGGGTACCATTCATCAAAAACTTCTGAAATTCAGCCGCAATAACTCGTTCAGAGTGAAAATCCATAGTCAAATAGGGGTTTTCCCATTTGCCAGTGATGCCGAGACGTTTGAATTCGTCACGTTGTATATCCACCCAGCCTGCGGCAAACTCACGACATTCTTGACGAAACTCAACCACGGGCACAGCGTCTTTATCCCGACCTTTTTTGCGATATTTTTCTTCGATCTTCCATTCAATCGGCAAACCGTGGCAATCCCAACCCGGGATATAACGAGCGTCTTTGCCCATCATCTGCTGCGACCGCACTACCATATCTTTGAGAATTTTGTTCAGTGCGTGGCCGATGTGCAAATTGCCGTTGGCATAGGGAGGACCATCGTGAAGCGTGAAGCTTTCACGGCCGGTTTTCTCGCGCAGGCGGTCATAAATTCCAATTTCAGCCCAACGCTCCAGCCATTCCGGCTCACGTTTGGGCAATCCAGCCCGCATTGGGAAATCCGTCTTAGGCAGATTAAGGGTATCTTTGTAGTCAACTGTGTTGTCGGACATATCGCATCTCTTCTTGAAAAACTGAAAAAGGGCGGCGCGGTGGGTTCCAACGCCATTGGCCCGGCGGCTGCATGATCACAGCGCCGGGGATATAATTCGTTGAATGATCAATATCCGTAACATCTTGCGTCGGTTATAGGCTTCAATGCACCGTTGCACAACTGGCATCCCTCAGAGAGTTTTCCCCAGTAAATCCTGAGACGATTATACTACCCTTTGCATTATTTATGTGAGGTGAACACCCCGACCAAAGCGCCATTGATAATACCTCCCCCAAATTTTCGGTACAATTTAGACAAACCCGAGCCGCCCGCCACAACGACAAATAACAAGGCGATCAATAGTGCGGTCACGCCCATGCCCGAAATCGAAAACCGCAGCAAAAGCGATGCCAAAAAATCCCAAACCGCGATAGAAACCACCCCGACCAACGCACAAGGCCCAACGCAGCAACCGATTGGGCTGCCCTGCCATCGCACCAGCGGCCAGCTGCACCGATGTTGGAGCATGCGGCTCGCTCTCCGGTATTGGTGGCGCCGTTTCAGGGGTAAGATCTTCTGCCGTCACAGCCTCAAGTTCAACCATTAATGGTCCGTTGAGGGACTCACCCATGGTTCAACCTCCATAAATACAATATATCGGGCAAGCCATAATCATTGTCTTGCCCATCGCTGGTCTCCAAGGCCTCAAACCCCAATTTTTGGTAAAACTGTTGGGCGTCACCGTTAGCCTGAAACACCCAAAGTTTCAGCTCATTAAACTGCTCTTGCGCATAGCGCACTGCCGCTTGACCAAAGCCCAAACGCCTAAACCCAGCCTTGATGTAGAGCGATTGTACGATATTGTCTTCCAATGCCAAAAAGCCAACCATTTGCCCCTCATGGTGCAAAATCGTGACTTTGGTATGGTCCAGCAACCAGCGGCCATAATCTGCGCGCTCCGGGGCGCTATGCACTTGTGGGATCCAACTTGTAGCTTTGGCCCAATTCTCCAATATTTGGCTGATTTCGGCGGCGTCCGACCCTCTGCCCGCTTTAAATTCAAGTTTCACAGCAGATCTCCAATTAAAAACTCAACGGCCTTATCCAAACGTATATGCGGCGGCCCCACTCCGGGGGCAAGAGACAGCTGCGACGGCGCGGAATTTTGATCCGCAAAAAGGCCACTGTCCCAGTCCAAGCTATCGGAGCGTGCCTGGTACAAAACTGAAGCGGAAGAATTTGGAAATTCACCAGGATAAGATCCGACGGTTTTCCCACCGAATTTCTCTAAGCCCTTCTCCCCAGGTAAAGCACGACCGTCGGAGCTCAACTCCATTTCAGCAGTACTGCGCATCGCTGCAATGGACATCGCCGCGGTCAACGCACCTCTAAAACGCGCCTTGTCACGCGCAGATTGGGTTAAGACCTCGACCATAGCCGTCAGGGCAGGATGATGTAGATGATGCAGATGATGCAGGTGATCCGCCTTCGAGGCTGCGAAAAGAATGCGATCAATGCGCTTCCTGCGCAAAACTTCCTTCAAAAATCCACGTCGACCGGGCCGGAACGCCACTAAAACTGCGCCCATTGCGCGCTCCATATCCGCGACCGCATCGGGGCCATCGGCTAAGCTTTTCAGCAGATCAACCAAGACAATCTGTCGGTCCAGCTTGGCAAAATGATCGCGAAAAAACGGTTTCACAATTTTGGACTTATAGGCCTCAAACCGACGCTTCATCACGGCCTGAAACGAGCCTTTGCCCGCTTCTCCGATGAGCAAAGGTGCAAAGGTCAAAACCGGTGATCCCGCCAATTCCCCCAGCAATAAAAACCGGCTCGGCGTTAAATTAGAAAATCCGGCCCGGCGTGCCTGTTGCAAATACCCAGCATAAGCCACAGCCAAACCGCTGGCAGTCACATCATCAAAAGGCGCAGAGCCGTCAACGCCAGATAACAAAGCATAAAAGGCCCGCGCCTCTCGCCGCTTTTCTGCCGAAGCCAGCGCGGCTGCAGCCCATTGTTCATAGCTCAGATCCAGCAACCCTATATCCAACAACCATTCCCCGAGATAATCGACAATATCTAAATGCAGCATTCGTGGTAGTGACAGAGCGCTTAGCATACCTGAAGGGGCAAGCCTAAACGACCAGCACAACTGGCTAATGGTTTTGGCCCCATCCGGCCAACTGAGGATCGCCGCAAGCAAGGCTTCAAGATTGCGCTCATACTCGAACCGAGCCACGGTATCATCCGGTTGCGGCTGTAAAAATGTAGATTGAATTTGAACTGTCGCAGCTGATCGCAATTGCGACATGCGCCCAGAGTAAAATAAATTGGCGACCAAAGAGGTGATGAACACAGTTTTACCTGCGCGGCTTAACCCGGTGACGCCAAGTCGCACAACAGGATCAGCAAACAAGCCGGTGACGGCGCCAGCGGCACCTTCAACCCGGTTTGATAGTGCTGACAAAACCATGTGCTTCCTTTGTGTCACCCTCTTGAAATAGAGACCCGAGTGGCGTTTGCCTAGGGCGCGGCAATTGCCAAACCCCCTAGCACAGTTTAATGCCGAAAACATGCCCAGATATGCACTCAAAATCGAATACCACGGCCAAGGCTTTTACGGCTGGCAGCGTCAGAATGGTATGCCAACAGTACAAGGCGCTCTGGAACAGGCTCTGACAAAACTGGAGTCAGATCTGCCCAATATTGCCGCAGCCGGGCGCACAGATACCGGCGTGCATGGTCTTGGACAGGTGGCCCATTGCGATATGCAAAAAGACTGGGACAGCGAAAAGCTCAAAGGCGCGCTGAACTTTCATCTCAAACCCAATAAAATTGCCATCATCGCCTGTGCGCTTGTTGATCCAGAGTGGCATGCACGCTTTTCTGCAGTGGGTCGTGATTATTTGTTCCGGCTCGTTTGCCGCAGAGCCCCCGTAACCCATGATGCTGGCCTTGTGTGGCAATCGCGCCATCCTTTGAATATTGAGGCCATGCGCGAGGGCGCGGCCTACCTGCTTGGCACCCATGACTTCACAACATTTCGCTCGACCATGTGCCAAGCCAAAAGCCCAGTTAAAACGCTGGATGTGTTGGATCTCTCGACCCATGACTATCACGCCGGCACAGAAATTCGTTTTCACGTCAAAGCACGAAGTTTTTTACACAACCAAGTCCGCAGCCTTGTAGGCTCTCTGGAACGTGTGGGCGCTGGCGCTTGGGCACCGGAGCGCATGGTAGAGGCGCTGGCAGCCCAAGATCGCTCGGCCTGCGGTCCAGTGTGCCCTCCCGATGGTCTGTATCTTGAAAATGTACGCTACCCCACAGATGTCTTCACGCAGCCAATAAGCAATTAATCGTTGTCGGTCAGCCCAGCACCTGCCCCGGCAAGCCGAGATGCATCTGTTTCAGGCACATAAGTCAGCGCCACATATTTGCCCAAGACCTGCCAATCCATCGGATCAACGTCACAGCGGCTTGGCACAGGCACTGGCCGCTCTTCCGCCGTTAAAAGCACGCCCCCGGCATGCACCGTCGCTGAGACGCCGCGGTACAGCGCCATGGCCTCAATGACATCACATAAGCTCAGCTCGCGCAGCACCACCGGTGACACCCCAAGGCGCGCCGCATCCGCACAAGTCGAGAAATCTCTTAGAATACAGGCATTTTGCGCATCGACACCCGCCGAAAACTCAAAACGTGCCGAGGTGGTTGGTTGGGCCAAATGGGACAACAGCTGTTTCAAAGCCCATGGGCTGATCGCTATAGCCGCTGCCACATCTTGGGCCTGCGCCACCGGAAGGCCAATGCCACGGCAGGCTTTCAACACTGCCATTTGCAGTTCATTTGATGACATATTCATGGCGCTGACACCGGCAACCACCAATCGTCCCGCGCCGTGCCCGCTGCCAAATCTGAAGCCAATGGCGCCCCTTGCGCTAGGGTAATCCGGGTCCAAAGCTGAGATTTGGGATCAAATTTACTCGCCCCAAAGAACGACAATTTACACCGCAGCATATCAATCGGAGCCATATCCCCATCTACAAGATTATCACGGATTTCAGAATATGGGTTGCGCGCCAAGGCCTGCACCCTTTGTACCGCCAGGCGATGTTGCGGAAATTGTGACAAAAATTGCCAAATTGGGCCGCTGTGCCCCGGTAGTTCCTGCGCCAATCCGTGAATTTTTCGGGTGATGTCCAGAGGGCTTTCGCGATCAGCACCCGGCTCAGAGTGGCGTTTACCTATGCGCGGCTCAAGCTTGGCCTCAGAGACATACCAAAATTGGTCGCTGGCGTCGGGGATGGTAAAATCAACTCCGGTCGCATAGCCACAATGTGCCGCCAATATATCGCTCAGTTCAGCACAGCTCATCGCCGCATCGAGGACCGGTTCATTGGGATTGGCCATACACTCGGTCAACCCATCCACCAAATCCCCAAAGGGTTCCAGCATCCAGCTGACAGTCAACTCTTGCAAGTCTCGGCTGTCAGCCTCCGATCGTGCAATCACCGCATCCAAAGCACCTTGCGCCATCAAACTCTCGACGCTCAGGCCATGGGTCAAAGCTGCCCATTCGGCCCGAAGAGTTACAATCCGCGCCTGATGCCGAGGATCAGGTATATTCCATTCTAGCAGATGTTGCGCCGCACGGCGGCTGAGCGTGATCAACTGCGCCGCTGCATCGGCCTCAATCACAGCCACCCGCACACGCGCCAAAGCGGTTTCACGACACACCATCCAAGAATGCAACAACAGCGGATGCGACACCAAAAACGGGGCCATGCCTAAGCCGGTTGAATTGCCAATCCCAAGTTGGCGTTTCACGGATTCTGGCAATGCGCCACCCCCGACATGTTCCACCAAATCATGCGTAAAGGTGCGGATCAGCCAAACCGTCAGCATTTCCGCCATAAAAGGGCCTTGAAGACCAGGCCGGGCCTCAATCTCGCGGCGGTCCGCAATCCCAAACTTTCCATTTCCATAGACCGCTGTGGTACGCATCAAATAACCGATATCTTGGATCATTCCCATGGGTAAATCGGTGCTATTTCGCAAAGCGGTGACAATTTGATCAAACAGCCGCACGGATTTATTTGCCCGCGATAGGCACAGGTCTTTACAGGTAAACCGCCCCGCCTCTTGCAAAGGGGCGCTCTGCGACAGGCGTGCAATCTCGGAGGCATCGGGCACCCCATCATAGAGTACAAAAGCCGCGTCCCAGGCCTCTGCAATCACCCGATCTGTGCGCATATCAGCGTCAAGCGCTTGGCTAATGGCGAATAATGAATAGGAATGACCGCCCAGTGTCAGCGTGTAGACCGCTGTGCCAAACCCGTCGCTGTTCATATCCCAATGCATCCGCGACACTTGGCTTTCATCTGCGATCAATTGGCGGGTCAGACTGCGCAGGAAGGACAGGCGTGAGGGAAACATCGCCCCCATACGCGACAGGCGCATCACATCGTCGGGATGGCGCAGCTCCGCCTGGGCATACAAAGACTGGGTCATGATGGGGCAAAAGCCTTATCCCAAAACGCCATCCAATTGCCTCCAAGAATGCCAGCCACATGCTCCACCGGCAATCCCGCCGCAAACAGTCCATCGGACAGCCCAGGGAAATCCCGATTGTCACGAAACCAAACTGGACAGGCCGGAAAGGCAACGGGCGGCGCGGGTGTTTTGCGCCAATGGCCGTTGCGCATCCAATTGACCACGCTGTCAGGCTGATCTTGGCACAGATCTGAGCCAATCCCAAACATCTGCGAACCGTAGGTCGTAACCATGTCAGCCGCCATCTGTGAAAACTCAGACAACCCGCACTCACTGCCACTTTTGAGGTGATGCGGATAGAGAGAGAATCCAACCATGCCGCCCGTATCAGAAAGAGCCTGCAAAAGGTCATGATGCAAATTGCGTGGGGCCGAATGCCAGGCGTCTGGATTGGCATGGGTGACGGTCACCGGCCGATTGGAGTAGGTCACCACATCCATCGCTGTTTTATGGCCCGCATGCGACAGATCGATCACCATCCCCAGGCGATTCATTTCATCCACAACTTCGTAACCAAAAGCTGTGAGACCACTATCGTGGGGCTCAAAACAACCTGCACCAAGCAGCGTTTGTTGATTGTAGGTCATCTGACAAAACCGAATGCCAAGCTGCGCCAAGACCTCAACCCGACCAAGATCTGCGCCAATAGCCAAAGGGTTTTGCAGCCCAAACAAGATTGCAGTTTTGCCAGAAGCATTGGCCGCAGCAATCTCTTCACAGGTTGTGGCCCGAGCAATCAGATCGCCACAGTCCTCAAACCAGCGGTTCCAATTTTGTAGGTTTTCCACCACGCCGAGAAAATCTTCATGATAGCCAACAGTGATATGCACGGCAGACAGTCTCCCCACGCGCATTTGCCCGAAGATTGCCCGGCTGGGGCGGATATATTGCAGGGCATCTATAAACATAACACGATTTTAAATCACCAGGTAGAATTAGCAAGTGCTCCTGCGACATGGACACTGCAATTTACGCCATAAGGCCTAGCTGGTGAGCTTATAGTTTGCATTGTCATAACGTCGGATTGGCCATGATCCATAATGCGGCCACTATAGATCAACAAAAACTCATCGATGCGCCGCACGGTCAGCTCCAAAGCCTGAGTGCCGGGCGTCCGGTTGGAGCTATCGCCAATCGGGTGCAGATAGGCAGACAGATTGCGAAGCGGTAGCACCACATCTTACAACGCGGGCACTGCCGCCTCTGCAACGAGGCTTCGCATCAGATCCTGCGCACCGCCCTTGGTGAGCCTGACCCTGACCTTTGGCTGGGTTTCTGAATTGCTATCCAGTTGGAAATCCTTAAAGTGCAACCTAGGACAATCGTATGAAAACCAATCCCTGTGCGCGCCGTCCTTGGGCCGAGCGCAACAGCTTTTCGGCCAGTTCGACCACATCAGCGCGCAACCAATCCCCACCGCGACTTGCTTCAAGGTCAAAGGATTGGCCGGGGGGGAGGTCACCCCCACCGACTGCAGCCTGACATCGCCACTTGCCATTATGCTACCTGAAACAGTCAGAAATGAAGAATTTTGTGATAAACCGTCCATAATTTGGCCTCATATGTTAATAATCCACGTATGCGCCCACATTTCCTAATATTTAATTAAAATTTTACTGGGAAATGCGGCGCCCGAGGTCGCAGGCGATCAAAAACAGCCGCAACGATATCATCTCTGCCCCGCATGGCTCGCACATCTAATTCTTTCTTTGACGGAACGTAATTTTCTTATATAGGTTTCCTTATAATGTGGTTCGTAGGCCCACGACCACAGAATCTGTGTCAGATTGAAAAATAAGGGCAATACATCAGCATGTGCTGGTGTTGCAAAATCGAAGGGAAACGAAATGTCTGATATTGATTATGGTAATCCAAATGCCACGCCCCCGATGGGGCAGGCAATTCCGCTGGGATTGCAACATGTTTTGGCGATGTTTGCGTCAAACGTAACTCCAGCAATTATTGTAGCCGGCGCCGCAGGGCTTGCCTTCGGCGGGGCTGAGCAGGTTTATCTGATTCAAATGGCTATGCTGTTTGCAGGTATTGCCACATTGTTTCAAACCGTTGGTATGGGCCCAATTGGCGCCCGTTTGCCTATTATGCAAGGTACAAGCTTTGCATTTGTTGGCATTCTGGCCGGTGTTGCCGCAACCCAAGGCCTGAGCGTCGTACTCACCGCCTGTTTGATTGCCGGTATTATCCACTTCGCACTCGGCAGCGTGATTCAAAAACTGCGCTTTATGTTTCCACCACTGGTCACAGGCTTGGTCATTTTGGCCATTGGTCTGTACCTCATCCCAGTTGCGATCAAATACGCAGCTGGTGGTGCAGCTGACTTCCAAATGGCAGCTGAGAGCTTTGGCTCCTTGATGCATTGGACCGTTGCTTTGACAGTTGTGGTTGTGTCTTTGGCCTGCAAATTCCTAGCCAAAGGTCTAGTTTCGAATTCAGCGATATTGATTGGCCTTGTTGCCGGTTATCTCGTGGCAGTCTTAATGGGTATGGTTAGCTTCGGTGGCGTTGCAAAAGCTGCATGGTTTCAGGTTCCAACCGTTATGCCCTATGGCTTTGAATTCAGCCTTGGCGCAGTGATTGGTGTGACGTTGGTCTCAGTCGTCTCCGCAATTGAAACTGTAGGCGACACAACAGCCACAACCAAAGCAGGCGCGGGTCGTGACGCAACCGACGAAGAAGTCGCCGGTGCAACCTACGCTGATGGTTTGGGCACTGCTGTTGCTGCGGTCTTTGGTGGCTTGCCAAACACCTCATTCAGCCAGAATGTCGGTATTGTGGGTATGACAGGTATCATGTCACGCCACGTTGTCACCATTGCTGGTGTGATCTTGATTATTTGTGGGTTGATCCCAAAAATTGGCGCTGTGATCTCATCCATGCCTTTGCCTGTTTTGGGCGGTGGTGTGATCGTGATGTTCGGTATGGTGGCCGCAGCCGGTATGAATATGTTGACTGAAGTGAAAATGTCACGTCGCAACATGATCATCATTTCTGTGTCCTTGGCCGTTGGTCTTGGCCTTAACTTGGTGCCCAGCGCTGTTCAGTATTTGCCAGGCATCTGGAAAACACTGGCCACATCTGCGGTTGCACCAACCGCTTTGCTGGCTGTCGTATTGAACTTGGCTTTGCCACAGGACGACTAAAAACTCTGGTCCTTGCCCATAAGAAGACCCCCGTGCCTTGCGCGGGAGTCTTCCTATGTCGTAACAAGATATGCTAAATGTTATGCCCCATCAGGAATAGACCCTTGATCTTCTTCTCGCAAAATTGGCACTAAATTGAGATCCTCACCAATCCAAGCCCAGAGGATCAGCACAGGCTCATTGCAGGTGGTCATCGCGTGCCATCTGTGCTCTGGCGTGTGGATTACATCGCCCGCGCCATAGGTGCTCCACCCTGAAACCTCATTCCAATAGCGAGCAGTCCCAGACAGAATGGCGTAAATTTCGCTTGGCGCGTGGGCATGAGGCGCGTATTCAACCCCATCGCGTAGGAAGTAAAATCCCATGCGCCCATGCTCCGGGTCAAAAGCCGCGCCCGGTCCCGCAAGTAAGCTCACCGCCGTGCGATCAATCTTACCTTTGCCCACCAAATCGTCTGGCTTATAAACCTGAAACCAAGCCACAGCATCGCGCGCCGAGAGCAGCTGATCCACAAGAGGCTGTATAGCCGGACAAGCCGTTTTGGCCACACGATCCATATGCCGAACCACATCAGAGCAATCTGATTGTGCAAAGCTCATAGCGCCCGGTTGCGGCACAGACGCACCTGTGACCGTGGGCATATAGGCCGCGCAATCTGGACGGCTGGCCAGATAGGCACGCGCCGCACAGTACAGGTTGTCCAGCGCGCCCATGTCAGCGCACCGGAGGGAAGCGGAAACGATCCGCCACCATGGTCCAATCCATGTGATTGCGCACATATTGATGCGCCGCATCTGAGGGCGGGTTGTAATCCCAATGCTCTGAGGCCCCGGCCTGCATAGCGGCATTCAGAGCGAAGCGGTTCTTCTGGGTGTCCATGACTTTTTGGCGCAAGGCCACACTGTCCCATCGCTCCGCGACTTCCTTGGCAAAGCTTTCCGCAAGCAGCTTATAGGCTGAATTTTCTGCAAGATTTTCACGCTCCCACGGATCATTTACTACATCATAAAGCTGGGTCGGGTCGCTGTCGCAATGGATGTATTTCATGTCTCCACGACGAATCATGAACACCGGGTGCCCAGTCATCTCAGCACAATACTCCCCGATGGCTTCTGAAACATCACCATTTCCACCGCGCGCCAAAGCCATCAAAGATCGACCGTCAACAGGCGTGCCAAACATCTCAGGGCTTCCGCCTCCGATCTCCACCATGGTGGGCAGCAAATCAACCAGAGAACATGCATTGGTGGTATGGCCCTGCGCCACGCCGGGGCCGGCCATTATCAACGGCACCCGGGCCGCATGTTCAAAGAAGTTCATCTTATACCAAAGGCCTTTCTCGCCCAGCATATCACCATGATCAGCGGTGACGATGATGATGGTATTATCCATCTGCCCCATCTCTTCGATGGTTTGCACCAGGGCTCCAATTTTACTGTCAAAATAACTGACATTGGCATAATAGGCCCGGCGCGCCCGGCGGATTTCTTCATCCGTTAAGGGTTTTGAATTGGCCTCGATGCCCTCCAAAAAGCGTTTTCCGAAGGGATCTGTCGCATACCCAGGGTGGCGCGGCATGTCGATGTCATCATCGCTATACAGGTTCCACCATTCTGGCCGAGCGACATAGGGATCATGCGGGTGGATGAATGAGGCCACCATGCACCAGGGTTTGGTCCCATCACGGGCATAGTCAAACAGCTTGCGCTTGGCTGCAAATTCAACCTCGTCATCATAATCAATTTGAAAGCTGGCCATGGTCATGCCACTTTCCTTGACCGTTTGCATATTGTGATACCATTTATCAATCCTCTCATTAGCTTGTTCCCAATTTGGTGTCCAAGCAAAATCAGAGGGATAGATATCAGTGGTGACACGGCTTTCAAAGCCATGCATTTGGTCGGGTCCAACAAAATGCATCTTACCGGAGAGGCAGGTGCTATAATTCAATGACTTTAGGTAATGGGCGAAGGTTGGAATTGAGGCTGGGAATTCCGACGCATTGTCATAGGCGCCGATCTTACTGACCATCTGCCCCGACATGAACGAAAACCGTGACGGCGCGCACAAAGGACTGTTACAATAGGCCGCGTCAAACCGCATCCCACGGTCCGCCAAAGCGTCCAAATGCGGAGTTTTAACAACCTTGTGACCATAGGCGCCGGTGAAATGAGGCGCCAGTTGATCGGCCATGATCAGTAGAATATTTGGGGCTGTCATCGCGGATTTCCATCAAACCAATTCGATCTGATGTGGCGCGTTTACAAGCTACAGGTCCATCCCAAAAACGACATGCCACGTCTGCAAGCCTGATATGGCGGCGCTATTCACTTCGCGGCACGCGCCTCTGCCACCATGGTGGTGATTTCATCTGTGCTTAACATGCCCGGAGCGGTACGATCCCCAACAATAAAGGCGGGCGTGCCCGTGAAGCCAAGCGTGCGAGCCAAGGCACTGCTTTGTGCTATATGCGCTTCAACGGCAGGGCTGGTCATATCTGCCTGCAATTTTTCGACATCCAAGTCCAAGTGCCGCGCAAGTTTTAAAATACTGGCTTCAGAAGCGCGGCCTTCACCATTCATCAGCGCCCAATGGAATTCTTCGTATTTGCCCTGCGCTCTTGCGGCCAATGCGGCACGAGATGCGAAAACACTGTCCTCACCCAAGATTGGCCACTCACGATAAATCACCCGCACATTGGCGTCTGAGGCCAGCAACTCTTGCACGGTTTGCCCAGCCTTACGGCAATAGGGACAGTTGTAATCGAAAAATTCAATCACCGTGACATCGCCATCGGGATTGCCAAGGTTGGGCGAGTTGGGATCTTGCTCAAGCTGCAAACGCACTGTGTTTGCACCCGAAGCTGCACGTTCGCGCTCACGCTGTTCTAGGATGGCCACCGCTTGCATAATGATCTGAGGATTTTCCAAAATCGCCTCTAGGGCCAATTGCTTGACCTGTTCGTTAGTCATCTGTTGTGCAGGCGCCATTTGAGCAAAGCCCAGAAAAGCAACAGCCATGAGGATTACACGCATCATTCAACTCCCAAATTACAGGGCCATAATGGCAAAGTCTCAGCCACGAGACCAGCCCTATAAGGGCTACCTTGGCAGTCTGCCAAAAAAAACATCTTTTCGCATAGTCACCGCCACATATGAGCCGCAGCCATCGCCGCACTTGATTCATCCGACGAAGCTCATATAGACAGACCAAAAGCAAAGTGCGCAGATTATTGCGCAGCTGCAGGGCATTGCCACACGAAATATTCGTTCTGTGTGGAATTTGTAAGATGAAGGAATAGGTTTTGAAACCGAATGATGCCCCCGATAAATGGCAATGCGTGCTGACCTGCTGGGGCACCAAATATGGCGCAGATAATATCAACAAACTTATCACGAAAATTGCAAATCACAACCACCATGTCGCGCGATTTGTTGTGATTTCGGACCGAGTTCACAAAAACCTAGACGCGCGCGCAGAACCTGTGGCTTTACCGGATGTATTCATCAAACCTGAATTCACCACCAGCGGCCAATGTCACGCGAAATTGTCGATGTTCCAAAAAGGCCTGCTCAAAACAGACATGCCGGCGATCTACATCGATCTCGATACAGCCATATTGGGCCCAATTGAACAGGCTTTTGACTTTAGAAAAGATGAAAAATCCATCGTCATGTTCCAAAGCGCCGTCTTACCATTCTCCGCCTTCGCGCGCCTGCTGTTTCGCCTTACAAAGGGCAAGCGATACGCCCGCGGAAATTCTTCCTTTGTGGTCTTTCATCCCAAGCATTGGACCGAGATTGCAGATAAATTTCTGGCCATTTACGACGCAGGTGAATTTCGCGAATTTCGCCCCACGATTTCCGACGAACGCTATATCAGTTGGTTTGCGCATGATCACATGATCGCTTTGCCTAACAGTTTTGCAGTAAAGTTCCCAACAGAATATATGCAGCATCATGCGATTTTAAGCTATGCAAAGGCCTGTATTCCCTGGGTGCGTCGCCGCCGTGAAAAACTGTCTGTGGTGACCCTGTGTAGCTTAGAGTTAAAACCAGAGAAATTGGTTGGCTTGGCTCTCAACACCCACATGTCCGACAGCAAGGGCAGGGTTTTGGTGTGGAACGATTTTGTGCTGGGCGGCCTGAGACAAAAACTAATCCGATACTATGCCCAAGACGCAGCAAAGGACGCCTAAGCTCAGCTTTTCAGTGTCAAATTTACGGTACCGCTCAAGAATTACTCAATGTCAGAAATTAGGTTCACCTTGCGCGGCGATGGGCCTATATTGAAAAAAAATGTAGCTGGAGCTAAGCATGCAAATCGCAAATCGCAAAATTGGACCAAATGAAAAACCCTTGGTGATTGCCGAGATTGGCATAAACCATGGCGGCGACGTCGAGGTTGCAAAACATATGGTGCAATTGGCGGCAAAATCTGGCTGTGAATGCGTCAAGCATCAAACCCATTTTGTCGAAGACGAAATGACCGAAGCGGCGAAGCAAATTTTCCCACCAAATGCGGATATGTCAATTTGGGATGTCATGGCCACCTGCGCATTGTCGAAAGACGATGAAATCGCTCTGAAAAACTACACGGAAGATCTTGGGCTGATTTATCTCTCAACCCCCTTCTCCCGCTCCGCTTCTGATTTTTTGGAAGAGATTGGCGTGCCGGGGTTCAAAATTGGATCCGGTGAGGCCGACAACCTGCCTCTGATCCGCCATGTCGCAGAAAAAGGCAAACCGGTGATCATGTCCACCGGCATGCAAACCATTGAGAGTATCCGCCAAAGCGTTCAAATACTTGAGGAATCCGGTGTGGAGCATGCTTTGCTAGAATGCACCAACCTCTACCCGTCACCGCCTGAAATTGTATCTCTGCGGGGTGTGACCGATCTCAAAGCCGCATTCCCCGGTGCAATCATCGGGTTTTCCGACCATTCGATCGGTCCAGAAATGGCCTTGGCCTCTGTCGCTTTGGGCGCTTGCATCCTAGAGCGGCATTATACCGACAGCCGCTACCGCAACGGCCCGGACATCGCTTGTTCTATGGACCCTGCCGAACTGCGCCAGTTGATCGACAGATCGCAAGAAATTCATATCGCCCTTCACAATGAGAAGAAACGCACCGGACCGGAAGAAGACGTCTACCGTTTCGCCCGCGCCAGCATCGTCGCCGACAAAAACCTGCCCGACGGCCATCGGATCACTGAACGAGATATCTGGGCGCGCCGCCCCGGCAACGGTGAAATCCCCGGGTTTAAATTTGATGAGGTCTTGGGCAAGCGCCTGACCCGCGCTGTGAGACGCAACGATCAGCTCAAATGGAGCGATTTGACGGACTGATGCCCCACGCAGAACAGTTATCGTTTTGCTTGTGCCCAATTTAGAGTAAAGTGTCCCTATGACCCAGAAACAGCGCCTCCTTTTTGTGACCGGAACAAGGGCAGATTTTGGCAAGATCGAACCCTTGGCCCAAGCAGCAATCCAAAACGGGTTTGATGTGTCATTTTTTGTCACCGGCATGCATATGATGGAGAGCTACGGGTTGACCAAAATTGAGGTCAACCGCCTGCCCGGCGCCACAGTGCATGAATTTGTCAACCAACGGCTCGGCGACCCGCAAGATGTGATTTTGGCGAAAACCATTTTGGGGTTTTCTGACTTTATAGTGGAAGATAAGCCAGATTTGGTCTTGATCCACGGCGACCGTGTTGAGGCACTGGCCTGCGCTTTGGTTTGCGCCACAAACTACGTCAAATGCGCCCATATTGAAGGTGGTGAAGTCTCCGGAACCATCGACGAAATTCTGCGCCATTGTAATTCGAAGTTGGCATACTGCCATTTTGTCAGCTCCAAAACAGCCGGAAGACGAGTGCAAACACTGGGCGAATCTGCGAATTCGATCCACGTCATCGGCTCACCAGAGCTCGACATTCACGCGCAACCATCCGGTTTTATGCTGCAAGATGTGTTAGATCATTACGAAATTTCGCAATCAGATTATGGCATTTGCATCCTGCATCCGGTCACCTCTGAATCAGATAATATGGGCCAGCAAGCCGCAGATCTGTTTCGCACATTGACACAAAGTGGCAAGTATTTTGTGGTCATTAAGCCCAACAATGATCCCGGGTCAGAAGGCATTTTGTCAGTTATCAACACGCTTCCTGAGGCACAGTTCAAAGTCATCCCATCCATGCGCTTTGGTCGATTCTCGGAGCTGTTGCGCAATGCGGCCTGCATTTTGGGCAACTCCTCTTCAGGTGTGCGGGAGGCTCCATTCTTGGGCATTCCCTCACTGGATGTGGGATCACGTCAAACCGACCGAGCATTCAGTGCCTCCATCGCAAAGCTGGCGGCAGAAGACACCCAAGGCATCTTGGACTTCATCGCCACCAACTGGCAAAAACGCCATGAGCGCCAAGCGGAATTCGGCGACGGTAATGCCACGCAGAGATTTGTTGACTTGCTAAAAACTGAGGCGTTTTGGCAACGTTCAATGCAAAAAAAATTCCATGACATCTCATCTTAACCTCGCCGAAGTTGTGAGCCTTGGCCTATACCGGGCTACCACCTCTTTGATTGCGCCATTTCTTGGTCAGCATCTCAAAAAGCGGGTGAAACAAGGGAAAGAACATCCACAACGATGGCACGAAAAACAGGGTATCGCGGGTGCAGAGCGGCCAAGCGGCACGCTTATATGGCTCAACGCCGTGGGGCTTGGCGAAGTGATGGCGCTGCGGGGGCTCATCATCGCCCTGCACAATCGTGATCCAGAGCTTCAATTTCTGGTGACCTCCTCCACATTGATCTCCGCCACAACCTTTGCAAACAATCTACCGCCCAACACACTCCACCAATTCCTGCCACTCGACTGCCCAGCCTACACCCGGCAATTTTTGGACCATTGGCACCCTGACCTTGCGCTGTGGTCGGAGCAAGACATCTGGCCCAGCGCGGTGCACGAAACAGCCCTAAGACATATCCCACAAGCTCTGATCAATGTACGCATGAGCGCAGCCTCGTTTCGGAGTAAAACCTTCGTTCGCCCCCTATTTCGCGCCACTTATAAAAGCTTCTCTCTGATTTCAGCTCAGGAACGGGTGACAGCACAGTCCCTCCAAATGTTGGTGGGGCATGACAACATTCGAATTGACGGCTCTCTCAAACCCCATTGCCCGCCCTTGTTTATCGATCGCGATAAACGTACAGAATTTACCGATGCGTCCATGGGGCGATCAATTTGGCTGGCTGCATCCTGTCACCCCGAGGATGAGGATATCGCCCTTGCATCTCAACGTTTACTGTTGAGGCAAGGCGGTCATCCACTGCTTATTATCTCCCCGCGCTATCCCAACCGCGCAAATGAGATCCTCGCTAAGCTGGACGGATTTAATGTCAAAGTGCGCAGCCGAGGTGAGTTGCCCGATGCCCAAACGCAAATTTACCTTGCTGATACCTTCGCGGAAATGGGCCTTTGGTACGCCAGTGCCCAGCAAGCCCTGATCGGCGGGACATTCAGCGCCATAGAGGGGCATAATCCTTGGGAGGCTTTGCAGCTGGGCTGCGGAGTTTTGCATGGGCCAAGGGTGGCAAATTTTGCATCTGATTTCCGGGATCTCGGACAGGCCAGCGCCTGTGTTGAGGTTGGCAACCCTGAGGACATAGCCGCCCATATCGCGGGCGCATCCTCCCGTGGACTTGAGCGCTTTGAACGTTTACAACAGGCCAACAAATCCAATTTGAGCGCTCTTATAGATCTGCTGCTTGGATTGATCCGGGCTTAGTCAAGAAGCGAGTTTATTATGGCAAAACACTCAATCTTCAAAGCCTTAAACCTTCACATTATGCTATGGCTATACCGGTTGATCTGGTGGATTTGCATGCCTGTGATCTTGATTTACCTCTATCTGCGTGGCCGTCGAGAACCTGACTACTTTAGATTCTTGGGAGAGCGTTTTGGCCATCACACCCCGCGCAAAGGGCCCCATATTTGGATTCATGCGGTGTCTTTGGGTGAGTTGCGCTCTGCCGCGCCATTGATTGCGCATCTGTTGGAGGGGCCCCTGCCGATTGTCACCACCCATTTCACCCCCACTGGACGGCGTGAGGCGGCACGGCTGTTTCCCGACGCCATCGCCGATGGACGGTTGACGACGTGTTACATCCCTTTCGATTATGACGCGGCGTTTAGAAGGTTTTTTAGAGCCTTCTCGCCGGCCTATGGGCTTGTGATGGAGGTTGAGTTTTGGCCAGGCATGATCATGAGCTGCCGCAAACACGAGGTGCCGTTGTTCTTGTGTAACGGGCAATATCCCGGAAAAAGTTTTGAGAGGGACCAATCGCGGTTTTTTTCCAGAGCGAAAGTTGTCTCAGGCTTTGCCGGCGTGATGGTGAAATCTCAGCTGCAAGCGGATCGGTTTCAGGCACTTGGTGTAGCCAAAATCGCCATCACCGGAGAAATGCGCTTCGAGCAACCTATTGCACAAACCCAGCTCGACGCCGCCCGCAACCTGCGCACACCAGCTTTTGGACAGCGCCCCATCATCACATTGGCAAGTGTTGTGGAGGGGGAAGACGACAGATTTTTAACCCTGATTGCCGACGTGCAAGCGCATTTTACGGCCCAAAACCAACCAGCCCCACTCTTTATCTATGTGCCACGCTCGCCAGATCGTTTCGCGTTGGTGGCTGATATGATTGTCCGTCGCGGCTTGAGCTATACCACCCGCAGCGCATGGCTGGATCCGGTGCTGAAGCCAAATCCTGATCCAGAGATTACCACTTTTGATATCCTACTTGGCGACAGTCTGGGGGAGATGTATTTTTATTTAGAGCTATGTGATTTGGCGATTGTCGGCGGCGGTTTTAGTCCTAAAGGCTCGCATAATATTTCGGAACCCATCTGTCTGAAAAAGCCAGTTATCATCGGGCCCAATGATTATACAATCGAATTTCCTGCACGTGAGGCCATTGCAGCCGGGGTTTGCCGCAAGATGAACTTTGACCAACTCACCCATCAGTTGACGCAAAGCCCGCTGCATTTTGCCACAAACGCGCAGCTCGCAAGCTTTTTAGAGACTGTCGGCGGCGGGACGGAAAAAACCATCGCTGCGCTTGAAGCTTTTTTGCTGACTACCAGCCGCTAAAACCGCCATCCACATTGACCATCTGCCCAGTCATATATCCGGCACCTTCAGAGCATAAAAACAACATCACATCTGCGATTTCTTGAGGTTCAGCCATGCGTCCCGCCATGATCAACTTGCTCACCCGATTTTGGAACTCATCGGAATGTCCGTTGAATACCGCGCCCGGAGCAATGGTGTTGACCGTACAGCCACGCTCAGCCCAATAGCCCGCCAACCAGAGCGTGAGGCCATGGATACCGGCCTTGGTACTCGAATAGGCTGAGAACGACTTAAATGGCATGTCCTTGTAAATCTCATGATGCGGGCCGTTCAACGCATACATTGACGCCACATTGACCAATGCCGCAGGGTAGCGGCCAACTATATCAATATCCATTTGGCGCGCGATCAAAAATGCTCCAGTGAGATTGACCCTTATGGTCTTCTCCCAATCTTCCAAAGAGGTATTGGCAAAATCCGGAAAGCTTTTGCCCACTCCCATTAGCATCTCGCCAGTAATTGCGGCATTGTTAAGCACCACATTGGGCAGATGACCATCAGCCGCCACGCGTTTGAAAATCTCTTTGACTTGATCCTCGTCCGCCACATCCAAATCGTAAAATGCAAAATTCAAATTTTCGCCAAAAGAATCTTGCAACGCATCAGCGCGCGCACCCAGAAGATCAGTTGCCACAACCCGGGCACCTGCCTGCAACATATTGCGCACATAGGTGGTGCCCAGCACCCCACCGGATCCAGTGATGAAAATAGTTCGGTTGTCCAAAGATTTAGTCACAAATTTGATCCTTCATTAGAAATTCAACAATTTTGAAATCCAGCTCGCTGTCGATATCCACACAGCGTTCTGATGGCATCAAGAACGGCAATACCCGGCCTTCAAACAGCGAGAAGGCTGATTTCAAATAGGCTGGATCCAACACATAAGTGGATGCGGCATGCTCATAGACCTCCGGCGCTTGCTGTCGTGCTACGACATGATTGGCCAAGGGTTTACTGACATGCAGTGCTCCGGTTTCATCGGGTTCGACCAGATTGAAATAAGGATTTTTACGCGCCGCACAGCATGACATCAACATATCCGGACGCTCCGCCGCGAATTGATCAAGTGCTGCATTAACGTCGCTATCCCAGCGCAACGGCGAGGTGCAGTCGAGATCGACAAACACCGAAACCGGGCCAATTTGCGCCTCAGTGACGGCCAATGAATGCTGCCATACAGTCCATTTTGAGGCTGTGTCCGTGCACAGATCTGGAGGCCGCATGCCTATATCAAGCGTATCTTTGGTGCAGGCATGGTGATAAATTTCTTCATCATCCGTTGACACAATCACCACATCGATCCGTGAATTTCTAAGCAACTGATCCAAGGACCAATCAATCATTGGTTTGCCATGCAGGTTGCGAAAGTTTTTACCCGGCACGCCCTTGCTGCCTTTACGCGCGCCGATATGTCCAACAATCATTCTAAGTCTACCTCAACTGTGCCCGTAAATTTTCGGTGTTCCCAAGCCTGAGCTATCAAGCTGCAACTGTCGCGCATCAGATCCATTCTCGGCATATTAGCTAAGGGTGCGGTACCAGTGCCTTCTACCAAATTAGTAAAGTCACGCATGATGTCCATAAACATCGCATTTCGCTCCAAAGTAAACCGATGCTTCGTCACACCCGCCGCCGTCGACACAGTGGCAGTGTTGTCCACATAGCTGAAAGCCACATTTTGCGTGGATCCAACCAAACTGCCCGCGCGTATCAAAACCGGAGATAGGTAGTCCATCGCCACATTAGCGGTGGCTCCATCGGCTGATATCAGCGATAAATTTGAGGCAAAATCAACTCCAGCGAAATCCCTGTGCCCGATGGATGTAACCGCAGAGACCTCCAAAGTTGGGCTAATCATACAGGCCAAATCGATCTCGTGACACAGATCAAGCAAAACTCCACCCCCGTCAGCACGCGCTGCATAGCTTTTAGAAAATGACCAGTTTTCGCGCCATTGGCGCACATCATGCCCAATTTCAAATTGCATCCGGAAAAAATTACGGCCGTCGAATTCAGACAAGAACCGGGTGAGCGGATGATAGCGCAACATAAATCCCACCACCGAGCGTTGCTGCAAACCCAGCTCTATGCTGTACATTGCGTCCACTTCGCTTTGCGTAAAGGCCAGTGGTTTTTCTATGTACATCGGGGCATCATGGGACGCACAAATCTCAACCAGCTCAGAGCGCACATCCGTTGCTGTGGCGATGATCACGGCCGCTTGGCCCTCGCAGCGCGCAACACTTTTAGAAAATACCTCAGCATCAAAGCCGCGCCAAGGTAAATGCGTCAGGGTTTTGCCGAGATCTTGCAAATTGGCGGCATGACGGCGGCCAATAGAGCCGCTGCCAACAACAAAATATGTCCAAGCCATAGCGTTGACCCCAATCCCAAGCAGCCGAAAAATAAATGCTCCGGTGGATGACACCGAAACTCACCAGACACACATAGAGCCAACCCAGCTCTTAGGCCATAGAATTGTAATCCCCTATGTCCTACCACCAATTCAAGAATTCAGGTTAGTCAGAGCCAAATAAATCTCGGGTAAAGACTTTATTTGCCACATCGGCAATTTCGGGTGTGGCGCGGTTGGCTATAATAATATTTGCTTCTGCTTTGAACGCGTCAAGATTTTGAACCAATCGCGAATTGAAGAAGGTAGTATCGGCCATAGCCGGCTCATAGATGATCACCTCAACACCCTTAGCCATGAGGCGCTTCATAATCCCTTGAATGGATGACTGGCGGAAGTTGTCAGAACCTGCCTTCATCACTAATCGAAAAATGCCTACTGTTTTGGGGTTCTTCATCAAAATCTGTTCGGTCAGAAAATCCTTGCGGGTGCTGTTCGCATCCACGATGGCTTGGATCAAATTTTGCGGCACTTGATTGTAATTAGCCAACAGTTGTTTCGTGTCCTTGGGCAGGCAATAGCCTCCATATCCAAAGGAAGGATTGTTGTAATGCGTGCCAATACGTGGATCGAGACCGACACCTTCGATGATCTGGCGTGCGTCCATATCTCCTGTCAAAGCATAGCTGTCCAGCTCGTTAAAGAATGCAACCCGCATGGCCAGATAGGTATTGGCGAACAGTTTGATCGCTTCGGCCTCTCGCGCATTGGTGTAAAGAATTGGCACATTGGGTTCGTGTGATCCATCTAAAAGCAGATGTGCAAACACCTCAGCACGCGCAGACCGTTCGCCGACAATGATACGTGAGGGATGCAAATTATCGTAAAGGGCCCGGCCTTCACGCAAAAACTCCGGTGAAAATATAACCTGCTGAGTCTCAAACTTGGCCCGCATCGCATCGACGAAGCCCACTGGAATCGTTGACTTTATGACAATGACCGCCTCAGGATTGATCCGCGTCACATCAGCGATAACGGCCTCTACCGATGAGGTGTCAAAATAATGCGTCACAGCATCATAGTCTGTCGGTGTGGCAACTATCACATAGTCAGCGCTTGCGTAGGCTAGCTTTGGCTCAAGCGTCGCGGTTAAATTAAGGTCATGACTGGCAAAAAACTCTTCGAGTTCCACGTCTGAAATAGGAGACTTCCGGTCATTGACCATAGTCACCCGTGACGCGTCCACATCGACCGCATAGACTTCATTTTTTTGGGCCAACAAAACCGCGTTGGTCAGGCCAACATAGCCAAGGCCTGCAATAGCAATTTTCAACGTAATCTCCCAGATCCTCGGATAAGTACCTTCGTAGTAGATAATATAATCTTCACCCAAATAGACGCCAGATAAGATTTATATAAGCACCATCGGTACTTTGCCAGGGTTTTGCAGTCTCTACACGGCTCCAAGCAGGATATACACCGATTGCCACTCTGTCCAAACGACATAGCATCACTTTTCCGCAACGTCATTCAAAAATGCGGTTATGTGTGCCTTCAAAGAGTGTTTTTGTGTCCAGCCCAACCCTTTTATTTTATCAGTGTGCAGCTCACCATTCATCCGATTGGCGGGAGAGGCGCGTTGGAACTCTGGTTCACAGCAAAACACTCTGCACACATCAAGAATCGAGTAAGACTCATCCGCCCCAATTCCGTAGCCATCACCCGCCCCACTTCCAGCCGCCAATAAAACTCCATCCGTGATATCATCAACATGAGTGAAATTTCGACGCTGCGTGCCCGGAGTGGTGATAGGCAACTTGGTCGCGCCTTGAGAGACTAACTTCTTAAACTTGCCAATAACAGTCGAATATTTTCCATCGCGCAACTCACGACCACCGTAAACGTTGTAAAAATATACAATTGAAAAAGCCAAATCATACCATTTTGCAAAATCAAACAACAATTCTGTGTTCAGCGATTTCGCAGCAGTATAGGGAGACAAATGCCGCCCATCGCCATTGTCCGCAAATTTAGTGCTTGAGCCAGAATATATCAGTTTCGCATCGGATGACTGCCAGAATTGAAGCAGGGACGCAAAAGATTTATAAATATTTGACAGCGCGACATGCGGCTCATCAAGACTTTGCTCAACCCGGCTGTACTCTCCAAAATGGAAAATATAATCGAACTTCTGGGCACCAAAAATCTCGATAATATCGTTAACATCACCCTCAACATAAGACACGCCCGCAATATGATTGCTCTTACGTCCAGACAGGTAATTGTCCAAGCAAACAACGTTATCAGATGCTGCCACAAGCTTCTGGGCCAAATGCGTGCCTACGAACCCGGCGCCGCCGGTAATGAGAACTTTTTTGGCCCGAAACAGCTCAATTATGGGATCCGCGTTCACTTTGGTCACCTTTGCGTTTGCATGCCAGAGCGGTCGTCATCAAAATTCGTTCCATTTTATACTTGGGCAAGCACAGAACGCTTATGCTGGCTTTAGTATAAACGTGCCTTAAACGCCATATGATTTTTAAACATCATGTTTTGGTGACGACGCGAATGGTTGACATATGAGCAATTGCGGCCAAAAACCCCTCAACCGAGCCACAGTCAAAACGCAGCGCCGTAGATGGCACCGAGCTGACCATGCCCTGTTTGGGTGTTGTCAGACAAAGTCTAACAGGTATCAAAGCACCACGATCACACAAATCTATGAAGCACAGATTTGAAACCACTCCGTGAGAGCAGTTGTACGTTTTTGCTTGAAGGATTGCCTGCTTTCTAGATGTCTTTCATGGTTGAAGTGATTGTATATTTGACTGTGATAACTGGTAAGTTTCTGGAGTATTACACAACTTTTAAACTTCTGCATCGCCCTTTCTCGTCGTCGAAATGGCAGGTGCGAATTTTCGCACCGATTGTTCGCCCGGCCACCACATAATTGACGATCTACAACGCCAATCTCACCAAAAGCCACGCCATAGGATGCCAGCTTGTCTGTCGTGATGATCTTGGGTGATCCGTGTTTTCGCATTGTTTTTATCAAGAACTTCTTCGCTGCAGCCTTGTTGCGTCGCTTTGTCACAAAGCATTTAAGAACTTCGCCTTCGTGATCAACCGCGCGCCACAAGTAAAAGCGTTCTCCATTTATTTTCACAAAGACTTCATCCAGGTGCCACTGCCAGTTCAAGTGTTGCCCTGCCCTATTCTTACGGATTTCTCCCGCGAACTTTGACCCAAAACGTTCAACCCAAAACCGAACTGTTTCGTGACAGATATCGACGCCGCGTTCATGCAAGATGTTTTCCACCTGACGAAAACTCAATGGATAACGTATGTAATACATCACTGCCAATCGGATGATTTCAGGTGAAGTCTTGAAGTATTTGAAGAGAGAACGTGTTGCCATTTTCCAAAAATAGGGATCAACCGCAAAACCGTCAAGCTTGTCTGACAACACCGACAAAAGACCCAAAAAATATGTGACACGGGAAACTTGCGCTCCAATTTTTGGTTTGGACTTTACAGGGCTGATACGATTACATGCAGCCTGCAAGAGCGGTTGATAGGTTCCGGATAAGTTGAGAGTAAAGTGCCGGACCCGGCTCCAGATCCGAGCCAAGCGGATCGAGCATGCCCGTCCCCGCTT
>Ga0206130_10000124_pt1 | contig 129405 bp, 124 predicted proteins | sample Helgoland_Spring_9_FD_148637 | JGI IMG/M metagenome (GOLD analysis project Ga0206130, IMG submission 148637) | Pelagic subsurface seawater microbial communities from Kabeltonne, Helgoland, North Sea - Helgoland_Spring_Bloom_20160512_1 | ecosystem: Environmental > Aquatic > Marine > Epipelagic...
CTTGCCCTGGTCGCGATCGCCGCCCGCGCCGAACACGACGATCAGCCGCCCGCCCGCATGCGGCTTCAGCGCCGCGATCGCGGCCTCCAGCGCATCGGGGGTGTGCGCATAATCGACATAGACGGGGGCGCCCGTCCGCGCGATCACCGCGCGTTCCAGCCGCCCGCGCACGGGCTGCAACCGCGACAGGTTCTGGATCGTCGCCGCGACATCGCCCCCGGTCGCGATCACCAGCCCCGCCGAGACCAGCGCATTGGCCGCCTGATACGCGCCGATCAGCGGCAACCGGACCTGATGCGTCGTGCCGTCGGCCTCGATCGTCAGCCCCTGCCCCAGCAAGGTCGGATCGCGCCCGACCAGCCGCAGCGTGTCGCCGCGCGTGCCGACCGTGACCAGCCGGATGCCGCGCGCATGCGCCAGATCGACGACCCGCGCGCTCTGGATGTCGTCCGCCCAGACGACCGCGGTGCCATCGGCGTCGAGCACTTCCGAAAACAGCCGGAGCTTCGCGGTCAGATAGGCCGCCATGTCGCCGTGATAATCGAGATGATCGCGGCTGAGGTTGGTGAATGCCGCCGCGGTCACGGTCAGCCCCTCGGTACGATATTGGGTCAGCCCGTGGCTCGATGCCTCGAACGCCAGATGGGTCACGCCCTCCCGCGCCAGCCCGGCGACGTTCGACAAAAAGGTGACGATGTCGGGCGTCGTCAGCCCCGTCGTGACGCTTTCGTCCGCGGTGGTGACCCCCAGCGTCCCGATCGAGGCGGCGTGATGCCCCGCCATCCGCCACAATTGCCGCGTCATCTCGACGCAACTGGTCTTGCCGTTGGTGCCCGTCACCGCGACGGTCGTCGCCGGAAACGGCGCGAAGAACCGCGCGGCCAGCCCGGCGAAGCGCGCGCGCGGATTGTCGTCCGCGATCAGCGTCGCGCCGTCGACGGTGACCCCCGGGCGGGCGACGATCGCCACCGCGCCCGATCGGATCGCGTCGGCGATGAAATCCTCGCCATTGACGCGTTCGCCCTGAAACGCGCCGAACACCGTGCCCGGTGCCACCTTGCGGTGATCGATCGCGAACCCGGTAACTTGCGCCGTCTCGGCTCCGCCGGTCAGCGCGCCCAGCTTCATTCCACTGCTCCCGGTACTTGATTCCTGCTACCCGGTTCCTGCCACAACAGCGGCAACATGTCGCTGACATCGATGTCGCGGCGCATATCGGGGATCACGCCGAGCAGCGATCCCGTCCGCGCGATCGTCCGCCCGACGACGGGGGCGGCATTCCACGCCGCGGTCTTCCACCCGCCGGTTTCCTTCGTCCCCTGCGGCGAATCGAGCATCGCCAGCACGACATAGCGCGGTGCCTCCATCGGGAAGGCGGCGACGAAGGTCGCGACGTTGCGGCTACGGTCATAGCCCCCGGCGGCGGCGGCCTCCGCGGTCCCGGTCTTGCCGCCGACGCGATAGCCCGGCGCATCGCCCTTGCGCCCGGTGCCGCGCAGCACGACCAGGCGCAGCATCTCGCGGATCTTGCGGCTGGTCTCTTCGCGGATGACGCGGCGGCCCGCCACGGCCTTGCCCGGCGCGACCTTCATCAGCGTCGCCGGGCGCCAGGTACCGCCGTTGACCAGCGCGGCATAGGCGCTGGCGAGCTGGAGCGGGGTGATCGCGATGCCATGGCCGAACGCGGTCGTCATCGTCGTCGTGCGTGCCCAATAGGTCGGCCAGATCGGCCGCCCCTTTTCGCGCAGTTCGATGTCGGGCTTGGTATCGAAACCGAGCTTGCGGAACATCGTCTGCAACCGCTGCGGCCCGACCTCGTCGGCGACGCGCGCGGTCGCGACGTTTGACGAATAGATCAGGATTTCGGGCATCGTCAGCCAGCGTTTGGGATCGCCGCGTTCGTCGTGGATCGTGAAGCGCCCGACTTTCAGCGGATGCGTCGCGTCCCAGCGGTTGGCGGGGCTGGACACGACCCCGGTGTCGAGCGCGGTCGCCATCGCGATCGGTTTGAACGTCGATCCCAGTTCGTACACGCTCTGGGTCGTGACGTTGCGCAATTCCTCGGGCCCCGACATGCCGACCCGGTTGGGGTTGAACGTCGGCAGCGATGCCATCGCGATCACCTCGCCCGTCCGCACGTCGAGCACGACGCCGCCCGCGCCACGCGCGGAAAAGGTCGTCATCGCGCGCGACAATTCACTTTCCATTGCCGCCTGGACCCGCGAATCGAGCGACAGCGCGACCGGGGTGCCGCTGTTGGCGGGATCGAGCAATCGCTGGTCGAGCACGCGCTCCATCCCCGCCATCCCGTTGCCCTCGCGCGTCAGATAGCCCAGCGCGTGCGCGGCGAGCGTCGACTGCGGATAGAGGCGCTGGGTTTCGCGCGCGAAGACGATCGCGGGTTCGCCGATCGCGTTGACCTGTTCGACCAGCGCGGGGCTGGCGCGGCGTTGCAGATAGGTGAAGCTGACATCCTTCGTCAGCTGGCCATAGAACCACGCCCGGTCGCCCCGATCGGGCATCAGCGCCGCGAGCCGCGCGGCGATGTCCATCTTGTCGCCCAGGATCTTCCTGGGGTGGACCGCGATCGTCCAGGCATCGATCGTCCGCGCGAGTGGCGCGCCGTTGCGGTCGACGATATCCCCGCGCGCGGCCAGCGTCGCGATCCGCGTCTGCGCATCGGCCCCCGAAAACGCCGCGAGCATCGCCAGCCGCCCGATCACGACCAGCACCGCCGCCGCGAACAGCAGCATCAGCATCATCAGCCGCATATGCGCCGTCGCGACCAGCGCATGGCGCTGGCCGGTCTGCACGCGTTGCGCGACGGGACGGGCGACCAGGACGGTCAACGCGGTTGCGATTCCGCGCGCGCGCTCCGCAGGATCGTGCCGAGCGTGTCGTCGGACAGCAATTTGCGATCGAGCATCGCGACCGCCTGTGGCCGCACCTTGGCGACCGCGATCACTTCGCGCGCCTTGTCGGCGAGTTTCGCCATCATCGGCGCGGATTTGGGCGCGGCAGCCACTTTGATCACCGACTTGGCGGCGGTCGGCATCGCCTTGGCGACCTGGGCCAGCGCGGGGGCGGCGGCGGCGGCGGCATCGGTGCGGGGGATGGCGGGCATCGCGCTGGGCAGCGATGGCACGACGAGCGCGGCGGTCTGGATCGCGCCGCCCTGCGTCACGTCGATCGAGGCGAGCGCCGCCTCATCGACGACGAACTGCCCCGCTACCGGAGAGGCGAGCGCCAGCGTGTCGCCGTTCCATTTTTCGAGCTGGGCGAGGTTGGCGCGGGTTTCGAATTCGGTTTCCAGCGCGCGGATGTCGCGCTGCGCCGCCTCGATCCGGTCGTTGACGCCGTCGAGCTTCTTGCGCTCCGCCGCGACCTGCAGCGAGACGAGGTAGAAACCGAGCACGATCGCGACGCAGCCGCCAAACCAGCCCAGCCCCTTCATCCGATACGCCGCCGTCATACGCCAAACTCCTCTGTTACCGGGCGATCCCAGGCCGGGGCCGCCGTCCGCGTCGCCATCCGCAGCGTCGCCGATCGCGCCCGGGGATTGCGCGCGACCTCCTCGTCGCCCGCGCGCACCGCGCGACCGACGCGTTCGAAACTGGGGGCAGTGCCCGCCTGCGCCGTCATCGGCGCGTGGCGCGACCCGCCGGGCGCGTTGCCCGACCGATCGCGCAGGAACCGCTTGACCATCCGGTCCTCCAGACTGTGGAACGTCACCACCGCCAGGCGGCCACCGGGCTTCAGCACCCGCTCCGCCGCGGCCAGCCCGTCGGCCAGCTCGCCCAGTTCGCGGTTCACGTGGATACGGATCGCCTGGAAGGTGCGGGTCGCCGGATCCTTCTTGTCGTGCGGACGGTGGCCCAGCGCCTTGCGCACGACGGTCGCGAGCTCGCCCGTCCGGGTCAGCGGGCGCGCGGCGACGATCGCGCGCGCGACGCGGCGGCTGCGTGGTTCGTCGCCATAGTGATAGAGGACGTCGGCGATCGCCTCTTCGTCGGCCTCGTTGACGAAATCGGCCGCGCTCATCCCCGCCTGCGCCATTCGCATGTCGAGCGGGCCATCGGCCTGGAACGAAAAGCCGCGCGCCGCCTGGTCGAGCTGCATCGACGACACGCCGATGTCGAAGGTGACGCCATCGACCGCGTCGACCCCCGCCGCCGCCGCCGCCGAATCGAGCCGCGAGAATTCGGCCTCGACCAGCGTCAGCCCGGCGTCGCCCGCCTCGCGACCCGCGCGGATCGCATCGGGGTCGCGGTCGAACGCGATGACGCTGGCCCCGGTGGCCAGGATCGCGCGGCTATACCCGCCCGCGCCGAACGTCGCATCGACCATCGTCTCACCCGGTACCGGGGCAAGCGCGGCGATCACCTCGGCGAGCAGGACGGGGATGTGCGGGTCTGTGCCGGGGGTCACAGCGCGATCCCCTTGTCCTGGCAATAATAGCGGCAGGCGGCGACCATCTGCGGCGACAGCCCGGGGGTCGCGACCAGTGTCGCCGGATCCCAGATCTCGATATAGTCGAGCGTGCCCCAGAAGAACGCGTTCGCGCCGATATTCGCGTAGAAACGGGGAAAGCCGGGCATGATGAACCGGCCCGATCCATCGAACGGCACCGCTTCGCCATTCGCGCCGCCGCGCTTGATATTATGGTCGATCCGCCCGTCGGGGCCGCGCGACAACGCGACGCGTTCATTCAGTTCGCGCTTCAATTCGGCGACATAGGCGGGGTCGTAGGCGATCAGGCAAGGCGCCTCTTCATGCGCGGCGATGATGATCGTGCCGCCGTCCTTGCCATCGGCGCGCGGGCTGTTGTCGGCCAGCGTGCCGCGGAGCGCGTTGGGGATGGCTACCCGGCCCTTGTCATCGACAAGAGCCAGTCCACTCCCCTGATAGTCGCCCCGTTCCCCCACGCCGCCCTCGTCGCGGGAACACATAGTTCCACCATGTCGGAAACCGGCCTTCGCCGCCTTCCGATCTTGCCCATGCAAAGGGTGAAACTAGCCCCGTCAGACGGTTAACTATCAATGCATCGATGGGGACGCAACGGGATTTTTGGGGATTTGGCGGGATACGTTACCCGCCGTCCGCATCGCCGGGGTTCGGGGATGCTAGCCGATGGCCGCGCCATGCCTGGCGATCAGCCGAAACCGACGCAAATCCGTTGGTTTGAGAGATCAAATGATGCCGATCCCCGGATTTCCCCGACCGATCCGCATCGTGCCGGATCACGGCGTCGGCGCGGTCGCATTCGCCGTCGGCGGCGCCACGCCCAGTTCGGCCATGGGCTCGGCAGAGGGAGAGGCATTTTTATCGATCACCGCCATGTTCGCCACGACATCGGGCTGCGCGGCGCCGACCGTTGCGATCGGCTGTTCGCGCCGCGCGGTCCCGATGATCGCACTGGCGACGATGATCAGCAGCACGATCGCCGCCAGGCCGATCAGGCCGACCTTGACGCGCTGGGCCGTCGGGGTGGGGGACGCTGCCGTTTTCATCCGTTGCCGGGATGTAGCGACCGATCGACGGTTTGTCGATCCGGGCGTCAGGTCAAGCCCTTGGACTCACGCCATTCCGGATCGTGGAGCGATGACAGATAGCGAAAACCCGTGTCACACAAGATGGTTACCACCCGGCTGCCCGGTCCCAGATGACGCCCCAGCCGCACCGCGCCCGCGACGTTGATCCCCGACGACAGCCCCAGGCACAGCCCCTCTTCGTCGAGCAGGCGCCGGACCCAGTCCCACCCCTCCTGATCGCCGATCCGGAACTGGGTGTCGATCGGCGCACCTTCCAGGTTGGCGGTGATCCGCCCCTGGCCGATCCCTTCGGCGACCGATGAGCCCTCGGACTTCAGTTCGCCATGCGCATAAAATTCGTATAGCGCGGCCCCGTGCGGATCGCTGAGCGCGATGCACACCGTCTCGTCATGCGCCTTCAGCCCCATGCCGACCCCCGCCAGCGTCCCGCCGGTGCCGACCGCGCAGGTGAAGCCGTCGACGCGCCCGTCCATCTGTTCCCAGATTTCCTCCGCCGTACCGACGATGTGCGCGCGGCGATTGGCGATATTGTCGAACTGGTTCGCCCAGATCGCGCCCGGCGTCTCCTCCGCGATCCGGCGCGAGGTGTGGACGAAATGGCAGGGCGACGAAAAGGGCGCGGCGGGAACGAGCACCAGTTCGGCGCCCAGCGCGCGCAGCGTGTCCATCTTTTCCTTCGACTGGGTGTCGGGCATGACGATGATCGTCTTGTATCCCTTGGCATTGGCGACCAGCGCCAGCCCGATCCCGGTGTTGCCCGCCGTCCCCTCGACGATCGTGCCGCCGGGCTGGAGGATGCCGCGGTCCTCGGCGTCGTTGACGATGAACAGCGCCGCCCGATCCTTGACGGAGGCACCCGGATTGGTGAATTCGCATTTGCCGTAGATGTCGGCGCCGCTGGCCTCGCTCGGCCCCTTCAGCCGGACGAGCGGGGTGTGGCCGATGAGCGAGAGCGTGTCAGGATAAATCTGCATGATCGTAAGATGGCGTCGCGCAGGCGGGTCGGCAAGCGAGCTTAGCTTGGGGCGCGACAAGCACCGCGCGCGGGCCGATCGCGTTGGCTGACCCCGCCGCGCTCAAACGATCCTTCGCGCCCGTCGTCGATGCCCGCACCCGCGTCCTGATCCTCGGCAGCCTGCCCGGCGACCGCAGCCTGGCGGAACAACGCTATTATGCGCATCCGCAGAACCAGTTCTGGCGGCTGGTCGGCGCGGTCATCGACCGCGATCTGGCGGCGCTGCCCTATCCCGACCGGCTCGGCGTGCTGCGCGACCGCGGCATCGGCCTGTGGGACGTCATCGCGCAGGCGCAGCGGCGGGGCAGCACCGATGCCGCGATCCGTGACGCCGCCCCCAATGACGTGGCCGCGCTGATCGCCGGGCTGCCGACGCTCGCCGCGATCGCGTTCAACGGCGCGACCAGCGCGGCGCGGGGGATCCGGGCGCTGGCCGACATCCGCCCCGGTATCGCCCGGATCACGCTGCCCTCGTCCAGCCCGCTCCACACGATCGGCCTCGCGGCGAAGCTGCCCGCGTGGCTGGCGCTGAAACCCTATCTGTAGCGACTGTCGCCGGGCGCGATGTTCCGCTAATGTTCCATATATGTCGTCCGACTCGTCGCTGTTCCCGCCCCGTCCGCTGCGCTGGCTGTTCCTCGACCTGAACAGCTATTTCGCCAGCGTCGAACAACAGCTCCAGCCCAGCCTGCGCGGGCGCCCCGTCATCGTCGCCCCCGTCGGCAGCGACACGACCGTCGCGATCGCCGCGTCGATCGAGGCGAAACGCTACGGCATTTCGACCGGCACGCCCGTCTGGGAGGCGAAGCAATTGTGCCGCGACGTCGTCGTCACGCCCGCGCGGCACGACCGCTATGTCGAATTCCACGACGCGATCGTCGCCGAAATCTGGCGGCACGTTCCGGTCACGCGGGTATGTTCGATCGACGAGGTCGCGTGCCGGTTGCTCGACAATGAAAACGGGCGCGATGACGCGATGGCGCTGGCGCGGCGGATCAAGGCGGGGATCCGGGCGCGGGTCGGCGACCGGATGACGTCGTCGGTCGGGATCGCGCCGAACCGGTTGCTCGCCAAGCTGGCCTCCGACCTGCAGAAACCGGACGGGTTGATCGTGTTCGAGGCGCAGGACCTGCCCCACCGGCTCTACGACCTGGCGCTGCGCGATATCGCGGGGATCGGGGCGAAGATGGAGCGGCGGCTGGCGCGCGACGGGATCAACGACATCCGCGACCTGTGCGCGCGCCGTCCGCGCGATGCCGGGGCGGCCTGGGGCGGGACCAATGGCGACCGGCTCTGGTACCAGCTCCATGGGGTCGACCTGCCGGAAAAGGCGTCGCAATCGCGCTCGATCGGGCACAGCCATGTGCTCAGCCCGCAAAAACGCGGGCTCGAACCCGTCCGGCTGACCGCGCGCCGCCTCGCGCTCAAGGCCGCCAGCCGCCTGCGTCGCAAGGGCTATCGCGCCCGGCTGCTGGTGCTCCACGCCACGTTCGAGGACGACAAGAGCCGCTGGCGCGCGTCGATGAAGCTGCCCGCGACCCAGGATAGTTTCGTCGTGCTCGACCACCTCGACCGGCTGTTTCCGCAGTTGCACGCGGCGGGGCGCGCGCGGGCGGGCGGGTTCCGGCTGCGGCTGGTCGGGGTGACGCTGGGTGAAATCGAACCGGTGGCGGGGGAGCAGGAATCGCTGTTCGCCTATCTGGATGCCGACGATCCGCTGGCGCGCGAAACCCGCGGGCTGGCGCTGTCGCGCGCGATGGACCGGATCAACGAACGCTTCGGGCGCCACGCCGTCAGCGTCGGGCCGCTCGACGGCAGCCGGATCGACCGGATCGGGACGAAGATCGCGTTCGGGCGGATTCCCGACCTAGACGAATTCCACGAATGACCGCGCGCCGACAAAGGCGCATCCCGGGGCAGGTCCGACAAATCGCCGTCGGGGACGATCGGACCGTCCAATTGACCTTGACGCGCTATGCTGCATCGGCGAAGCGTCGCCGCGCTATGAAGAGCCCCCTCCTCCTCGCCGCCTCTGCCGCGCTCTTTGCGCTGGCTGCCTGTAACAACGCGCCCAAGACCCCCGAGGTTCTGGACACCAACCCCGATCCGATGGCGGCAGAGCTCGCCAATCGCGCACCGGTCGAACTGCCGCCGTCGATCAAGGCGGACAAGTCGATGCGCTGCCAGCCCGGCAACATCCTGCTCTACGTGACGTTCTTCGACGGCGACAAGCTGGCGATCGTCCGCACCGAAAAGGGTGGTACACCGACGCGCCTGACCGCGCCCGCCGCTGGCGAACCACTGACCGCCGAGGGCGGGTGGAAGCTGACCGGTACGCCGACCAGCGCGAAGATCAGCGTGCCCGGCAAGGCGGATTACACCTGCAAGGGGTGAATCGCCGATCCGGTGTGACCGTCAATCAGGCCGGCGCGTCAATCGCGCCGGCCTTTTTCATGACGATGCCGCGATGCGACACGGTTCACGACGACGAAGTCGCTGGCATCGCAGCCGATTGACGGGCAAGGCGTCGGGCCGCGCGGTCGATCGGGACGCGCGCTGGGATTAGGACCTGCCGCGTGCGTGATCTCGACAATGTCGCAGGCTATCAGGATATCGTGACGGGCAGCCGGGATACGCCCGACGATAGCGGCGCGACGCAGGTCCGCGGGTCGTCCGTCCCCGAACTCAAAAGCCTGCTGGGCATCGCGGTCGGCACGCTGACGATCGCCGCGCTGTATTTCGGGCGCGACGTGCTGATCCCGATCACGCTGGCGGTGATGCTGTCGTTCGTCCTGTCCCCCGTCGTCGCGATGCTCGAACGGCTGCGATTGTGGCGCGCGCCCGCGGTGATCCTGACCGTGCTCGCCGCCTTGGGGATGCTCGGGCTGATCGGGACGCTGATCGGCAGCCAGGCCGCGGCCTTGTCGCAGAACGCGCCGCAATATGCGCGCACGATCGAAACCAAGGTGCAGGGCGTCCAGGCCTTCGCGGTCGCGAAACTCGCCTCGATGACCAAACAGCTCGGCCCGTCGCCCTCGGCAAAGCGGACGAACGGATCGGTCGCCCCGACGACGACCGCGACGAACGGCCAGCGCACGGTCCCGGTCGAGATCGTCGGCGGCGACACATCGCCCCTGTCGATTGCCAAGACGGTGCTGGCGCCGATCCTGGGGCCGCTCGAAACGACGATCCTGGTGCTGATCGTCGCGATCTTCGTGCTGATGCAACAGGAGGATCTGCGCGACCGGTTCATCCGGGTGTTCGGGTCGAGCGACCTGCACCGGACGACCCGCGCGCTGGACGATGCCGCCGCGCGACTGTCCAAATATTTCCTGTCGCAACTGGCGGTGAACACCAGTTTCGGCATCGTCATCTGGCTGGGCCTGTGGCTGATCGGCATCCCGTCGCCCGCGATGTGGGGCGTCATGGCGGGGCTGTTGCGCTTCGTCCCCTATATCGGATCGTTCCTCGCCGCGGTCGCGCCCGCCGCCCTGGGCGCCGCGGTCGATCCGGGCTGGACGATGGCGCTCGAAGTCGTCGCGCTGTTCGTGATCGTCGAACCGATCCTGGGCTATGTCGTCGAACCGTTGCTCTATGGTCATTCGACTGGGCTGTCGCCGGTGTCGGTCATCGTGTCCGCGATCTTCTGGACGTGGCTGTGGGGGCCGATCGGGCTCATCATGTCGACCCCGATGACGCTTTGCCTCGTCGTGCTGGGGCGGCACGTCAAAAGCCTGGAATTCTTCGACGTGTTGCTGGGGGATCGACCCGCGCTGACCGCGGTCGAAAGCTTTTACCAGCGGATCCTGGCCGACAATCCGGACGAGGCGATCGCGCAGGCCGAAGCGCTGCTCGCCGACCGGTCGCTCGGCGCCTATTACGACGATGTCGTGCTCGAAGGGTTGAAGCTGGCGGTCGAGGACCAGGCGCGCGGGACGATCGACCGGTCGCGCGCGATCACGATGAACCGGGTGACGATGGAGGTGGTCGAGGACCTGCGTCCCGCCGCCGCCGCGACCGCCGCCGATGCCACGACGGCGACGGGCCGCGTCCTGTGCGTCGCGGGTCATGGCCCGTTCGACGATGCCGTCTCCGCGATGCTGGTCCAGCTGCTCGCCCAGCGCGGGATCGTGGCGCAGGCCATCGCCAACGCCGCGGTCGCGCGCGACACGATCGGGTCGGTCCACATGGCCGATGTCGCGGTGATCGCGATTTCCTATCTGGAAGTCACCGGCAGCCCCGCCCAGCTACGCTATCTGATCCGCCGCCTGCGCGATCAGGCGCCGCACGCGCGCGTCGTCGTCGGCCTGTGGCCGCATGACGATGCGACGTTGAGCGATGCCGCGATCCAGCGCACATTGGGCGCCGACGCCTGTACCGATTCGCTGGTGGCGGCATCGGCGCTGATCGCCGCCGAGCTTCACCCGGACGGGCACCACGACCAGACGCCTGCCAATACCGCCGCCTGACGTCCCGCCCCCGCCCCTGCCCACCGTTACCGAAAGATCCGCATGTTCGATCCCTTCACCACCTGGACCCGGACGATGGCCGCGATGACCGGCATGGCCCGCACCGCGCAGCGTAGCGCCGAAATCGCCGACCAGTCGCGCGATATCGTCGCCAAGCGGACGACGATGATCGATACCGCGATGCGCAATCCCTGGCGCGGCGATTATGCCGAACTCAGCCGGATGCTGCCCGAAAAGCTCGACGCGTTCAGCCGATCCGCGGTGGCGGTGGGGACGGAGCTTGCGGCGATGAACATGGCGTTCCTGACCGAGGCGCAGCATGTCGCCGCGCTGACGCTGCGCGGGCGCCCGATGGGGATCGAGGACTGGTCGGTGCTGACGACGCGCACCGCCAGCTATGCGATGCAGAGCGCCGAACGGATGGCCGCGCTGGCCAGCAAGGCGCTCGCCCCGGTCGATGCGGTCGTCACCGCCAACACCAAACGCCTGCGCCACCGGTAGGACGCCGCCCCGCGCGCACTGCCCAGGCCCGGCCCGCACGGGTCTTGCCACGGCGCACGGGGTTCGCCACGACCGCGGGGATGACGATGCTCGACCCGCAAACCGTGCTCGGGGCGTATTCGGTCGGGGTCTTTCCGATGGCCGACGATCGCGACGCCGATTCGGTCTATTGGGTCGAACCGCGCCGCCGCGCGATCCTGCCGCTTGATGGCTTCCATCTGTCGCGATCGCTGCGCAAGACGATCGCCGCGGATCGGTTTCGCGTCACCGCCGACCGGGATTTCGACGCCGTGATCGCATTGTGCGCGCAGAGCGTCGACGGCCGCCCCGATACGTGGATCAATCACCCGATCGAACGCGTCTTCACGACGCTTAACCGCCACGGATTCGCCCATTCGATCGAATGTTGGGAGGGGGACGAGCTGGTTGGCGGGCTCTACGGGCTCGCGCTGGGGCGGGCGTTCTTCGGCGAATCGATGGTCAGCCGCCGGACGGATGCGTCGAAGGTCGCGCTGGCGTGGCTGGTCGCGCGGCTCAGGGTCGGCGGCTTCACGCTGCTCGATTGCCAGTTCCAGACGGATCACCTCGCCACGCTGGGGGCGATCGAGATCGACCGGGCCGATTACATGGCGTTGCTGGGCGCCGCGATCACCGGGGTCGGCGCGTCGTCCGCCGGGGCATCGTCGGGCGATTTCGGCGCGCTCGACCGGGGCTTGCCGCGCCCCTCTCCCGTCGACGGCGCGCTCAGGACCGACGTATCGGGGCCGGTCGCGGGCCAGGACATCGTGCAGCTCTTGGTCCACACGTCATAGACCGGATGCTGGACGACGTTCAGCCCCGGGCGTTCCTTGTACAGCCATCCCGAAAACGTCCGTCGCCAGGTCCGGTCGATCCCGCGGATATCGACCTGGACGAACGCGCCGGTCAGCTTGTCCTGTTCCCACGGCGCGGTCTGTTCGCACGCACGCAACCGGATGACGACATCGCCGAACCGCATCGCCTGGCCCGGCTTCATCGAAATCTCGCGGCTTTCGCCGTTACGCTTGTTGAGCAATCCGACGACCGCGACGCGATCCGCCATCGGCGTGCCGCCGGTCGGCAATGCCGCGCCATCGGCGGCGACGGTTTCGATCGTTTCGGTCGCATTGCCATCGGCGGGGGGCAATATCTGCTGGGTCGCCACCGGCTGGCGCGAAGGCGACCGGTCCCACGCGCGATAGCCGAGCAACCCTGCGATCCCCAGCACCACCACGAGCACCCCGGCGGCCACCCACCGGCGAATCATCCCTCCGGCGTCCAGGCTTCGTAATCGCCCGTCGCGGCGGCACGGCGCCCGCCCTTTTCCAGCGCGCCTGCGGGACGATAGGCCAGCGGCGTGCCCGTCATGTTCGCGACCGACGGCTTCTGCCACGCGCGGAGCGCGGGCATCGCCCGATCGGGGATGTCGTCGATCTGGTGATGCAGCCAGCTGAACCAGGCGGGCGGCACCCGGCTGGCGTCGTTGGCGCCGACATAGATGACCCAGCGGCGCGGGCGGCCCGCGGTATCGCTGCCCCCCTCCCAATAGGCGTTGCCCATGTCGTCTTCGCCGACCTTGGTCTTGCCGCGCAGGCCGTACAACATGGTGCCCCAGGACGCGCCGTTCCACCAGGTGAAGGGATTGAGGTTGATGCCCATGACGTGCGCTTACAAGCGCGAACGCCCGCCAGCAACCGCGAACGTCGATATCATGGTGTCGTCCCGCGGCCCGGCCAGCTGACCCGGTCGCCCTCGACGATCCCCAGCGCCGCGGCGCGCCCGCCGACCAGTTCGAGCACTGCGCCGACCGGTTCGCCCGACGAGACCGGGGTCTCGGCATAGGGAATCGTCTGCTCCGCGATCCGCGCGATCGTGCCGTCGGGGCGGATGAACAGGATATCGAGCGGGGTGGGCGTGTCCTTCATCCAGAAATTGGCGGTCTGGGGCGCACCGCCGCCGACCGGATAGGGCCAGAACAACATGCCGCCATCGGGCGTCAGGTCGGTCCGGAACATCAGCCCGCGTTCCTGTTCCGCCGCGGTCGTCGCGCGTTCGATCGCGAAACAATGCCGCGTCTTGGCGCCCTGGATCAGCACCGGCAGCTTGCCGTCGGGCGCGGTCGAACAATAGCCCGTCGGCGCATCGGCCCCGCTGCATCCAGCCAGCAGCATCGCGGCCAACGCCGCGGCTCCCGCCGCGACCGCCCCGGTCGCCGCCCGCGTCATGCGGTATCGACCACGACGGCCAACGGCCCCTTGCGCCCGTCGACGATTCTCGCGACCAGCCGCTGGTCGGGCTCTACCGCCATGATGTCGGCGCGGCGCAATGTTTCCATATGGACGAAGACGTCGCCGCCATCGGCATCGCGGACCAGGAAGCCATAGCCTTTCAACCGGTTGAACCATTTGACCCGCGCGCCCTCGAACGGCCCCGCCGATTCGACCAGCGCCATCGGATCGATCCGGTCGGGGTTGCGCGGGGCCCGCACCGGTTCCTCGACCGCATCGGTCAGGTCGATCGATACGATGTCGCGCGCCTGATAGCCACGGCCCCGCTGGACCGCATTCGCCTCGATCCGCGCGCCTTCGGGCAGGCTGCGCCGACCATGATCCTGCAACACCGAAAAATGGACGAGCACGTCGCCGATCGCGGGATCGTCGGAGACGGCGAAGCCAAATCCGCGGGTCACGTCGAACCATTTGATCGTGCCCGAGACCATGATCATGTCCACCTGGTCGATGGCGTCGCCAAGGATGTCGTCGTCGTTCCTGTCAACCACTTCGGAATTCGGCTCCATCCGCATCACAAGACCATCCTGTCGCAGAGGTAGCACGCCATGACGCAACTGCAACATCGCGGCGGGCGATCAGGCGAGATCTTCTGCATGGATGTCGCGCGTCGCCTCGACGATCCGGCGCGACAGGTCGAAGCCGTGGCCCGCGCGCACCATGGCGGCAAGCTGTTTCTGGCGCAGCGCGCGGTCGGCGTCGCCCGGCCCGAACGGCCCGAGCCGCCGTCGCCGCGCGAAGATCAGCGCCGATTCGATCGCATGATCCGCGATCGCGGGCGCGACCTCTTGCGCATCCTCGTCCCCGATATGCGCCTGCCGCAGTGCCATCGACACGCGCCGGGCGCCCAGCCCCCGTCGCCCCATCGCCGCGACCTTCGCCTCCGCATAGGCGCGGTCGTCGACATAGCCCAGATCGGCCATCCGTTGCGCCAGGCCCTGTGGATCGGCGGGCGCGCCGTCCGGCGTCCACCCGCGTTCGCGGATCTTGCGCGACAGATAATCCGCCAGCCGTCCGCGCGTCGTCGCGAACCGTTCGACGTAGCGCAGCGCCAGCCGTTCCAGCGCCGCGGCATCCAGCGGCGGCGGTATCCGTCGCTCTTTCGGGGGGCGCCCCGTTACCATGCCATTACCAGACTGTTACCATACGCCATGTTTGTGCCACAGTCGGACCGGATTTTGAACGCCCCCCTGCATCATGACAGGGCGGTTGAGCCGCGTGTGTCGGCTGGAACGGGATGAATAGATGACTGAGCCGCTTCGCTCGACGCCGACGCTGGATGACCTGCCCCGGCGCTTTGCCGATTTCACGACGCTGGGCGAAGCGCTGGATTATGCCGCCACCGGCGTGCGCGGGCTGAATTTCCACGACGCGCGCGGCACCTTGGCGCGACCCTATCCCTTCGCCGAGCTGCGCGCCGACGCGCTGGATGCCGCCTATCGGTTGATCGCCGCAGGCGTGCGGCCCGAAGACCGGATCGCGCTGGTCGCCGAAACCGGCCCCGAATTCGCCGCGCTGTTCTTCGGCGCGGTCTATGCGGGGGCGTGGCCGGTCCCGTTGCCGCTGCCCACCAGCTTCGGCGGGCGCGACTCCTATATCGAACAATTGCGGGTCCAGCTGTCGAGCTGCGATCCGACGATGCTGATCTTCCCACCCGAACTGGGCGAGATGGCGGCGGCGGCGGCGCGGCTGGTCGGCGTCGCGGGGATCGACTGGTCGGAACTGGCGACCCGCGATGCGCCGGTCGCGCCGCTGCCTGTCGCGGACGGTGAGGCCATCGCCTATCTTCAGTATAGCAGCGGATCGACCCGGTTTCCGCACGGCGTCGCGATCACGCACCACGCCCTGCTCAACAACCTGGCCGCGCACAGCCACGGGATGGAGGTCGACGGCAGCGATCGATGCATTTCCTGGCTGCCCTGGTATCACGACATGGGGCTGGTCGGCTGTTTCCTGTCGCCGATCGCGAATCAAGTATCGACCGATTATCTGAAGACCGAAGATTTCGCGCGGCGCCCGCTGGCGTGGCTCGACCTCATCAGCCGCCATGACGGCACGACCTTGAGCTATTCGCCGACCTTCGGCTACGACATTTGCGCCCGGCGGATTTCGTCGCAGATCAAACCGTCCGAACGCTTCGACCTGTCGCGCTGGCGTGTCGCGGGGAACGGCGCGGACATGATCCGCCCCGACGTCATGCAGGCGTTCGTCGATGCCTTTGCGGAAGCCGGGTTCAAGGCTTCGGCCTTCCTGCCCTCCTATGGTCTTGCCGAAGCCACGCTGGCGGTGTCGTTGATGCCGCCCGGTGAGGGTATCCGCGTCGAGCTGGTCGAGGAAACCCAGCTGTCGGGCGGTGACGAAACCGGCGCCCGCCAGCCGCGGCCCCAGCGGTTCCGCGCGATCGTCAATTGCGGCAAGCCCGTCCGCGACATGACCGTCGAAATCCGCGAAGAGGACGGCACCCCCCTGCCCGACGGCGCGATCGGCAAGCTGTGGTGCAAGGGGCCGAGCGTCATGGTCGGCTATTTCCGCGATCCCGATGCCACCGCGGCCTGCATGACCGACGGTTGGCTGGATACCGGCGACATGGGCTATATGTCCGACGGCTATATCTACATCGTCGGGCGCGCCAAGGACATGATCATCGTCAACGGCCGCAACCACTGGCCGCAGGACATCGAATGGGCGGTCGAACAATTGCCCGGGTTCAAGGCGGGCGACATCGCCGCCTTTGCGATCACGACCCCCGGTGGCGAGGAAACGCCGGCGGTGCTGGTCCAGTGCCGCAGTTCGGACGAAACCGAACGCCAGCGGCTGCGCGAGGAAATCCGCGAACGCGTCCGGTCGGTGACGGGGATGAATTGCGTGATCGAACTGATCCCGCCCCGCACGCTGCCGCGCACGTCGTCGGGCAAGCTCAGCCGGGCGAAGGCGCGCAACCTGTATCTGAACGGTGATATAAAACCCTATGATATCGCTGCCTGATCGTCGAAATCTGGCGGTGGGGCAGCGCCGGGCAACGATCTGCTAACGACTTATCGGTACGATCGCGGGGTGACCAAGCAGACGCCACCGCCCGCCGACAAAGCCCCCGCCGACCTGACCGCGGTCAGCTACGCCACGTTGCTGGGGCTGCGCGAGGAGGGTGACGAGGCCCAATGGGCGCGGATCCGCGCGACCCAATTGCACGCGGGGCGCCAGCTGGCGCTGTTCCTGCTGGGCACGAACCTGATCGCGACCGCGGCGATCGCGACGCTGTTCGTCGGCCTCGTGCCGCTGTGGATGATCGGCGCCTGGGCGTTGCTGATCGGGATCACGTCGGTCGGGGTGGCGATCCGCCGCCTGGCGACCCCGCATCGCACCGAAGGGTGTTTCGCCAGCATCCGCGACCTGCGCGCCACCTTCGGCGAAGGCATTGCGCTCGCGATCATGTGGGCCGTCCCGACGATGCTCTTCAACCGCGTGCAGGACAGCGGCCACGCCTATGCGTTCTGGATGATCCTGTCGGTGCTGATGACCGCGGTCGCCTTTGCGATGGCGCCACTCGCGCTGTCGGCGATCGCGCTGGTCGGCGGGATGGGGCTGGTGGTCGGCGTCATGCTGATCCTGGGCGGCGCCTATGCCGCGGCGGGCGCGACGTTTCTGTTCACGATGATGCTGATCCTCGCCTGCCTCAGCCGCGCGCGGTCGCTCGTCGTCATCCGCGCCACCCAGATGGCGCTGGCCGAGCGCAACGACACCGTCAGCCTGCTCTTGCGCGAATTCGAGGATAACGGCGCCGACTGGCTGTGGGAAACCGATGCCAGCCGCCGGGTCGTCCGCGCCTCCCACCGGTTTTCCTATGCCTGCGGGATCGATCCGGTGACGATCGAGGGGATGCCGTTCCTCCAGGCGCTCGCCGGATCGTCGTGGGAAACCGGCGATTTCAGCCCCGGCCTGCGCTCGCTCGCGGACAAGCTGAAGGGGCGCGACAGTTTTCGCGACCTGCGCCTGCCCGTCACCATCGACGGTCAGGAACGCTGGTGGGAATTGTCGGCCAGCCCCCGGTTCGACGAAACGGGCGTGTTCTGCGGCTTTCGCGGGGTCGGGTCCGATGTGACCGAACAGCGTGCGTCGGCGGACAAGATCAACCGGATGGCGCGCTACGACACGCTGACGGGGCTGCCCAACCGGCTGATGGTCAACGAAACGCTGGCGCGCGCGATGGCCGATGCGGAACAATGGGCGGGCCGGTGCGCGTTCATGATGATCGACCTCGACCGGTTCAAGGCGGTGAACGACACGTTGGGCCACCCGATCGGGGACCGGTTGCTCAGCCGCGTGTCCGAACGCCTGGCGCAGTTGATGGGGGACAATGCGATGTGCGGGCGGCTGGGGGGCGACGAATTCGCCGTCGTGGTCCGCGATGCCAGCGATCCCGCGATCGTCGAACATCTGGCGCGCACGATCATCGAAACCCTGTCGCGCCCCTATGAGATCGACGCCCACACGCTCCACGTCGGCGCCTCGGTCGGGCTGGCGGTCGGGCCGCGCGACGGGCGCACCGCGGAAATGCTGATCCGCTCCGCCGACCTGGCGCTCTATCGGGCGAAGGATGCAGGTCGCGGCGTCTTCCACGCCTATGAACCCGCGCTCCACGTCCAGGCGGAGGAACGCCGCGTGCTCGAAATGGCGCTGCGCAAATCGCTCGAAAACGGCGAGATGCTGCTGAATTACCAGCCCGTGGTCGACGCCGCCACGGGCATCCTCAAGGGGTTCGAGGCGCTGGTCCGCTGGCACAGCCCGCAGTTCGGCAACGTCTCGCCCGTCAAGTTCATCCCGCTCGCCGAAGACGCGCGGCTGATCAGCGCGATCGGCGAATGGGTCCTGCGCACCGCCTGCGACGAGGCGGCGCGCTGGCCGTCGGAGGTCCGCGTCGCGGTCAACGTGTCCGCAGATCAGTTGCAGGAGGCGGGCTTCGTCACCGTCGTCGCCTCCGCGCTCGCCAATTCGGGGCTGCCCGCCGAACGGCTCGAACTCGAAGTCACCGAAAGCGTGTTCATGCATGAGGGGCTCGGCGCGACCAAGACGCTCGACCGCATCCTCGATCTGGGGGTGAAGCTCAGCCTCGACGATTTCGGCACGGGCTATTCCTCGCTCGGCTATCTCAGCCGGACGCGCTTTTCCTCGATCAAGATCGACCGCAGCTTCATCCAGGGCGCCTCGAAGGGGGTGAAGGAAGCCATTGCGATCATCCGCGCGGTGGTCGTCCTGGCGCAGAGCCTGGGCATGGCGACCACCGCCGAAGGCGTCGAGACCGAAAGCGAACACCAGATGGTCCAGGACCTGGGCTGCACCAAGGTCCAGGGCTATTATTTCGGTCGCCCGCTCCCGGTCGAGGAAGCGCGCGAGCTGGTTCAGCGCAGCTGGGGCGCCACGCGCGCCGCCTGATCCACCTGATCCGGCTGACGTAACGCGGTCAGGCGCTGGGCATCGCTGCCATCGCCTGGCTATAGACATGCGCCTGCCACACCATGTCGACGAAGAACCCCAGCCACATCGCCACCAGCATGATCGTCGACAAGAGATAGACGATGAAACGCGCCTGCACCTTCTTCGGCCCGATGTGGATGATGCTGTGCGCGGCGCGGAACAGCACGAACGCCCAGGCGAGCAGCACCTGCACCGTGTTGACGTTCCCGGTGATGATCAGCAGCGGCACCAGCGCGAAATACAGGACGGGCAGTTCGAACAGGTTCGCCAGATTGTTCGCGGGCATTTCGACCGGTGTGAAATAGCGGCGGGCGGCGTCGCCGCTGGCGAAATCCGCGGCACCGGGCGGGGTGCGCCGCATATGCGCGCTCCGCTGGACGAACATCGTCATCCACACCGCGAAGATGACCGCGACCATCGCGAAGGTCGGCCAGAATATATTGACGATCACCATGACGTTTCCCCCTATTGATATGCCCATCAGCATGACCCGCATCGCCAAGGAAAGCCATGCCCCGGATCGCACTGCCCGCCACCACCGGTCGCCGCTGCGGCAAGGTCATGGCGGCTGGTGCAAGAGCTGGCTGTTCACCCGGCTGCCATCCGGCATGGGGTTCGTCACCGTGCGCGCAACCTTGTTGGACGATTATCCGCGGCTGATCGCCGCCGTCGCCGTGCTCACCGCGCCCAACATGCCCTGATAGCTTTGCGGCGATACCGGCATCGTCAGCCGCGCAATGGCGCCGGTGGCGATGACGATCGCGATCGCGATCAGGCCGCCCGACAGGATCGCGGCGCGGCGGCGCATCCGGTCGACGCCCAGCGCGGTGGCGGTCGCGATCGCGACGATCGACCAGAGGTGATAGCGCCAGTCCGATGCGATGCTGAGCAGCGCGAAACTCGCCTCCAGCGTCAGCGCCGACGCCAGCAGCGCCAACGCCAGATCGCGGCGCGGCGAGGAGGCGGATCGCGCCAGCGACACCGCGAGTAACGCCCCGATGGCGACCCACAGGACCGGCCAGCCGATCGGCAGCTCGATCAGCGCCGCCGCCACCGCCTGCCACGCCGCGGCGGCCTGCCCCGGACTCGCGAGCCCCGCGGCGTTGGGCTCGCTGACCGCCGGGGGCGCGGCGCCCGGCCAGCGGCGCGGCACCAGCCAGCGCTCGGTCGAATTGAGGTGCGCCAGGCGATGCTCACCATAGGCGACCGGGTGCCGCACCACCGTCGCCGCCAGCGTAATGTACAGCGCACCCACCGGTAGGGCGCGGAGCCGGGCCATGACGGGGCCGCAATGCGTCTCGTCGCCCAGCGGGTCCCAGAAGAACGGCGTCACGCAATGCCGCTCGATCAGCACCGCGCGCTCGGCGGGGGTGACCGCGGTATCGCCCGGCACGCGCACCGCGATCCCGGCGAGATCGAACAGCGCCTGCGTCCGTTCGACCCCGCTCGGCGCCGCGCCGAACAGCTGGTGGCCGATCACCGGCGACAACGCGATCACGACCGGCATCGCGACCAGCGACAGCGCGGCCTTGCGCACCCAGCCGGTCGGCCAGGGCAGCAGCGCGACGATCAACGGCACCGTCGCGAACACCGCATTCGCGCGGACCAGCGTGGCATAGACGACCAGCCCGCCGATCACCGCCCATCCCCATCGCGGCACCGGGCGACCGCGCAATCGCCACCCCGCGACCAGGCCGACCGCCGCGATCAGCGCCGCGGCCATCTGGCAATCCTTCAGCACGACGCCCTGCCAGCCCAGCAACGGCGGCATCAGCGCGATTCCCAGCACGCCCAGCGTGCGCCCGAGCATCCCCCGCGACGCCAGCGCGTCGGCGATCAACCCGATGCCCAGCCAATAGCCGCCGAGCTGGAGCAACAGCATCGGCGCCGCGCCTGGCCTTAGCGGCGCGATCAGCGCCCATAGCCGCGCCATCGCGGGCGGGTGCCAGTCGTCGTACCGACCGCTGGTCACCTGCGCATATTGCGCGACCGTGTCGTACATCGCGACGCCCGGCCAGAACAGCGCGACCGACGTGGCGAAGCCCGCCGCGGCGACGGCGAGCGGCCAGCGATCCCGACCGAGCCCCCGCGCCGCGATCACGCGCCGATCACGCCGCGGCGGCAGTGTGGGCGACGTCCGTGGGGGCGGCGTCAGCGACGGCGGGGTCAGATGTGGATCGCGCGACCATAGGCACCCAGCACGCTTTCATGCATCATTTCCGACAGCGTCGGGTGCGCGAACACGGTCTCCATCAGCTCGGCCTCGGTCGTCTCCATCTGCCGCGCGATGACATAGCCCTGGATCAGTTCGGTGACCTCCGCACCGACCATGTGCGCGCCCAGAAGCTCGCCGGTCTTGGCATCGAACACCGTCTTCACGAAGCCTTCCGCCTCGCCCAGCGCGATCGCCTTGCCGTTGCCGATGAAGGGGAATTTGCCGACCTTCACGTCGTGTCCGGCCTCCTTCGCCTTTGCTTCGGTCAGGCCGACGCTGGCCACCTGCGGGCGCGAATAGGTGCAGCCGGGGATGTTCCAGGTTTCGAACGGATGCGGGTTCTCGCCCGCGATCGCCTCGACGCATACGATGCCCTCGTGGCTCGCCTTGTGCGCCAGCCAGGGGGCGCCGGTGACGTCGCCGATCGCATAGATCCCCTCGACGTTGGTGCGCGCATAGCCATCGACCTTGATATGCCCCCGGTCGGTCGCGATCCCCAGCGTCTCGATCCCGATATTCTCGGTATTGGGGACGATCCCGATCGCGACGATGACGTGGCTGAATTCTTCGGTCGTGACCGTGCCGTCCTTCGCCTTGATCGACGCGGTGACGCCCTTGTCCGATGTCTTGAGGCCATCGAGCCCGGTTCCGGTCAGCAGCGTGATCCCCTGTTTGGTCAGCGCCTTGGTCATGAACGCGCTGACCTCCTCGTCCTCGACGGGCAGGATGCGCGGCAGCATTTCGACGATCGTCACGTCGGCGCCCATGTCGTTGTAGAAACTCGCGAATTCGACGCCGATCGCGCCCGATCCGATCACGAGCAGCTTCGTCGGCATCTCGGGCGGCACCATCGCGTGGCGATAGGTCCAGATCCGCTTCCCGTCGGCCTGCGCGAACGGCAGGTCGCGCGCGCGCGCGCCGGTCGCGACGATGATGTGCTTGGCGGCGAGGTCGGTCGTCCTGTCGCCCTGCTTGACCGACAAACCGCCCTTGCCCGTCAGCGCGCCGACCCCCTCGAACACCTGCACCTTGTGCTTCTTCATCAATCCCTTGACGCCCGCGTTCAGCTGGCCCGCGACCTTGCGGCTGCGCTCGACCACCTTGTCGAGATCGAACCCGACATTGTCCGCGCTGAGGCCGTAATCCTTGGCGTGGGTCATGTAATGATAGATTTCGCTGGTCCGCAGCAGCGCCTTGGTCGGGATACAGCCCCAGTTGAGGCAGATGCCGCCCAGCCGTTCGCGTTCGACGATCGCGGTCTTGAGGCCCAGCTGGCTCGCCCGGATCGCGGCGACATAGCCGCCGGGGCCCGAACCGAGGATGATGAGGTCGAATTGCTCAGCCACTGAAATGCTCCCTGATTCAAAAAAAGAAAAACGGCGCGCGGCGCGGCGCGTCGCCGGTCATCGTCGGCGGTCAGCGTCGGCGGACCCCCCGCGTCACGCGGTCATGCCGCCGATGGGGCGCGGACGACGATCGTCGTCGGTCGCGACGAACACGAACCGTGCCTGGGTCACCTTGCACGTCTCCTCGACATGGCGCGCGCGGCGCCACGCCTCGACCTCGATCGTCATCGACGTCCGCCCGACCGCGACCAGCGTCGCATAGACCGACACTTCGTCGCCGACGATGACGGGGGCGTGAAACTTCATCGCATCGACCGCGATCGTCACTGCGCGCCCGCCCGAATGGCGCGACGCGACCGATCCCGCGGCCAGATCCATCTGCCCCATCAGCCATCCGCCGAAGATGTCGCCATAGGGATTGGCGTCGGCGGGCATCGCGGCGACGCGAATGGTCGGCGCCCGGTCGGGCGGCACCGTCACGATGGCGCCCGGCCGATCCGCCACGCCGTGCGCAGAGGGCCGATCGCCATCAGCATCGTCGCCGCCGCCGCCGCCGCCCCGCACGACCAGATGACCCGATCGCCGAGCGGATAGGACCAGGCCGCCGCCGCGGTCAGCGCATAGATGACGACCAGCGAGAGCCCGACGTACAGGACCTCGATCAGCAACCGCATCGCCGTCAGGCCAGCATCGCCAGCGGCTGTTCGACCAGGTTCTTGAACGCGCGCATCAGTTCGGCACCATCCGCCCCGTCGATCGCCCGGTGATCGAAACTGCCCGTCGCGCTCATCACCGTGGCGACGCCCAGCGCGCCGTCGATGACATAGGGCCGCTTCTCCCCCGCGCCGACCGCCAGGATCATCGCCTGGGGCGGGTTGATCACCGCATCGAACTGCTTGATGCCATACATGCCCATGTTGCTGATCGACGCGGTGCCACCCTGATATTGTTCGGGCTTCAGCTTGTTGTCGCGTGCCAGCGCGGCCAGTTCCTTCACCTCGGTCGAAATCGCCGACAGCGACTTGGTATCGGCACCGGTGACGACCGGCGTGATCAGCCCGGTCGGGGTCGACACCGCGACCGAGATATCGGCGCGGCTGAAGCTGATCAGCTGGTCGGGGGTGAACATCACGTTGCACGTTGGCACCTCGATCAGCGCGACCGCCAGCGCCTTGATCAGCAGGTCGTTGACCGACAGCTTGACGCCGCGTGCTTCCAGACCCTTGTTCAGGTCGGCGCGCAGCTTGAGCAATTTGTCGAGCTGGACGTCCACCGTCAGATAGATGTGCGGCACGGTCTGCTTCGATTCGGTCAGACGGCGCGCGATCGTCTTGCGGATGTTGCTGAGCTTGGTCGCCTCGTGCGGAATATCGGGCACGGTCGCGGGCTTGGCCGGTGCGGCAGTGATGGCGGCGGCGGCGGGCGCAGCGGCTGCCGGGGTGGCATCGGCCTTGGGGGCCGCGGCACCGGGCGTCGCCTGCTCGACATCGGCCTTCACGATCCGCCCGTTCGGCCCCGATCCGCTGACCGCGGCGAGGTCGACACCCTTGTCCGCGGCGATCCGGCGCGCGAGCGGGCTGGCCTTCACCCGCGCGCCATCGCTGCCGCCGCCGGTCGGGGCGGCGGGCTTGCCGTGATCCTCGGCCTCGACATCGGAGCGCGCGGCGGGTGCCGCTTCGCTGCCGGTCTTGTTGGGATCGGTGGCATCGGGCTTCGCCTCGGATTCCTTGGCGGCGGGCTTGGGCGTGTCGCTTTTCGCCGGCGCCTCGATGCTGGCTGCATCCTCGCCCTCTTCGGCCAGGATCGCGATGACCGCCCCGACCGCGACGTTATCGGTCCCCTCGGGGATCAGGATCCTGGCGATGGTGCCTTCGTCGACGGCCTCGAATTCCATCGTCGCCTTGTCGGTTTCGATCTCGGCCATGATGTCGCCGGATTTGACGGTGTCGCCTTCCTTCACCAGCCATTTGGCCAGCGTGCCCTCCTCCATCGTCGGCGACAGGGCGGGCATCTTGATTTCGATCGACATTAAGGTCCTCGTTCGCCTGGGGAAGCGAGTTCGCTCTTCGCGCGCGGTCCCGCGCTGGTCAACCCCGACCGCGCACGCGATCCCAATGCCGCCCACTTGTGTTGTCGGCGCCGCCGGGCCACCTAGTCGATCGAACGGGGGGCGCGATGCGGACATATCTGGTGGTGGTCGACGATACGCCGGAGGCGGTAATCGCGCTGCGCTTCGCCGCCCGGCGCGCGGTGAAGACCGGCGGCAGCGTCGAAATCCTCGCGCTGATCCCGCCCCAGGAATTCATCGCGTTCGGCGGGGTCCAGGCGACGATCGAGGAGGATATGCGCCATCATGCCGAAGCGCTGGTCGCGGGCGCGGCGGGCACATTGATCGAGGAATCGGGGCTGCGCCCGTCGATCACGGTGCGCGAAGGCGATGGCCCGAAGATCATCCGGGAAATCATCGCCGCCGACCCCAGCATCGCCGCGCTGGTGCTGGGCGCCGCGGCGAGCGGCGCACCGGGCACGCTGGTCAGCCATTTCGCGGGCACCGATGCGGGCGCGCTGCCCGTGCCGGTCATGATCATCCCCGGCAGCCTGACGCGCGAGGCGATCGACCGGCTGAGCTGACCCGCGCTGATCCTGACGCGCGTCGACACTCACACAGGTCATGCCGGGGTCGGGCCGGCACCGCCACCGCTATGGCCTTGAGCGCGCAGGCGTTATCCGCCACGATGCCGCCATGTCGATCATCCTCATGGCGCTTGCCGCCGCTACGCCCGTCCCCCTCCCCGCGACCAGCCCCGCCCGGTTGAAGGCGACCGTCGCGACGCTCGTCGGCTTCGGGACGCGCCACACCCTGTCGAGCGCGACCGATCCCAAACGCGGGATCGGCGCCGCGCGCAGCTGGGCCGCGCGCGAATTCGAACGGATCGGCAAGGACTGCGGCGGCTGTATCAAGGTCGAACGGATCAGCCGCCGGTTCGACGGCCCCCGCGCGCCCGACGGCGTCGTCGTCGAGGATGTGCTGGGCATCCAGCCGGGCCGCGATCCGAACCGCGTCATCATCATCGGCGGGCATATCGACAGCCGGGTGACCGACATCATGGATTCGACCAGCGACGCGCCCGGCGCCAACGACGATGCCTCGGGCGTCGCGGTGGTGATGGAGGCCGCGCGGCTGCTGTCCAAACGTCGTTACGACGCGACGATCGTCTACGTCGCCTTTTCCGCGGAGGAACAGGGGCTGTGGGGCGGCCAGTTGCTCGCCGAAACCGCCAAGGCGCGCGGGTGGCAGGTCAGCGCGATGCTCAACAACGACATCGTCGGCAATTCGATCGGCCAGGGCGGCGTCAGGGATGCGAACCGGGTCCGGGTGTTTTCCGAAGGCATCCGCGCGTCCGAAGACATGGCGCAACAGCAACGCCGCCGCGGCGAAGGCGGCGAGGACGACGGCCCCAGCCGGGCGCTGGCCAAGGCGATCGACGGCGTCGCGGAACGGCTGCCGGGCAAGTTCGACGTCGTGCTCGACCAGCGGCCCGACCGGTTCGGGCGGGGCGGCGACCACGAACCGTTTCTGAAACTCGGCTATCCCGCGGTGCGCTTTTCGGTCGGCGCGGAAAATTGGGACGCGCAGCATCAGGACCTGCGCACCGACAAGGGCGTCGTCTATGGCGATACGATCGACCGGATGGACTTCGCCTATCTGGCGAAGGTCGCCGCGATCAACATCGCGACGATCGACCGGCTCGCGACCGCGCCTGCGGCCCCGGGGGACGTGACGCTGGTCGGCGACCTGTCACGCGATACGCAGGTGTCCTGGGCCGCGGTGCCCGGCGCGGCGGGGTATCGCGTCCGCTGGCGGCGTAACGACGGCACGACGGACTGGACCGGCGCGCGCGACGTGACGGGGACATCGACGTTGCTGAAACAAATCCCCGTCGACGATCATTTCATCGGCGTGTCCGCGCTCGCGCGCGACGGCGCGGAGAGCATCGTCACCTTCGGCGGGCGCGCGCGGCGCTGATCACCCGCGCCGACGGGCCGCTACGCCGACGAGCCGCTACACCGACATTCGTGACGAAAAGACCGCGCCGTGGGCTGCCACGGCGCGGTCTCTCGTATCATCATCGATCGCCGATGCCGGTGCTACCGCTAATGATCAGCGGCACGAACATTTCACCGGCGCGCGCCAGCGGTGGAGCGTCTTCGTCCGGGCGCGCGCCCGCGGCTTCGAATAGGTGACCGTGTCTTCGTAGATTTCGGTCGTGGTGGTGGTCACGACCGGCGACTGCTGCACGACCACCGTCGTCGTCGATCCGGCGGGATAATAATAGCCACCCGCCGCATAGCCGCCCGTCGATGTCGTCGTCACCGACGTGCCGCCCTGGTTGGTGACGACGGTCCCGGGATAGGGATAGCCCTGCGGCGCGGGACGATAGCCCGGCGGCGGCGCCATCGGCGCACCGTAACCGGGTGCCCGATCGTCATAGCCCGCGCCATAGCTCACAGGCGGCGCCGGACGGCGGCTGTCGCTGCCCGCCCGATCGATCGCATAGCCTGCCGCCGCGCCGACGCCCGCGCCGATCAGCGTGCCGCCCAAGCGGTTGCCGCGCCCCGCGATGACGTTGCCCGCGACCCCGCCGACCACACCGCCGACGACCGCGCCCGCGACTCCGTCGCTGCCCCGGCGATCCCGGCGGCTGCGCTGCTGGCTATAGACGGGCGCTGGCGCATAGCCCGGTGCCGGTGCGTAACCGGGCGCCGGAGCATAACCGGGCGCCGGAGCATAGCCGCGCGGCGGCGCGGGCGCATAGGCGGGTGGCGGCGCATAGGCCGGGCCCCGGTTGCTCGCCCGATCGACCGCATAGCCTGCCGCCGCGCCGACGCCTGCGCCGATCAACGTGCCCCCCAGCCGGTTGCCGCGACCCGCGATGACGTTGCCCGCGACCCCGCCGACCACGCCGCCGACGACCGCGCCCGCGACGCCATCGCTGCCCCGGCGCTGGCCCGGATAGACCGCACCGGGCCGATCCGGTGCGACCGGGACGTGGCGACCGTCGACGCGACGCCCGTCGGGGTAATAGGCGCCCTGATCATAGCCGCCCTGTGGATAGGTGCCCTGATCATAGCTCCCCTGGGGGTAGGTGCCCGGCGCATAACCGCCGCGGTCGCCCGGCCCCGCATAGACCTGCGTATCCTGGTCGCCATAGGCATCGCCATAGCCGTCCCAGTCGATCCCGTCGGCGGTGTCGTAGACCGACCCGCGCTGATCGACGAGCACCGCATCGTCATAATAGCGGACCCAGGTATAGCCCGTCGTCGGCTGCGTCAGGCCATAGCCCGACCAGTCGTTGACGTAGAAACGCGGATTGACCCAATAGCTGGGCAGGACATAGCCGCGCACCGGACGACGATAGGCGTTCCACCCGCCGGGCGCGTTGACCCCGCCCCACCAATGGCCGCCGACCTTGCTGCCCCAGCGCGATCCGCCCATCCGCACGGTCGGGCCCTGCTGCCCCATGCCGTGGTTCATCATCGGGGTCATGCGGGGGGCGACGCCGGGCCCGTGCGCGATCACGCGCTGTTCGGCCTGCGCGCCGCCGGCCATCAACGCGATTCCCGCGCTCGCGATCATCAAGGTCCGCATCGTCTTCTCCCTATCGACCGACACGTCGCCCCTCGCGCCGCCCTTCATCAATGGTTGACGATTTGCTTACCATTCGATGTCGCGAGTCGCCAGCCGGGCCATCGTCCCGGTTTGGAGCAGCCTAATGTTAGGGAAACGGGTTAACGACAGGGGGTTAGCGAGGGGGAGTCAGCGATAGGGATGTCAGCGACCGGGCCGACCGATCCGATCTCCGATCACGCGGGCGATCGCCTCGCACCCGGCGGCGTCTTCCCGGTCGAACCGCGCGGGTTCGGGGCTGTCGAGGTCGAGCACCGCGACGACCGCGCCGACGACGACGATCGGCACGACCAGTTCGGACCGGCTCGCCGCATCGCAGGCGATGTGCCCGGGAAAGGCGTGGACGTCCTCGACCAGCTGCGTCGCGCCGCTGGCCGCCGCGGCGCCGCATACCCCCGCCCCGACCGCGATACGGATACAGGCGACCTTCCCCTGGAACGGCCCCAGCACCAGTTCGCGCGCCTCGCCCTCGCCCGTCATCCGGTAGAATCCCGCCCAGTTGAGGTCGGGCAGATATTGCCAGATCAACGCGGCGATATTCGCCATGTTGGCGATGCCGTCCGGTTCGTCCGCGGTCACCGCGTCGATCGCGGCGGTCAGGTCACGATACAGGTCGGCCTTCGTGCCGGTCGAGATGTCGAAGCTATACATGGCCGCCGAAATGGCGGTCATTGGCGTCCCGCGCAAGCGGTCAGGCCCAGTCTCCCGCGCACGCGGTCAGGCACGCCCTCCCGCCGCGGTGCGGTCAATCGACGCGGACGCGGCCCCGCCCGGCCTTTACGCCCGATCGCTTCACCTTGCCGTCGACGCGGCGGGTCTGCGACGCCTTGGTCGGGCGGGTGGGCCGCCGTTTCTTGGGCACGATCGTCGCCTCGCGGATCAGCGCGATCAGCCGTTCGCGCACCTCCTGCCGGTTCAGATGTTGCGATCGCGATCCCTCGCTGCGCAGGATCAGCACCCCCTCGCGCGTCAACCGCGATCCGGCCAGCACCGCCAGCCGCCGCTTCACCGCGTCGGGCAGGCTGGGCGACTGCGCGACGTCGAACCGCAGGATGACCGCGCTGTCGGTCGTGTTGACATGCTGCCCGCCCGCGCCGCCCGACCGGGTGGTCGATTCCTCGATCTCGTCACTGTCGATCGCGATCGACCGGGTGACGGGGATCGCGGTCACAGCGTGACGGCGCCGATCAGTCCGGCGAACCGATCGGGCAGCGGCGCGGTGGCGATCACCGGGTCCTTGTTCGCGCGCGGCACCGTCAGTTCGGCGGCGTGGAGCATCATCCCCCGCTTGTCCGCGCGGCCATAGACGGGATCGCCGAGCACCGCGACGCCCAGCCCGGCGGCGGCATGGACGCGGATCTGATGCGTCCGCCCGGTCGCGGGCCGGAATTCGACGATCGCGAGCCCGTCATGGGTGCCGAGCAGTTTCCAGCTGGTCGCGGCGGGCTTGCCATCGGCATCGGGCACCATCCGCCAGCCGTCTTCCTTCGTACTGGTCTTGCCCAGCGCCAGGTCGATCACGCCCTCCTCCCCCGCGGGCACGCCGTCGAGGATCGCGAGATAGCGTTTGCCGACCTCGCCCCGCTCGAACGCCTGCTGCAACCGGGCGTGCGCCTTCGGGTTGCGCGACAGCAACAGGCAGCCGCTGGTGTCGCGATCGAGCCGGTGGACCGCATGCGGCACCCGCTGGAACCCGAATTTCAGGCTGACAAGGTGGTTTTCAAGGCTCAGCGAGCCATCGCGAGGCCGGTCGACCGGCAGCCCGGCGGGCTTGTCGATGACCAGGGCCTCGCCGTCGAGGAAAAGTACGCGATCGCCATGCATGATCGTGCCCTTGCCACCGGATGCGTCGTCATGCCAGAGCGGCGCATAATATGCTGCGTCGCATCATCCTCGCCCTCGCCCTGTTCCTGACCCCGGCGGCGGCGGGTGCGGAGCTGTGCGGCGACACCGCCACGCCGACCGCGGACGGGCGGTTGCTCGGCCATTTCCCCTATGGCGACGTCGCCGACGGCGATCTGGCCGCCGCGCCGCCGGGCTTTGCGCTCAACGGCTGTATGATCCGCCGCGAGATGCTGCCCGACCTTAGCCGACTCGTCGCGGCGGCGAACGGCGATCCGGCGGTGCGCGGGCGGCTCTATGCGTTGTCCTGCCACCGCGGGATCGTGCGGCAGGGCGGCGTCTTTTGCCGCCCCCGCGCCGATGCGGATGCCGCGACCCGCGCGATCTCGGTCGCGCCCGCGGGGCATAGCGAACACACGACGGGCTATGCGATCGATTTCGCGGTGCGCCCGGCGAACGGCTGCCCCGATGCGGAGGCCTGTATGGCCGCGACCCCGATGGCGAAATGGCTCCGCGACAACGCCACCCGCTATGGGTTCGAAATGTCGTTTCCGGGCAGCAACGGCCAAAACGTCAAATGGGAACCCTGGCACTGGCGCTGGGTCGGCACGACCGCCAGCGCCCCCGGCGCCGCACGCGCGCGCTTCATCTTCGCGGCTGCGCGGGCGCGCTTTCCCGCCAGCCCCGCGGTCAACGGGGTCACGATCCTGCGCACCCCGCCGGTCTGGCCGACGGTGGTCAACGCCCCGCCCTTTCCGACGTGCACGAAAAAGAACCGCAAACGCTGTCCCTAGCCGGGTGACGCCGCCGGGCCGATCCCGACGGCGCCCCCGCCACGGTCACCTTATGCCGACAGCTTCGCCGCGGTGGTCGCGACCCGCTTGCCCTGATAGCGCGCGCCGTCGAGTTCCTGCGCGCTCGGCTGGCGGCTGCCGTCGCCCGCCGCGATCGTCGTCGCACCATAGGGCGAATTGCCATGGACCTCGTCGACGCCCATCTGCGCCTCGAACCCGTAATCGAGCCCGACGATCGTCATCCCGAAATGCAGCAGGTTGGTGAGGATCGAAAACAGCGTCGTTTCCTGACCGCCATGTTGCGACGCGGTCGAGGTGAAGGCCGCACCGACCTTGCCGATCAGCGCGCCCGACTGCCACAGGCCGCCCGCCTGATCGAGGAACGCCGCCATCTGCGCGGGCATTCGTCCGAACCGGGTCGGCGCACCGATCACGATCGCGTCATAGTTCCGCAGCGCGTCGATCCCCTCGATCTCGGGATGCGCGGTGTCGGTCTTGAAATGCGCCGCCTTCACCACCGCATCGGGCGCGGTTTCGGGGACGCGGCGGATGTCGACCTCCGCCCCCGTGGCGCGCGCACCCTCGGCGACCGCGTCGGCCATCTGTTCGATATGGCCGTAGGAGGAGTAATAGAGAACCAGAACCTTGGTCATGACGTGTTCCTTCGACTGAAATTATTCCGAATCGACCAGGACGATGTCGGCGTCCTCGATCGCGGTGATGGTGACGGTCTGCCCGCCCGACAGCGCCGCGCCGTCGCGCGCCTCGAACGTCTGGCCGTCGATCGTGATCCGTCCGGTCGCGGGGACCAGATAGACGTGCCGCCCCGCGCCGATGCTGTGGGTGACGCTCTCGCCCGCGCGCACCGTCGCCGCCATCACCCGCGCCTCCGCCCGGATCGGCAGCGCATCGCCATCCTCGGGAAAGCCGCTGGCAAGCGTCACGAACGCGCCCGACCGATCGTCGCGGGGAAAGGGCTTGGCCCCCCAGCTCGGCGCGCCGCCCTTGCGGGTCGGTTCGATCCAGATCTGGAACAGCGTCGTCGTTTCGTCCTCCAGATTATATTCGGCATGGCGCACACCCGTGCCCGCGCTCATCACCTGGACGTCGCCCGCGCCGGTGCGGCCCTTGTTGCCCAGCGAATCCTGGTGCGTGATCGCGCCGGTGCGGACATAGGTGATGATCTCCATGTCGCTGTGCGGATGCGGGGGAAAGCCCGATTGCGGGCCGATCGCATCGTCGTTCCACACGCGGATCGCGCCCCAGCCCATCCGCGCGGGATCATAATAATTGGCGAAGCTGAAATGATGCCGCGCGTCCAGCCAGCCATGATTGGCATGGCCCAGCGTGGCGAATTCCCGGCGATCGATCTTGGTTGCGGTATCGGTCATGATAACCTCCATAAGTTGAGGCCAAGATAGGCGTTGCCGCCCATCCGTAAATGGAAACGATGGAAACCGATCGTTTCGCTGCTATGACGACGACCGGGAGGACCATCGATGCGATTACCCGATCTGGAGGCCTGGGCGATTTTCGCGACCGTCGTCGAAAACCGCTCGTTCAGCGGCGCGGCGGACGCGATCGGGATCAGCAAGGCGACCGTGTCGAAGGCGATTACCCGGCTGGAGGCGCAACTCGACCAGTCGCTGTTCCACCGCACCTCGCGCCGCCTGGCGCTGACCGAGGCGGGCAAACCGCTCGCGCTGCACGCCGCGCGGATCGTCGCGGAGGCGCGCGCCGCCGAAGAAGCCGCCAGCGACGCCGCGACCGCGCCCGTCGGGCGCGTCCGGCTGGCCGCACCGATGAGCTTCGGGGTCAGCAGCGTCGCCCCGCTGCTCGCCGATTTCCTGGCCGATCATCCGGGGATCGAAATCGATCTCAGCCTGTCCGACGCGCGGGTCGATATCGTTGCGGAGGGGTTCGACATCGCGCTGCGGATCGCCGACCTGCCCGACAGCAGCCTGCGCGCGCGGCGGCTGTGTTCGATCGCGGGGCATATCGTCGCCGCCCCCGCCTATCTGGCGAGCGCGGGCACCCCGACCCACCCGGGCCAGCTGGGCGACCACCGGGTGCTCACCTATTCGAACCTGACCGGGCCATGGCGATTTCGCGGGGCGGATGGCACCGAGGTGTCGGTCAAGCCGCGCGGGCCCCTGATCGCCAACAGCGGTGAGGCGTTGATTCCCGCCATCGTCGCCGGGCTGGGCATCGCGCGGCTGCCGGGGTTCATCATCGGCCCCGCGCTGGCGAGCGGCGCGGTCGTCGAGATCCTGCAGGACTGGAATCCCGCCCCCGTCGGCCTCCACCTGATGACCCCGCCCAGCGCGCTGCGGCCCGCGCGGGTCGAGGCGCTGATCGCATTCCTGGCGGCGCGGCTGAAGGATCCGTGCGCGGGCGCCAGCCGATCGGACACTGACTGATCGGTAGCCTCTGATCGGGCAGCGAGGCGCCGACCGATCGAGCCCGCCATCTTCCGCTGTTCCAACCCCCGGTGATCTGGCAACAGCGCAGGGTGAATCGCCTGAGCCCCGACCGCGCCGACGCCCGTTTCATCCGGCGCGTCCTGATCCTGATGGTGATGGTCGCGGTGGCGGCGGCATTGCTGCGCGCGGGCAACCTGCTGATCCTGGCGTTCGGATCGATGCTCGGCGCGATCGTCATCCACGCCATCGCCGAACTCTATACGCGCTATGGCCGCGCGCCGCCGCGGCTGGCGCTGGGGCTCGGGATGGCGACGGTGATCGGGATCATCGCGTTCCTCGTCTGGCTGTTCGGCGTCCAGTTCCGTCAGCAGGTGAACGAACTGGTCATCGCGCTGCCCGGGCTGATCGACCAGCTCGCCGCCTATCTGTCGCGCAGCCCGGTGGGCGCGAAGTTCGTCGACGCCGTGCGCCAGGCCTATGCCGGGTCGAAGGTCGCGACCGACATCGGCGGCATCGTCGCGGGCGCGGGCGAATTGATGCTCAACTGCCTGTTGCTGTTGATCGGCGCGCTGTTCTTCGCCGCGGACCCCAAGGTCTATGAGCGCGGATTCCTGTACCTGATCCCCCGATCGAAACGACCCGCGATCGAGGATGCGCTGTTCGATGTCGGATCGACGCTGAAACTGTGGCTGCGATCGTCGCTGATCCTGATGACGTCGATGGGGCTGCTGATCGGGATCGGACTGTGGATATCGGGTGTGCCGTCCGCCGCCGCGCTGGGGCTGCTTGCGGGGCTGAGCGAATTCATCCCCTATATCGGCCCGACCGCGGCGATGATCCCCGCGCTGGGGCTGGCCGCGACGAAGGGCACGGGGCCGCTGATCGGCGCGCTGTCGACCTATGCGATCGTGCGGCTGATCCAGACCAACCTCATCACCCCCTATGTCCAGAACAAGGTGATTTCGATCCCGCCCGCGATCACCGTCTTTGCGATCATCGGCATCGGGGTGATCTTCGGCGTGTTCGGCCTGTTCTTTTCCGCCGCGCTGCTGGTCGTGATCTTCACCCTCGTCCGCAGCCTGTACCTGCGCGAAGTATTGGGAGAGGATATCGCGCAGGTCGATCATCCGACCCTGCTCGATGCCGATCTGACACCCGCCGCTCCACCCCGCGACTCGCCGGAATTACACGATTAATCCCAAATTAACCTTTTGCCTTCAGATGTCATTTGGTTAATAAATCTCAGGCCGACCGACAGCAGGGGCTGCGGACGCCAACGGGGGACGACGCATGCGTGTGCTGCTGATCGAGGACGAGCCGACGACGGCCAAGGCCATCGAACTGATGCTCAATACCGAAGGCTTCAACGTCTACACGACCGACCTCGGCGAAGAGGGCCTCGATCTGGGCAAGCTCTATGATTACGACATAATCCTGCTCGACCTGAACCTGCCCGACATGCACGGCTACGACGTGCTCAAGAAACTGCGCGTCGCGCGGATCGCGACACCGGTGCTGATCCTGTCGGGGATCAACGAAATGGATTCCAAGGTGCGCAGCTTCGGCTTCGGCGCCGACGATTACGTCACCAAACCCTTCCACCGCGAAGAATTGATCGCGCGGATCCACGCGGTCGTCCGCCGGTCGAAGGGGCATTCGCAATCGGTCATCCGCACGGGCAAGCTGGCGGTGAACCTGGATGCGAAGACGGTCGAGGTCGACAGCGCGCGCGTCCACCTGACCGGCAAGGAATATGCGATGCTGGAGCTGCTCTCGCTCCGCAAGGGCACGACGCTGACCAAGGAAATGTTCCTCAACCACCTGTACGGCGGGATGGACGAACCCGAACTCAAGATCATCGACGTGTTCATCTGCAAGCTGCGCAAGAAGCTCAGCCTCGCCTGCGACGGCGACAATTATATCGAGACGGTCTGGGGCCGCGGCTATGTGCTGCGCGAACCCGAGGAACTCGTCCAGGTCGCCTGACCCCGTTTCCCCTCACCGGGAACAGCGAAGGCCGCGGCATCGGGGGGTGCCGCGGCCTTTTTCGCATGCCGCGCGCATTCCCGCCGCCACAGGCCCGAAGCGGGAATAAGATTTGTGTTATCAGCAGCTTAAGGTCTGGAGCGTTAGACGCTTCCCGTCAGACGCCCCTTCGCTTCACGATCGGGGCATGGCGACGGGAGTGACGGACCATGCCCAACGGGCGCGTTCTGGTCGTCGATGATTCGTTGATCATCCGCGCCATGATCGAACAGATATTCGACGGTCGCCCCGACATCCGCGTGATGGGCAGCGTCGGCGATGTCGCTGCGGCCTATGCCGGGATCGAACGCCTGTGGCCCGATGTGCTGACGCTCGACATCGCGTTACCCGGGGTCGACGGGCTTACGTTCCTCACCGATCTGATGCGGGTCAAGCCGATGCCCGTGGTCATCGTGTCGTCCGCCACCGTCGAGGATGCCGACGTGTGTCGACGCGCGCTGGCGCTGGGCGCGTCGGCCTGTTTCGACAAGGCACGGATCGTGGCGGCGGCGGACGACTTCGTCCGGATCGTCCAGCGCGCGAAGACCGGCCACGTCGCCGATCCCGCGCCCTGACGGGTCGCGACGCGCCGCGTGGCTGCCCCCGCTACGCGACCGGCGCGGTTATTTCCGCTCGAACACCTTCTGCCCGCCGATCCATGTTTCCAGCACACGCGTCGCGCGCAGGTCGGTGGGGCTGGCGAGCAGCGGGTCGCGATCGACGATGATGAAATCGGCGCGCTGGCCGGGGGCGAGCCGCCCGAATTTGTCATCGGCGAACCCGGCATAGGCCGCGCCCCCCGTATAGGCCCACCATGCCTGTTCGCGGGTCACCGCCTCTTCGGGCCGCCAGCCGCCGAACGGCTGGCCATCGGCGCCCTGCCGCGTGAAGGCCGCGGCCCAGCCTGCCCAGGGATCGGGCCGCTCGACCGGCGCGTCGCTGCCGAATGCCAGCGTCGATCCGTTCTTCAGCATCGACTGCCACGCATAGGCCCCCGCCAGCCGCTGCGGCCCCAGCCGCGCTTCGGCCATCGTCCGGTCGCTGGTTTCGTGGACGGGCTGCATCGATGCGATGATGCCGTGCTTGCCGAACCGCGGCAGGTCGACCGGATCGACGATCTGCGCATGTTCGATCCGCCAGCGTCGGTCGCCCTTGTAGGTTTCGCTCATCTCCTCGATCGCGCCCAGCACCTGCGCGTTCGCCTTGTCGCCGATCGCATGGACCGCGACCTGATACCCGTCCATCGCGGCGCGGCTCATCAGGTTGCGGATCACGTCGTCGGACAGGAACCCCGCCCCCGACTGGCCCGGCGCGTCGCTATAGGGCGCCTTCAGCCACGCGCCCCGCGATCCCAGCGCGCCATCGGCGTACAGCTTCACGCCGACCATCCGCAGCCGGTCGTCGTACAGCCACGGCGTCGGCCCGATCCCGCCGATCCGCACCGCGGTATCGACTCCCATCGCATAGCTGATGACGCGCACCCGCATCGCGCCGATGTCCCCGATCCGGCGATAGGTCAGCCAGTCGTCCAGGCTGGTCCCCATGTCCGCGATCGCGGTGATCCCGTAACCGAGCAGGATCGACTGCGCCTTCAGGAACGCCGCGCCGCGATCCTTGGCCAGCGGGACGGGGACGACCTTGCCGACCAGATCCTGCGCCGAATCGACGAAGACCCCCGATGGCTGGGTTCCCGTCCGCTCGATCCGGCCACCGGCGGGGGCGACCGATTTCGCGGTCACGCCCGCGGCGCGCAGGGCTGCGGTGTTGCCCCAGCTGGCATGGCCGTCGGCGCGCGCCAGCCAGACCGGGCGATCGCCGACCGCGGCATCCAGGTCGGCGGCGGTCGGGAACCGGCCCAGCCCCCACGCCTCCTGGTTCCAGCCGCCACCCAAGATCCATTTCCGCTCGGGATTGGCGGCGGCATAGGCGGTGATCTTCGCCTGCGCCTCGGCCAGCGACCGGGTCTCGGACAGATCGAGCTCCAGCGCGCGAAACCCCAGTTCCATCACATGGCCATGCGCATCGATCATCCCGGGCAGCATCACCCGGCCCTTCATGTCGGCGCGCCAGTCGAGCTTTTCAGGCCGCTTGTCCTTCGCCGCCAGCAACCGCGTCACCTTGCCATCGGTGGTCATCAGCATGCCGGTGAAGCGGACGACCCGCCCGTCCTTGTCCATCGTCATGCCGGTGACGTTGTCGACCAGCCCGTCGGCCAGCGCCGGGGACGTGGCGACCAGCGCCAGCAGCGGGGCGACGAGCCCGCGCGCGAGGATGTGAAGGGGGCGGACCATGTAATTACTCCAGAACGACGGTTGCCCGCGGGCATAAGCGGTGTTTCGGAACCGCGCCAGACGGTCTAGGGGGCTTGGCATGACGACCGTCCGCGATCCGCAGCCCGCCCTCCCCGTCTCGATCGACGATATCCGCGCCGCCCACGCCCGCGTCCGCGATGCCATCGTGCGCACGCCGACGCTGATCAGCCGGACGCTGAGCGAGATGACCGGCGCGACCGTCTATCTGAAGTTCGAAAATCTCCAGTTCACCGCGGCCTATAAGGAACGCGGCGCGCTCAACACGCTGTTGCAGCTGTCCGACGCGGCGCGCGCCAAGGGGGTGATCGCCGCCTCCGCAGGCAATCATGCGCAGGGCCTCGCCTATCATGCCAACCGGCTCGGCATCCCCTCGACGATCGTGATGCCGCGCAACACGCCGACGGTGAAGGTCACCCAGACCGAGGGGCATGGCGCGACCGTGATCCTCGAAGGCGACACGTTCGACGCCGCCTATGCGCACGCGCGCATCCTGGAGGGGCAGCGCGGTTTCACCTTCGTCCATCCGTTCGACGATCCCCGCATCATCGCAGGCCAGGGCACGGTCGCGATCGAGATGCTCGAGGACGTGCCCGGCATCGACACGTTCGTCACCCCGATCGGCGGCGGCGGGCTGATCTCGGGCATGGCGACGGTCGCGCGCGCGGCGGATCACCCGATCGAGGTGATCGGCGTCGAGGCCGAACTATTCCCGTCGATGTACAACCGGATCAACCATACCGACATGCCCTGCGCGGGCGATACGCTGGCGGAGGGGATAGCGGTCAAGGAACCCGGCGCGATCACCTCGGGGATGGTCGCGCGGCTGGTCGACGACATCGTGCTGGTCAGCGAACGCAGCCTGGAAATGGCGGTCAGCCTGTTGCTCCAGATCGAAAAGACCGTCGTCGAGGGTGCGGGCGCCGCGGGGCTGGCCGCGTTGTTGCAGCACCCCGACCGGTTCCGCGGCAAGACCGTCGGCGTCGTGCTGTGCGGCGGCAATATCGACACGCGGCTGCTCGCCAACGTGCTGTTGCGCGATCTGGCGCGGTCGGGGCGGCTGGCGCGGCTCCGCATCCGGTTGCAGGACCAGCCCGGCGCGTTGTTCAACGTCGCGCGGATCTTCGACCAGCAACGGGTCAACATCATCGAAGTCTATCACCAGCGCGTCTTCACGACGCTCCCCGCCAAGGGGCTGATCACCGACATCGAATGCGAAGCCCGCGACCGTGCGCACCTCGACCGACTGATCCAGGCGTTGCGCGATGGCGGCTACGAAACGACGACGGTCGAACTCGCCTGAACCGGTAGGAGGGCACGGATGGCAGGACGGCCAGCGCTGCGGCTGGCGTGGCGGCTGGCGGCTGGACGAGAACCCACCGCGGCCTGATCGCGGTGCGGGCACCGACGCGTCCGGCCACCTGGCGGCATGAAGCGTCGACACCCGACGCGCGCAGCGAACGGCTGATGCCCCCAACCGCTGACGCTGACAGGACGGCCCGACGGCGAGAACCCGCCGCCTGATCGCGGTGCAGGCAATGACGCGTCCGGCCACCGGGCGGCATACCGTTGACGCTCACGGGACGGCCCAACGACTGGAGCGCGCCGCGGACAGATTGCGCAGCGGGCGACGGCGCGTCGGGCCACGGGACGGCATGACGCTGGTGGGTATCTAGCGGCAAGCACCGCGGACGCCACATGCCAGCCCGTACAGCCATCGCCCATCGACCCGCAGCACGCAGCAAAAGGGGCGGCACGACCAGCGTACCGCCCCCGAAACCTCAACGAGGATCGCTAAAGATTAGCGGCTCGCAGGCTTGTCGTCCTTGGTCGCTGCGACGACGCCAATTGCGACGACACCGGCCAGGATCAGGATGGCGAAGATGCCGGCGCCGCCGCCGAGCTTGCTCTTGCCGCTGGTGGTCGTGCCCGAGCGGACGCTCTTGCTGACCGACAGCGATGCCGCCGGGTTCGACTGTGCGCTGGCGACTGCAGGCATGGCGGCCATCGAAAGTGCGGCAACCGCACCCAATACATTCTTGAACATGATAATCTCCCTTTGGGCTCGATTTGCTGCAACGCCGCGCTTTTGGCGAAGTTCCAACATTAAAGGCCCCGTTGTCATAATTCACCGCGGCGCCCGACGCAACGACTATCTCGACGCGAAACGATGATCGGGCGCGATGCGAAACAAACTAATCGGCCCGCGGCGTCAATGCTCGCCGACGGTGAATAGTCGGTTAACCGTCTTTCGTGGTAAAGCCACTTTTCAGGAGCGGCGCGATGACTCATAAGCAGCGGATTGTCGCGCCGCGGCATCGTGTTTGAAAGGCTTGCCGGCGGTGACTGCGCCCTTCCGATTTCCCCGATTCTTCGTCACCAGCCCGTCGCCCTGCCCGTATCTGCCGGGGCGCCAGGAGCGCAAGGTGTTCACCGAACTGGCCGGGCCGCATGCGACCGAACTGAACGATGCGCTGGGCCGGATCGGGTTTCGCCGCAGCCAGAGCGTCGCCTATCGGCCCAGCTGTTCGGGCTGCACCGCCTGCGTGTCGGTGCGCGTGGTGACCGACGACTTCGTCCCCAACGCCACCCAGCGCAAATTGATGAAGCGGTTCGGCGATATCGAGGTGTCGATCTGCCGCCCCTGGGCGACCGCCGAACAATTCCAGCTGCTGCGCCGCTATCTCGGCACCCGCCACCCGGGCGGCGGCATGGCGGGGATGGACGAAGACGATTACGCCGACATGATCGAACATTCGCCCGTCGCTTCGACGATCGTCGAATATCGCGCGCCCTCGGTCGATGGCGAACGCGGCGCGTTGCTCGGCGCGTGCCTGACCGATCGTCAGGCGGACGGATTGTCGATGATCTACAGCTTCTTCGCGGCGGACGACGACACCCGCCCGGGGCTCGGCAATTTCATCATCATGGACCATATCGCCCGCGCGCGCGACACGGGCCTCCCCTATGTCTATCTCGGCTATTGGGTGAAGGGGTCGCCGCGGATGACCTACAAGACCCGCTATCGCCCGATGGAGGTGCTCGGCCCGGAGGGGTGGCGGTTGCTCGACGAAGCGGCGCTGGCGGATCCCGTGCCGGTAACGACCCCCGCCTGATCGACTATTGCGCTTCGGACACGGTGATATCGACGTCCAGCCGCTCGCTGCCCTCGCCCAGCCGCGATCCCGCCACCGCCGCCGCTCCCACCGAATCGAGCGCGACCGCGACGCGGACATGATCCTCCTCCGGACAGCGCCCGGTCGACGGATCGAACGCGACCCAGCCGATCGTGTCGACATAGGCCTCCGCCCAGCCATGCGGCGCCGACAGGCCTTCTTGCCCGGCCAGCCGATATCCCGACACATAGCGCGCGGGCGATCCACGGTGGCGCGCGGCGACCAGGAACATCTGCGCCAGGTCGCGCGCGGTCGCGCTGTCGTGCGAAAACGCCGCCGCCGCGGTACGGCCGGGCTGCGGGCGCGCGGGATCGAGCGTGAACCGCGCGTGCAGCGCTTCGTTAATCCGGTGCAGCGACCCCAGCGCGCCCTCGGCCCCCGCCGCGTCGTCGGCAAAGGCGGCGATTCCCGCGTCGACCGGGGTCACCGCGGTCGATCGCAGGAACAGCGCCGCCGGGAAAATCTCGGTCACGCCATGCAGCACGCCGTTCGAATGGCTGGTCAGCACCTCGCCCGTCACCGTGATCTCGACCGCGTCGACCGGGCCGTCGACATAGAGCATCGTTGTCGCATTGCCGAAGCCGTCGCGCGCATCGCGCATCCGGGCATCGCAATCGACATCGATCCGCCACGTCGCGACCGTCTGGTCGTGATGGTTTTCGGGCGTCATCCGCAACATCTGGACGAGCCGCGACTGGGGTTCGCTGAACCGGTACAGCGTGCGGTGATCGATCGACAGCCGCATCAGCCGAACCGGAACTGACGACCGATCGCGCCGTGCAATTTGGCGTTCTCGTCGATGAACGACAGCAGATATTGGTGCAGCCCACTCGTCATGATCTCTCCCGATCGGGTCTTGGCCGCGCGCGCCGCGCGCATCCGCGCCATCCGGTCCGCCTCGCCATGCGATCCGGTGTGCCGCGCCAGATCGCCCAGGATATCGACGACCTCGTCGATCGACGCCGCCAGGCTGCGCGGCATTTCCTTGCGCGTCACCAGCAGGTCGATGACGTTCGACGCGCGCAACCCGTCCGAATAGAGCCAGCGATAGGCGGTGACCGCGGACACCGTCTGCAGGATCGTCGTCCACTGGTCGCGATCGACGACCCCGCCGACCCTCTCGCCCTCGGGCAACAGGATGTGATATTTGACGTCGAGCAAGCGCGCGGTGTTGTCGGCGCGCTCGATCGCCTGGCCCAGCCGGACGAACCAGGTCGCCTGGTTGCGCAGCATCCGCTGGACCGCGCCTTCGAACCCGCGGGTTTCGTTCTTGACCGCCTCGACCATGTTGAGCGTCGCCGCGGTCCCGCCGACCCCCGCCCGGTTTTCGAAGATCAGCCACGCGCGGTTGATCGCGGTCCACGCATCGCGGCTGAGCGCGGTGCGCACCGCGCGCGCATTGTCACGCGCCATCGCCAGGCAGCGGACGACCGATCCCGGATGGCTCGTGTCGAGCGTTAGGAACCGGACGACCTCGATCTGCGTCATCGCGGCGCCCGATTTGGCGAAATCCTCATCGGTTTCGGTGACGGTCAGCGCCGACGACCACGCCGCCTCCCCCGCCGGCCGCGACGACAGCACGTCGAGCCGGACGGTCGCCTCGATCAGCCGCGCCATGAAATCGGCGCGTTCGATATAGCGGCCGAGCCAATAGAGCGACGACGCCGTGCGCGACAACAGCATCATGCCGCGTCTCCCCGCGTCGTCGTTGCCGGGGGCGTTCCCTGGTCCGCACTCTGGGCCTGCGTCATCGACCCCATCGTCTGCGTCTGGCCGCCCGCCGATTGATCCTGCGTCGCGACATGGCCTTCGTCCATCAGCACGAAACTATCCTTCGTGCCGCCGCCCTGGCTCGAATTGACGACCAGCGACCCTTCCTTCAGCGCCACGCGGGTCAGCCCGCCGGGAACGACGCGCACCCCGTGCGCCCCCGACAGCACGAACGGGCGGAAATCGACGTGGCGTGGGGCCAGCCCCTGCGCCGCCATCGTCGGCACCGTCGACAGCGCCAGCGTCGGTTGCGCGATATAGCGATGCGGTTCGGCGATCAGCGCGGCGCGAAACGTCTCGATCTCGCCGCTCGACGCGGTCGGCCCGACCAGCATGCCATAGCCGCCCGATCCATCGACCAGCTTCACGACCAGCTCAGGCAGATTGTCGAGCACGTATTTCAGCGCACCGGGCTCGCGGCACCGGAATGTCTCGACGTTGGGCAGCTTCGCCTCCGACCCCGTGTAGAATTTCACGATTTCGGGCATGTAGCTATAGATCGCCTTGTCGTCGGCGATGCCGTTGCCCGGCGCGTTGATGATCGCGACGTTGCCCGCGGCATAGGCGGCGATCAGCCCGGGCACGCCCAGCGCGCTGTCGGGGCGGAACACCAGCGGATCGAGATAATCGTCGTCGATCCGGCGATAGATCACATCGACCCTGACCAGCCCCTCGATCGTGCGCATCCAGACGACATCGTCGTCGACGACCAGATCGCGCCCCTCGACCAGCTCGATCCCCATCGAATCGGCCAGGAAACTATGTTCGTAATAGGCGCTGTTGTAATGACCCGGCGTCAGCACGACGCACCGCGGGCTCGATCCCGCCGCATGCGGGGCGACCGACTTCATCGTTTCGAGCAGCAGGTCGGGATAGCTGTCGACCGCGGCGACGCGCAATTCGCGGAAGAGTTCGGGGCACAGCCGCAACATCGCCTCGCGGTTTTCGAGCATATAGCTCACCCCCGACGGGGTCCGCGCATTATCTTCGAGCACGAAGAACTCGTCCGGCCCGGTGCGGACCAGATCGATGCCGCAGATATGCGCGGCGATCCCGTGGGGCGGTCGCATCCCGGCGATCTCGGGGCGGAACTGGTCGTTGCCCAACACCAGGTCGGCGGGCAGCACGCCCTCGTCCAGGATCCGCCGGTCGCCATAGATATCGTCGAGAAACGCGTTGATCGCCTCGACCCGCTGGACCAGCCCATCCGACAGGCGATCCCATTCGCTGCGCAGGAAGACGCGGGGCACGATATCGAACGGGATGATGCGCTCGCTGGCATCGCTGTCGCCATAGACGGCAAAGGTGATGCCCAATTGGCGAAACGTCGTTTCCGCCGCATCCTGGCGGCGGCGCAATTCACTATCCGGGGTCGATTCAAGCCATTCGCCCAGCGCGGTCAAGGCTGGCCGGGTCGGCAACGTCCCACCAAAGCCCAAAATCTCGTCGAACGCCTGTTGTTTCCCCATCGAGATAATAAGCCCCCCACCCGTCGACTTGTTCCATGCTGCCGTTGTTTTGTGCAGTGCACAAGCGCGATTAGTGTCCGGCGGGCGTCGCCGCGCCAGATTGTTTGATCAACTCGGCATCGAACGCGATCCGGGCGGCGGTGACCATCCGCGGCAACCCGGTCGGATCGACGAACGCATCGCGATCGCCCGCGGCGACGCGCGCGCGCCGACCCATCACGTCGGCCAGTTCGGGATGCGCGGGCAACAGCACGTCCGCCTTCATTCCCGCCAGTCGCCCGAAACTATACCGGAAATCCGAAACGATCGCGCGATAGCCCGGATTGGCGATCAGCTGGTTGCCCGCCACCGTCAGGCTGCACGGAAACATCACGCGCAGCGGTCGCCCCGCCTGCACGACCGTCATCGTCCACGTCGTGCATCCCGCGGTATGGCCGGGGGTCCGCAGCGCGGTCAGCGTCACCGCGCCCAGCGTCACCGTGTCGCCATCGTGCAGGACGCGGTCGACGCGCGCACGGGGGAAGGTGACGAGGCCATAGCTGACGACGCTCGGCGGGCGCCCGGTCGCGATCGCGCGCGCATCGGCGTCCATCACCGCCAGCCGCGCGCCGGTGTCGCGTTGCAGGCGCGCCAGGCCCGCGGCGTGATCGAAATGCGCATGGCTGTTCAGCAGGATCTTCACGTCGCGCAGCCTCACCCCGACGCGCGCGATGTTGCGTTCGATCGCGGGGACGTTCGGCGCCAGCGTCCCGTCGATCAGGATCGCGCCGTCGCGGGTGGTGATCAGATAGGCCGCCAGGCCCTTCGTCCCGACATAATGGATCGGGCCGATGATCGGAAAGCCCGCGACCGGTTCGCGCCAGGCGGGGGGATCGAGCGTGCTCGCCCCGGTCGCCAGCAGCGCGGCGATCGCGCCCACCGCCTTCACCGCCCCCATGGCTTTCATCGCAACCCCTCCAGCATCGCGGGCGTCAGCACCTGCGGCAGGACCTGCGGTTCGGCGGCGCCCTTGGGATAGAAGAGGTACAGCGGCACGCCCGCACGGTTATGCGCCTCGATGAACCGGCCCAGCGTCGCATCGCCATCGGTCCAGTCGCCGACCAGCACCGCCACGCCGTTGCGGCGGAAGGCGTCACGCACCCCATCGGTCTCGATCGCCGCCTTTTCATTGACCTTGCACGTCAGGCACCAGTCCGCGGTAAAATAGGCGAAGACGGGCTTGCCCTGTTGCCGCAACGCCGCCAGCCGCGCCTCGCTGAACGGCGCCGCGTTTCCTGCCGGGGCGACCGCCGCGCCCGCGGGGCTGCGCGCGATCCCCGCGACGCTCGATCCCGCGATCACGATCAGCCCGACCACCCCGACCCAGCCGAACGACAGCCCGCGGCGTTGCCGCACGCCCGCGTTCCACAGCGCCAGTGCGACGCCCAGCGCGGCGACCAGCGCGACCGTCATCCCATCGACCCCCGCCTGCCGCCCCAGCACCCACGCCAGCGCGATCGCGGTCAGCCACATCGGGATCGACAGGATCCGCCGGAACGCCTCCATCCACGCCCCCGGCTTGGGCAACCGCCGCCGCAGCGCGGGGACGAACCCGATCAGCAGGAACGGCAGCGCCAGGCCGATGCCCAGCCCCGCGAACACGCCCAGCGCGGCATACCAGGGCAGGACCAGCGCCGCGCCCAGCGCCGCTCCCATGAACGGCCCGGTGCACGGCGTCGCGACGAACGCCGCCAGCGCCCCGGTCGCGAACGCGCTCGTCGCCCCGCCTTCACCCGCGAACCGCGGCATCGGCATCTCGAACAGCCCCGACAGGTTCAGCGCGATCCCGACCGACAGCAGCAACAGCGCGACGATCATCCGCGGGTTCTGCAGCTGGAACGCCCATCCCACCGCGGACCCGCCCGCGCGCAACGCCAGGATCGCGGCGCCCAGCCCGACGCAGACCAGCACCACGCCCGCGGTATAGGCCAGCGCCTCGTGCCGCGCGCCGCGCTCGTCCGCGCCGCCGCGCGCCAGGCTCAGCGCCTTCAGGCTCAGGATCGGAAACACGCACGGCATGATGTTGAGGATCAGCCCGCCCAGCACTGCCCCCAGAAAGGCGACCAGCGCCAGCCACGCCGCGCTGCCCCCGTTACTGGCCCCATCGCTGGAGCCCCCCGCCGGGATCGCCACATTGCCCGGCTGCGCGACGATCGCCAGCCCTCGGGTCGCACCGATCCGCAGCACCCCCTCCAGCGCGCCCGTCGCCTTGCCCTTCGTCACCACCACCAGCCGGTCGCCATCGCGCGATACCGTCTGCGGCGCAGCGTAATCGACCGCGCCATCGCCCGTGACGGGAAAGAAATAGGGCGTCTCGACCGTCGCCGACGCCGGGATCGGCACCGCCAGCGCAAGCGCGCCGTCGCGCACCTGATAGGTCGCAGCCGCCGCCAGCGGCTTGGGAATCGCCGCGCGCCACGCGTCGAACCGGGCGCGATCGGTAGGCTGGCCCTCCCCCACGGTCAGGTCGAGCGTCAGCGTCTGCGCTTCGGGCACGCAGATCGACGTCGTGCACGCCAGATAGGTGATCGCGAGCTTGATCGGCAGCCGCGTCCCCATCGCCAGTCCCGCGGGCACCCGCACCGTCGCCAGCGGCGCATAGGGCGCCTCATAGACGTAATTCATCAGTCCCGCGATCAGCAGCGTCGTCGGCACCGGCCAGTCGACCTCCCCGACGACCGCCGCGCCCTTGGGCAGCGTCCACGCGAACGACGACGGCAGTCCCGCGTCCCCCGGATTGCGCCAATAGCCATGCCATCCCGGCGCGGGGCGGGTGTCGATCGCCAGCGTCACGGTGTCGCCGCTGCGCGGGGCGGCGCTGTCGGCGACCAGCCGCATCACCAGGTGCGGGCCGGTGCCCGACGGGACCTGCGCGGCGGCGGGCAGAACCCATAGCGCCAGCACCGTCATCATGGCGCAACCAAGGGCGCGCAATCTTGCGAGGTTCATCACGCCGTCCCATAGCCCGGACGTCGCATCTCACCAAGGTCACGCCCATGAAAACCGCGCTTCCGATTCTCGCCTCCGCCGCGCTGCTGGCGGCGATGCCCGCCACCGCGCAGACCGCGGCGCCACCCGCGGGTCCGGTCGCATCGCTGCCCGCTCCCGCTCGGGCTGCGGCCCTCACGCTGGCGACACCTGCACGCGCGCGGCCCAAGCTGATCGTCGCGATCTCGGTCGACCAGTTTTCCGCCGATCTGTTCGCGCAATATCGCAACCATTTCACCGGTGGTTTCAAACGGTTGCTGACGGGCGTCGTCTTCCCCTCGGGCTATCAGAGCCACGCCGCGACCGAAACCTGCCCCGGCCATTCGACGATCCTGACGGGCATGCGCCCCGCGCATACCGGCATCGTCGCCAACAATTGGGTCGACCAGTCCGCCCCCCTCGACGACAAGATCATCTATTGCGCGGAGGACGAAAGCGTCCCCGGCAGCACCCACAGCAACTATACCGTGACCGACAAGCATCTGAAGGTGCCGACCTTGGGCGAAATGATGAAGGCCGCCGACCCGCGCACCCGCGTCGTGTCGGTCGCGGGCAAGGATCGCGCCGCGGTGATGATGGGCGGGCACAAGGTCGACGAGCTGTGGTGGTGGAACGGCAAGACCTATGTCAGCTATGCCGGGCGGGTCCAGCCCGCGGTCGTCACCCGCGCCAATGCCGCGATCGCCGCGCTCGTCGCGGGGCCGCAGCAGGCCTTGCCGCTCCCCGCCTTTTGCCAGGCGCTCGATCGCCCGATCGCCGTCGGCGACCAGGTGCTGGGCACGGGCCGGTTCGCGCGCGCCGCGGGTGATCTCGATGCGTTTCGCGTGTCGCCCGCCGCGGATGCCGCGACGCTGTCGATCGGCGCGGGGCTGATCCAGTCGATGGGGCTGGGCAAGGGGCCGCAGACCGACATTATTTCGATCGGTGCCTCGGCGACCGACTATATCGGCCACGCCTATGGGACCCAGGGGTCGGAAATGTGCATCCAGATGGATCAGCTCGACCAGGCGCTGGGCGGTTTCTTCGACACGCTCGACAGCTGGGGCCTCGATTACGAGGTGATGCTGACCGCCGACCATGGCGCGCACGACATGACCGAACGCCAGCAGCAGCATGCGATGCCGATGGAAAGCCGCGCCGCGCCCGCGCTGTCGACGAAGGTCGCCGATGCCGCGATCGCCGCGAAACTGGGGCTGACCGCGCCGGTCATCCTGGCGGCGGAGGGCGATGTCTACGTCAACACCGCGCTGCCCGCCGCGACGGCCGCCAAGGTCGCAGAGGCCGCGCGCGCCTATTATGCCGCGCAGCCGCAGGTCGCCGCCGCCTTCCCGCGGGCGCAGATCGCCGCGACCCCGATGCCCGACGGCCCACCCGAAGGCTGGACGCTGATCCAGCGCGCCCGCGCCTCGTTCGATCCGCAGCGGTCGGGCGACCTGCTCGTTCTGTTGAAACCCCGCGCGACGACGATCGAGAAACCCGGCGTCGGCTATGTCGAAACGCATGGCAGCCCATGGGATTACGACCGCCGCGTGCCCATCCTGTTCTGGCGCAAGGGCATGACCGGGTTCGAACAGCCGCTCTCGGTCGAAACCGTCGACATCGCACCGACGCTCGCCGCGACGATCGGGCTGCCGGTTAGTGGACTAGACGGGCGCTGCCTCGACCTCGACCCCGGCACCGCGACGACGTGTCCGCGGTAACGCGGCACCGGCGCGCGTACAAATCCGACGACGTGACGTGGAACGACGCCCCATCCCCGTCACGCCCCGCCCCCGCCATGCCCCATCCCCGTCATGTTCCATCCCCCATCCCCGTCATGCCCCAACTCGTCATTGCGAGCGCAGCGAAGCAATCCGGCCCCCCAAACGCGGCGCCGTCGCGTCACTGATGATAACGGACAAACGAGAGAAATTTCCGACCGGCAGCAATCGCCAACGATAACGGGCAGCACTATTGAAGAGGCGATATGATCGGACTGATACTCTTGTCGATCCAGGCTTCCGCTGCGCCGACCTACGCGGCGGTCAGCCGCCTCCCGCCCGCGGTGGCCGGTGATCGCCTGCTCAGCGGGCGGCAGCACGGGCGCATCATGTCTGTCGAGGCCCCGACGGGTGGCATGACCCCCACGGGCACGGTCGAAGCGCAGTTGGTGGAGCAGCCCTCCGCGCAGGGGCCGCGATGCGTCAGAACGCGCTGGACGGTAAAGTTTTTCGCGTCTCCGGATCAGGATATCGGCTCAGCCGCGCCCGATACGATCTACAGCACGACGGACATAGCGCTCGTGCACACAAGCGCCTGCCCCACCAAAGGCTATGTTCATCTTAAGCCCGGCCTGGACCAGGAGCAGGGCTTCGCCGCGCTTGCGGTGCTCCAACGCGCTCGTTCATCGGCACCCGGGGTGCGGCTGACATGTTCCGATCAGACATCGTCCGGTCTATGTGCCGATGACCGAACGACCCGTCGGGCGCTGGCCGCGATTGCCCCATGGGCGATATCGCGCGACGCGGGCGATCTCCTCATCTGGCTCGGCACCGGCGGCAGGATCGTGACCGAACTACGCTTCGATCCGGCCGCACCCGATCGGATTGCCGTGGAGCGCCGTTTTCCCGCTCCCTTCTGACGCCCCGTCGATCGAGCCGCCCCCGGCACCGCGACGACCGCCCCGCGGCCATCAGCACCGCGCCCGAATACATCCAACGATGACGTGACATAGAACCACGCCCCATCCCCGTCATTGCGAGCAAAGCGAAGCAATCCAGCGCGTCGCAGGAAACCCTGGATTGCTTCGCGACGCTCGCAATGACGCGAAACGATCTGCCCGCTGTCCTACACACCCCAACACTGCCAAACCCGTGCTGCGCTCTTTCCGACCGTCAGCCCCCACCCCGCCCGCGCCTATCCGCGCAGCGCACCAACGTCGTTCTTGGCGTGACCTTATGTGACCTTTGCGCCGCGATCACGACGCATAGGCGTGACACTACGTGACCTTTGCGCGATTACCGCAGGTCGAACGGCCTGATCCCCGCCCCCAGCCGATTCGCGCCGACCGCAAGTCGCTGGTGGCTATAGTCCGCCAGAAACGCGGGCCGCGATGGCGCCCCCGGCGCCAGCCGCGCCTCGTTGCCCTCGATAACCAGCCCCGCCGACGGATAGGTCTGCGCCTCCGCCGCGACGACGATCAGCGCCGATCCGTTTTCCTTGCCCGCCCCCTGGACGAACAGGTTGCGCACGATCGATCCGCGCGCGCCGTCGGGCAGGTCGATCATGTAATTGGTCTTGCGCCCCGCGCTGTCATCGAAGCTATTGTCCGCGATCGTGACGTCGGGACAGCGCAGCTTGATGTAATGCCCCCCCGTCCCGCGTTCGAACCGCGACCGGGTCACGCTGATACTGCCCTGATTGCCCAGATACAGGCTGTGCGAACAATTGGGCGCCTCGTCGCACTGGCCCAGCCCGGCGAAGCTCGACCGGTCGATCACGATCCGCTGCGCGCCCGCGACATTGCCCAAGATACCTTCCTGGCTGTCGAGGAAGGTCGCATCGACGACGGTCAGGTCGCCCGCCTCTGTCCGGATGCCTGCGCCATTGCCATCGGCGACGCGATAGCCGCGAAACACCAGCCCCTCGACCCGGGACGCCGCCCCGCGCAGCACCAGCGCCGCCTTGTCCTCGCACACCACGCGCTCGAACGTCGCGGTGCCGGGTCGTGCCGCGCGATACGTCACCCGGCCCGCCTGCTGGACCGCGCATTCCTGGTAGAGACCCGGCGCGATATCGATCGTGGCGGTGGTGTCACCGATCGCGCGCACCGCCGCCTGCAGCGTCGCGAAGGACCGGCCGGTCTCGACTACGGTAAACGGACCCGCCGGTGCCGCCCCCGCAGGTCCGGCGATCAGGGCGAGTGACAAGAGCAACGGGCGCATGGCGACATCCTTCCGGTCGCGATCTGCGCCGTCCGCCCGCGCGCCGCCAGCCCTATTCGCGGTTAATGCGCGATCGGGTCAGCTGAGGTTGGGCCGCAGATAGCGTTCGGCGAGCGCCGGTTCGATCCCGCGGCGCTGCGCATAATCGGCGACCTGATCCTCCCCGATCCGCGCGACGCCGAAATATTCGGCCTGCGGATGGCCGAAGTAAAAGCCCGATACCGCCGCGGTCGGCAGCATCGCAAAGCTTTCGGTCAGCACCGCGCCCGTCGCCGCCTGTGCATCGAGCATCGCGAACAGCTGCTCCTTCAGACTGTGTTCGGGGCACGCCGGATAGCCGGGCGCCGGGCGGATGCCGCGATATTGTTCGCGGATCAGCGCGTCGTTGGTAAGCTGCTCGCCCTCGGCATAGCCCCACAGGTCGGTGCGGACATGCTGGTGCAGCCGTTCGGCAAACGCCTCGGCCAGCCGGTCGGCCAGCGCCTTCAGCAGGATGTCGTTGTAATCGTCATGATCCTGTTTGAACCGCACCAGATGCGGCTCGATCCCGTGGATCGACACCGCGAACCCGCCGATCCAGTCGCCCGCTGGATCGATGAAATCGGCCAGGCACATGTTCGCCCGCCCCTCGCGCTTGGCGATCTGCTGACGCAGGAACGGCAGCCGGACGCTCATATCGTTGCGGCGATCGAGGTCGGGGATGTGGAAATTCTCCGGCACGCTCGCGCCATCGGGGCTGCGATGGTCGTCGCTATGCCGGGTCTGCACCCAGACATCGTCGTCGTGGCGACGGCACGGCCACAGCCCCGCCACCCCGCGCGCGGTCAGCCATGTCTCCGCGACGATCCGGTCGAGCATCGCCAGCGCATCGGCATAGAGCGCGCGCGCACTCTCTCCGACGACCTCATCGTCGAGGATCGCGGGGAAATTGCCCGCCAGTTCCCACGCGCGGAAGAACGGGGTCCAGTCGATCAGCCCGCGCAGATCGGCCAGATCCCAGCTCTCGAAGACGTGGATACCCGGGCGGCGCGGCGCGACGGGCTTCAGCGCCATGTCCGCGACGAACGGATTGGCGCGCGCCTGGGCCAGCGGCAGCAGCGCATTCTGTCCCTTGCCCTCCCGCGCGGCACGCACCGCGGCATAATCGGCGTCGGTCTTCGCGACGAAGTCATCGCGGATCGTGTCGGAGACCAATGTCGTCGCCACCCCAACCGCGCGGCTGGCGTCGAGCACATGGACGACCGGCCCGTCATAGGCGGGCGCGATCCTGAGCGCGGTGTGGACCTTCGACGTCGTCGCCCCGCCGATCAGCAGCGGCATCGTCATCTTCTTGCGCTTCATCTCCTCGGCGACGGTCACCATTTCATCGAGGCTGGGGGTGATCAGCCCCGACAGCCCGATCATGTCGGCATCATTCTCGTTCGCCGCCTCGATGATCCGCGACCAGGGCACCATGACGCCCAGATCGACGACCTCGAACCCGTTGCACTGGAGCACCACGCCGACGATGTTCTTGCCGATGTCGTGCACGTCGCCCTTGACGGTCGCCATGATGATCTTGCCCTTGCCCTTGGCGCCGGGCTGTTTGGCGGCTTCGATGAAGGGCAGCAGATGCGCGACCGCCTTCTTCATCACCCGCGCCGATTTCACCACCTGCGGCAGGAACATCTTGCCCGATCCGAACAGGTCGCCAACGACGTTCATCCCGTCCATCAACGGCCCCTCGATCACCTCGATCGGGCGGCCACCGTTATCGTCGACCTGCTGGCGGCATTCCTCGGTATCGTCGACGACATGCGCGTCGATGCCCTTGACCAGCGCATATTCCAGCCGCTTGCCGACGGGCAGGCTGCGCCATTCGGCGGCCTGTTTCTCCGCGACCGCATCGGTGCCGCGATAGCGTTCGGCCAGCGCGACCAGCCGTTCGCCCGCATCGGCGTCGCGGTTCAGGATCACATCCTCGCACGCCTGCCGCAATTCGGGGTCGATCGTGTCGTACACGTCGAGCTGCCCGGCGTTGACGATCGCCATGTCGAGCCCGGCGGGGATCGCGTAATAGAGGAACACCGAATGCATCGCGCGGCGGACGGGTTCGTTGCCGCGGAAACTGAACGACAGGTTCGATAACCCGCCCGAGATATGGCAATGCGGGCAGCGCGCGCGGATTTCCTTGCACGCCTCGATGAAATCGACCGCGTAATTGTTATGCTCCTCGATCCCCGTCGCGACCGCGAAGACGTTGGGGTCGAAGATGATGTCTTCGGGCGGAAAGCCGATCGTCATCAACAGGTCGTATGCACGCGCGCAGATTTCGACCTTGCGCGCCTGGGTATCGGCCTGCCCCACTTCGTCGAACGCCATGACGACGACCGCGGCGCCATAGGCCATGACCTTCTTCGCCTGGGCGAGGAACTGCGCCTCGCCCTCCTTCATGCTGATCGAATTGACGATCGGCTTGCCGCTGACGCATTTCAGCCCGGCCTCGATCACGCTCCATTTCGAACTGTCGACCATCACCGGGATGCGCGCGATATCGGGTTCGGCGGCGATCAGTTTCAGGAACGTCGTCATCGCGTGATGCGCGTCGAGCAGCCCTTCGTCCATGTTGACGTCGAGCACCTGTGCGCCTGCCTCGACCTGCTGCAACGCGACCGCGACCGCGGCGGGATAGTCCCCCGCCATGATCAGCTTCTTGAAGCGCGCGGACCCGGTGACATTGGTGCGTTCACCGATGTTGATGAAATGCGCGGAGGAGTAGGTAGAGGACACAGGAAATTCCGTTCACAACGAGCGAAGTCGAGATACGCTGATCGCGCGGTAGGACCCGCCGATCGACTTCGCTCGATCGGAACGGGCAGCGTCGGTCGGGTCGGTCAGGCCGCCATCGTCATCGGCTCCAGCCCCGCCAGCCGGGTCCGCACCGGCGGCGTCGGCACGACGCGAGGTGCGACGTTGGCGACCCCGTCCGCGATCGCCTTGATATGCGCGGGCGTCGATCCGCAACAGCCACCGAGCACGTTGACCTGCCCCGCCCCGGCCCATTCGCCGACCAGACCCGCGGTCGTCGCGGGTGCCTCGTCATATTCGCCGAGTTCGTTGGGCAGGCCCGCATTGGGATAGACCATGATCAGCGTGTCGCAAATCTCCGACAACACCTTGACGTGCGGGCGCAGCTGTTCGGCCCCGAACGAACAGTTCAGCCCGATCGTCAGCGGTCTGGCATGGCGGATCGCGTGCCAGAACGCCTCTACGGTATGCCCCGACAGATTGCGTCCCGACAGGTCGGTCAGCGTCATCGACAACATGATCGGCAGATCGTGGCCCAGATCGTCCGCCGCCTCGATCGCCGCCATCACGCCCGCCTTCGCATTCAGCGTGTCGAATACGGTTTCGATCAGGATAAAATCGACCCCGCCCTCGACCAGCGCGTCGATCTGTTCGCGATAAACGTCCTTCAGATAATCGAAATCGATCTCGCGATAGCCCGGATCGTTGACGTCGGGCGACAGCGACAGCGTCTTGTTCGTCGGCCCGAGCGCGCCGGCGACGAAGCGCGGACGGCCGTCCTTCGCCTGGAATTCGTCCGCCAGTTTGCGTGCGAGATGAGCGGAGGCGATGTTGATCTCCCGCACCAGATTATCCGCGCCGTAATCGGCCTGGCTGATCCGGTTCGCCGAAAACGTGTTCGTCTCCGCGATGTCCGCCCCCGCCTCGAAATAGGCGCGATGGATGCTCTCGGGCACCTCCGGCATCGTCAGTGCCAGGATATCGTTATTGCCCTTCTGGTCATGACCCAGCCCCAGCGTGCCCGCATAGGCCGCCTCGTCGAGTTTCCAATTCTGGATTTCGGTGCCGAACGCGCCGTCGGTGATCAGGATGCGCTTCGCGGCCTCGGCCTTGAAGATGTCACGGGGGGTCATGCGGCGATATCCTTGGTGCTTGCCACATCGGCGGGCTTCGCCCGGACGCCGAGCAGGTGGCAGATCGCGAACGCCAGTTCGGCGCGGTTGAGCGTATAGAAATGCAACTGGTCGACCCCGCCCGCATACAGCTTGCGGCTGAGTTCGGCGGCGATCGTCGCGGCGACCAGCTGGCGCGACGCGGGATGATCGTCGAGCCCCTCGAACAATCGCGCCAGCCAGGCGGGCACATCGGTACCGCACATCGCGCTCATCCGCACGACGCTGGCGAAATTGGTGACGGGCATGATCCCGGGCACGATTTCGGCATCGATCCCCGCCGCCGCGACACGGTCGCGATAGCGGAAGAAGGTTTCGGGCTCGTGGAAGAATTGGGTGATCGCCCGCGTCGCACCCGCGTCCATCTTGCGCTTCAGATTATCGAGATCGTCTGCGCTATCGCGCGAATCGGGGTGGCATTCGGGATAGGCCGCGACCGAGATTTCGAACGGGTGCAGCCGCTTCAGCCCCGCGACCAGCGCGGCGGCATTCTCATACCCCCCCGGATGCGCCTGGAACGCCGCCCCCGCGACCGGCGGATCGCCGCGCAGCGCGACGATGTGGCGGACGCCCGCGGCCCAATAATCCTGTGCGACCTGGTCGACCTCCTCGCGCGTCGCCTCGACACAGGTCAGATGCGCCGCCGCCGCCAAGCTGGTGTCGCGCTGGATCCGGGCGACGGTGGCGTGCGTGCGTTCGCGCGTCGATCCGCCCGCGCCATAGGTCACCGACACGAACCGCGGCGCCAGCGGCTCGAGCGTCCGCACCGCGCCCCACAATTGTTCTTCCATCTTCTCGTTCTTGGGCGGGAAGAATTCGAAGCTCACCTCCAGCGCACCGCCGACATCGGCGTAGAGCGGGGCCTCGAGTGCGCGGCGCGCCTCCTCGAGCTGGTTTACCGAAATCGTCATGCCGCCTTCACCTCACGCAACGTCGCGCCCGGCTTGCGCCCGAGCCATAATGCTACCGTCAATTCGCCACCCTTCAACGTCACGACGTCAGTCTGCTGAAGGCCCGCCGCCTCGAACCAAGCCACGATCTGGTCGTCGGCGAAGCCCAGCCGCGTATGCGCATCGCGCGTCCGCAGATCCTCGCGGTCGTGCGGCGCGAAATCGGCGATCAACAGCCGTCCGCCCGGTGCCAGCACCCGCGCCGCCTCCAGAATCGCGGCGCCGGGCTGCTGCGCGAAATGGAGAACGTGGTGGAGGATCGCGACGTCGGCAGCGGCATTGTCGAGCGGCAGCGCATAGAGATCGGCCTGCCGCAATTCGGTGTTCGCATGCCCCTGCAACTTCGCACGGGCCAGTCGCAGCATCTCGCTCGACCGGTCGATCCCCAGCGCGGCGTCCGCCCGACCGGCGAACAGTTCGAGCATCCGCCCGGTGCCGGTACCTATATCGATCAGCAACCCCATCGGCCCGTCGCCCAGCATCGTGGCCATCGCCGTCTCGACCTGATCCTCGGCGATATGAAGCGACCGGATCGCGTCCCATTCGTCGGCATGGCCTTCGAACCATGCTGCGGCGCTGGCGGCGCGATCCGCACGCACCGCGGCCAGTCGCGCGGCATCCGCCACCGCCCAATGATCGGGTTCCGCACTGTTGAGCGCATCGATCAACGCCGCCACCGGCGCCACACGCGCCGCCGACCCCAGCGCGACGAAGACCCAGCTCCCCTCCTTGCGGCGTTCGGCGAGCCCGGCATCGCACAATATCTTGACGTGGCGGCTGACCCGGGGCTGGCTCTGCCCCAGCACCTGCGCCAGTTCGCCGACCGACAATTCCATCGATCGCAACAGCGAAAACACGCGCAGCCGCGTCGCATCGGCAAGCGCACGGACGATGTCGAGGGCCAGGGTCATGGGCACACCAAAAGCATGGATCGTGATATAAAGATATCTTTATATGTGGTCAATGCGGACCCACAGCGGCTTGCCTGCGTTGCACGTTCCCGTACGATCTCATCAACCACGGGAGAATTCATATGAAGCGTCTGACCATCATCGCCGCCGGGGCCGCAGCCCTGACGCTGGCCGCCTGCAGCCCGAATGCGCAGAATGAAACGGCTGAGGCGGGCAATGCGATCGCGGCGGACGCCAATGCGACGACGCGCAATGCGATCAGCGATGTCGATCAGGCGAGCGAAGCCGCGTTCGGCTCCGCAGAGAACGCAATGGACCGCGCCGGTGAGCGGATCGACGGCAGCGCCGATCGCGCTGGTGCGGCGATCGACAATGGCGCGGATGCCGCCGCGGATGCGACCGGGAACGCGATGGTCCGCGCCGGTAACGCGATCCGGAACTGATGAACCGGCGCCTCGTCGCGCCGCTGTTGCTGATCCTGGCGCTGCCCGCCTGTTCGGGGGGTAGCGACAGCAATCCCGGCGCGACGAGTGCCGATGAGGATCGCCAGCTCAACGATGCGGCGGCGATGCTCGACGCCAACAGCATCGATCTCAATCAGGTGGTCACCGATCCCGCCCAGGACGCCGCTGCCCCCACGAACGAAAGCCGTGTGCCATGACCATTCCCCGCCGCCGACTGGGCGCCACCGATCTCGAAATCGCGCCGCTGGTGCTCGGCGGCAATGTGTTCGGCTGGACCGCGGATCGCGACACCAGCTTCTCGGTACTCGACGCCTTCGTCGCGGGGGGCGGGACGATGATCGACACCGCCGATGTCTATTCGGCCTGGGTGTCGGGGCATCGGGGCGGGGAATCGGAAGAGATGATCGGCGAATGGCTGAAGGCGAGCGGCAAGCGCGATTCGATATTGATCGCGACGAAGGTCGGGATGCTGCCCGGCGAGGGCGGCGAAAAGCTCGCGCCCGCCCGGATCGCCGCGGCGGTCGAGGCATCGCTGACGCGTCTCGGCACCGACCGGATCGATCTCTATTATGCGCATCAGGACGACGACAGCGTCGCGCAGGAGGATGTGCTCGCCGCGTTCGGCAAGCTTGTCGACGCGGGAAAGGTCCGCGTGATCGGCGCGAGCAATTTCCACGCCGCCCGGCTGAAATCGGCGGTCGACGCGGGCAAGGCACATGACGATCTGCCCCGGTACCACGTGCTCCAGCCCGAATATAACCTCGTCAGCCGGACGAAATTCGAAGGCGAGTTGCAGGATTACTGCATCCAAGAAAACATCGGGGTATTGCCCTATTACGGGCTCGCCTCGGGCTTCCTGACCGGCAAATATCGCTCCGCCGACGATCTGGGCAAAAGCGTGCGCGGCGGTCGGATGAAGGACTTGATCGAGGGTAAGGGGCAGGATGTCCTCGCCGCGATGGATCAGGTTGGCGCGGAAACCGGCGCAACGCTCGCCCAGATCGCGCTGGCCTGGCTGATCGCGCAACCCGGCGTCACCGCCCCGATCGCCAGCGCCACGAGCGTCGACCAGTTGGAGGAGTCGATGGGGGCGATGACGCTTGAGCTCGACCAGGCCCAGCTGGACCGACTGACGGAGGCGGGCCTGTCCTGATCGATATCGATCATCCGCACCGGTTCGGACTTGTGTCGTAGCCCCGCAATACACTAAATTGGCTTCCACATGAGAATGGGGGCCATGCATGACGCAATTACTGGAATTGACGGGGGTCACGAAGCGTTTCGACGCGTTCACCGCGGTCGACGACCTGAGCTTTTCGGTGCGCGAGGGGGAAGTGTTCGGCTTTCTCGGCGGTAACGGTGCAGGCAAGACCACGACGCTCAGGATGGTGCTCGACATCATCCGCCCGACGGGCGGCACGATCAGCGTCATGGGCCGCGCGCCGGGGCGGGAAAACAGCCGCGACATCGGCTTTCTCCCCGAAGAGCGCGGGCTGTATCGTCAGATGACCGCGATCGATACCATCACTTATTTCGGGCGGCTCAAGGGGATGACCGCCGCCGCCGCGCGCGACCATGGCCGTGAACTCCTCACCCGCTTCGAACTCGGCGACCATGAAAAGACCGCGGTCGAGAAATTGTCGAAAGGCATGGCGCAAAAGGTTCAGCTCGCGACCGCGCTCGTCAACCGCCCGCGGCTGCTGATCCTCGATGAACCTTTTTCGGGGCTCGATCCCGTCAATCAGGGACTGCTGGAAAATGAAATCCTCCACGCGGCGCAACGGGGCGCGACCGTGATCTTCTCTACCCATGTCATGCAACATGCCGAACGCCTGTGCGACCGGCTTTTGCTGCTGGCCAAGGGACGCAAACGGTTCGAAGGGACGCAGGATGAGGCGCGCGCGACGTTGCCCGCACAGCTCGATATCGTCGCCCGCACCTCGCCCGCCACACTGCCCGGGGTCGCCAATGCGGCACCCCTGGGCACGACGATCGATGGCTGGCAAGAATATCGCGTCAGCCTCGATCCCGGTGTCGATCCGGGCGATCTGCTGCTGCGATGCACCGAAGGCGGCGTCCCGCTCCGCCGGTTCGAACCGCGCCGTGCCACGCTGCACGACGTGTTCCTCCACCTCGTCGGCACCGCGCCCGATGCCGCTACCCCCGATCTCGACCCCAACCGGCGTGCCGCGGCATGATGCGCCATATCCTCCTCGTCGCGGCGCGCGAATTCCGCCAGATCGCGATGACGCGCAGCTTCTGGCTGACGCTGCTGATCCTTCCCGCCGCGCTCGCGATCGGGCCGCTGACGCAGCGGTTCATGAGCAAGGACGAACCCGATCGCGTGATGCTGATCGATCACAGCGGCGGCGGTACCGCGCGCGCGATCGAGGCGCAGTTCGAACGCGAGCGGCAGCGCGGGATCCTCACCGATCTGTCACGCTACGTGCAGCGCTATCACCTGGACGATGCCGCCCCCACCGCGCTGTGGAGCCAGCATGATCGATGGTATAGCGACGCCGATGTCGCGCGCTTCGTTGCCGACGGCGGGGTCGACACCGCGCTCACCCGGCTGAAGCCTGCAACACCCGACGGCACCCCTGCCTTCACCCCTGACAAACCGCGCTATGTCTTCCTCGCCCCCTCGCCTGCGATCACCGCGGCGACTGACGGCGCGGTCGATTCGGCGCTCCGGCCCTTGCTGCATCCCACCGGAAAGGACGCCGAACCGCTCGACTATGCGGTGCTGGTTCCCGCCGATTTCGGGCAAAGTCCGGTCGTGCGGCTATGGTCGAACGGCGATGCGACGCAGCGGTTCGTCGCGACGTTGCAACCCGTGCTGACGCAGGAATTGCGCGGTCGATATCTGGAATCGAACGGCCTATCCGCCGATGCCGCCAGGACCGCGAGCGCCATCGCGCCCGCGCTCGCGATCAGTACCCCGCCGCCGGGTGGCGGCGCGCGCGAACGCGTGCTGATCCGGTCGATCCTGCCGCTGGTCGCCTGTTACATGCTGATGATGAGCCTGATGCTGTCGGGCAGCTGGATGTTGCAGGGAACGGTCGAGGAACGGTCGAACAAATTGCTCGAAACCGTCATTGCCTGCGTCAGTCCCGAGGAATTGATGTACGGCAAGCTGGTCGGCACCGTCGGTATCGGCCTGTCGATGATCGCGGTGTGGATGCTGTGCGGGATCGGGGCGGCCTATGCGACCCAGGGCACGATCGCGGACATGATCCGCCCCGCGCTCGAACCCCTCAATTCCGTGGGGACGATCGCGACGATGATCTATTTCTTCGTCGCTGGGTACGTCGCGATCGCGATGGTCTTTCTCGCCATCGGCGCGATGAGCGATTCGATGCGCGACGCGCAGGGCTATCTGACCCCGATCCTGATGGCGATCATCATCCCGATCACGATCCTGATCCAGGGCATCCTGTCGGGCGGCGGCGGGATCGGGATCGAGGTCCTGACCTGGATCCCGATCTACACCCCCTTCGCGGTGCTCGCGCGGTTGGGGTCGGGCATCCCGGCGTGGGAAGTGATCGCGGCGGGCGTCCTGCTGGCCGCCTTCATCGCGATCGAGCTCGTCCTGCTCGGGCGTCTGTTCCGCGCCAGCCTGCTCGCCGGTGGCCAGCGTCCCGACCTCAAGACCATCGTCGCGCGCATGCGGGCGTGATCGCGGGCCCGGCATGACGAAACGGCCCGGAGCATGATCGCTCCGGGCCGTTCCGATTTCCTACGCGAAGGCGTTGGTCGCCGAGAGATCAGGCGGCGAACTGGTTCATCGTATTGTGTGCGCCGCCCGCCTTCAACGCGGCCTCGCCCGCGAAATACTCCTTGTGATCGTCACCGATGTCGCTGCCCGACATGTTCTGGTGCTTCACACAGGCGATCCCTTCGCGGATTTCCTTGCGCTGGACGCCCTTGACGTACCCGAGCATCCCCGCGTCGCCGAAATATTCCTTGGCGAGGTTGTCGGTGCTGAGCGCCGCGGTGTGATAGGTCGGCAGTGTGATCAGATGATGGAAGATACCCGCCCGCGCCGCCGCATCCTTCTGGAACGTCCGGATCCGCTCGTCCGCCTCGTTACCCAGGTCGGTTCCGTCATAGTCCACGCTCATCAGCCTTGCCCGGTCATAGGCCGACACGTCCTTGCCCTCCGCTTCCCAGGCATCGAACACCTGCTGACGGAAATTGAGCGTCCAGTTGAAGCTGGGTGAGTTGTTATACACCAGCTTGGCGTTCGGGATCACCTCGCGGATACGGTCGACCATGCCCGCGATCTGTTCGATGTGGGGCTTTTCGGTTTCGATCCACAACAGGTCCGCGCCATTCTGGAGCGAGGCGATGCAATCCATCACGCACCGGTCCTCGCCCGTGCCGCTGCGGAACTGGAACAGGTTCGAGGGCAGGCGCTTGGGCTTCATCAGCTTGCCGTCGCGGTTGATGATGACGTCGCCGTTGATCGTCGACAGGTCGGTCACCTCCTCGCAATCGAGATAGCTGTTATACTGGTCGCCCAGGTCGCCCGGCGTCGTCGACACCGCGATCTGCTTCGTCAGGCCAGCGCCCAGCGAATCGGTGCGCGTGACGATGATCCCGTCCTCGACGCCGAGTTCGAGGAAGGCGTAGCGGCAGGCGCGCACCTTCGCGAGAAAGTCCTCGTGCGGCACGGTCACCTTGCCGTCCTGATGGCCGCACTGTTTCTCGTCCGACACCTGGTTTTCGATCTGGAGCGCGCAGGCACCCGCCTCGATCATCTTCTTGGCGAGCAGATACGTCGCCTCGGCGTTGCCGAAGCCCGCATCGATATCCGCGATGATCGGCACGACGTGCGTCTGATATCCGTCGATCGCCTTCAGCAACCGCGCCTCCTCGACCGCATTACCGCTGTCCCGCGCATGATCGAGATCGCGGAACATCATCCCGAGTTCGCGCGCATCCGCCTGGCGCAGGAAGGTGTAGAGTTCCTCGATCAGCGCGGGGACGCTGGTCTTTTCATGCATCGACTGATCGGGCAGCGGCCCGAATTCGCTGCGCAGCGCGGCGACCATCCAGCCCGACAGGTACAGATACCGCCGCTCGGTCGACCCGAAATGCTTCTTGATGCTGATCATCTTCTGCTGGCCGATGAAGCCGTGCCAGCAGCCCAGCGACTGGGTGTAATTCGCCGGTTTGGCGTCATAGGCAGCCATGTCGCGGCGCATGATCGCCGCGGTATAGCGCGCGATGTCGAGGCCCGTCTGGAACCGGTTCTGCGCGCGCATCCGGGCGACCGATTCCGCATCGATCCCGTCCCACGTGCCGTTATATCCGGCGATGAGCTGGTTGGTGTCGGCGATATGCTGCTGATAGGTCACGGCATCGGTCCTTGATGATGGCTATGCCGAGCCTTGTAGCGATCTTCACACCGAAAGCGGCGACAAACCTGTCAATTTCCACGTCCGCCTGTGAAGAATGGTCGAATTATGTTGTAAACTTGTAGGAAGGTTTACACTATTAGACCTTGGTCGCGAACCAGATGATATGACGCGGCCCCTTGCCGTTGCTGCGCGCGCGGACAACGACTTCCTCGACCGCGAAGCCCGTCTCCGCCAGCTTGCGCGCGAACGGCTTGTCGGGCGCGGCGGACCACACCGCCAAGATGCCCCCCGGCGTCAGCGCGTCGCGCGCCGCCGCCAGACCGCGCGCCGAATATAGGCCGTCGTTGCCCGCCCGGGTCAGTCCGTCGGGGCCATTGTCGACGTCGAGCAGGATAGCATCATAGGCGCCGCGGGCGCTCCGGATCGGCGTGGCGACATCGCCCGCGACGATCGTGACGCGGGGATCGTCGAGGCACCCCGCTGTCAGCGCCTGCATCGGACCCCGCGCCCAGTCGACGATCTCGGGCACCAATTCGGCGACCGACAATCTGGCCGCCGGGCCGAGCACCGCCAGCGCGGCGCGGAGCGTGAACCCCATGCCATAGCCGCCGATCAACAGATGCGGCGCGCGCCGCTCCGCCAGCCGTTCGCAGGTCATCGTCGCCAGCGCCTCTTCGGACCCGCTCATCCGCGAATTCATCAATTCATTGCGGTCGAGCACGATCATGAAGTCGTCGCCCCGCCGGAACAGGCGCAGCGTTTCGCCATCGGGGACGACCGCGGTCGCCAGCAGTTCGCGCGGAATCATCGCCAGCCCCTTAGTCAGTCGCCGCCGAAGGTAAAGGCACTGACCCCGCGTTCGCGTTCGTCGATCAACAGCGCGCGGCCCGCGGGTGGCATGCTCCGCTGCGGACACCCCTCCCGCAGGCAGGCGCGACACCCCAGCCCGATCGGCGTCGCCTCCCCCGCCAAGTCGATCCCGCGCGCCACCGCGAGCGTTGCGCCGAGTGCCGCCGACACCCCCAGCCCGACCGCGAATTCGGCGGGCACCGCGCCATAGCGGCGCCCCTGCGGCGTCACCGTCCGCGCGATCGTCAGCCACCGCGCGCCATCCTCCAGCTCGACGAGCTGCACCGCTAGCGTGCCGGGCCGGTCGAACGCATGGTGGATCCGCCACAAGGGGCACCGCTCCTCCGCATCCGCCAGCGACGCGCCGCTCGCCCCCGAAAAACGTTTTGACGACTGGCCCGCGCGATCGATCCTGACCATGAAGAACGGCAGCCCGCGCGCGCCCACTCGCTGCAACGTCGTCAGCCGGTGTGCGACCTGTTCGAAGCCCGCGCCGAACCGCCGCTGGAGCAATTCGAGGTCGTACCCCGTCGTCTCGCAGGCTCGCAGGAACCGGGCGTAGGGCATCATCACCGCCGCCGCGAAATAGCTTGCCAGATAGCGCCGGAACAAACGGTCCGCGGATCGGTCGCCCAGCGCCGCCCCCTTGGCCAGCGCGTCGATCTCCGCCTTCGCCTCGATCTGCGCAAGCTGGAAGGCGGCGGCAAAGGTGCGCGAGGCCGAATCGAGCGTCTCGCTCAATTGCAGCTGGCGCGCATGCAGGTCGAGCCGTCGGAGCAGCGCGGGCATCACGTCGACGGGCAGAATGCGGATCGTCAGCTGATGCTTCACGCGCAAGCGTTCGGCGATCGCGCCGTACAGGTCGCCCGCGCCGAGCCGCAGCTCGTCGGCCAGTGCCTCCGCCGCCGCGTCGAGATCCGCGAAATAGCCGCGCCATCGTTCGATCTCGCGCCGGACGCCCGCGACCGGATCGACCGGATCGCCCGCCGTCGCGGCGCCGGTGCCGCGCGTGTCGAACGCGCGCGCGAACGCTTCCGCCCCGCCCGGCGCGCCCGCGAGCCATTCCTCCAGCTCATTGCGATCGATATCGAGGTCGGCGAACAGCGGGTCGGCCAGCCTGCGCCGGATCGCCTCGACCCCGCCCCCCGGCTCCGATGCCGCGAGCGCGCGGGGATCGAAATCGAACGATTCGGCCAATCGCACCAGCAAGGTGGCGGAGATCGGTCGCTGGTTGCGTTCGATCAGGTTGAGATAGCTCGGGCTAATCGCCAGCGCCTCCGCCATCGCCGCCTGGGTCAGCCCACCCTTGCGCCGCAGTCGGCGAACCGCGTGTCCCGCCAATAACTTACGTTCTGCCACCATCGCCTCCTTGTGCTGATGCGGTGAACCCGACGAGGCAATTCTGTCAACGATTTACAAAATTACTAATGATCGCAAACGATCATTTACCTCATGACCGTGCAGCGCGCCGAAGCCGGATGGCCATTGCGCCGGTTTACTGGCTCTACGCCACTGATGTCCACCAGGTCGAACGATCGTGGGCAGTCAGTTTCCTGGGGAGGAAAGGTGCCCGCCGCTGGACTGTCAGTGGCGGGCATTCCTGTTTCGGGCCGATGCGTTTCAGGTAGGCAACGCCGTTCCACCCGCTAAGACCACCGCCCATGGCCAATGATATCATCGCCACGATCCGCAAGGACATCGTGCTGTACGGCGCGCTCGCCGCCAATCTGGGGATCGGGGTGGCGAAATTCGTCGCCGCCGGGATCACCGGATCGTCGTCGATGCTGACCGAGGGCGTCCACAGCTGTGTCGACAGCGGCAACCAGATCCTGCTGCTGTACGGCCAGCACCGCGCCAAACGCCCACCCGACCAAGCGCATCCGTTCGGCTATGGCCGCGAACTCTATTTCTGGGCGTTCGTCGTCGCGATCCTGATCTTCGCCGTCGGGGCGGGCGTATCGGGGTACGAGGGCTATGTTCATATCCTCGAACCCGAAAAACTGTCGGACCCGCTCATCAACTATATCGTGCTCGCCATCGCAGTCGCGCTGGAGGGCACGTCCTGGGGCATCGCGATCAAGGAATTCGCGGCGTCGAAGGGTGACATGGGCTGGTGGCAGGCGATCCGGGAATCGAAGGATCCGGCGGGTTTCATCGTCCTGTTCGAAGATTCGGCGGCGCTGGCGGGTCTGTTCATCGCAGGCGTCGGTGTGTGGGCCAGTCATTATTTCGACGATCCGCGTATCGACGGCGTCGCATCGATTGCAATCGGGGTCATCTTGGCCGCGGTCGCGGTGCTGCTGGCGCGCGAGGCGAAGGGGTTGCTGATCGGGGAACGCGCCGATCCCGCGATCATCGCGCAGGTGCGCGACATCGTCGGCGGGTTCGACGCCATCACGACGATCAATCACGTCCGCACGATCCACACCGCCCCCGACAGCATCTTCGTCGCGATCAGCGCCGATTTCGCCGATGGGGTGACGATGGGCGATGCGGAACGGCTGATCGAACGAATCGAAACCACGCTGCACGACGCGATCCCCGCGCTCAGTTCGATCTATATCCGCCCCGAAAAACAGGAAGATGCGGTGTCGTTCGGCCCCGGCTAAGCCGAGCATCGTGCATCGGTTGCCCCATCGACGATTTGCGCTATCCTGCCGCGATGAAGCGCTTTTTCCGCCGCCTGGCCTTACGCCCGACCCTGCTGGTCGCGTTCACGATGTTGTGGAGCCTCATCGCGCTGCCCGCGCAGGCCGCGGTGACGATCACCTTCTGGAGCCATGAACTGGGGAATAGTTTCCCGCATGCGTTCATCACGCTGCGCGGTGTTCCCGATGCGGGCGGTGACCCGATCGACAGCAGTTTCGGATTCACCGCCAAGTCGGTCAGCCCGGCGCTGCTGTTCGGCCCGGTGGCGGGCAAGGTAGAACGACCGACGATCGGCTATATGAACGGCAGCGATGCGCAGTTTTCCGTGACGCTGACCGACGCGCAATATGCCGCCGAGCTCGCGCTGCTGGCGGCCTGGGACCCCGAACGGGGGGGCGATGGCCAGTATAGCCTGAACCAGCGCAACTGCGTCCATTTCGTCAAGGAAGCCGCGCGGATCGCCGGGCTGTCGGGGCTCGACCAGCCGTCACTGATGAAGAAGCCGCGATCCTATCTAAAGACCGTCGCTGCCGCCAATAGCGCGGCGATCACGATCGTCGCGCAGCATGGGAAGGATTATCTCGCCACGCTGCCCCCGGTCGCGGGGCCGACAGTCGCCGGACGCGACGCGCCCGACCTGCACGTGCTGCCGCCGGCGGCGCCGGGTCAACCGATCGGTACGATCTCGACGACGTCCAGCGTCGCATCGAACCCGGGATAAGGCAAGATCAGCCGCCATCGCGCCTTGCCGATCCGTTCCAGATAACCCGCCGCGTCGCGTCGGGCGTCCCGACCATAGGGCAGCGCGCGGGTCTCATCGCCTAGCGCCACGGTACCCAGGAACACCTGGCGCGCATCGTCGTGATCGAACAGATCGCCGTGATAGCGTTGCTGGCCATCGATCGACAGCGTCCGACGCCCTGCATCGTCCCGCACGGCACAGCCCGTCCAGCCGCCCTGCATCACCGCCGGTGTCGCCGGGCCCTTGCCGCCCAGCTTGACCATCCGGCAACGATAGCGTCCGGCGGGCAAGGCCGCGCCGCCCAGCGCCCGATCGGGGTCGTACAGCGTCGGGTCAACCGCGATCGCGGCGCTATCGCCACCCGCCCGCGCGACCGCCAGCGCATCGATCCATCCCGTCCGCCATTCGCGCAACCGCGTCCGGTCCTGAACGGTCGCCACCCGGCGCCAGTTCATGTCCTGTGGCACTTCCTCGCGCGCCAGCAACTGCCGCCCGCCCGCGCATCCTGCGACCAGCAGCGCCGCGGCCAGCGCCACGCCCGCCCAGCCGCGGCGCGATCCGGCCAAGCCGCGACCGTCCCCGACCACGACTCCGATATCGGGCGATGTCGTCGGCGCCGGATCGATCATGCCGCGGTCCACCCGCCGTCGACGGTCATGTTCGATCCCGTGATCGACGCCGCCTCGTCCCGGCACAGGAATACCGCCAGCGCCGCAACCTGTTCGGGGGTGACGAATTGCTTGGTCGGCTGCGCGGCGAGCAGCACGTCGTTCATCACCTGCTCCTTCGTCATCCCCCGCGCCTTCATCGTGTCGGGAATCTGGTTTTCGACCAGCGGCGTCCAGACATAGCCGGGGGAGATGCAGTTCACGGTGATCCCGTGCGTCGCAGTTTCCAGCGCGATCGTCTTGGTCAGCCCGGCGATCCCGTGCTTGGCCATGACGTAAGCCGATTTGTTGGGGCTCGCGACCAGGCTGTGCGCCGATCCGGTCGAGATGATCCGCCCCCATCCCGCCTTCTTCATGTGGGGCACGGCGGCCTTCATCATGTACCAGGCGCTGGTCAGGACGATCTGAACGATCGCTTCGAACTTCTCGGCGGGGAAATCCTCGATCGGGGCGACGTGCTGGATGCCTGCATTGTTCACGACGATGTCGACGCTGCCCATCTCGCGCGCCGCCCGGTCGACCATCGCGGCGATCTGGTCGGGCTTGGTCATGTCGGCGGGATCGTACAGCGCCTGAGCGCCGCTGGTCGTGGCGAGTTCCGCGCGTGCCGCCTCGATCGTGTCGGCATCACCGAAGCCGTTGATCATCACCGCGGCCCCCTCTGCCGCGAACGCCCTGGCGTAAGCGAGCCCGATGCCAGAGGTGGAGCCGGTAACGATCGCGGTCTTGCCCTTGAGAAACATGGGGGTCTCCTTCGCGCTTTCCCTGCCTGCCGACGACGCCGCTTGCAACCGATGCGCGACGAACGCATTCCTGCGTCAGGGCAACAGGGAGTAACGGTATGCGCCTCGACGATTTCGACCCGAACATCAACGTTGAGGACCAACGCGGCAGTGGCGGTGGCGGGGGTGGCGGCGGCGGTCTGCTGCTCGGGCTGCTCCCCATGATCGGCAGCCGGTTCGGATGCGGCGGCATCGTCATCGCGCTGATCCTGCTCGCGGTGTTCGGCGGGCTCGGCAATCTGGGCGGCCTGATCGGCGGCGGCGGTGGCATCGGTTCGACACCCAGCGCCCAGCGCGCGGGCACCGATACCAGTTCAAGCTGTACGCTAACCCCCGAAAGCAAGGCGGCGTGCAACGCGTTGAGTTCTGCTGACAAGACGTGGTCGGCGCTGTTCCAGCGGTCGGGCCAGTCGTTTCGCGAACCGAAGCTGGTCTTTTACGACGGCAGCGGCCGATCCGGCTGCGGCGCCGCGCAATCGGCGATGGGTCCTTTTTATTGCCCGACCGATCAGGGCATTTATCTCGACACCAGCTTTTTCGGCGAACTCGCCAACCGTTTCGGGGCGAAGGGCGATTTCGCGCAGGATTATGTGATCGCGCACGAATTCGGCCATCATATCCAGAACCTGCTCGGCACGTCGGACAAGGTGCAGCAAATCCAGCGGTCGTCGAACGAGACCGACGGCAACGCCGCCTCGGTTCGGCTCGAACTCCAGGCGGATTGCTATGCCGGGGTCTGGGCCGCGCAGAACCGCGACCGGATGGAACAGGGTGACCTTCAGGAGGGGCTGACCGCCGCGCAGGCGATCGGCGACGATACGCTGCAAAAGCAATCGACCGGGCGCGTCGTGCCCGACAGCTTCACCCATGGCACCAGCGCCGAACGGATGCATTGGCTGCAACAGGGAATCCAGACCGGCGACCCCGCACAGTGCGATACGTTCAGCGGCGCGATCTGACCGCGCGGCGATAACCGGGTTGCGTGGCATCGGCCACGCAACCCGACGTCGGTCAGAGCTTGACCAGCATCTTGCCGCGGTTGTCGCCGGAGAACAGCCCCAGAAACGCCTCGGGCGTCCGTTCGAGGCCCTCGACCACCGTCTCCTGTCGCTGCAATTTCCCGTCTTTCAGCCATCCGCCCATGTCGCGATAGAAATCGGCGGCCTTGTCGGCATAATCGCTGACGATGAACCCCTGGATGCGGATACGCGCACCGATGATCCGCGCGATATAGCGTAGCTCGGTGGCAGCCCCGCTATTGTAGATATCGATCATCCCGCAGATCGCGAACCGCGCACGGTCGTTGGCATGCGCCAGCGCCGCGTCGAGATGCTCGCCGCCGACATTGTCGAAATACACGTCGATGCCGTTGCGCGCGACGTTGCCGAGCGCTTTCGCGACCGGGGTGCCGTCCTTGTAATCGATCATCGCATCGGCGCCGAGCGACTGGACCCAGGCGCATTTGGCCGCGCCGCCCGCCGACCCGATGACATGGCAGCCCTTCGCCTTGGCGATCTGGACGACGGTCGATCCGACCGCCCCCGCCGCGGCGGAGACGAAGACGGTGTCGCCCTCCTTCATCTTGGCGACTTCGAGCAGCCCGAAATAGGCGGTCATGCCGGGCATCCCGAACTGACCCAGATATGCCTGCGGATCGACGTCGAGTTGCGGCAGCGGCTGGACTTGGCTGGCGGGCAACACCGCCTCGTCGCGCCAGCCCGCGAAATGCTGGACCATATCGCCCACCTTGAACTGGTCGGACCGGCTTTCGACGATCTCTCCGATCGCGCCGCCCTGCATCGGCTCGCCGATCGCGAACGGGGGCGTATAGCTTTTCACGTCGTTCATCCGGCCGCGCATATAAGGATCGACGGTCAGCCAGCGGTTGGCGATCCGGACCTCTCCGTCTTGCAGGGCGGCGCTGTCGATATCGACCAGCGCGAAATTCTCCTGCGTCGGCATCCCGTGGGGGCGCGACGCCAGTGTCCAGGCTTTAGCCATCATCTCTCTCCTTCGTTATATGCAGGACGTGGACCAATCGGTTGCATCTAGCAACGTTTAAGCCCGGTGAGGGGCGATGTGATCCCTCGGAAATTCGCAGCAGGCGGATTGCATCGCCCGATCGAGGCCGCTAATGCCGTCACCGTCGGGCAATGCCCGGTCGGGGTGCGGGGCTGTAGCTCAGATGGGAGAGCGCTGCAATCGCACTGCAGAGGCCAGCGGTTCGATTCCGCTCAGCTCCACCACACCCCCCCCTGCCGATCCGTCGGCCCTCCACCTGCCCGTAAATTTTATCGGGGGCCATGCATCCGCGATCGCGACAAGTGCGTATCTCCCTCGTCGTCATCATGCCCCCGTTTGGTGCGACACTTCCCGGATCGGCTCATCCAGCCCCCCAAGCCTGGGTGGGTCGATCCTCCTAGCCTCATTTAAATCATGGCGGTTGCGGGGCGCGGTGGGGTAGAAGTCGTCATGGCCGATCCGCAAACCGCTATTCCCGCCGCCACGTTGATCATCTTTCGCGACGCCGATGACGGCCCGCCGGAAATCCTGATGGTGGAACGCGCGAAGGCGATGGTCTTTGCGGGCGGCGCCTGGGTATTTCCGGGCGGGCGGATCGATCCTGGCGATCATGATCTGGCGACCGCGATCGCCGCGGGGGACGATGGTGCCGCCCGGATCGCCGCGATCCGCGAAACGATCGAGGAGGCAGGCTTGCCGATCGCGCTCGATCCGCTCCCCGACGACGCTACGCTCGCCGGTTTGCGCGCGGCGTTGCATGACGGGACGGACTTCGCCGCAGCGCTGGCGGCGGCAGGGCTGACGATCGACCCGGGCCTGCTCCACCCATTCGCGCGCTGGCTGCCCGCGCATGCCAATATGCGCATTTTCGACACGCTGTTCTTTCTGGCCCGTCTGCCCAAGGATGCTCCCTGCGCGAGCGTCGATCGAACCGAGAATGTCCGGCTACGCTGGACCACCGCCCAGGCGCTGCTCGACGACGCCGATGCCGGGCGCGCGACGATCATCTTTCCCACCCGCCGCAACCTCGAACGACTGGCGCTGTACGACGATTTCGCCGCAGCGGTCGCGGATGCCCGCGCCTATCCGGTGCGGACGATCACGCCCTATATGGAGGAGCGCGACGGCGTCGCGCATCTCTGCATTCCCGGCGACCTGGGCTATCCGGTGACGTCCGAAGCGATGACGGGCGTCAGGCGCGGCTGACATGCGGGCGGTGCGGCGAGCGATCGCGTGGTTGACCGCGCTCGCCATCCTGGGCGGCGCGGGATTGATCCTCTGGACCATGGTGCGCGGGCGACCGCAGGATATGCCCTGGGCGCCGCTCGATCTGGGCCAGCCGATCGGCATGTTCACCGGGTGGAAGCTGGCCGCGCTGACCGATGATGCGCCCCGATGCCGTGCGCTGCTCGACTCGGCGGGGGTGACGTACACGACGTTGCCGGTGCGATCGGATGGCCCCGGTTGCGGCTATGGCGACGGCATCCGCCTGACCGCTGGCGGTGCGCGCCGGATCGCCTTGGCACCCGCGACCGTCGGGATGGCCTGCCCCGTCGCGGCAGCGCTGGCGATGTGGGAATGGGACGTCGTCCAGCCCGCCGCACAGACAGCCTTCGGCTCCCGGGTCGTCCGGATCGATCATTTCGGCAGCTATAATTGTCGGCGCACTTATGGTCGCGACACCGGCAGCTGGAGCGAACATGCCACCGCCGACGCGATCGACATCGCGGGATTTCGCCTAGCCGATGGCGGCCGGATCACCGTTCTCGGCGATTGGCGGTCGGATGACGATGGCAGCGACAACCGCCGCGCCGCCTTTCTGCGCACCGTCCGCGACGGCGCCTGCCGCGTGTTTGCGACGGTGCTCAGCCCCGATTACAATGCGGCGCATCGCGACCATTTCCACCTCGACCAGGCGGAACGCGGCGCGCTGGGCGGGCGCGCCTGTCGCTGACGATCAGTGGGGCAACGCCGCGCTGCTATCGACCTTTTCCACCCAATGCGGAAAGAACGCGGGCTGACGGTTCGACCAGCCCGATGCGGTCGCCGCCGCCTCGCTGATCGACTGGAGCAGGCTGCGCCGCAATTCGGGGTGGAGATGCGGCAGGGCGGCGGCACCACAGAAAGCCGCGGGCAGCCACGGTCGCACCTCGGCACCGATCAGCCGTTCGTAGAGGAACCGGCAGGCCGAAAAGCTGGTGATCCGGCCCTGCCCCAGATCGAATGCGACCAGCGTGATGAGCGGCGCCAGAAACGGTTCGACCGCCTGGAGATCGGCATCGTCGGGGCAGGATTCCCGCAATTCGGGCAGCGAGCGATAGATCCGCGCCTGCGCCTTGATGCTGGCCGCCTCGACGATGTCGCGTGACCACCGCGCCATGGCGTCGTCGCGATCGAGCCCGATATCGAGGCTGCGGCGGATATAGCGCTGGGTCGCCGCCGGAAAGCTCGCGAATTCCTTCATTTCAGCCAGCGTCATCACGCCGTCCGCCGATTTCATCCTGCCACTCATCGTCGTCACCCCGCCCATCGTTCAAGGAACTGGGACGACAATACGATAAGATGGTTAACGTCGCCCTTACCGCGCAGTCGGCCCGTGCTCATCAAGAGACCATGGCACCTGTTGCGTCGCAACATGGCTTGCGATGAAGCGAGCGGTTATCGGTGCAATCTACCGGATGGTGCGGCTTTCGCGCAACAATCTTGTTCGATTGTTGCGCGCGCCGTCAGTTACCGGCCTTTTTTTCCCTTTCGGCATCATAGCCGGACGAGGGGGCCGGATCGGTATTGTGAACCGGCTGGGTCGATGCGGGCGGATCGCTGGCATCCATCGATTCATCCAGCGCATTGTCCAGCCGGGCATCGCTGCTGTCGGGGTTCTTCTCCAGCCGCTCATTGATCGTGGCGTCACCGCCCGCATCACCCTTGTCGGCGCGATCGTCCGGCTGGGCCGGTGCGACCGACAAGCTATCCAGCGCGCGATCATCGATGTTGGTCATGGCACCCTCCGTGTTGGTTTCGCGACTAGAACGATCCACCGGGGCCTGCGTTCCTACAGCTGGCGCACCCTGACCTGCTGCCAGAGCATTTCGGCGGTGCCGAACGCAGTCATGAACGCGATATCGGTCGCATCGCGCCCCACCGCGACGCGGGCGATGTCGCCGCAACCGGCCATCCGCGTCGCATCGGCCAGATGCCAGGCGCCGCCGAGCCACAATTCGGCGACCGCGTGGAAATCGGGTGGATCGACGCCGGGCGCATAGGCGGACACACAGCGCGCCGGAATATTCCCCGCGCGCGCCAGCGACACCAGCAGATGCGCATAATCGCGGCACACGCCGCTGCGGGTGGCGAAGGTGTCGAGCGCGGTCGTGTCGCCCGTGCTGGCGGCATTATCGTAATCGAGCGATTCCGCGACCCAATCGACCAGCGCCATCGCCAGCGCGCCACCCTCCAGATCGGGAAATTCGTGCCGAACGAACCCTTCGAACCGATCGGAGGGGCAATAGCGACTGGGCATCAGATATTGGACCAGATCGCCCGTCAGGTCGCGCGGTGCGGTCGCTGCGAGCGCCGAGAAGTCGGCCGTGACCCGATCGATCGCCACCGTCGCACGATACTGCGCGCGCCAGTGGCCATCCCCGTGCGACCAGCAACGCTGACCGATCCCGCCCTCGCCCGTCGCGGCGCGGATCGGGGTATCGCTCCAGATGGTGAGTTGCTCGTCCTCGATCCGCTGGTCGTACATCGACGCGGCCTCGATCTGGAGCAGCACGTCGGCACCCTGTTCGAACCTGTAATCCAGATCGACCTCGATCCCGATCCGCATCCCCGCATTCCCCACAAAAAAAGCCCGGCGGAGATGTCCGCCGGGCCCGATCAAAACCGCCGCTGGTGCGACTAGTTCCGGCTCGATCCGAATAAACGCAGGATAAACAGGAACATGTTGATGAAGTCGAGATACAGCGCCAGCGCCGACATCACGACGACCTTGCCGACCATGTCCGTGCCCGCCACCTGATAATACAGGCTCTTGGTCCGCTGCGTGTCATATGCCGTCAGCCCAGCGAAGATCAGGACGCCCAGCGCGCTGATCGCCAGACCCAACACGCCCGATTGCAGGAACATGTTGACGATCATCGCCACGAACAGCCCGACGACACCGATGATCAGGAACGTCCCGAACGCCGACAGATCACGCTTGGTCGTGTAGCCGTACAGGCTCAGCGCCGCGAAACCCGCCGCGGTCGAGAAGAACGCACCGGCGATCGACGTGCCGCTATAGACCAGGAAGATCGTCGACAGCGACAGCCCCATCAGGACCGCAAAGCCCCAGAACAGGCCCTGCAACGTCGCGGTGGACATCTTGTTCTGCCCGAAGCTCATCGCGAACACGATCGCGAGCGGCGAGAACATGATGATATATTTCAGGATGCCGCCACCGGTGAACACCGCCGCGGCAGGCGAGCTTGCCCCGCCCCAGGCGAACGCCAGTGCGACGATGCCCGTCAGCAGGATGCCCGACGTCATGTAGTTGTAGACCGACAACATATAGGAACGCAGCCCGGCGTCGTACGCCTCGGCGTTCGCCGCATCGGCACGTCCGGCCCGGAAGGGCGCAGCGCTTTGCCGTGGGTCAGACCAATTGGCCATTTGCTCTTCACTCCTTTGACCGACATCGGTGTCGGCTTACCGGTGGATATCGGCGCTTCACCGCGTTTTTTCAACCCGATCGCCGCCCGCTGGCCACGCCCGGCAATGTTACGTTACAAATGCGTCCCATGCCCCGGCTCTTCATCGCGTTGCGTCCGCCGCTTGTGGTTCGCCAGGCCCTGGCGGAGACGATGGAGGTGGTGCCGGGTGCGCGCTGGCAGGATGACGAACAGCTCCACCTGACGCTGCGGTTCGTCGGCGATATCGACCGACGCGATGCCGAGGAACTGGCGATGGCGCTCGCCCGAATTCGCGCCCCGGCCCCCATCGTGTCGATCGCGGGCGTCGGTCGGTTCGCGCGGCGCGGGCGGACCGATACGCTGTGGGCCGCCCTTTCCCCGCATGACGCGCTGGCCGCGCTCCATCGCAAGGTCGATCGGGCGTGCGTCGACGTCGGCATCGATCCCGATCACCGTGCCTATCATCCGCACATCACGCTCGCTCGCCTCTCGCGCGGGCCGGGCGTGGAGGTCGCGATCGAGGCGTGGCTGGCGCGGTGCGCATCGCTGACGAGCGATCCGTTCGCGTTGCCGCACCTGACGCTGTACGAAAGCCTTCTGGGCCATGGCGGCGCGACCTATCACGCGATCGCCCGCTGGCCGCTGACGTCGTCCGTTCGGGCCGACGGCGGAACCAGCGCCGACGCGCCGGGTTCGGATGAGTAGGACAATAGGGAGAAGACTGATGCGCATCGCCATGACCGCGACGATAGGATTGACGACGCTGGCGCTGGCCGCCTGTACGAACGACCGGGCGGAGACGGGGATGCCGGTCGCCAATGCGGTGAGCGCGACCGCGATGCTACGCACCGCCTCGGGCGCCGCGGTGGGCCGGGCGACCGCGATGGATGTCGCCGGTGGCATCCGCTATACGATCGACGCGTCCGCCATGCCCCCCGGAACGCATGGGGCGCACATTCACACGACCGGGCGGTGCGATGCACCGGACTTCGCCAGTGCGGGCGGCCACTGGAATCCGACCGCGATGAAACATGGCACGATGAACCCGATGGGGCCGCATGAGGGCGATCTGCCCAATCTGATCGTCGGGACGGGGGGCCGCGCGACGCTGGCGGTGACCGTACCGGGACAGACGATGGCTCAGTTGCTCGACGCCGATGGCGCGGCCCTGGTCATTCATGCCGGGCCGGACGATCTGAAGACCGATCCATCGGGCGATAGCGGCGGTCGCATCGCCTGCGGCGTCTTCATGCCGAGCTGATCGATCGATCGCCGACGGGCGTGCGCCGATGGTCTGTGCCCGGCGAGCGGTGACGATGTATCGGGATCAGCGCACCTGATCCCGATGCAATCAGACCGACGTGACGCGTTTGGGCCGCCGCGTTCCCTCCTCCAGCCGCCGCAGCAGCGAATCGATCGATGGCGGGCCATCGTCGAGCGGGCCCGAGGGCAATTCGACGCTCGTGATCCGCTCCCCATCGGCGAGCACCTGGGCGGTGCGGCGCCCGACCATGTGGAGCGGCGCGACCGGACGAACGGGCTGCATCGGTTCGGCGGGGACAGCGCCCGGATCGAACGCCGCCAGCGGCTGGTCGAGATCGGCTGGAATATCTTGCGGGACGGGCGGGGTGGACCGGACAACCTCGACCGGCGGCATCGGGACGCCCAAATCCTTGGCCATCAGCGGGCGGCGGGCGGGCGCATCGGGATGAGCGTCGGCGCGGCGCAACGTCGGCGCGCGATCATCGTCCCAGGCGACGGTGGATTTGGACGCTCCCGCGGCGGGTGCGGCGGTGGACCGTGGCGTTGCCGACGGCTCGAGCCAGCCACCCGGCCCGAACAGCAGGAACAGACCCGACCAGCTGACCGCCGCGACGATTCCGCCGCCGATCAGCGCCAGCAACGCGCGGGCGGTGTTGCCCAGTGGCGGCGCCGCGGCGGGGACCAGCGCGGCGATGCCGCTGTTCCAGACGATATCCTCCAGCATCCCGACCGGAATCAGCAGCGCGACGAGCACGACGGCCAGCCCCGCGCCCAGCGCGCCCGCAGGCGCGATCCAGTTCTTCCACGTCGATCGGTCGTTCATTCTCGATTCGTCCAACGCAACCATCAGTGTTCCATCGATGCGGCGGCTATAAACCGCTGGTAAACGGGGTCGTAACGCAAAATGTTTGACGACCAGTTACGCTCCCGCTCGACGAAGGCGCGCGCGGCGGCGCGGCGGGACGGCCACGCCGACCGCTGGTCGAACATCGCGGCCAGCGCGCGCGCGATCGCGGCGGGGTCGTCGGGCGGGAACAGCGTCCCGGTCACGCCATCCTCGATCAGCTCGCGATGGCCGCCGACGTCGGACGCGGCGACCAGCTTTCCCTGCGCCATCGCCTCCAGGGGTTTCAGCGGGGTCACCAGATCGGTCAGTCGCATCCGCTTGCGAGGATAAGCCAGCACATCGACCAGTCCGTAATAGCGTTCCACCTCGGTATGCGGGACGCGCCCGACGAAGTGGATCGCCCCCGCCACCGGTGAGGCGGCGGCCTGCGCCTGCAACGCCGCCGCCATCGGGCCACCCCCGACGAGCAACAGCCGCGCCGTGGGACGCGCCGCGACCAACGCGGGCATCGCCGCGATCAGATCGTCGAGCCCCTCATAATCGTAAAAGCTGCCGATGAAGCCGACGACATCGGCATCGATCAGCCCCAGCGATCTGGCCAGCGTGTCGTCACGCGCGGGCGGCGCGCCGAACAGCGTCAGGTCGACCCCATTGGGGGACACGACGATCGTGCCCGGATCGATCCCGCGCGCGATCAGGTCGTCGCGCAAGCCGCCGCAGATCACCGCGACCGCATCGGCGCGGCGCGCCATCCACGTCTCCAGCGCGCGCGTCGTCCGATATTTCGCCGATCCTTCGGTGCCGGTGCCGTTGCCGACCGCGGCATCCTCCCAAAAGGCGCGGATTTCGTAGACCAGCGGCAGGCCCCGGCGCCGCGCGACGAGCGACGCGGCGATGCCGTCGATCACCGGTGAATGCGCGTGCAGGACGTCGGGCCGGAACGCCTCGACCGCCGCGGCGATCCGCCGGGCGAAGGCGGCGATGCCCCGGACTTCCCCCATGACGCCGCGACGCTGCGGTGCCTGCGTCCGGTGGAACGTCAGCCCATCGACGCACTCCACCGCATCGGCCACCGCACCCTGTCGCGGGCCGGTGACGGCCGCGACGGTCCAGCCCGCCACCTGCTGCGCCTTCAGGATCGCGCGGGTGCGAAAGGTGTAGCCGCTCTGCAACGGCAGGCCATGGTCGAGGATATGGAGGATGCGCATCGGACGGTGTCCTGCCATGACCGCGCTTAACGCCGCGTCAACCCGATCGGCGCTAGGGCGCCTGTGCCCCGTTTTGACGCGCGGGCCAGAGGATCGGTGATGATCGACAATTTCGCAGTGATACTGACCGAAGCGCTGATGCTGCTGACGGTCTGGCGACTGTTGAAACGTCCCGAACTCGACGACGAATCGACAATCGATCCCGCGGCCAAAAAGGGGCGATGGCCGCGTGCATGACCTGATCTTTCTGGGGTTCCTCGCCGCGCTGTTCGCGGCCGGGCTGCGCAAGCCGTTCATCCTGGTGCTGACCTATGTCTATATCGACGCGGTCTCGCCGCAGCGGCTGACCTATTACCTGCTCAATACAGTCCCGATTTCGCTGATGGCGGTCGCGCTGGCGGTGGGCGGGTTCCTGCTGGTCGACAAGAAGACCAACGTCCGTTTCGCGCCGCGACAGGCGCTGATCATCCTGCTGCTCTGTTATTGCGGGATGACCACGATCAACGCCGATTTCCCGATCGAGGCCGCGGACAAATGGGAATGGGTGTGGAAGGCGCTGGCCTTTGCCGCCTTCCTGCCGCTGACGCTGCGAACGAAATTGCGGATCGAGGCGCTGCTGTTGTTCATGATCCTGTCGGTGGCGACGATCATCATCGTCGGCGGGTTGAAGACCGCGGCGGGCGGCGGCGGCTATGGCGAGCTCGACCTGATGGTGAACAACAACAGCGGCCTGTACGAAGGCAGCACGATTTCCGCGGTGGCGATCGCGATCATCCCGCTGATCCTGTGGTTCATGAAATACGGCACGATCTTCCCCCCCGACTGGCGGGTGAAGACGTTCGGGCTGGCGCTGATCTTCGCCTGTCTGCTGATCCCGGTCGGGACGTCGGCGCGGACGGGGTTGCTCTGCATCGTCCTGCTCGCGCTGCTGATGCTGCGGCTGGCGAAGCGGAAGCTTCCCTATATCGCTGGCATGGTCCTGCTGGGCCTCGCGGCGATCCCGTTGCTGCCGTCGTCGTTCACCGAACGGATGGACACGATCAAGACGCATGACGCCGACGAATCCGCCTCGACCCGCGTCGCCGTCTGGGGATGGACGATCAACTACGCCAAGCAACATCCCTTCGGCGGCGGGTTCAATGCGTTCCTGCAGAACAAGGTTCGATACGAACTGAAAGACGCGTCGGGCGATGCACAGGGTGTCGCGACGGACAAGGCGCGTGCCTATCACAGCGCCTATTTCGAAATGCTCGGGGAACAGGGCTATCCGGGATTGATCATCTGGCTGTGCATCAACATCGCGGGCATCTTCCGGATGGAGAAGATCCGCCGCCGCCATCGCGACCCGGCCGATCCCTATATCTGGGCGGGGGGCCTCGCCGCCGCGCTGCAGGCGGGGCAGCTCATCTACATGCTCGGTGCCGCCTTCGTCGGGATCGCGTTCCAACCGTTCATCTACATGCTGATCGGCGCGCAGATCGGGCTCGATACCTATCTGACCCGGAAATTGTCGGAAGGGGCAACGACCGGCTTTCGCAGACCCCGCCCGGCAACCGCCTCGCCCGCTTGACGCCGCCCACCGACAGGTGAGCGGCGCCGGAAGGCCTGCCGTCAGGCCGCCTCGGGCACCACCGCCGCGTTCAGCGCCTTGATGATCGCATCGTTGAACGCGGGGATGTCGTCGGGATTGCGGCTGGTGATGAGGTTGTCGTCGACCACGACCGTCTCGTCGACGACGGTCGCGCCCGCATTTTCAAGATCGGTGCGTACCGACGGCCAGCTGGTCAGCTTGCGCCCGTCGACGACATCGGCCTCGGCAAGCAGCCACGGCGCGTGGCAGATGGCGGCGACGATCTTGTCGTCGTCCATGAATTCCGTCACGATCTCGATCGCGCGGTCTTCCAGCCGCATCTTGTCGGGATTGCCCAGCCCGCCCGGCAGCACCAGCGCATCGTAATCGTCGGTATCAACGTCGTCGATCGTCATGTCCGGCGTGATCGAATCGGCCTTTTCGCCGTTCTTCTCGCCCGTGATCGCATCGGTCTTGATCGAGGCGAGCGTGACCGTCGCCCCCGCATCGATCAGCGCCTGGCGCGGCTTGAACAATTCGTCGTTCTCGAAGCCGTCGGTCGCCAGGAACAGAACCCGTGCTGCGCTGATATCGGTCATGTCATTCTCCTTTGGGATATGCCCCCTCAACCCGCGCCGCGCGGCGTCGTTCCGGAACGAAGCGACCGGCGGCGCATTTTCGAAGACGTTACGTAACGACAACGTCGGAGAGTGCCGGTGGCCGCCAGAATCGTATATTCGGATGATTCCAGACCGGGGATCACCCGCCGGAAAGTCCGCAACGGCTGGGGCTATTGTACCGCACAGGGCGACCGGATCACCGATCGCGACGAGATCGACCGGTTGAACGCGATCGGCCTGCCCCCCGCCTATGTCGACGCCTGGTTCAATCCCAAGGCCAATGGCCATATCCAGGCGGTCGGTTGGGACGAAAAGGGTCGCAAGCAATATCGCTATCACACCGGGTTTCGCGAAGCGCAGGAGGCGGCGAAATACGAACGCTGCGCCGATTTCGGCCATTGCCTTCCCGCCCTGCGCAAGCGGGTCGACGCCGATCTGCGGAAGCGCACGCTGAGCAAGGATCGCGCGGTCGCCGCGGTCGTCCGGTTGCTCGACGGCGGCCATATCCGCGTCGGGAACGAAGCCTATGCCGCCAGCAACCAGAGCTTCGGGGCGACGACGCTGCGCAAGCGCCATGCGACGGTCAAGGGCGCCACGCTGAAGCTGCAATATAAGGGCAAATCGGGCAAGATGCGCGACCTGACGATCAGCGACCGAACGCTCGCCAGCTTCGTCAAGAAGATGCAGGACCTCGACGAACAGCATCTGTTCGCCTGGGTCGATGCAGACGGCGAACCGCATCCGGTCAGTTCGACCGACGTCAACGCCTATATCCGCGCGGCCACGGGCGAGGATTTCACCGCCAAGCATTTCCGCACCTGGGCCGCCAGCGTCGCCGCGTTCGAGGCGCTGGCGCAGGCCGAAACCGACCTCAGCCTGAAAGCGGTGCTCGAACCCGTCGTCGCGCGTCTTGGCAACACCGCGGCGGTCGCGCGCAAAAGCTATGTGCATCCTTCCTTGATCGCGGTCGTTAAGAAGGGACAGGCGACGTTCCGCAAGGCGCTGCGCCTCCCCCGGGCCAAGCGGCATCTCAGCCGCACCGAGCGCGGGTTGATCGCGTTTCTCGAACGCGGCAAACCACCGGCCGCCAGAGCCGCCTGATCCAAGAGAGATACATGACCGTCAAGAACACGGCCGCGCCACGCGAGCCGATCATCGACCCACAGAATGTCCATCAGCAGACGAGCGATCTCGTCCACGCCAGCACGATGTGGTTCAACGGCCATTGGCTCCAGATCCTGATCGCGATCGGGGTCGGCACCGCGATCGTGCTGGCGCTCCACGGGCTGCGCGGGCTCGGCGCCAAGCTCGCCGCGCGGAGCAGGACGGGCAAGGGCTGGCCCGCGGTCTTCGGTCACACCATCCTGAAAACCGGCAATTTCTTCATGGTGATGCTCGCGGCCAAATTGGTCGTTCGCTACGCCGGGGCACCCAGCCAGGTGACCGACACCGTCAATTTCTTCTTCACGATCGCGATGGTGTTCCAGGCCGCGGTGTGGGCACGCGAGCTGATCCTCGGCGGGATCGAACGCCGCGCGGTGGACCAGCATTATTCGGGTGAGGCGCTGGGCAGCGCGATGGGGCTGATCCGCGTCCTCGTCACCTTCGGCGTCTTCGCGATCGCGCTGATCGTGGTGCTCGACAATCTGGGGGTCAATGTCACCGGGCTGGTCGCAGGACTCGGGGTCGGCGGCATCGCGATCGGTTTGGCCGCGCAGGGCATCTTCGCCGACCTGTTCGCCGCGCTCGCGATCATCTTCGACCGCCCGTTCCGCCGCGGCGATGCGATCACCTATGACAACACCTCGGGCAACGTCGAGGAGATCGGGCTGAAATCGACCCGGGTCCGCGGCGTCGACGGCGAAAAGCGCGTCATTTCGAACCGCAATCTGCTCGACAAGGAAATCATCAACAATTCGGCGCGCATCCACCGCCGCTGCCATTTCGCGATCGGGGTGATCTATTCGACCCCGACCGAGGTGTGCGCGCGCATCCCCGCGCTGCTGCAGGAGATCGTCGAGGAAAACGGGCGTATCTTCGTCCGCGCGGGCTTTACCGGTTTCGGCAGTTCCAGCCTCGATTTCGACCTGCAGTTCGATAACGACGGCGCCGATTACGCCGAGTTTTACGAAGGCCGCACCCTGGTCGGCCTCGCGATCCTGAAGCGGTTCAACGACGAGGGCATCGAATTCGCCTTCCCGACCCAGACCACCATGACCGCCGCCCCCGACGGCACGATGATCATGCCCTATCCCGAGGTCCAGCCGGTCCGCACCGTGGAGTCATCGACGGAGCGCTGAAATGTGGCAAAGGTCACATAAGGTCACACCAAAACGCATTGTCGTGCGCCACGCGTTCCGATGGGTGATCGGGATCGAGCGGTAGCGATTCAAAGAGCGAGACCGGACGATCGCATAGTTCAACAATGTAGGACAGCTTGCTTCTGAGGCCGCTTCGCTGCTTCAGACGCGCTGGCCCTGACCGATGCGCGCGTGCCGGTAGATCGGCGCTACCGCATACCATCCCGGCCAGCGGGCGGGACCTAGATCCCGCCCTCGTCCAGGCTCAATAGCGAGGCATTGCCGCCTGCGCTGGTCGTGTCGATCGATACTGCGCGCTCGGCACAGAAACGGTAGAGGTAGTGCGGGCCGCCCGCCTTGGGCCCGGTGCCCGACAGGCGTTCGCCGCCGAACGGTTGCGAGCCGACGACCGCGCCGATCATGCTGCGGTTGACGTAGAGGTTGCCGACTTCGGCCAGCGCCTCGGTCACCTCGGTCGCGCGGGCGATGCGGCTGTGGAGGCCCATCGTCAGGCCATAGCCCTTGGCGTTGATGCTGCGGATCGTCTCGGCGAGCGTCCCAGCCTTCCATGTGGTGACGTGGAGCAGCGGGCCAAACCATTCCTTGTCGAGCGCGTCGATCCCGTCGATCCGGATCAGCGTCGGCGGGACGTACAGGCCATCGGCGGGGACATCGATCGTCTTGACCCAGCGATCGCGGACGCCGTCGCGATACGCCATCAGCCGGTCATAGGCCGCCTGGTCGATCACCGACGGCACGTCGGTCGCGGGATCGCCCGCCACGCCGACGCGCAGCGTGTCCATCGCGCCGCTCAACATCTCGATCATGCCGTCGGCGACCTCCTCCTGCACCAGGAGCAGGCGGAGCGCCGAACACCGCTGCCCCGCCGAGCGGAAGGCGGACGCGACGACATCGGCGACGACCTGTTCGGGCAGCGCGGTCGAATCGACGATCATCGCGTTGATCCCGCCGGTTTCCGCGATCAGCGGGACGATGGGGCGATCATCCTCGTCAAGCAGGCTGCGCGCGATCGCCTTGGCGGTGCGGGTCGATCCGGTGAAGGCGACCCCCTGGACGCGCATGTCGGCGGTCAGCGCGGCGCCGACCTCCGGCCCGCCGGGGGCGAGGATCAGCGCATCGATCGGGATCCCCGCCTCATGCGCCAGTTCGACCGCGCGCGTCGCGATGCGCGGCGTCTGCGGCGCGGGCTTGGCGACGACGGTGTTGCCGGTGACGAGCGCGGCGACCGTCTGCCCGAGGAAGATCGCGAGCGGGAAGTTCCACGGCGCGATCGTCGCCCAGACCCCGCGCCCCTCGATATGCAGCGTGTTGCGCTCCCCCGTCGGGCCGGGCAGTTCGACCCAGCGCAGGTTCACGCGCGCTTCGTTGGCGTAATAGCGGCAGAAATCGGCGGCCTCCCGCACCTCGCCGATCGCATCGGGGATCGTCTTGAACGCTTCCTGGACGCAGATCGCCATCAGCTCGTCGCGATGCTCCTCGAGCAGATCGGCGAGCCGGTCGAGACACGCCGCGCGGCGTTCGACCGGGGTCGCGGTCCATGACCGGAACGCGGCATGGGCGCGACCGATCGCGGCGTCGACATCGGCAACGCTGGCATCGGCGACCGGGGTCGTCGTGCTCGACCGCGGCCTGGTGACCGCGGCGCGCGTCGTTTCGAGCACCGCGCGGTCGTTGAGGTCGATCCCCATGCTGTTGCGATGCCCCGGCGCGAACAGATCGCACGGCAAGGGGATCGAGGGATGCCGCGTGCCGCCGACCGTAGCGACCTTCGCGACCGGATCGGCGAGGATTTCCGCCTCGGTCAGCCGTTCGTCGGCGAGCTGGTGGACGAAGCTGGAATTCGCGCCGTTTTCGAGCAGGCGGCGGACGAGATAGGCGAGCAGATCGCGATGCCCGCCGACGGGGGCATAGATGCGGCAGTGATAGCCATTGTCGCGGACCAGCCGTTCGTACAGCCCGTCGCCCATCCCATGGAGCCGCTGGAATTCGAAATTGCGGTTGTTGCCCGCCCATTCCATGATCGTCGCGACGGTCAGCGCATTATGGCTGGCGAAGGCGGGGCGGATGTTCGGCGCGGCGAGCATGTCCTTCGCCACCGCCAGATAGCTGACGTCGGTCGCGGCCTTGCGCGTGAAGAGCGGATATTCCGCCAGCCCCTCGACCTGCGTGCGTTTGATCTCGCTGTCCCAATAGGCGCCCTTGACGAGGCGGACGTTCATCACGCGCCCGAGCGCATCGGCCCATTGGACGACGGGACGCGCGCGCTTGCCATAGGATTGCACCGCCATGCCGAACCCGTCCCACCCCTTGAGGCTGGGCAGCGCCGCGATCTGGCCGATAATGTCGAGGCTCATGTCGAGCCGTTCGGATTCCTCGGCATCGACGGTCAGCGCGATGCCCTTGTTCGCCGCCTGCACCGCCAAGGCTTCGAGCATTTCGGTCAGCGCGGGGACGCATTCGTCCCATTTCGCGACCTCGTAGCGCGGGTGGAGCGCGGATAGTTTGACCGAGATCGAATGGCCCGCCGCGGGATCGCTGCCGACCGCGTCGATCGCGCGGGCATAGGCGTCGAAATAGCGCTGCCCGTCGGCGAAGGTCCGCGCGGCCTCGCCCAACATGTCGAAACTGGCGGTGAAGCCCTTGTTTTCGGGCTTCCTCATCCGGCGCATCGCCTCGTCGATCGTGCGGCCCATGACGAAGATTTCGCCCATCATCTTCATCGCCGCGCCGACCGCCTGCCGGACGAAGGGTTCGCCCGCGCGGCTGATCAGGCGACGCAGCGCGCCCGCCTCGCCCTCACCGACCAGCACGCGTCCGACGACGAGCCCCCAGGTCGCCGAATTGACCAGTTTCGAATTCGACTTGCCCGTATGCGCGCGCCAATTGGCATCGCCCAGCTTGTCGGCGATCAGCAGATCGGCGGTTTCGGGGTCGGGGACGCGCAGGAACGCCTCGGCCAGGCTGAGCAACGCGACGCCCTCGGTCGAATTGAGCCGATATTCCTGCAAAAACTGGTTCACCCACCCCTTCGACTGCGCCGCGCGCAGGTCGGCGAGCAGCGCGGAGGCGTAATCGAGCACCCGCGCGCGCGAGTCGGGCGCCAGCGCCGCGCGGTCCAGCAGCGGCTTTAGAACATCGGGTTCGCTGGCCCGATGCAGTTTGGCCATCGTTTCACGGGCATAGGACGCTACGGCAGTGGTCATATTCGTAATTCCGGTCGGGTGAGACTTGCAGGCCCCATGGTCAGGGGCCTACAGAGATGGCCCCGCGCATAGCGCCAAACCATATCTGAGGGGAATCCCGTGACGACGATCACCGTCGACGAGATGAAAAACCGCATCGGCACCGAAACGGTGTCGGACTGGGTCGAAGTGACGCAGGACATGATCGACAAGTTCGCCGATGCGACGGGCGATCACCAGTTCATCCACGTCAATCCCGAAGCGGCGAAGATGACCCCGTTCGGGGGCACGATCGCGCACGGGTTCCTGACGCTGTCGCTGATGCCGCTATTGTCGAGCAAGGTCGCCGATGCGCCCCAGCTCGAAGGCGTGAAGATGGGCGTGAACTATGGCGGCAACAAGGTCCGCTTCCTCACCCCCGTCCGCTCGGGCAGCAAGGTCCGCGGTCGGTTCAAGCTGCTCGAATTCGCCGAAAAGCGCCCCGGCCAATATCAGCAGACCAACGAATTCACGGTCGAGATCGAGGGCAGCGACAAGCCCGCGATGATCGCCGAATGGATCAGCCAGATCTTCATCTGATCCACCCCTCATCTTTTCACTTTTTCGACAAGGAACCCCCATGCGTTCAGCCGTCATCGTTTCCACCGCCCGCACGCCGATCGGGCGCGCCTATCGCGGCGCGTTCAACAACCTGCCCTCCCCCACGCTCGCCAGCCACGCGATCAAGGCCGCGGTCGACCGCGCCAAGATCGACGGCGCCGAGGTCCAGGACGTCGTCTTCGGCTCCGCGTTGCAGCAGGGGCATCAGGCCGGCAACATCGCGCGCACGTCGCTGTTGCGCGCCGGGCTGCCCACCAGCGTGTCGGGCATGTCGGTCGACCGCCAGTGCGCGAGCGGGCTGATGGCGATCGCGACCGCGGCGAAGGAGATCATCGTCGACAATATGGACGTCGCGATCGGCGGCGGGGTCGATTCGATCAGCCTGGTCCAGACCCCGCAGATGCGCGTCGCGCCCGACCCCGAGCTGCTGGCGATGCACAAGAACATCTACATGCCGATGCTCCAGACCGCCGAAATCGTCGGTCACCGCTATGGCATCAGCCGCGATGCGATGGACGAATATGGCTATCAGTCGCAGATGCGCACCGCCGCCGCGCAGGCCGCGGGCAAGTTCGACGACGAAATCGTCCCCGTCACCGCGACGATGGCGATCGTGAACAAGGAAACCAAGGAAGTCACCTATAAGGAGGTGACGCTGTCGAAGGACGAGGGCAACCGCGCCGACACGACGCTGGAGGGCCTGAAGGCGCTGAAACCCGTCATCGGCCCCGACGGCACGATCACCGCGGGCAATGCCAGCCAGCTGTCCGACGGCGCGTCGGCCAGCGTCCTGATGGAGGCATCGCTCGCCGAGAAGCGCGGGCTGACCCCGCTCGGTCGCTATGTCGGCATGGCGGTCGCGGGCACCGATCCCGACGAGATGGGCATCGGCCCGGTCTTCGCCATCCCCAAGCTGCTCGAACGCAACGGGCTGAAGATGGACGACATCGGGCTGTGGGAGCTGAACGAAGCGTTCGCGGTGCAGGTGCTCTATTGCCGCGACAAGCTGGGCATTCCCGACGAACTGCTCAACGTCAACGGCGGGTCGATCTCGATCGGCCACCCCTATGGCATGACGGGCGCACGCTGCACCGGCCATGCGCTGATCGAGGGCAAGCGCCGCGGCGCGAAATATGTCGTCGTGACGATGTGCGTCGGTGGCGGCATGGGCGCGGCGGGGCTGTTCGAGGTCTTGTGATCCACAGGATGTCGATGCGGGTCGCGGTCGCCTGACGGGCCCCTGACAGCGACACCTGCCGGAGCCCCGGTCGTTTCGGCGACCGGGGCTTCTTTGCGTGTGACGCTATCCGATCGGTTCGCTACCCGATCGATCCGCGCAACCAACACCAACGCGCATCGTTATCCCCGCAACGCCACCATTTGGGAGAATGACGATGTCGAAGGATAACCCACAGGAAGTCGCCGAGACGTTCCTGGCGAAGTTGAAGGACAGCCCGTTCGTGATGATCGGCCTGGACGACAGCAACGATCACCATGAGCCGATGACCGCGCAGATCGACGACGATCAGCCGAACACGCTGTTCTTCTTCGCGGGCAAGGACAATCGCATCGCCGGCGGCGGTCGCGCGATGGCGCATTTCGCGGCGAAGGGGCATGATTTCTTCGCCTGCCTCGACGGCGATGTCGCGACCGACAACGACCCGGCGCAGATCGACAAATTGTGGAACAACCAGGTCGAGGCATGGTTTCCGGGCGGCAAGACCGACCCCAATCTGACGCTGCTGCGATTCGATATCGACAGCGCCGAATTGTGGGAAACCGACATCTCGCTGACGGGCCGCGTCAAGATGCTGTTCGGCGGGACGATCCGGTCGGATGAATCGAGCAGCCATGCGGTGGTCGATTCGGTCGGCTGAATCCACCGACGCCGATGACTAAAACACCGCCCCCGGAGCGATCCGGGGGCGGTTGTCGTGTCAGCCGTGCTGGGCGATCCAGTCTTCGAGCACGGGGGCGATCTTGTCGCGCCATTTGGACCCGTTGAAGATGCCGTAATGGCCCGCGCCCGCGGCGATCAGATATTTCTTCTTGTCCGCGGCCAGCCCGGTCGCGATGTCGAGCCCGGCCTTGGTCTGGCCCAGCCCCGAGATATCGTCACGTTCGCCCTCGATCGCGAGGATCGCGACATCGGTGATCGCCGCCGGATCGACGACGCGGCCACGATGCTTCATCTCACCCTTTGGCAGCGCATGATCCTGGAAGACGACATCGATCGTCTGCAGGTAGAATTCGGCGGTCATGTCGCAGACCGAGCGATATTCGTCGTAGAAATCCTTGGTCGCGTCCGCACCCTCGTCATCGCCCTGGACCAGATGTTTGAACATCTCCCAATGGCTCTGCATATGATTGCCGAGGTTCATCGACATGAATCCGGCCAGCTGGAGGAAGCCCGGATAGACCTTCCGCCCCGCGCCGGGATAGCCGACCGGGACGGTCGCGATGACATTCTGTTCGAACCAGCTGAACGGGCGTTCGGTCGCCAGCGTGTTGACCGCGGTCGGCGCCATGCGGGTGTCGACCGGGCCGCCCATCATCGTGAACGTCTTGGGACGGCTGGGGTTCTTGTCCGCGCTCATCAGCGCGACGGCGGCGTAGCAGGGCACCGACGGCTGGCAGACCGCGAGCATGTGCGTGCCCCCCTGCCCCTCGTTCGGACCCAGCGCTTCGAGAAAGTTGATGACGTAATCGACGTAATCGTCGAGATCGAACGTCCCCGCGCTCATCGGCACCAGCTTCGCATCGCGCCAGTCGGTGATGTAGACGTCCGCCGAGGGCAGCATCCGTTCGACCGTGCCGCGCAGCAACGTCGCATAATGGCCCGACATCGGCGCGACGATCAGCAGCTTCGGCCCGCCCTCGACGCCCTCGCGGCGGAACCGCTTCAACTGGCCGAACGGCTTTTGCAGCACGATCTCTTCGGTCACCGCGACGACGCGGCCGTCGATCGTCGTCGTGTCGAGCCCGAACGCGGGCTTGCCGCGGGGCGCGGATGCATGCGCGAACACTTCCAGCGCCGATCCGATCAACGCGCTGCCGCCCAGATAGGAGATCGGGTTTGCCGGATTGGTCAGGAAATCAGCGCTGAACCCGGCCATCGCACTGGCGCCGGTCAACATCGAACGCTGCATTTCATACGCATTATAGAGCATTGGGTTTTCCATCAGCCCGATATGGGATGGCTATCGTTACCCTAAAAGTCCGAAACAACCAATAACCCATGATGCAGTGCAGCATTATCAATCCGGCCCGGTTCATGTTGAGCCGGGCTGCCCCGACTGCTAGGCCGCGCCGATGGCATCGCCCACCCCCGACAAGACCGACAAGCCCGACAAGCCCGACAGGCGCCGCAACCTCGGCGACCTTACCCTCGTCTGGGACCGGGTCCGCGCCTATCCGCGCCACTTGCTCGTGGCGCTGCTGGCGCTGGTCACGACCTCCGCCGCGACGATCGCGATCCCGGCGGGGTTCAAACGCGTGATCGACCATGGATTCGGATCGGGCAGCAGCGCCAACGTCAACGCATCGTTCCATTACCTGTTGATGATCGTCGTCGTGCTGGCGATCGGGACCGCGGTGCGCTTCTATTTCGTCTCCTGGCTGGGGGAGCGTGTCGTCGCCGATATCCGCGCGCGGGTGCAGCGGCACCTGCTGGGGCTGACCCCGCGGTTCTTCGAAGAAAACCGCCCGTCCGAAATCGCATCGCGCCTGACGTCCGACACCGCGCTGATCGAAACCGTCGTGGGGACGACCGTGTCGGTCGCGCTGCGCAATTGCTTCACCGGCATCGGCGGGACGGTCTATCTGTTCGCGATCTCGCCCAAGCTCGCGGGGCTGTTGCTGCTGGGCATCCCGCTCATCATCCTGCCCGTCACGATCTTCGGGCGCCGGATCAGGAACCTGTCGCGCGCCTCGCAGGACCGGATCGCCGATGTCGGCAGCATCGCGACCGAAACGCTCGGCGCGATGAAGATCGTCCAGGCGTTCGGGCAGGAAGACCGGGAGGCGGCGCGCTTCGTCACCGCGATCGATGCGACCTTCGCCGCGGCCAAGCGCCGCATCACCGTGCGCGCGATCATGACCGCGATCATGATCGGGCTGATCTTCGGGTCGATCACGCTGGTGATGTGGGAGGGGGCGAGCGATGTCGCCTCGGGCCGTCTGACGGGTGGGTCGATGTTCGCCTTCGTCGTCACCGGGGGCATCGTCGCGGGCGCGTTCGGCGCGCTGACCGAAGTCTATGGCGACCTGTTGCGCGGGGCCGGCGCGGCGGGACGGCTCGCCGAACTGCTCCGCGAGGAACCGGAGATCGCGCGACCGCAGGTGCCCGTGCCCCTGCCCGTCCCCGTCACCGGCGCGCTGGCGTTCGATCACGTCCGCTTCCACTATCCGACCCGGCCCGATGTCGCAGCGCTCGCCGATTACAATCTGCGCATCGCGCCGGGGGAGACGGTCGCCGTCGTCGGCCCGTCGGGTGCGGGCAAGTCGACCCTGTTCCAGCTCGCCGAGCGCTTCTACGATCCCGATGCGGGGGCGATCACGCTGGACGGGGTCGATCTGCGCGAGGCGGATCCCGCCGCGATCCGCGCGCAGATCGCGATGGTGCCGCAGGAGACGGTGATCTTCGGCGCCACCGCGCGCGACAATCTGCGCTATGGCGACTGGGCCGCGTCGGACGAGGCGCTGTGGGCCGCGGCGGAGGCCGCCAATGCCGCCGATTTCCTGCGGCGGTTGCCCGACGGGCTCGACACCTATCTCGGCGAAGGCGGCGCGCGCTTGTCGGGCGGCCAGCGCCAGCGGGTCGCGATCGCCCGCGCGCTGCTCCGCGACGCGCCGATCCTGTTGCTCGACGAGGCGACCAGCGCGCTCGATGCCGAAAGCGAACGGCTGGTGCAGGAGGCGCTGGAGCGGTTGATGGAAACCCGCACCACCCTGGTGATCGCGCACCGGCTGGCCACCGTCCGCGCCGCCAACCGGATCGTCGTGATGGACGAGGGCCGGATCGTCGAGGAGGGCAACCACGCCGCGCTGATCGCGACGGGGGGCCTGTACGCCCGCCTCGCCAGCCTGCAATTCAACGAGGCCGCCTGACCGCATCATCACGAGATCCTGGCCAGCGCCAGCCCCGACCCACCGCAAGGAGAGACACCATGCCGACTGCCACCCCCCGCGATTTCGATATCATCGTCTATGGCGCGACCGGCTTCACCGGGCGGCTGGTCGCCGAATATTTGGTGGGCAAGGGCGCGACGCGCTGGGCGATGGCGGGGCGCAGCCTCGACAAATTGACCGAGGTGCGCGACCTGATCGGCGCGCCCGCCGACACGCCGCTGGTGGTGGCGGATGCCGACCAGCCCGACACCCTGGCCGCGATGTGCGCGCGGACGACCGTCGTGCTGACGACGGTCGGCCCCTATCAGCTCTATGGCACCCCGCTGGTCGCCGCCTGCGCCGCGAGCGGCACCGCCTATGTCGATCTGTGCGGCGAACCGGCGTGGATGCGCCACATGATCGATGCGCATCACGACGAGGCGAAGCGGACGGGCGCGCGGATCGTGTTTTCGTGCGGGTTTGATTCGATCCCCTTCGACCTCGGCGTGCTGACCTTGCAGGAGGCGGCGATCGCCAAATTCGGCAAGCCCGCCCCGCGCGTGAAGGGGCGCGTCCGGTCGATGCAGGGCGGGTTTTCGGGCGGTACCGCGGCGAGCCTCAAGGCGACGCTGGCCGCCGCCGCGCGCGATCCGGGTCTCGTCAAGCTGCTGACGAGTGCGTTCGCGCTGACGCCGGGGTTCAAGGGGCCGCACCAGCCGAGTGGGCTGATCCCCGAATATGATTCGACGATCGAGGCCTGGGTCGCGCCGTTCGTGATGGCGCCGATCAACACCAAGAACGTCCACCGCACCAATTTCCTGCTGGCGGAAAAATATGGCGCCGATTTCGTCTATGACGAGATGATGGTCGCCCCCGGCCTCGGCGAATTGGGCAGGGCCGCGGCGGACGCGATCGCCAAATACAACCCCTTCGGCGGCGAAGGCGGCCCCAAGCCCGGCGAAGGGCCGAGCAAGGCGGAGCGCGACAATGGCCATTACGACCTGCTGTTCGCCGGGCTGATGCCCGATGGCGAGCGGATCGACGCGGTCGTTACCGGCGACCGCGACCCCGGCTATGGATCGACGAGCAAGATGATCGCCGAAAGCGCGCTATGCCTGGTCGAGGACATGGCGGGCGCCGAGGGCGGGATCTGGACGCCGGGCGCGCTGATGGGGGCGCCGCTGCGCAAGCGCCTTCAGGCGAATGCCGGGCTGACCTTCACCGCGGGGTGACCTTTACCGCGGGGTGACTGCGCGCCCCGGCGCGGGCGCGCTGGGTTATTTGCGGCGGCGCCCCTGATGACGGATGTTAGCCGGGCGGCCGCGACGCTGGATGACGCGGTCGCCGCGTTTGCCCGGCGCGCCCGACGAGGACGAGGACGAAGACGAGGGCGCGCCCTTCCCCTCGGGCATTTCGAAGCGGAGCGCGCCGGAGACGGGGTTCGCCTCCGCCAGCTTGAGCTGGAGCGTCTGCCCGAGCGCATAGACGTCGCCGCTATGTTCCCCCGTCAGCGTCCGCGCCGCCTCGTCGAACCGGTAATAATCGCCGCCGATGTCGCGCACCGGCATCAGCCCGTCGCCGCCGATCCCGTCGACCGTCGCGAAGAAGCCGAAATTGGTGACCCCGGTGATCCGCACGTCCATGACCTCGCCGACGCGTTCGGACAGATAGGCCGCGACATAGCGGTCGATCGTGTCGCGCTCCGCCTCCATCGCGCGGCGTTCGAGCGCGCTGATCCCTGTGCCGATCGCCTCCATCCCGCTCGCTTCGCCCGCGGTCAGCCCGCCCGGGCCGAGCTTGTACGCCGCGACGAGCGAGCGGTGGACGATCAGATCGGCATAGCGCCGGATCGGCGAGGTGAAATGCCCGTAGCTGCCGAGCGCCAGCCCGAAATGACCGTGATTGGCGGGGGCGTAATAGGCCTGCGTCTGCGTCCGCAGGATCTGTTCCATGATCTGCGGGCGGAAATCGGCGTCGCCGACGCGGTCGAGGATATGGTTGAACGTCGCGGGCCGGATCACCTGCCCCAGCGCGAAGGGGACGTCGAACGTGTCGAGATAATCCTTCATCGCGACCAGTTTTTCGCGGCTGGGCGGTTCGTGGACTCGGTACATGACGGGCGCCTTCTTCGCCTCCAGCGCCTTCGCCGCGGCGACGTTGGCGGCGATCATATAATCCTCGATCAGCCGCATCGAATCGAGCCGTTCGCGCGGGGCGACCGACATGATCCGCCCCTTTTCGTCGAGCACGACGCGGCGTTCGGGCAGGTCGAGCTCCAGCGGCGCGCGCGCATCGCGCGCCTTCGCCAGCGCGCGCCAGCACGCCCAGAGGGGAACAAGAGCATCCTCCAGCAATCCGTTCGTGCTGAGCTTGTCGAAGCACGTCTGGTCAGCCGGTTCGCTCGGGCCAGGTCCTTCGACAGGCTCAGGACGAACGGACGCCGACTGGCGACCCTGCCACAGATCATATGCCGCCTGCGCATCCTCATAGGCGATGTTCGCCGCGATCCGCACGACCGCGCGGGTGAAGCGCCACGATGTCAGCGCACCGCCCTTGTCGATCGTCAGGTGACACGCCAGCGCGGCGCGATCCTCGCCCGTCTTCAGCGAACACACCTCCGCCGACAGGATTTCGGGCAGCATCGGCACGACGCGGTCGGGGAAATAGACCGAATTGCCGCGCCGCCGCGCGTCCTTGTCGAGCGCCGACCCGGGGCGGACATAGAAACTGACGTCCGCGATCGCGACGATCGCCTTCCACCCGCCCGCGTTCGCGGGATCGTCGTCGGGGGCCGCCCACACCGCATCGTCATGGTCGCGCGCATCGGCGGGATCGATCGCGACGATCGGGATCGCGGTCAGATCCTCGCGGTCGTCACCCAGCGGCGTCGTCGCCACGCGTTCCGCCTCCTCGATCGTTTCGGTCGCGAATACGTCGGGGATGCCGAGCTTGTGGATCGCGATCAGCGAGAAACTGCGCGGGGCGAACGGATCGCCCAGTTTCTGGACGACGCGCGCGGTGATCCTGGGCGGTCGTCCGGCGCGTTCGGCCAGGACGAGATCGCCCGCCGCCGCCCCGCCGGTATCGCTGACCGGAAATTCGCGGCGTTCCTTCTTGTCGACCCCGGTCAGCCAGAACCGGCCATTGTCTTCGCGCAGGACGCCGAGCAGCTGATCGGCGGCCTTTTCGAGCAGCTTCATCGGGTGCGCGATCATCCCCTTGCCCGCATCCTCGGTGCGCGCGAGGATGCGTTCGCCGACCCCGAGCGCGCCGCGCTTGCGTTCGCGCACCCGCAGCCGCGGCGCGGGGGTTTCGGCCTCCCACCGATCGGGCACCGCCCAGACATTGCCGCCGTCGTCGACGTCGACGACGCGCAGCACCGTCACCTTGGGCAGGCCCCCCATCTTGTGGAACGCGCGGCCCGGCGCGCTGTCGATCAGGCCTTCGTCGCCCATATCCTTGAGCAACGCCTTCAGCCCGATCTTTTCCTGCGCGGACAGGCCGAACGCCTTGGCGATCTCGCGCTTGCCCGCGGGCGTCGGGGACGATTCGATGAAGGCGAGGATCTGCTCGCGGGTCGGCAGACCGGCTTTGGGTTTCTTTGGCACAGCCCCTCTTAGGCCATCGCCGATTTTCCGTCACCCCGGCCTAGCCGCGCATCGCACGGGGGAATAAAGACGCGCGATGACCGACATCCGCGTCGCCGCCCTGTACCAGTTCACGCGTCTGACCGATCCCGCCGCGGTGCGGGGGCCATTGCTTGCCGCCTGTACCGCGAACGGCGTGCGCGGCACGTTGCTGCTCGCGCCCGAGGGGATCAACGGGACGATCGCGGGCCCGCCCGCGGGGGTCGATGCGGTACTGGCGCATATCCGCGCGCTGCCCGGCTGTGCCAATCTCGACGTCAAATTCAACGCCGCCGCGGTGATGCCGTTCCACCGGACGAAGGTCCGCCTGAAGCGCGAGATCGTGACGATGGGCGAACCCGCGGTCGACCCGACGCAGCCCGGCACCTATGTCGCGCCCGCCGACTGGAACGCGCTGATCGACGATCCCACGACGCTCGTGATCGACACGCGCAACGATTACGAGGTCGCGGTCGGCAGCTTCGCGGGCGCGGTCGATCCGGCGACGACCAGCTTCGGCGAATTTCCCGGCTGGTTCCGCGATCACCGCGATGACTTGCTCAGCGGCAGGAAGCGGGTCGCGATGTTCTGCACCGGCGGCATCCGCTGCGAAAAGGCGACCGCACTGCTCCGCGCGGAGGGCGTCGCGGATGTCTTCCACCTGAAGGGCGGGATCCTCCAATATCTCGAAGACGTGCCTGCCGCCGGCAGCCGGTGGCAGGGCGAATGTTTCGTCTTCGACGAACGCGTCGCGGTGGGCCACGGCCTCGAACCCGGCACCCACGCGCTGTGCCGCGCGTGCCGGATGCCGGTGTCGCCGGAAGATCGTGCTTCGCCGGATTATGTCGAGGGCGTCAGCTGCCCACGCTGCATCGACATACGCACCGAGGCGCAACGCGCGAGCTACGCCGAACGCCACCGCCAGGCGATGCTCGCCGCGGCGCGCGGCGAGGAGCATGTCGGGCGGGTGTTCGGCGGGGCGTGATTGTTTGCGGGGGTGGGGTTCTTGGGGAGTGGTTTCCCCGGTGGAGGTCGTTCCCCGGCGGAGGCCGGGGCCTAGGTGGGAAGGTTTTCGTTGGGATATGCCGCGCTGGTTGCGCGAGCTTCGGCTCGGGACGTGGCGCGGTATGGGGCGATAACGACAGTGGGATGAGCGTTGCTCTGCGCTATCCACCCTCACCCCAACTGGGCCCCGGCCTTCGCCGGGGAACGGATGGGGTGGTTCCCCGGCGGAGGCCGGGGTCCAGGTGGGGAGGTTTTCGTTGGGGTACGCCGCGCTAGTTGCGCCAGCGTCGGTTTGGAACGCAGGGCGGTATGGAGCGATAACGACAGTGGGATGCGCGTTGCTCTCCGCTGTCCACACTCACCCCAACTGGGCCCCGGCCTTCGCCGGGGAACTTATTGATCGGGCATAAGTGGCGCCCCCTCCCCCCTCAAGCGTCGATCGCGTCCTCGTCGAAACGGGCGGCATTTTCCTGGATGAACGCGAAGCGGTGGGCGGGGTTGGTGCCCATGAGCCGGTCGACCAGGTCCTTGACCCCGGCGCGCTCCTCATATTCCTGGGGTAGCGTGATGCGGAGCATCGCGCGGGTCTTGGGGTCCATCGTCGTTTCGCGGAGCTGGCCCGGGTTCATCTCCCCCAATCCCTTAAACCGAGCGACATCGACCTTCTTGCCCTTGAAGACGGTGGTCTCGATCTTCGCGCGTTCGGCCTCGTCCATCGCATAGACCGATTTGGCCCCCGCGGTGAGCCGATAGAGTGGCGGCTGGGCGAGGAACAAATGCCCCCGCCGAACCAGTTCGGGCATTTCCTGGAAGAAGAACGTCATCAGCAACGTCGCGATATGCGCGCCGTCGACATCGGCGTCGGTCATGATGACGATGCGTTCGTAGCGCAGATTGTCGGGCTGGCAGTCCTTGCGCGTCCCGCAGCCGAGCGCCTGGATCAGGTCCGCGATCTCCTGATTGGCGAAGATCTTGGCGCTCGTCGCCGATGCCACGTTCAGGATCTTGCCGCGGATCGGCAGGATCGCCTGGGTCTTGCGGTCGCGCGCCTGTTTGGCCGACCCGCCTGCCGAATCGCCCTCGACGATGAACAATTCGGTGCCTTCGTTGCTATCGTTCGAACAATCGGTCAGCTTGCCGGGCAGCCGCAGCTTGCGCGCGCTCGTCGCGGTCTTGCGCTTGACGTCGCGCTCCTGCTTGCGCCGCAGCCGGTCGTCCATCCGTTCGAGGACATAGCCGAGCAGCGCCTTGCCGCGGTCCATATTGTGGCTGAGGAAATGGTCGAAATGATCGCGTACCGCCTTTTCGACGAGGCCCGCCGCCTCGGGGCTGGTCAGGCGATCCTTGGTCTGGCTTTGGAATTGCGGATCGCGGATGAAGACCGACAGCATCAGTTCGCTGCCCGTCATCACATCGTCCGCGGTCAGGTCCTTCGCCTTTTTCTGCCCCACCAGATCGCCGAACGCGCGCAGGCCGCGGGTCAGCGCGGTGCGCAGCCCCTGTTCATGCGTCCCGCCATCGGGCGTCGGGATCGTGTTGCAATACCAGCTGTACGACCCGTCGCTCCACAGCGGCCAGGCGACCGCCCATTCGACCTTGCCCTGCGCATCGGGGAAATCCTGGCTGCCCGCGAAGAAATCGGCGGTCGCGCACTCGCGCGGCCCCACCTGTTCCTTCAGATGATCGGCGAGCCCGCCCGGAAACTGGAACACCGCTTCGGCGGGGGTGTCGCCCTCGATCAGTTCGGGCGCGCATTTCCAGCGGATTTCGACGCCCGCGAACAGATACGCCTTCGACCGCGCGAGCTTGTACAGGCGGGCAGGCTTGAACTGGAGTTCGGGCCCGAAAATCTCGACATCGGGGGTGAAGGCGACCGACGTCCCGCGCCGGTTGGGGGTGCCGCCCAACCGTTCGAGCGGCCCCAGCGTCAGGCCCTTGGCGAACCGCTGGCGATAGAGCTGCTTGTCGCGCGCCACCTCGACGACGGTGTCCGACGACAGCGCGTTGACGACCGAGACGCCGACCCCGTGCAATCCGCCGCTGGTCGCATAGGCTTTCCCGGCGAACTTGCCGCCCGAATGCAGCGTCGACAGGATCACCTCGAGCGCCGACTTGTCGGGAAATTTGGGATGCGGATCGACCGGAATACCGCGGCCATTGTCGACGATCGTCAGCCGGTTGCCCGGTTCCAGCGTCACCTCGATCCGCGTCGCATGCCCCGCGACCGCTTCGTCCATCGCGTTGTCGAGCACTTCGGCGGCGAGGTGGTGGAGCGCGCGTTCGTCCGTCCCGCCGACATACATGCCCGGACGACGGCGAACGGGTTCGAGCCCTTCGAGCACCTCGATCGAGGAGGCGTCATAGGTGTCGGCGGCGGCGGTGGTGCTCGCGAAAAGATCGTCGGCCATGGCGAACGTATGGGGTACGTGACGAGCGGGGGCAAGCGCTCCGTCCCCCGATACCCGACCCAAGCGTCCGTGCCGAGACCGTCGACAGGCGGGGGCTTAACCTAACGCCTTCAGACCACGTCCTTCGACAGGCTCAGGACAAACGGTGATGGGTGGGCCGCGCGCGCGTCGATCAGCGGACGGGCGCGCGTCGATCGGCGGACGCGCGCGCGCCGATCAGCGGACGCGCGGCCCGCCGAAGGGCAAGGGCGGCGGCGGACGGCGATCGCGGCGGGGCAGCTGCGCCTGATAGGCATGGCCGCAATGATCGACGCAATAGGGGAAACCGGGGTTCACCTTGTCACCGCAGAAGTGGAAATCGGGTTCGCCCGGATGACCGAGCGGCCATTTGCAGATGCGATCGTTCAGGTCGAGCAGCGTCGTCTTGCCCGCGATGTCGGCACTCGGCTTGGCAGGCACCAGGCGGCGCGGCGGCGCCGGGGTGCTCGGCGGGGCCTGTTCGCCCGGCGACTGGCGCAGGAACCCGCCGGGGCCGATCGACCGCAGGATCGGCTGGGCGCGCTTGGCCTCCGGTGCGGCCACCGCGTCCTCGCCATCGTCGTCTTCGTCCGCCGCCTCGACGGGCTCGTCGTCCGCGACATCGGCGACCGGGGCGGCCGCCGCGGCGCGGGCCGGTTCGACCGCAGGAGCGGGCGTCGGCGCGACCGGCGCGGGGTCGGCGGCATCGGCGGGCGCCGCAGCGCGCACCGGCGGATCGGCGGCGACGGGCGCGGCGGCCTTGTCGGCGTCGTTGGGCTTCACCGGCGACGGGCGCGCCTGGAGCGACAGGCGGTGCGCCTTGCCGATCACGGCGTTGCGGCTGACCCCGCCCAGCGCTTCGGCGATCTGGCTGGCGGTCTGTCCCGCCTCCCACATCGTCTTGAGCGTCTCGATTCGCTCGTCGGTCCACGACATTCTTTGGTTCCCTCGTATCGACGCCGGGTTGCGGGCGGTTGCCGGGGCGGTTACCCGCTATTCCCATGAGCAGCCAGCCGCCGATCGGCGAAATCAGTCAAATCCGGTCAGCGCCCGGCGTACCGGTCATCCGGAACGTCAATTGGGGTGGCCTGAAGACCCTCTATGTGAAGGAGGTCAAGCGCTTCTTCAAGGTGCAGCTCCAGACGATCTGGGCGCCCGCGATCACGACGCTGCTGTTTCTCGTCATCTTCACCGTGTCGACCGGCGCGCGCCGCCCGGTGTTCGTCGGGGGCGATACCGTCGCCTTCGCCGATTTCATCGCGCCTGGCCTCATCATCATGGGGATGATGCAGAACGCCTATGCCAATGCCAGTTTCTCGCTGCTGGTCGGCAAGATCCAGGGGACGATCGTCGATTATCTGATGCCGCCGTTGTCGGTCGCCGAACTGCTCGCTGCGCTGGTCGGGGGCGCGGTGACGCGCGCGTTGTGCGTCGGGGCCGCGGTCTGGCTGGCGATGGCATTGTGGCCGGGGGTGCATGTGACCCCGCACGCGCCGCTGGCGATCCTGTGGTTCGGCCTGCTGGGGTCGATCTTCCTGGCGCTGGTCGGCTTGCTGACGTCGATCTGGGCGGAAAAGTTCGATCATGCCGCCGCGGTGCAGAATTTCGTCGTCGCGCCGCTGACCCTGTTGTCGGGCACCTTCTATTCGGTCGACAATCTGGCCCCGGTCTTCCGCGCGTTCAGCCATGCGAACCCGTTCTTCTACATCATCTCCGGCTTCCGCTACGGGTTCTTGGGGATCAGCGATTCGCCCGTCACGATCGGCGCCATCGTCGTGCTGGGAATCGACATCGCGCTGGCGCTGTTGTGCTACACGCTGCTCAAACGCGGGTGGAAGCTGAAGAATTAGGCCACGGGGCGACGCCCCCCCCGTTCAGGACAATAAAGCGGCCACCAGCGCCTGCACCTTCGTCTGCCGCCATTGGGGCAAGGGCGCGACCAGCCAATAGCCGCGATCCGACGGGCGTGGATCGCCGATCGCGACCACGCGTCCCGCCGCGATGTCCTGCGCCGCGAGCAGTTCGGGGACGATCGCGCGCCCCATCCCCGCCGCGGCGGCATCGATCGCGAGCCCCGCATCGGCGACCCGCACCAGCGCCGCGGCGTCGCCCCCGGGACAACCGGGCCAGCCGATAAGCGCGTCGGGGGCGTCCGGCCGAGCCGCGACGGTGACCATCCCGTCCGATTCGATCCCCTCGCCCTCATGATCCCCCGGCCCCGTTCCCCAGCGGATCGCGAGATCGAGATTGGCTTCGGTGAAATCGACGACGTCGTCCGCGGCCAGCAAAACGAACCGCAGGTCCGCATCCGCCGCCGCCACCCGCGACAACCGCGCCATCAGCCATTTTTCGGTGAGGTCGCGCGGCGCGGCGATCGTCAGCGATTTGGACGATTGGCCCGCCTGCATCGCGCGCACCGATTCCTCGAGCTGGAGGAAACCGTCGCGCAACGGCGCCAGCCCCGCCGCCGCCTCCGGCGTCAGTTCCAAGCCGCGGGTCGTTCGTCGGAACAGCACGACACCCAACGTATCCTCCAGCGCGCGGATCTGCTGCCCCACCGCGGCGGGCGTCACTGCCAGTTCGTCCGCCGCGCGGGTGAAGGACAGGTGCCGCGCCGCCGCGTCGAGCACCCGCATCCCGTTGAGCGGCAGGTGGGTCCGCTTCACGCCGCCTTCTCCGTCATCGCCTGCATCATCGCGCCCGTCCCGGCCCTGGTCATGGCGTCACCGCCGGGGCGAGCAGGCCGAACCGCGGGATCGCGACATCGAAGGTCGCCGCGTCGCTGCCGATCATGCGATAATGTCCCTGCATCGCCCCGGTCGGGGTGCCCAGCGGACAGCCCGAGACATAATCATAGCTGCCACCCGGTTCGATCACCGGCTGTTCGCCGACCACGCCCTCGCCCTCGACCGCGTGGCGCGCACCGCGTCCGTCGGTGATGACCCATTGCCGCGTCAGCAGCTGGACGGCCGCGTCGCGATCATTCTCGATCCGGATATGATAGGCCCAGAACCAGCGCCCCCGATCCGGTTCGGACTGATCCTCCAGATAGCTGACCGCCACGCGCACGGTGACCCCGTCGGTCGTCGCGGCATGGGGAAAGAATTGTTTCACCCGGCGCCTACAGCCCGACCGCGGCGAGCGCCCGGTCGAGATCGTCGATCAGGTCGCGCGGATCCTCGAGCCCGACGTTGAGCCGCAGCATCCCCTCGGTGACCCCCATCTCCGCGCGCTTATCCGCGCTGACGCTGGCGTGGGTGGTCGAGGCGGGATGCGTCATCAGCGAGCGCGAATCGCCGATATTGTTCGAAATATCGATCAACTGGAGCGCATCGAGCAGGCCATGCGCCTGCTCCCGCCCCTGGACCTCGAACGCGAAGATCGGGCCGCAGGCGTCCATCTGACGCATCGCCAGATCATGCTGCGGGTGGCTGGGCAGGCCGGGATGGAGCATCCGCGCGACCCGCGGCTCGAGGAATTCGCCGACCGCGACGCTGTGTTCGGACTGGCGCTTGATCCGCAGGTCGAGCGTTTCCAGCCCCTTCAGCACGACCCACGCGTTGAACGGCGACAGGTTGGGGCCGGTGTTGCGGGTGAAGGGCAGCAGCGTGTTGGTGATGAAATCCTCGGTCCCGCACACCGCGCCCGCCAGCACGCGTCCCTGTCCGTCCATCATCTTCGTCGCCGAATAGGCGGTGATGTCCGCGCCGAATTCCATCGGGCGCTGCAACGCGGGCGTCGCGAACGCATTGTCGACGACGGTGAGGATACCGCGCGCGCGCGCGATGTCGCACACCGCCTTTAGATCGACGACGTCCATCGTCGGATTGGCGGGGGTTTCGAAGAAGAACAGCTTCGTGTTCGGGCGCGCCGCGTCGATGAACTGTTGCGGGTCGCGCGCGTCGATGATCGTCGTCGCGATCCCGAATTTGGGGAGCAGCGTATCGGTCAGCCACCGGCACGATCCGAACGCGGCGCGCCCCGCGACGACGTGATCGCCCGTTTCCAGCTGGCACAACAGCGCCGCGGTCATCGCCGCCATGCCGGTCGCCGTCGTCCGGCACGCCTCCGCCCCCTCCAGCAACGCGATCCGCTGTTCGAGCATTTCGACCGTCGGGTTCTGGAGCCGGGAATAGGTCATCCCCTCCTGCTCGCCCGCAAAGCGCGCGGCGGCATCGCCCGCCTTGTCGTAGGAATAGCCCGACGTCAGGAACAGCGCCTCCGACGTTTCGCCATATTCGGAACGGGCGGTGCCGCCGCGGATCGCCCGCGTCGCGGGACGCCATGTGTCGGTGATCGAACGATCCTGGCCGGTCTTGCGCTTCATGGCTGCCGCTTTGCCCGCAGGACCGCGCGGTTTCAAGCGCGACGCATGGTGTGCGCCGTCAGTACCGGCCCCAGACGAATTTCGACGACAGCGCATAATTCCACACCGCCCCGACCAGGATGCCGATCAGCGCCGCGCTCGCCGCGGTGCCGCTGCGCGCGTCGTGGACGAAGGCGGCGATCCCGACATTGGCGACCAGCCCGACCGAACAGACGACGCAGAAGGATACCCACCCGTCGATCAGCGCCCGCGTGCCCTTCAGCCGTCGGTCGCGATAGGTCAGCGCGTTGTTCAGGAAGAAATTGCCCGTCATCGCGGCGACCGCGCCCAATATCTGCGCGCCCAGGAACGCGCTGCCCAGCAGCATCGCGATCCCCAGTACACCCATGTGGACGCCGACGCCCAGCAGCCCGATCGCCGAAAACATCGCGAAACGGACGGGGATGACGCGCCCGAACATCCGATCGTACAGCGCGATCAGATATTCCATCGCGACGACGTGATCGAGCTTCGATTCGCCCTCGCTGCGGGTGCGGAAGACATAGGGCAGCTCGGCGAAGTTCAGCGGCGTCGGGCTGGCGGTCATCAGGTCGAGCAGGATCTTGAACCCGATCGCGGACAATTCGGGCGACAGGCGCCGCGCGATATCGGTGCGGATCATGAAGAATCCGCTCATCGGATCCGACAGGTCGCCCTTCAGCACCCGCCGCGACAAGCGCGTCGCCAGCGCCGATTTGGCGACGCGGTCGTGATCCCAGTCGCCGGTGCCCCCGCCCGCGACGAACCGCGATCCGATCACCAGATCGAGCGTCGCGTCCGCCTGCAACCGGTCGAGCATCGCGGGCAGCAGCGTTTCGTCATGCTGCAGATCGCCGTCGATCACCGCGACGCAGGGCGCGGCGGTGGCGCACATCCCCTCGATACAGGCCGACGACAGCCCGCGTCGCCCGAACCGCTGGATCACCCGGACCCGTGGATCGTGCCGCCCCAGGTCGCGCGCGACATCGGCGGTGCCATCGGGGCTGTCGTCGTCGACGACGATCGCCTCCCATTGTCGACCCGCCAGCGCGGCATCGAGTCTTGCGATCAGCAGGGGAATGTTCGCGCGCTCGTTGAACGTCGGGATGACGACCGCGAGTTCGAGCGCACCGGTCATAGCGCGGCGAGCACCGCGTCACCCATCGCGCCGGTCGACAGCGATCCGCCGAGATCGGGGGTGCGCGCGCCATCGCGGATCGCATTGGCCACCGCCGCCTCGATCCGATCCGCCGCCGCGTCCTCGCCCAGCGAGTGGCGCAGCATCATCGCCGCCGACAGGATCGCGGCGCACGGATTGGCCTTGCCCTGGCCCGCGATATCGGGGGCCGATCCGTGGATCGGTTCGTACATCCCCTTGCTGCTGCCATCGAGCGAGGCGGAGGGGAGCATCCCGATCGATCCGGCGCACATCGACGCCTGGTCCGACAGGATGTCGCCGAACAGGTTACCGGTGACGATGACGTCGAACTGGCCGGGGTTGCGGACCAGCTGCATCGCGGCATTGTCGACGTATAGATGCGTCAGCGCGACCTCGGGATAGTCCGCCGCCACCTCGATCACGACATCGCGCCACAATTGCGAAGTTTCGAGGACGTTCGCCTTGTCGACCGAACACAGCCTGCGCCCGCGCTTCATCGCGGTGTCGAACCCGACGCGCGCGATCCGCGCGATCTCCCGCTCGTCGTAGCGCATCAGGTCATAGCCTTCGCGCAGGCCATCCGCGGTGGTGCGGCGGCCCTTGTCGCCGAAATAGACATCGCCCGTCAGTTCGCGGACGATGACGAGGTCGATCGACCGCGCGATGTCGGGCTTCAGCGCGGAGGCATCCTCCAGCCCCGCGAACAGCATCGCGGGGCGCAGGTTGGCGAACAGCCCCAATTCCTTGCGCAACCCCAGGATCGCCTGTTCGGGGCGCAGCGACCGGTCGAGCGAATCAAAGGCGAAATCGCCCACCGCGCCGAACAGGATCGCATCGGCCCGCCGCGCCAGATCGAGCGTCGCCGGCGGCAGCGGATGCCCCGCCGCGCGATAGGCGGCGCCGCCGACGGGTGCCTCTTCATAGGTCAGCGCGACACCGGTCGCATCAAGGACACGCCGCGCCTGCGCGACAACTTCGGGGCCGATACCGTCCCCGGCGAGGAGTGCGATCAAGGTCATCGCCCTGCCCTTGCCCAGCCGCGCGCGCTCACGCAACCGCCCTTTTCAACCGGTCGACCAACCGTTCGCGCGCCGCCAGCGGATTGGCGCGGCGCTCGGTCAGCACGTCGCGCGCCAAGAAATGCCCGGTGATCGCCGCGCCCGCCATGATATCGGGCCATGTCGCCGCGCCGCCGTGGCGGAGGAAATCGGGCAGGATGAACAGCTTGGCCTCATGCCCCTGCGCCGCACCGCGGGTGACCGCGCCGCCGCTCTTCGGGCTGACAAAGGCCAGATCCGCGTCGCTTCCCGTCACCACGCAGGAATCGAGATCGAGCCCGAACCCCAGTTCGGCGAGCAGCAGCAATTCGTAGCGGACCAGCGCCGCCGCCCAGCCCCGCGCGGCGGGTGCCGCCTCGATCGCGTCGAGCACGCCCGTCAGCCCGTCGAACAAGCGCGGATAGGGCTGCGCCTCGGGCAGCGTCGCCGCCGTCAGCGCGGTGAGCCAGTCGATCGCGGCGGCGGCGAGCGGTTCGCCATGCAGCGGCGCGCGGCTGTGGAGCGGTTCGATCGTCAGCGCGGCCAGTTGTTCGCTCGTTCGCGCGCGCCAGTCGCCCATGATGCTGTCGCCGGGTTGCAGGATCGGGCGCAGCCGCCGCGACGATCCGCCGCGTACATAACCGGGCTGCACCCCGTCGTGGCGTGTCAGCGCGCGCACGATCGCGCCATGTTCGCCGTGACCGCGGACCGCAAGGACGATGGCTGGCGCGGCACGATGCATCGCACCGGTCTAGCCGACGCGCGTCAGCGGCGCATCTTTTTCGCGACCCGCGCCAGCATCGGGTGCGCGGCGGCGCGCTTCGCCAGCGCCACCGTCCGGTCGAACCCGGCCAGCGCCGCGACCAGCGCGCGGTTGGCGATCGTCGGGCGCAGCAGCAACAGGTCGACACAGGGTGTTCCCCCGGTCGCGAACAGCCGCTTGTGCTGGCCTTCGCCCTCGGTGAAATCGAACCGGGCGAAGCGGTCGTCGAACATCGCGGTCATCGCCGCCTGGAGCAACACCGTGCCGGGCGACAGCTCGCCATAGGCCGGGTCATGCCCGACATAGGTGTAGAGCAGGCTATCGTCGCGCGCGGTGCAGCACAGATAGGCGACCGGCGCGCCTGCGACGAATAACAGCCAGCCGCGCACCCCGTCGGCGGCGGCGAGATCGGTCAGGTGCGCGAGCGACTCGCCCCCCGCGGGCAACCCCGACCCGAGCAGTTTTTCCTGATAGGTCAGCACCGACACGCGCCGCGCGATCGGGTGGAATATCGCGAAGTCGGCGGGTGTGCGATAGGCGCGGATGTCGAGCACGCCGCCCGACGCCTGCGTCACCCGGTTGATCTTGCGCCTGACCGTCGATCGCGCGCTGCCCGACAGCGCCTGCGACCAAGCCGCGCGCCCGATCGCGAAATCGGTGTGAAACCGCGTGTAGCGCTGGCGGACGAACGCGATCATCCCGGTGCGCAGCATCGACGGCAGCAATAATTCGGGCAGCGAGGTGATGAGATACCCCTCCCCCGTCAGCGGTGGCAGCACCGGCGGGACCGCGTCGATGACGTCGGTCAGGTGCCGGGGCACGCGGATCAGCGACCGCGGTACGCGCGCGATCGTCCGCGCACCGATCTGGAACGTCAGCGCGATGCCGGTCACGCCGACCGTTCCGCGACCCAGTTCGACCAGAGCTGTTCGGCCTGGCGCCAGCCCGTCCGCAGTCGGTTCGGCGGCAGGGGTTCGTCCGCCTGCCCGATCGTCAACGCCGGACGGTCGGCGAAATGCCGCGTCGGCAGGCGGTCGGCGTGTCGTTCGAGCAGGCGGCACAGCGCCGCGAACCGGCGGACGTGGACCTGGTTCGCGCCCAGCCCCGCCCGGTTCGCCAGTTCGAAGCCATGGCTGACGATCGTCACCGCGGCGTGATCGTGCGCGGACGCATGATGCAGCGCCGCGGTCATTTCCCCCTGCGACAGAGCGCACAGCTGCACCGTCCGCAGCCGACCCGGCCGGTCCTCGATCACCGTTACGGGCACTTCGATCAGCGCGCACGCCTGCGGGGCGATACAGCGGTCGGACAGCGTGATCCGGCTCGCCCCCCGCTGCGCCCCGTTATGACTGCTGTCATAGCGAAACCCCTGTGCCGCCAGCGCGGCCAGCGTGTCGTCGTTCGCCGCGTAATTGCCCGCGCGGAATGCGATCGGGCGCGGCGCACCGGCCGCGATCAGCAGATCGGTCGCCTGTGCGATCAGCGCCTGCTGCCGCTGCCGGTCGTATTGGTGCAGGTGCGGCTTGCCCGCCACGGTGCGGTCGTCGGCATCGGCCGCGGCCCAATGGGGGTGCAGGTGAAGCTGCACCTCCTGCCCCGCATCGATGATCGATTCGACCATCCGCCGGACGGGATCGATGCCGAAGACGATCGCGGGCATCGGGTCGACGAAGAAACATGCCTTCAGCCCGTGGCGGCGAAACCGGTCGAGCTGGAACGACAGGCCGACCCCCGCGGGCTCGAGCGAGCGGGCGTAGATCGTGTCGACATCATGCCCCGCGACATAATGACGCGCGGCGAATTCGGTATCGATGGTGATGAAGACCGGGGTCGGCATGGCCATGCCCCTATCCGCCGCGGATGAAGATTTTGCAAAACGTTGCCGGGAGGCTGGCCGACGGGCCGACGGGCCGACGGTCGCGTCGTCAGCGGGCGTCGTCAGCGGGCGTGATAGAAATCATACACCTGTTGCGCGACCCCCTTCGACACGCCGGGGGCCTGTTGCAGATCCTCCAGGCTCGCATTGCGCACCGCGCGGCCCGTCCCGAAATGCATCAGCAGCGCCTTTTTCCGCGCGGGGCCGATGCCGGGCACCTCGTCGAGCGGGCTGGCGCCGATCGCCTTGGCGCGCTTGTCGCGATGCGCGCCGATCGCGAAACGGTGAACCTCGTCGCGCAGCCGCTGGAGATAGAAGAGCACGGGCGCGTTGACGGGCAGCTGGAAATCGCGCCCGTCCATCAGGTGGAATATCTCGCGCCCCTCGCGTCCGTGGTGCGGGCCCTTGGCGACGCCGACCATGCAGACATCCTCGATGCCCAGTTCTTCGAGCACCGCCTTGGCCGCATTCAATTGCCCCCGCCCGCCGTCGAGCAGGACGAGATCGGGCCACATGGCGTTGTCGCGATCGGGGTCCTCCGCCTGCGCGCGGGCAAAGCGGCGGGTCAGCACTTCGCGCATCATCGCATAATCGTCGCCGGGTTCGGTATCCTTGTTCTTGATGTTGAACTTGCGATACTGGCCCTTGCGATAGCCCTCCGGCCCCGCGACGATCATCGCGCCGACCGCGTTGGTGCCCTGGATATGGCTGTTGTCGTACACCTCGATCCGGTCGGGCGGTTCGGTCAGGTCGAACAGCTCAGCGACCTCGCGCAGCAGTTTCGCCTGGGTCGTGCTCTCCGCCAACCGCCGTTCGAGCGCCTCGATCGCGTTGCGCTTCGCCTGATCCATCAGCCGCCGCCGATCGCCCCGCTGCGGCACCGACAGCGCGACCTTATACCCCGCGCGCTCGCCCAGCGCCTCGCCGAGCAGCACACCCTCATCGAGGTCGCGGTCGAGCAGGATCGTCTTGGGCGGGGGCACATCTTCGTAAAATTGAGTCAGGAAGCTCGTCAGCACCTCGTCTTCGGGCACGTCGTTGGTGTGTTGCGGAAAGAAGCTGCGATGCCCCCAATTCTGCCCGCCGCGGATGAAGAACGCCTGGATGCCGATCGTCCCGTCCTTGCACGCCAGCGCGAAGACATCGGCGTCGCCGACGCCCTCGGCATTGATCGCCTGCGTCCCCTGGATGAAGGTCAGCGCCTTCAACCGATCCCGCAGCAGCGCGGCGAGTTCGAAATCCATATTCTCGGCGGCCGCCTGCATCTGCGCGGCGAGCTTCGCCTGGACGCCGGTCGACTTGCCGCTGAGGAATTGCTTCGCATCCTCGACCAGCTCGGCATAGCCCGCCGCGTCGATCCGCCCGACGCACGGCGCCGAACAGCGTTTGATCTGATAGAGCAGGCACGGTCTATCGCGCGTCTTGAAGAAACCGTCGGTGCAGGAGCGGAGCAGGAACAGTTTCTGCAACGCGTTCAGCGTGTTGTTGACCGACCCCGCACTCGCGAAGGGGCCATAGTAATTGCCCTTCGCCCGCCGCGCGCCGCGATGTTTCTGGACGCGGGGGAAATCATGATCGGCGCGGAGCAGGATGAAGGGGAAGCTCTTGTCGTCGCGCAGCAGCACGTTGTAGGCGGGGCGATAGCGTTTGATCAGCTGCGCCTCGAGCAGCAGCGCCTCCGCCTCGTTGTTCGTCGTCACGATCGTCATCGACCGCGTCTGCGCGATCATCCGCTGCAATCGTTTCGACAGATTCTTCCACTGGACGTAATTCGCGACACGCTGTTTCAGCGACCGCGCCTTGCCGACGTACAGGACATCGCCCTTCGCATCCTGCATCCGATAGACGCCCGATCGCGTCGGCAGCGTCGCGAGCACGTTGCGGATCGCCGCGACCCCGGTTTCGAGATCGGGCACGTCCGACCCGCGCACCGCATAGGTCGCGCGTTCTTCGTTGAATCGATCGGGGGGACCATAGGAGCCGGACATCGTCGGGAATCTAGGGGGTTGTCGGCTGGATCGCTAGGGGATCGGGTGGGATTGGTCCCTCGACTTCGCTCGGGACGAACGGAAGTTTGGGCAGCATCGCTCGCCTCCCGCCGTTCGTCCCGAGCGAAGTCGAGGGACATGCCTCACCGCGCCGTCCCCACCACCAAGCACGCCAAAAACACCAGCAACCCCGCGAACCGATTACTGCGAAAGCGGCGAAGCGCGTTGGCGCCGTCGTCGGGGCGCAGCGTCAGCACCTGCCACGCGAAATGCACCGCCACCGGCAGCAATGCCGCCAGCGCGAGAAGATCGCGATGGACCAGCCAGATCGCGCCCGCCCACAAGGCCAGCGCCAGCGCATAAAAGGCCGCGGTGCCCCCCCGGACATGCGCCCCCATCCGCAGCGCCGACGAGCGGACGCCGATCAGCGCATCATCCTCGCGATCCTGCAACGCATAGATCGTGTCATATCCGATCACCCAGGCGATCGACCCCGCATAGAGCAGCCACATCGGTGCCGACAGCGCGCCCGCGACCTCGCTCCACCCGACCAGCGCCGCCCAGCTGAAGACCAGGCCGAGCCACGCCTGCGGCCACCAGGTGATCCGCTTCATGAACGGATAGGCGGCGACGGGTGCGAGGCTGGCGAGCGCGACGACTTGCGCGAGAACGCGCAAGTGGAGCAGCACGGCCAGCCCGATCAGGCACAGCGCGATGAGCCACACCCAGGCGAGCCGGATCGACACCAGCCCGCTCGGGATCGGGCGCGCGCGCGTCCGCGCGACCTGCGCGTCGAGGTCGCGATCGACGATGTCGTTATAGACGCACCCCGCGCCGCGCATCGCGATGCTGCCGATCAGCAGCCATGCGATCAGCGTCCAGCGTTCGACCGCGCCGCCCGCCAGCGCGACGCCCCACGCGCCCGGCCAGAACAACAGCCACCAGCCGATCGGCCGGTCGAACCGCGCGAGCAGCGCCAGCCCACGCAGCGTCGGGGGCAAGGCACCGACGATGCCCTTATGCTCGCTATCGGGGACGATCTGGTCGTTCATCACCCCCGCCTATGAAGACGCCGGTAGGCGCGCAAGCCCATGACGCGTAGGACGGGCGCGATGGGATGCAGGGAACATAGCCGGTGATCGGCCTGTCGGTCGCGGTCGGGCGCTTCGTCGAGGCGCTGTTCTGGGCGATCATGCGCGTCGCGGGCGCGGTGACCGTGGCGGTGATCGCCGCGGCGGTGGCCCTCGTCATGATCGGGATCGTCATCGGAAAATTGCGCCGGTCGCGACGCTGACGCCCTTCCCCGCGCCGCGGTTAAGCTGATAGCGTCCGCCGATGACCGCGACCCCCGCCTGGCCCCCGCAATCGACCCCGCGCCTGTTCGTCGAGGAACCACTCGCCCCCGGCCCGCGCCAGATCGACGGCGCCGCCGCGCATTATCTGGGCGGCGTCATGCGGATGAAGCCGGGCGATCCGGTCAAATTATTCGATGACGTGACGGGCGAATGGCTGGCGGTCGCGACCGATGTCGCCAGACGCCACCTGACGCTCGACGTGACGCAGCTGCTGCGCCCGCGGGAGCACGTCCCCGACCTGTGGCTCTGCGCCGCACCGCTCAAGAAGGGCCGGGTCGACTGGCTCGCCGAAAAGGCGTGCGAGCTGGGCGTCGATCGGCTCGTCCCCGTCATCACCAGCCGCACCGTCGTCGATCGCCCCAAGCTAGACCGCCTGCGCGCGCACATGATCGAGGCGGCGGAGCAATGCGCGCGCACCGCGCTGCCAGGTCTTGCCGAGGCGGTGAAGCTCGCCGCGCTGCTGCGCGACTGGCCCGCGGATCGCGCGTTGTTCTTCGCGGACGAAACCGGCGGCACGCCCGCGTTCGACGCGATGCGCGCGCACCCCGGCCCCGCCGCGATCCTGATCGGGCCGGAGGGTGGGTTCGACCCCGCGGAACGCGATTCGATTCGCGCGCTGCCGCAGGCGATCGGCATCGGGCTCGGCCCCCGTATCCTGCGCGCGGACACCGCGGCGGCGGCGGCGGTATCGCTATGGATGGCGGCGGCGGGGGATTGGCGCTAGCGAAGGCCGCGATTGCGGCGTAGGGGGCGGCCATGACGACCAAAACGGTTTCAGATAGCAACTCGCCGATCATCGAATCGCGCGACCAGCTCATCGCCAGCTTCGCCCGTGGAGAAAAGCCCGCCGACCGGTGGAAGATCGGGACGGAGCATGAGAAATTCGTCTATTCCACCGCCGATCACCATGCGCCGAGCTGGGGCGAACCGGGCGGCATCCGCGCGCTGCTGATCGAACTCGAACAACATGGCTGGAAGCCGGTGCTAGAAGGGGGCAATCTGATCGCGCTGACCGGCGCCGACGGCAGCGTCAGCCTGGAGCCCGCGGGCCAGTTCGAACTGTCGGGCGCGCCGCTCGACAATCTCCACCAGACCTGCGCCGAAACCGGGCGCCACCTGGAACAGGTGAAGGCCGCGGGCGACAAGCTCGGGATCGGGTTCCTGGGGCTCGGCATGTGGCCCGACAAGGCGCGCAGCGAACTGCCGATCATGCCCAAGGGCCGTTACGGCATCATGCTCAACCACATGCCCCGCGTCGGGTCGATGGGCCTCGACATGATGCTGCGCACCTGCACGATCCAGGTGAACCTCGACTATGCGTCGGAGGCGGACATGGTGAAGAAATTCCGCGTCGGGTTGGCGCTCCAGCCGCTCGCGACCGCCTTGTTCGCCAATTCGCCCTTCACGGAGGGCAAGCCCAACGGCATGCTGTCGTATCGCAGCCATATCTGGTCCGACACCGATCCCGCGCGGACGGGGATGCTGCCGTTCGTGTTCGAGGACGGGTTCGGCTACGAACGCTATGCCGACTATATGCTCGATGTGCCGATGTACTTCGTCTATCGCGAGGGCCGGTACATCGACGCCGCGGGCCTCAGCTTCCGCGATTTCCTGACGGGCGACCTGTCGGTGCTGCCGGGCGAAAAGCCGACGCTCGACGACTGGAACGATCATCTGTCGACCGCCTTTCCCGAGGTGCGGCTCAAGACCTTCCTCGAAATGCGCGGCGCCGATGGCGGCCCGTGGAACCGCATCTGCGCGCTGCCCGCCTTCTGGGTCGGGCTGCTCTACGACCAGGGCGCGCTCGATGCGGCGTGGGATCTGGTCAAGCACTGGACGCTCGACGAGCGGCAGGCGTTGCGCGATTCGGTGCCGAAACTGGGGCTCGACGCGCCGATCGCGGGCGGGCGGACGCTGCGCGCGATCGCGGGCGACGTGCTCGATATCGGCGGCGCGGGGCTCACCGCCCGCGCGCGCACCAATGCCGCGGGCGACACCGAAAACGGATTCCTCGATCCGCTGCGCGAGATCGTCCGGTCGGGGAAGGTCCCGGCGCAGCGGCTGCTCGATCGCTATCATGGCGACTGGCACGGCGACGTCAGCCGGGTCTATGCGGAAGAAAGCTTCTAACGCGTCGCCCAGCCCCAGCGCTGACACAGCCGCGGCACCGGCCCGTGCCGCGCCATCCACGCGTCATAGGCGACATAGTCGGGGTCCAGCCGCAAATGCCGTTCCTCGGTCTTGGCGCGCCAGTAATAGACGCCGCTGACCACCGCCAACAGCATCGTCGCGCGGAACGCATCGACCACGCTGCCCGTCGTCAGGATCGGGATCGTCGCCAGCCACCAGAAGGCGTTCTTCGCCAGATAGGCCGGGTGGCGCGACCAGGCATAGGGGCCGTGCGTGACGATGCCGCGATTGGTCAGGTTCGAAAATCGCGGCCCGAAGGACACCGTCGCCAGCGCATAGATCGCGGTCAGCACGACCAGCATCGCGCCCCAGATCGCGAGCAATTTGGGGTGCCCCGCAAACCACATGAACCATTCCTGAGTGCGGACGCGATAATCCAGCGGCCCGCCATCATCCATCAGGATGCTCGGCGGATAACAGATCAGCGCCGCCATCCACGCCGCCGCGAAGGGGTTGGCGCTGCGGATATGCGAATCGAGCGGACGGAACGTCAGGATATAGCCGACCGTGGCGATGGCCATGTCGATCACGAACATGAATACGATCAGCCAGCGCGCGATCATCGCCGGGTCCCGCCACCCACCGATCATGTCCCAGCGGATGAATTCGCCATAGCCCCCCGGCATCCCTGCGAGCATGAACGCCAGGAAGAACGCCTTCACGCCCCAGCTGCGCAGATGGCCGTGGATCGCGTCGTGATCGACCCCGCGCTGCCCCGTCAGCCACGCCCCCAGATGCCACGCGCCATCGCGCGGTTCGACCAGATACCGGTCGATCCACAGAACATAGGGGACCGACGCGATCACCAACAGCGGCGCGGCCCAGCCGAAACACCACATCGCGAACGCGAAATTGCCCTGCCAATAGAATCGCCCGGTCGCATAGATCACGGCGATCGCAAGCCAGGTGGCCCATAGCCCCGCCAATTTGGTGATGCTGACATCCAGCATGTCGCCGACGCTGCGCCGCCGGGTCCAGTCGATCCCGGTGGAGGCGGCGCGATGCACCTTGTCCACCACCAGCGACCACGCGATCATCGGCACCGCGCAACATGCCAGGTTGACCAGCCCCGCATAGGGCCCGTCGAGGCCATAGGCGCGCGCCAGGCAGACCCAGCCGACGATCCCGACCAGCCCGGCGATTCCCGCCCCCGCGCTGACCGCGGATCGCGGGCGCGGATCGACCGCCGGGTCGCGGGGCAAGGACGAACAATGCTCCATCATCCCCCTCCCCTAATGCGACACTGGTAAGCAACCCGTGAACCACGTCGACGATCATCGCCCGCGCGGAACCGATTGACCAACGCCCCGCCCCTGTGGCAGGCGAACAGCCACGATGCGGGTGTAGCTCAATGGTAGAGCAGAAGCCTTCCAAGCTTACGACGAGGGTTCGATTCCCTTCACCCGCTCCAGCTTCATAGCAAATATCTCCGGCGGCTCTCGCCGTTCTTGACCGCCACGATTAGGTGCTCATCACCTGTGGTGAGGTCTCATGCGCGCGATACCGGCACACTACCCTCCATCGGTTCGTTAGATAGGCAACGGCGGCACCGGGGTCGATTGGCCCGATACCGCCGTGCAGAGGCTTATTTCTTGGATTCGCCCGATGCGTCGGACACGGCGGTACCGGCGGACTTGAGGTCCTTGCCCGCGCCGTTGACCGTATTGCAGGCGGCCAGCGATACGGCGAGGAGCGATACCAGCGCCAGGGTCTTGCGGTTCATGTCACGTCTCCTTCGTGGTTGAACGGGTCGGATCACTCAGACGATTCGACGGCGCGTGGCGGCCACCCCGCCGGCGCTCGCTGCGGCGGCACCGATCAGCAGGGCCAGGACGAGCACAAACGACGTGCCTGCAGCCGCGCCCGCGGCGGTGTCGGTCGCCGATTTGGCGGTGGCGATCGCATCGTTCTTGGTCTTGACGAACCGTGCCTTGGCCTGGGTCACCTGCGCCTGGGCCTGGTCGCGGCTGATGTTACGCTGCGCCGCGACGATGTCGACGATGCGGCGTTCGGCGGCGGCGCCATCGGCCCCGCCCTTCGCGAGCGCGGGAAGCTGCTTGGCGATTTCCTTTTGCGCCTGTTCGGGGGTCATCTGCGCCGGGTCGGTCGGCGCGGCCGCCAGATAGGCTGCCGCTTCGTCGCGGATGTCGCCCTGGTCGATCCCGGCCACCTCTGCGGCCTTGGGCGCGGCGGCGGATACCGTCGATCCCGCTGCACCCGCGACGGCGCCTACGGTGCGGAAGGCACCCCCGATGATGCCACCGACCGCCGAGGTCAGCAGATAGAGCGTCAGGATCAGCGTGACGCCCCAGACGACCAGCCCGTGGACCAGCGCGTCGAACCGTTCATGGACCCCGGCGACCCGCGCCGCGGTATAGCCACCCGCGCCGAGCGCGATGACCGTGGTGACGAGCCAATAGAGACCCGCGCCGATGCCGAAGCCGGTCGCGCCGGGTGTCGTACCGGCGACCGGATCGACCATCGTCAGCCCAATGCCCGCCCCCAGGATGCCGAGCACCAGCTGGACCGCGACCGCGATCACCACGCCGCCAAACGTGGCACCCCATGAAAAGCGCGTCGGCGTCTTGCCCAGCGCATAGCCTGCGTCCGGCGTGACGCCGGCCGTTACGTGAGTCGTCATAGATACTCCTGTCGTGAAAAATCGTTGGTGGTGAATTCGTCCGGTGCGGGTCAGTCGCCCGCGCGGTCGTCCCGCGTGGTGGCGCCGTCCTTCGCGTCCCCGGTATCTTCCGCGTCCTCACGGGATTCGGCGCCCGCATGTTTTTCGGCGCGGCCCTTGATGACCTCGATATCGTCGCCGATCAGCTTGCCGATAGCTTCATGCACCGATCCCTTCGCCTCGCGGGTGCGGGCGTCTTCGACCGCTTTTGCCGGTGGGCTCTTCCTGCTCATCACGCCGCCTCCTGTTCGGAAGAACCGAGCCGGGCGGTGCCGCCGTCGAACCCGCGCGCGCGGGCCCAGGCGACCGCGGCGATGCGGCGGTTGACCCCGATCTTGGCATAGATGCGCGCGACATGGTTGCGCACCGTATTGGCCGCGACGTCGAGCGAGCGCGCGATCTTCTTGTCGTCGAGCCCCTGGCAGATCAGCCCCAGCACGTCGCGTTCGCGCGGAGTCAGGTCATCGAGCCCGGCACCGCCGACCTCGCGCTGCGGCGCGCGCAGCCGGGCGAGCTTGTCCATGATCGACCGGCTGAGCCAGCTGGTGTCCTTCATCACCGCCTCGATCGCCTCGACCAGCTCGATCTCGGTCGCCTTGCGCTGGGTGATGTCCTGCAACGCCCACAGGACGCAGCGTTCGCCACCGAGCGTGATCGTCTCGGTCGAAATCAGGCAATCGACCGCGTCCCCGGTCCGGGTCATGATCCGCGCCTCGTAATTGCGCAGGTCCGGATCGGTCTCGATCGCCGATTCGAGCGCGGCGAGCACGGGTTTGGACGCGAAGAGGTCGACATCGCTCAACGCGCGCCCGATGATCGCATCCTCGTCATAGCCGGTCAGCGCGACGAAGCTGGCATTGACGTGGCACAATACATGGCCGTCGCGCGTCCCGATCGCCATCGGCACCGGCGCCATCTGGAACGTGCGGGTGAACCGTTCCTCGCTCTGGCGCAGCGCGTCTTCCGCGCGCCGCCGCGGTTCGAGGTCGGCGAAGGTGAACAGGATGCACGGTTCCTGCCCCATGTCGATCGGCTGCCCGGCGACGATCACCAGCTTGGTGCCGCCGCCCGGGATCGCCAGTTCGGCCTCCATCTGCGGGATCGTCCGGCCTTCGGCCAGCCGCTCCTTCGCCAGATCGCGCTTCTCGGCGGCGCGCAGCACGTCGATGTCATAGACCGACGTGCCGAGCACCTGGTCCTTTTCATAGCCCGTCATCTCCAGGAAACCCTGGTTGACCTTGACGTATTTGAGGTCGGCCAGCCGACAGATCAGCGCGGGCGCGGGATTGGCGTTGAACGATTGTTCGAACCGATCCTCCGCTTCGAACCGTGCGGTGGCGTCCTGGATGATCAGCACCAGGCACGTCGGGGCATCCTCGTCCTTGTCGTTGAGGACAAGGCTGCGCACCTGATGCACCCAGCGCGGCTCGTCTTCGCCCGCGACCGTGACCTCGACCACGACCTCGGCGAAATCCTCGCCGTCGACCACGCGTTCGATCGGATAATCGTCCGCTTCCAACCGATGGTTGTTGCGATAGCGCAGCTGGAACCTGGCGCGGTAATCGTCGACGGTCGCGCCAAGATCGTCGACCGTCTCGACCCCGTGCATCGCCAACGCCGCCGCGTTCGCCCAGAGCAGGCTCTGGTCGGGATCGATGAGGATCACACCCTCATCGAGCCCCGCGACGATCTGGCGCAAATGGCGCAGGTCCGCGGTTTCGCGCAGGGAAGACAGGGCCGCTGGCGCCACCATCAGCCGGTCCTTACGCGCGCCGTCCGTGGACGAGCCAGGCGAGCGCATAGCCACCCGCCGCGGCGGCAGCCGCCCACACCGCGGGCACGTCGCTGACCGACTTCGCGACCGCCTGGCGACCGCGATCGGCGGCGTCGACCGACCGGCGCCCGGCATCCTGCAGCCGGTTCTTGGCCTCTTCGGCGAGTTCGGGCGCTCCATCGACGATATCCTCGACCGCCGAACGCGCCTTGCCATACTTATTCTGCGCCGCGCCCGCGACCTGATCGACGACGCCATCGACCTGCCATTCGCGGCTGCCGACGGCATCGCCGACACCCTTTTCGACCTTGCCGCCGAGATAACGCGCGCCGCCCTGGAATTCGTCCTTGTTCATGTCATCATCCTTGTCATCGAGCGTTGGGGGAAATTGGTTGGGGCCCCGGTCAGGGCAGGACGCCGCATCCGGCAGCCGCCTTGCCGACCGCCAGCGGAATCGCGGGATCGTGCAACTCGCCCGCCACGCGGATCAGGTCGCCCACGGTCAGCTGCCGCGGATTGGGATCGCGCGTCCCATAGGCCTTGGCCGCGCGGCCCAGCTGCTGGAGCTGCCCCAGCGACAGATCGCGTTGCAACCGGTCACCGACGCAGGTCGAGCGCTGGCTGTCCAGCCCGTAGCGTTGGAGCCCATCGGCGATGCGCGTCGCCGGGGCGGCGCATCCTGCCACCGCGACCAGCGCCGCGATGACGGTAAACGATTTCATCATGTCGGAGTGCTCCGCCTCGGTTCGCGATCGCATCCAAAACATGGGCGATCGCGCTGGTTCAGAGCGCATAAACCGTCCGAAACGGAACTGGTTCCTGGTTATTTTGCAGGGGTCATATGGTAGATTTGTCGGTAGCGATGCTCTGTGCCTTGCGGCGATATTCGATCGCGAACCGGCGATGGATATCGCGCGTCGCACTATCGATCGCGCGCGTCGCCATGGCATCGTGATGTCGTGACCGCGCCGCCCAATAATCGGCGTCATCGGTGGCGGGGGTGGCCACGTTGAACCCGGTATCGGGCAACGGGACGGCGGATAGATCGTGAGTCATCACGGCTATCTAGGATCAAGTCGCCCGTTCAAAAATGAGCAGAAACTACCAGCCGCTGGGTAGTTTTTCGCCGATCGCACGACCGTGACGCGCCGCGCCGCCGGGACTGATGGACCCGATCGCCCGATCAGCGCGGTACCATGCCCATCGGCTCGCCCAGCCGCACGGATCGTTCGGGGGACCAGTCGGGATCGAACGCGATGCGATCCGCCTCGAACAGCATCACGATGGTTGACCCCAGCAGGAATCGCCCCATTTCCTTGCCCTTGGCCAACCGGATCGCCCGATCGGGATAGGACCAGTCGACGACCCTGCCCGTACGCGCGGCGTTGACGACGCCGTGCCACACCGTCGCCATGCTGCCGACGATCGTCGCCCCGACCAGCACCATGACGAACGCGCCGTGATCGGGCGATTCGAAGACGCAGACGACGCGCTCGTTGCGCGCGAACAGATTGGGGACGGTGCGCGCGGTGGTCGGGTTGACCGAAAACAGCGTCCCCGGGACATGGATCATCCGCGTCAGCACGCCGTCGCAGGGCATGTGGAGCCGGTGATAATCCCGCGGCGACAGATACAGGTTCGCGAAACTGCCGTTGCGGAACCGGCCCGCGAGCGTCGCATCGCCGCCGACCAGCGCGGTCGTCGTGAAACGATGCCCCTTCGCCTGCACCATGTGATGATCGTCGATCCGGCCCAGCTGGCTGATCGCGCCATCGACCGGCGACACGAAATCCGCCGCCGCGATCGGTCGCGCCCCTGCGCGCAACGGTCGGGTGAAGAAATCGTTGAAACTGGCATAGCGACCGATATCGGGCTCGGCGGCCTCGTCCATGTCGACGCGATACCGGTGCACGAACCAACCGATCAGCCGCATCGTCACCGCCCCGCCGCGCGCGCGTGCCACGCGCCCGGCGAGGCGGGTCAGCCCGGTCTTCGGCAACAGCCGGTGTACCACGGTCTTCAGGCGATCGTTGTTGCTCATCCGGTCTTCAGCCCATCGCGATGTCGGCACCCGCATCCGCGCGCTGCCCGACGGATCGCCCCTCTCCGCCCGGCACCATAGCCAAAGCGTGCCCCGACGCCATAGGCGGGGGCCACCCACCCCCTTGTATTTACGCCCTGACCGCGTCACCCGACTGGATCGATACCGCGATGCCGACCGATCGCGATGCGACCAGCGACGGAGGATTAGTCATGACCTATCGATCGATCATCGGCATGGCCTTGTGGCTGGCGACCAGCGGCACCGCGGTCGCGCAAGCGCGTGTCGAGGGCGCGCGCGATCCGGGGGCGCGGGCATCGGTCAGCTACGACCTCAGCTTTCCGAACGCGGTCCATCACGAAGCGCGGATCAGCGTCACCTATCGCGACCTGAAGCCCGGTCCCGTCGACTTCCGCATGGCGCGCTCCTCCCCCGGTCGCTACGCGCTCCACGAATTCGCCAAGAACGTCTATTCGGTCACCGCGACCGACGCGGCGGGCAAGCCGCTGACGATCGACCGCACCGACCCCTATGGCTGGACCGTCCCCGTCCATCGCGGCACCGTGACGATGACCTATACGCTGTACGGCGACCGGGCCGATGGCACCTATGCGCAGATCGACACGACGCACGCGCATCTGAACATGCCCGCGACGATGATGTGGGCGCGCGGCTATGACGATCGCGCGATCCGGGTGACGTTCCACCCGCTCGACCCGTCGTGGAAGGTCGCGACCCAGTTGCCCGCCAGCACCGGGACGACCACGACATATTGGGCGCCGAACCTGCAATATCTGATGGATAGCCCGACCGAATTGTCCGATTTCGCGCTGCGCAGCTGGCCGGTCACCGCAAACGGCAGGACCTATATGATCCGGCTGGCGGTCCACAGCCAGGACACGCCCGCCGATGTCGACCGGTTCGCGGCCAAGGCGAAGCGCGTGATCGCGCAGCATTTCCGGTTGTTCGGCGGCCCGCCCGCCTATGACTTCGGCAGCTACACCTTCATCGCCGACTATATGCCGCAGAGCAGCGGCGACGGGATGGAGCATCGCAATTCGACGATCATCAGCCAGCCGCGATCGCTGAAGGACGCCGATTTCGCGCAGATCGACACGCTGAGCCACGAATTCGTCCATGGCTGGAACGTCGAACGGCTGCGCCCGCGCGCGCTCGAACCGTTCGATTTCACCCGCGCGAACCCGACGCCATCGCTGTGGTTCGCGGAGGGCTTCACCCAATATTACGGGCCGCTGCTGATCCATCGCGCGGGCGAACGATCGCTCGACGATTTTCTCAAGGGGCTGGGCAGCACGGTCAGCGGCGTCGTGACGTCGCCTGCGCGCCGTTACGGGTCGCCGCAGGAAATGAGCCTGCGCGCGCCGTTCGTCGATGCGGCGCAGTCGATCGACCCGGTCAACGGCACGATCTTCGTGTCCTACTACCCCTATGGCGCGGTCGTCGCGCTGGCGCTCGACCTGAGCCTGCGCGAGCGTTTCCCCGGCCTGTCGCTCGACGATTACATGCGCCACATGTGGGCGCGCAACGGCGTCGACCAACGCGACTACGCCCCCGCGAAACCCTATACGCCGCACGATCTGGAGGCGGGGCTCGCCGAACTGACGCATGATGCGGCCTTTGCGCGCACCTTCTTCGCGGCCAGCGTCGACGGCAGCGCGCTGCCCGATTTCGCCCCCCTGCTCGCGCCCGCCGGGCTGACGATCCGCCCCGCCGATCCCGCCGCGGCGTGGCTCGGCGCGACGCAGGTCAAGCCGGTCGAGGGCGCGGTGACGCTGGCGCAGATCCCCGCCCCCGACACCCCGCTCTACCGCGCCGGGGTCGATCGCGGCGATACGCTGGTCAGCCTCGGCGGCAGGCCGCTCGCGACCGCGGACGACTGGGCCGCTGCGGTGGCGACGCTCACGATCGGTCAGCCGGTCGAGCTACGCTATCGCGGGCGCAGCGGCGACCGGCGCGCGACGATCGTGCCGATCGCGGACCCCGGCTTCACGATCGTGCGGAGCGAAACGCTCGGCACCCCGCTGACCGCAGCCCAGGTCGCGTTCCGCGCGGCGTGGCTGGGATCGGGCGACTAACGCGTCGGCATCAGGCGGGATGGACCAGCGTCCGCCGGACCGCGTCGCGCCATCCCGCGACCAGCGGCGCGCGCCGGTCGGCGTCCATCGCGGGGTCGAAACAGCTCGCGCGCGACCATAAGGTCGCCAGTTCCTCGGTTCCCGACCAGACCCCGGTCGCCAGCCCCGCGAGAAACGCCGCCCCCCGCGCGGTCGTTTCCAGATCCTGCGGGCGTTCGACCGGCATCGCGATCATGTTCGCCAGAAAGGCGCAGAGCCAGTCGTTCGCGGCCATCCCCCCGTCGACGCGCAGGATCGCAGGGCGCGTTCCCGCATCCGCCGCCATCGCCTCGACCAGGTCCATCGTCTGATAGGCGACCGATTCCAGCGCCGCGCGCGCCAGATGCGCCGCGGTCGCGCCCAGCGTCAGGCCGAAGATCGCGCCCCGCGCATCCGGGTCCCAATAGGGCGCGCCCATCCCGACGAACGCGGGTACCATATAGACGCCATGGCTGTCGGGCACCGTCGTCGCCAGATCGTCGGTCTGGCTGGCGTGGGTGATGACCCCCAGACCGTCGCGCAGCCATTTCACCGCCGCGCCCGCGACGAAGATCGATCCTTCGAGCGCATAGGTGACCTTGCCCTCGAGCCGATAGGCGGGCGTCGTCAGCAACCGGTGATCCGACATCACCGCCTGATCCCCCGTGTTGAGCAACAGGAAACACCCCGTCCCATAGGTCGATTTGGCCATGCCGGGGTCGAAACACGCCTGCCCGACAAGTGCCGCCTGCTGATCCCCCGCCATCCCCGCGATCGGGATCGCCGCGCCGAGCAGCGCGGGATCGGTCGTGCCGAAGACATGCGCATTGTCGTGAACGTCGGGCAGCATCGCCATCGGCACCCGCAACAATGCGCACAAGTCCTCGTCCCAGCATTGCCGATGGATGTCGTACAACATCGTGCGGCTGGCGTTGGTGATGTCGGTGGCATGGACCGCGCCGCCGGTCAGCCGCCACAGCAGGAACGCGTCGATCGTCCCGAACGCCAGCTCGCCGCGTTCCGCCCGCGCGCGCGCGCCGCCGACCTGATCGAGGATCCATGCCACCTTCGTCGCGGAGAAATAGGGATCGATCAGCAACCCGGTGCGCGCGCGGACCAGCGCCTCCGCGCCCTCCGCCTTCAATTGCTGGCAGCGTTCCGCCCCGCGCCGATCCTGCCACACGATCGCGCGGTGGATCGGCGCGCCCGTCGCCCGGTCCCACACCACCGCGGTCTCGCGCTGGTTGGTGATGCCGATCGCGGCGATGGCGTCGGGCGCGACGCCGCTCTGCCCGATCGCCTGCCGCGCGGTGGCGAGCACGTCGCGCCAGATATCCTCGGGATCATGCTCGACCCAGCCGGGGGCGGGATAATGTTGCGCGAATTCGGCCTGCGCGATCCCGACCCGCCGGGCCGCGCCGTCGAACAGGATGCTGCGGGTAGAGGTCGTCCCCTGATCGACGACCAGAATATGCGTTTTCGCCAACACCCTCTCCTTCATCCAAACGAACGCTCGATCGTTTTCATTCGAACGTCAATGCTTTCGGTTTTTCGCCCGATACGCTATCATGCCGTATGACGTCAGCGATCGATACCACCGCCGCCCCGGATCACGCCGACCCGGCTCACCCCGACCCGATCGTCGACCTGCTGATCGTCGGCGGCGGCATCAACGGGACGGGGATCGCGCGCGATGCCGCGGGGCGCGGGCTGTCGGTGATGCTGGTCGAACAGGATGATCTGGCGAGCTATACCTCGTCCGCGTCGACCAAGCTGATCCACGGCGGGCTGCGCTATCTGGAATATGGCGAATTCCGGCTCGTCCGCGAAGCGCTGATCGAGCGCGAACGGTTGCTGGCGATGGCCCCGCACATCATCTGGCCGCTGTCGTTCGTGCTGCCGCAGAACCAGTCGCCGCGCCCGGCGTGGATGGTGCGGCTGGGGCTGTTTCTCTACGATCACCTCGGCGGGCGCGACAAGCTGCCGGGGACGCGGACGATCGCGCTCGACCGGTCGCCGCTGGGCGAGGGGCTGTCGCCCCGCGCGGGCAAGGCGTTCGTCTATGCCGATTGCTGGGTCGAGGACAGCCGCCTCGTCGCGCTCAACGCGGTCGACGCGGCGGCGCGGGGCGCGACGATCGCGACGCGCACCCGGCTGATCGACGCGCGGCGCGACGGCGCGCTGTGGACCGCGACGATCGCGCCGGTCGACGGCGCCCCCCGCTCGATCCTCGCGCGCGGAATCGTCAACGCCGCGGGCCCCTGGGTCGCGGAGGTCGTCGGACGGGTCGCGGGTGCGCGCGCCGATCGCGGCGTGCGGCTGATCAAGGGCAGCCATATCGTCGTGCCCAAACTGTACGAGGGCGACCACGCGTTCATGCTTCAGAACGACGACCGCCGGATCGTCTTCGCGATCCCCTATGAGGGTGCGTTCACGCTGATCGGCACGACCGACGAAGCGTGGGAGGGCGCGCCGGGCAAGGCCGCGATCGACGCGGCGGAGACGCGCTATCTGCTCGACACCGTCGCCCGTTATTTCGCGCGCGCCGTGACGGAGGCCGATATCGCCTGGACCTATGCGGGCATCCGTCCGCTCTACGACGATCACGCCGCCAACGCCTCGGCGGTGACGCGCGACTATGTCCTCGATCTCGACGGCGAGGCCGGATCGGGACAGGCCCCGATCCTCAGCGTGTTCGGCGGCAAGATCACGACCTATCGCAAGCTCGCCGAACACGCGCTGCGCGATCTGGCGCCGTTTTTCCCGGCGGCGGGCACGGCATGGACCGCGGGGGCGACGCTGCCCGGCGGTGACATCGTCGATGCCGATTTCGACATTTTCCTGACGGGGTTGCAGCACGACTATCCCGCCATTCCCGCCGCCCTGCTGCGACGACTGGCGCGCGCCTATGGCACCCGCGCCACCACGATGCTGGGCAATGCGCGAACGCCCGCCGATCTCGGCCCCGATTTCGGCGGCGGGCTCCATCGGGCGGAGGTCGACTATCTCGTCGCGGTCGAATTCGCGCGGACGGCGGAGGACATTCTGTTCCGGCGCAGCAAGCTGGGGCTCCACGTGCCCCCGGGCACCGCCGACCAGCTGACCGCCTATCTGGCGCGCGCCGATGCCTGACGCCTGCCTGCCGATGATGGCCACCGCCTGATGCCGGGCGCCCCCGTCGATATCGTCGCCGCCCGCCACGCCGCGATCCTGGCGCAGGCGCGCCACACCGGCAGCGTCACCGTCGACGCGCTCGCCGAGGCGCTCGGCGTCACCCCGCAAACGATCCGCAAGGACCTGAACCAGCTCGCGCGCCAGTCGCTGCTCGCGCGCGTCCATGGCGGCGCGGTCATGACGTCGGGGGTCGACAATCTCGCCTATGCCGACCGGCGCAGCGTCGCCGCCGCGGCCAAGGACGCGATCGGGGCCGCCGCCGCCGCGCTGGTGCCCGACGGGGCCAGCCTGTTCATCAACATCGGGTCGACGACCGAGGCGATCGCACGGCATCTGGTCGATCACCGCCACCTGATGGTGATCACCAACAACCTCAACGTCGTCGACATCCTGAGCGGTCGTCCGACGATCGAAGTGATCGCCGCGGGCGGGCGCGTCCGTGCCAGCGACCGCGCGGTGGTGGGCGCGCTGGCGATGGAGTTCATCCGCGGGTTTCGCGTCGACCTGGCGCTGGTCGGCGCATCGGGAATCGACCCCGACGGCGATTTCCTCGATTTCGACATCGACGAGGTCCGCGTGTCGCAGACGATCATCCGCCATGCGCGCCGCGTGATCCTGGCGGTCGACGGGTCGAAGCTCGATCGCCCCGCCCCCGTCCGCATCGGCGGGCTGAAGGATATCGATTATCTGGTCACCGATCACGCCGACCCGCGGCTCGCCGCCGCCTGTCGCGACGCGGAGGTGACGGTGGTGGATACCGCGGTCGACGCCGCCCCGGCATAACCTGCGACACGCCATTGCCGGTTGCGTTCGCCGGGGCGCCCGGCGACACTGGGCCATCCCGACAGGAGAGTATGATGCGTATCACCCTTGCCCTGCTGCTGCTGACCGGTGCGCCGCTGGTTCAGGCCAGCGCGCCTGCGACGCCTGCACCGGTCGCCCCCGCCGCGACGCAGGACGCCGCGCTGCTCGCCTTTCTCGATGCCGCCTATCATGCGCAGCTCAAGCTCAGCCCCGAATCCGAAACCCAATTGGGGCTGAAGGCGGACAACGACCGGCTCGACGATTATACCGACGCCGCCGCACGACGATCGCTCGCGCTTGCCGAACGACAGCGCGCGGCGATGCACGCGCGGTTCCGGCCCGACCTGCTGGGGGAAAGCGCCCGCGTCAGTTACCGGTTGTTCGATTACGAGGTCGCGCGCAGCCGTGAATCGTTCAAATTCCGCAACCTGCGCTTTCCGGTGTCGACCAACGGCAGCCCCGCGGGCGACATCCCGGTCCTGCTGATCAACAACCACAATGTCGACAACGTCGCCGATGCGCGCGCCTATATCGCCCGGCTGCGCGATACCGACCGGGTCATGCGCGAAGTCGCCGCGACGATGCGCGAACAGGCCGCCGCGGGCATCGTTCCCAACAAGGTGAACTTCGCCCCCGTCCGCGCCGATGCGCGCGCGGTGCTGACCGGTGCGCCGTTCGACACCGGCCCCGCCTCGACGCTGATGGCCGATTTCACCAAGAAGGTCACCGCGCTCGACGCGCCCGCCGCGACGAAACAGCAATTGCTGGCGGCGGCGCGCGCGGCGCTGACCGGCCCGTTCCGGCATGGTTACGAGACGCTGTTCGCCGCGCTCGATGAGATCGAACCCCTGTCGAAGGGGAATTTCGGGGCGTGGAGCCTGCCCGATGGCGCGGCCTATTACGCCGATCGCCTGAAGGGCGCGACCAGCACCACGCTGACCGCGGACCAGATCCACACGCTCGGCCTCGAACAGGTCGCGGCGATCCGGCAGGAGATGGAGGCGATCAAGCGCGAGGTCGGGTTCACCGGCACGCTCGAACAATTCTTCGATTCGATCCGCACCGATCCGCGGTTCAAATATCCGAACACCGCCGCGGGGCGGGAGCAATATCTCAGCGATGCGCGCGGGGTGATCGCGACGGTGATGGCCGCCGCCCCCCGCTATTTCCGGGTCCTGCCCAAGGCCCCGCTGGAGGTGCGCGCGGTCGAGAAATGGCGCGAAAAGACCGCCTCGACCGCCTTCTACAACCCGCCGTCCGCCGACGGGAAGCGACCGGGCATCTATTACGTCAACCTCGTCGACATGAACCAGACGCAAAAGGTGCAAGTCGCCGGCATCGCCGCGCACGAAGGCGCACCGGGGCATCATTTCCAGATCGCCCGCCAGCAGGAACTGATCGGCATCCCCAAATTCCGCAAATATGGCGGCTATGGCGCCTATGTCGAAGGATGGGGGCTCTATTCCGAACGCCTCGCGAACGAGATGGGGGTCTATCGGGATCCCTACGCGCGGTTCGGGATGTTGTCGCTCCAGGTCTGGCGCGCGATCCGGCTGGTGCTCGATACCGGCATCCACGCCAAACATTGGACCCGCGACCAGTCGATCGCCTATTTTCGCGCGAACAGCTCGGTATCCGACACCGATATCGCGCGCGAGGTCGACCGGTATTTCAACTGGCCGGGACAGGCGACCAGCTACATGGTCGGCCAGCTCAAGATCACCGAGCTGCGCCACCGCGCCGAACGCGAACTCGGCCCGCGCTTCGACATCCGCGATTTCCACGAAGCGGTGCTCAGCCAGGGCGCGCTGCCGCTCGACGTGCTCGACGAACAGGTGTCGCGCTATATCGCCGCCAAACGCGGATAGCGCGGCGCGCGCCGACGCCCGGTGCTTGCCCCCGGCGATGTCGCGGCGGGGCTCGAATGGATGAGCGAATCGGTGCCGTCGCCGGACCCTGCGGCGCGCCGACCGGCATTGGTAAGCATCTCGCCGGGCCGTTCCATAAGCACATCAAAGGAGATGAGGCGTGCGTGACCAGGTGTTGATTTTCTACGGCTCCTACCGATCCGATCGGCAAGGCATCCGGCTGGCGGATTATCTCGTGCGCGCCTTTGCCGAGCGCGGAGACGACGCCGAGCTGATCGATGCCCAGGCGATCGGCCTGCCGATGCTGGACCGCATGTACAAGGAATATCCGGCGGGCGAAGCCCCGCCCGCGCTCGAACAGCTCGCGGGCAAGATCCGCGCCGCCGACGCCTTCGTCTTCGTGACCGGCGAATATAATTGGGGACAGCAGCCCGGTCTCAAGAATCTGACCGACCATTTCCTGGAGGAATGGTTCTGGCGACCCGCCGCGATCGCGAGCTATTCCGCCGGGCGTCTGGCGGGCGCCCATGCCAGCGTCGCCTGGCACGGCACGCTGACCGAAATGGGGATGGTCGTCGTCTCCAGCACGCTGGCGGTCGGTGGCATCGGCCATGCGCTCGATGCACAAGGGCAGCCGACCGGCGACGGCGGCGCGGCGCTGGCGCGTGCGTTTCCGCGCTTCGCCGACGACCTGGGCTGGTGGACAGGCGCCGCGCGCGAACACCGCGCCCGGATCGATCCGCCCTATTGACGTGCCGCTGCCGATGGCAGCCGCGCGCCCGGCGTGCGATTGCCAACGTCGTCCGATTCATCCTACGGGCCCGCGCGATGACGCATCATGTACCAGAGGGCCGGATCGGGCGCGGGCTGACGCTGGGAATGGCGGCTGCGGCGGGGCTGGCGGTCGCGAACATCTATTACAACCAGCCGATGCTCGGGATCATCGAGCGCGAACTGCCCGGAACGGTGACGACATTGGTGCCGACCGCGACGCAGCTGGGCTATGCGACGGGCCTGTTCCTGCTCGTCCCCCTCGGCGATCTGGTCGAGCGCAAGCGGCTGATCGTCGGGCAGTTTCTGGCGCTGGCGCTCGCCCTGGCGT